>Ga0307278_10000420_pt1 | contig 21576 bp, 18 predicted proteins | sample ER_DNA_117_FD_194482 | JGI IMG/M metagenome (GOLD analysis project Ga0307278, IMG submission 194482) | Bulk soil microbial communities from the East River watershed near Crested Butte, Colorado, United States - ER_DNA_117 | ecosystem: Environmental > Terrestrial > Soil > Floodplain | place...
CACGTCGGGGTGGACGTCGACGGCCCGGGCTTCATCCAGTTCCTAGTCCAGCGACTCGCGTCGCTCGGCTGACGTCCTCCCAGACGAGGTCCTGGGCCGGCACCGGCAGGCGGATGATCCGCCCCGGCTCGCTGTTTCGCGGCGTGCCGATCAGGTAGACGCTGGCGTTCGTCGCGTATGCGAGCCAACGCTCGTCCGGCGAGAACGCCACTGCTCTCCCATCCGGGAGGTTCTGCGGCGGATCTGTCGACCCGCCGTCGCGACTCACGATCGTTCCGTCCTCGGACGCGGCGTAGGAGCCTGCCGCACTTACAGTCCAGTTCCCGAGCCCTCGTCCGCGGTTGGTTGCGAGACCGACGACCGCCTTGCCATCGAAGAGGACAGCCAGGTTCTGCGGCTCGACGCCCTGGACGTGGATCTCGAGCGTGGCGACGAGACGATGTTCGTCCAGCCAGGCGAGATCGGTCGCGTGAGCAAAGATCGGAATGCCCGCTCCGACCCGAGCGACATTCGGGTGGAGCCGGGCGGCACGACGCAGCTCGCGGGCGGTGAAGAGCGGGCGGCCTTCCTGGAAGATCGCGCCTCCGCGCGGGTAGGTGAGCCGGCCGTCCGGCCGCCAGGCGGGCGGGCAGCCGCGAATGCTCCTCGCCACGATCCCGTTGTTCGCGGCCCGGACCTCGATCGTCCCGCCATGGCAGCGGGCGATCGACGATCGATCAGGGCTCATGACCTCGTCTTCCTCGAGGATGCGTCCCCCGGCAGCTTCGAAGCGGCAGTGGATGACCGCTGAGCCACCTTCCTCGCGCACCACGTCGTCCTCCATTCCGGGCAGCAAGAGCGAATGCAGCCGGCAGTCGTGGTCGCTGTAGACCACGAAGCCGATGATGTCCGTTCGACGCAGGAGCTCCTGGAGCGTGGGTGGCTCCGGCCTGGTGATCGCCGGCGTCGGAGCGGAAGCCTTCGGCTCGTCGTGGCCGCGCAGCGCGTCCGCGGCCGCGAAAATGGCAAGCGCAGCGACCGCGACGACGACGAGCGCTGTGCTCCAACGGCGCATCCTCCAGTGGCTCATCGAGCGGTTGTCGTCGTATCGATAGTCGGCCCGCCTAACTCCCAGACGAGGTCCTGCGCCGGCACAGGCACCTGGATGACACGCCCGAGATTTCTGGGCGTGCCGACGAGGTAGACGCTCACCCCGGTGGCCACGGCGAGCCAGCCCTCGTCGGGGGAAAACGCCACCGTGGTTGGCCGCGGGACTCCCTCCAGGAGGGGATAGCTCCGTCCCTGCTTCGTTACGACCGTGCCTCGGTCGTCGGCCAGAAACGACCGGGCAGGACTGACGACCAGGTCCCGGATCGGCCCGCTGAAGTCGGCCACCATGGCCAGCATGCGATCTCCGTCCACGAGAACGACGAAGTGCTGAGGCTCGACACCTCGGATCCGGACCTCGAGCGACATCGCCAGACGCAAGCGGTCGAGCCAGGCGAGATCCAGCACGTGGACGTAAAAGGGAATTCCGCGTCCCAGGCCCGCGATGTTCGGATGCCTCCGGGCGAGGCGGTGGAGCTCTGCCCGTGAGTAGAGGACTCGTTCGTCCTCGAGCACCTGCTCATCACGGGCGTAGGTGAGGTGGCCGTCAGGGTGCCAGGCGGGAACGCAGCCCCGAATGCTGCGGACTGCCGCGCCGGTCTCGGTTCGCCACACGGCGATGTGCCGGCCGCGGCAGCGGGCAATCGACCTTCCGTTTGGGCTGGGCACGTCGCCCTCGTCGAGGATGCGTCCGCCTCCGACTCCGAACCGGCAGTAGTGGAAAGCTCCCGCACCGTTCTCCCGGCGCACGACTTCGTCGACCATTTGCGGCAGAAGGAGCGAATGGAGGATGCAGTCCTGGTCGCTGTAGAGGATCTGGCCCGAGACTCCTTGGCCGCGAAGCGTCTCGCGCAGGGTCGGTGCCCTTTCGCGCGTGGTCGGCGGCACTGACGCCGCGTCCCTCGGCTGCCCATCCCCGCGCAGTGCGTCCGCCGCGGCGAAAACGGCGAGTGCCGCGACCGCGACGACGACGAGCGCTGTGCTCCAACGGCGCATCCCTTTGCTCACGATACGAAGCAGGAGGGACGGGGGTTCCGCCGAAAGACCTCGCATGGCGCCACGGAAGCGTCCCAAGCACTTGCGCCCGAGGTCTCCTGCACGCGTGCGCAAGCGCAAGCATGCCCGGCGCCGGAGCTCTCAGCAGCAGCACCACGAGCTCGTCGGGCTCGCTCTCGTCTTCGTCGGGGCCTTCCTCGCGATCCCGCTCTGGCTGGGATGGGACGGAGGGATCGTCGGCGCAAAGATCGTCTCGGGCCTCGACGGCCTCGTCGGCTCGGCGCGCCTTGGCGTTCCGCTCCTCCTGCTCGTCGTAGGGGGCCTCCTGGTCGCGCGGTCTTCGCTCGTGGACGTGCGCCCGTTTCGCACCGGCCTCGTCGTCGTCGTGCTCGGCCTCATGACCATCCTCGGCGAGGAGCGCGGAGGAGCCTCGGGGGAGGCGCTCCAGCTCATCTTCGGCCGCCTGCTCGGGGAAACCGGCACCGCGGCCCTGGGGCTCTTCGCGCTCGTCGCGGGCGGCCTCCTCCTCACCGGAGCTTCGCTGGGCGCGATTCTCCGCCGCTCGGCCCGTGCAGCCCGGCATGCGGCGGGGAGGACTGTCGAGTGGGTGCGAGTCCCACTCGAGGACGAGCCGCCCACGCAGCCGGACGCGCCCCCCGTGGACGGCGAGCTCGTCTATCCGGACATCGTCAGCGAGACTCCAGCCCCTCCGCCCGTCCTCGTCCACCAACTCGTGGACCTGGACGAGCCGGCTCTGCCGGAGCCGAGCCTCTTCGACCCGGCCTCGACCGAGCACGCCGGCTACCGCCTTCCGGACTCGAGCGTCCTGCGACGCTCCCGCGGCGATCGCAACGGCCAGCCCGAGAAGGCCATCGAGCGGACGGCCCAGGCGCTCGTCCAGGCCCTCTCCAACTTCGGCATCGAGGCGACCATGGCGGGCCAGGTCGTAGGACCGCGCGTCACGCGCTACGAGCTCCAGCTTGCCCCTGGGATCAAGGTGGGCAAGGTCGCGGCGCTGAAGGACGATCTCGCCTATGCGCTCGCGACGACCGAGATCCGCATCCTGGCTCCCATCCCGGGGAAGCAGGCCGTCGGAGTCGAGGTTCCCAACATCGCACCCAACGTCGTCACGCTCGGCGACATCTACGAGGAGCTTCCCGCACAGGCGAGCCCGCTCTCCGCGTGGCTCGGGAAAGACATCTCCGGTGCCTCCGTCTGGGCCGATCTCGCCCGCATGCCCCACATCCTCATCGCCGGCACGACCGGCTCGGGCAAGTCCGGCTGCATCAACACGATGCTGTGCTCGATCCTGCTTCGCTCCACGCCCGACGACGTGCGCATGATCCTCGTCGATCCCAAGCGGGTCGAACTCGGGCTCTACGAGTCCATCCCGCACCTCCTGACTCCGGTCGTGTCCAGCCCGAAGGCGGCCTCTGCCGTCCTGACCAACGTCCTGACGGAGATGGAGAAGCGCTATGAGCGCATGAGCATCGCCCGGGCCCGCAACCTCGGCGAGCTCAACCGCGTGCTCACGGAGCGCGGCGAGAAGGCGCTCCCGTATCTCCTCATCGTCATCGACGAGCTCGCGGACATGATGATGGTCTCCCCGCAGGAGGTGGAGGACGCCGTCATCCGCCTGGCGCAGAAGTCGCGTGCCGTGGGGATCCACCTCGTGCTCGCCACCCAGCGGCCCTCGGTGGACGTCATCACAGGGATGATCAAGGCGAACGTCCCCTCGCGGATCGCGTTCGCCGTCTCGAGCATGACGGACAGCCGCGTGATCCTCGACACGTCCGGCGCCGAGAGCCTCCTCGGCCAGGGCGACATGCTCTTCAAGCCGCTCGGCACGTCACGGCTCCAGCGCGTGCAGGGCGCATACGTGAGCGAGGAGGAAATCGCGCTCATCGTGGAGCAGTGCCGCGCGCAACGCGGACAGGAACTCGACGAGTCGCTGCTCGAGGCGCCGAGCGTCAAGGAGCACGGGGGAGAGGACGAGGACTTCGATCCGGACGAGGATCCGCTCCTCGAGCGCGCAATCGAAGTCGTGGTGCAGACGCAGACCGCCTCGGTCTCGCTCATCCAGCGGCGCCTGCGCGTCGGCTACACGCGAGCCGGCCGCCTCATCGACATGCTCGAGCGCCGCGGCATCATCTCGGGCTACGAGGGCTCCAAGCCGCGCAAGGTGCTCGTGGGCGAAGGCGACCTCGCCCGTGTGCTCACAGACGTTCCCTCCTAACGAACTCTCCGCCGCCCCGTCCTAGATTTTGGGTCCCAGGAAGGGTTAGCATCCTGCGACCCCAAGGCTGGGATAGGGCAACAAGGGAGGGTTCCGTGAACGTGAAGCACAAGTGGCCGTGGCTCGTGGCCCTTCTTGCGGTGCTACTGGCCGTCGCTGCTGCCGGCTGCGGCGGTGACGAGGAAGGTACGGGCACGACCGGAGCCGGGACCGGCGCGGGAACGACCGGCGCCGAGGCGATCTCGGTCGGGATGGTCTCCGATACCGGCGGCCTGGATGACCGCGGCTTCAACGAGTTTTCGATCAACGGCTTCGAGCGGGCAAAGACGGAGCTCGGCGTCACGGGTCGTGTCTACGTGTCGGAGTCGGCGGACGACTACCTGCCGAACCTGACGGCGGCGGTGGATGACGGGCACGACCTGGTCATCGCAATCGGCTTCCTGATCCAGCCGTCCGTGGCCGAGGTGGCAAAGGAGGCGACCGACGTCAACTTCGCCGGCGTCGACCAGTTCTACGGCGACCCGCCCGAATGCGGCGGCGAGGGCCAGGCCGTCTGCACCCTGCCAAACGTGCTCGGTCTGCAGTTCCCCTCTGAGGAGGCCGGATATCTCGCTGGAATTGTGGCGGCGATGATGACCAAGACCAAAACCGTGTCCACGGTGGGCGGCATCAGCATCCCGCCGGTGAACAACTGGATCGCGGGCTTCCGGCAGGCCGTCAAGGACACCGATCCGAGCATCAAGCTCCTGAACGCCTACTCGCAGGACTTCGTCGACCAGGCGAAGTGCAAGGAGATCGCGCTCGACCAGATCGCCCAGGGCTCCGACGTGGTGTTCCAGGTCGCGGGCCTGTGCGGGCTCGGCGCCCTCGATGCAGCCTGCGAGAAGGACGTGTACGCGATCGGGGTCGACGCCGACCAGTCGTTCGCCGGGGACTGTGTGATCACCAGTGCGCTCAAGCCTCTGGAGCTCGCCGTCTTCGAGACGATCAAGTCGGCACAGGACGGGACCTTCAAGGGTGGAACGAACCGCTTCTTCGGAATCGAGGAGTTCCCCGATGCCGAGTTGCTCGCGCCGTACACCGACGTCGTTCCGCAAGAAGTCAAGGACGCCGTCGAAGCGGCGAAGGCGAAGCTGATCAGCGGCGAGATCGACCCGCCGGCGACGTTCAAGTAGGCAGCCATCCGGAGGGGCGGGCGCAGGGCCCGCCCCTCTAGGCTTCGAGCCGATGCCCGATACGTCACTGCTGGAGCTCCGGGGTATCACCAAGCGTTTCCCCGGGGTGGTCGCCAACGACCACGTGGATCTCGAGCTCACGAAGGGCGAGGTACACGCGCTCCTAGGGGAAAACGGCGCCGGCAAGTCGACTCTCATGAACATCCTCTACGGGCTCTACCACCCGGACGAGGGCGAGATCCGGCTCAACGGGAAGCCCGTGCGCATCGGGTCGCCCCGGGATGCGATCGATCTCGGGATCGGCATGGTGCACCAGCACTTCATGCTCATCCCGGTGATGACGGTGGCCGAGAACATCGTGCTCGCGGTCGAGCCGACGTCCGGGCCTTTCCTCGACCTCCGAGCGGCCGAGAAGCGTGTCCAGGAGCTGTCGACCCAGTTCGGCCTAGCCGTGCGCCCGGACGCACGGGTCGCCTCCATCAGCGTCGGCATGCAGCAGCGGGCCGAGATCCTGAAGGCGCTCTATCGCGGCGCCGAGATCCTCATCCTCGACGAGCCGACCGCGGTCCTGACGCCTCAGGAGGCGAAGGAGCTCTTCGCGATCATTCGCTCCCTCCAGGCCGAGGGGAAGTCGATCATCTTCATCACCCACAAGCTGAACGAGGTGCTCGACATCGCCGACCGCATCACCGTCCTGCGGCAGGGGAAGCAAGTCGACACGGTGCCGCGCGAGGGGGCGACGCCGGAGGGACTTGCGCGCCTGATGGTGGGTCGCGACGTGGTGCTCCGCGTCGACAAGCCCGAAGCCCAGCCGGGCGACGTCCTGCTCGACGTGGACAACCTCGAAGTCCGGGACGAGCGAGACCTCGAGTGCGTGCGGGGCATTTCCTTCAACGTCAGGGCGGGCGAGATCGTCGGCATCGCCGGGGTGGACGGGAACGGGCAGACCGAGCTCATCGACGCGCTCACAGGGCTCCGCCGCCCGTCGGGGGGCAGAATCTCCGTGGGGGGCAAGGACGTCACCACCGCTGGCGCGCGGGAGTCCCTCGACCTGGGGGTAGGACATATCCCCGAGGACCGCCAGGTCCGTGGCCTCGTCCTGGACTTCACGCTGGCCGAGAACCTCGCACTGCACGATTTCAGAAAGGAGCCCGACTCGAAGTGGGGCTGGCTCTACCCCAACCGACTCGTCCGGCGTGCCGTCCGGCTGCTGAAGGAGTTCGACGTCCGGGGGGGAGGCCCTCAGACTCGCGCTTCCTCCCTTTCGGGGGGAAACCAGCAGAAGGTCGTCGTCGCCCGCGAGGTGTCGCGAGATCCCCGCGTGCTCGTCGCCGCGCAGCCGACCCGCGGCCTCGACGTGGGGGCGATCGAGTTCGTCCACCGCCGTCTCGTCACCGAGCGAGACGAAGGGCGAGCCATCCTCCTCGTCTCCTTCGAGCTTGAAGAAATCCTTTCGCTTTCAGATCGCATCCTGGTCCTCTACGAGGGCAAAATCGTCGGCGAGTACCTGCCAGGCGTGTCCGAAGAGGAGCTTGGGATCGCCATGACCGGGGGGCGCAGGCAGGCGGCATGACGGCGCCGATCCAGCCGGAGTCATCCCGCGACGCCACGTCGGACGTGACAGCCTGGTTCTCGACCCGCATCGGCGGCGTCCTCGTACCGATCGCCGCCACCGTGCTCGCCTTTCTGATCGGCGGCCTCGTCGTCCTGATCACGGGGCACAACCCGGTGACGGCGTATCGCGCCATCTTCGAGGGGACCGGGCTGAACTGGTTCTTCCCCTGGGTCGCGGGCGACGCGCGCGAGGCCGCGGCGAACGACCTTCAGCAGACGCTCATCCTCATGACGCCGCTCGTGCTGACCGGAATCGCCGTCGCCTTCGCGTTTCGCTGCGGCCTGTTCAACATCGGCGGTCAGGGCCAGTACTGGGTCGGCTTCATCGCGGCGCTCTACGTCGGCACCCACCTCGAGGGTCTGTCCCGTCCAGTGCATCTGCTCATCGCCATCCTCGCCTCCATCGTCGCGGGGTCGATCTGGGGGGGCATAGCGGGCATCTTCAAGGCGACGGTCGGCGCCCACGAGGTGATCACGACGATCATGCTCAACTGGATCGCCATCTTCGGGGGGATGTACCTCTTCGAGATCGGCGGCCCCCTTCAGGGCCCGCAGCCGTCCATTCCGCGCTCCGCTGAGATCCCGGACTCCGTTGAGCTGTGGCCGATCTGGGGGACCCTGCCGTCGCTCCATGCGGGCCTGTTCATCGCCCTCTTCGCCCTGGTCGTTTACTACGTCCTCCTCAACCGGACGACGCTGGGCTTCGAGGTGCGGGCTGTGGGGTTCAATCCGGAGGCCGCCCGCTACGGCGGCATCTCGGTTGCCAAGAACTACTTCCTCGCACTGGCCATTTCGGGCGCGTTCGCCGGGCTCGCGGGCTCGGTCGACCTCCTGGGGTTCAAGTTCGCGGTCTCTACCGGCGACTTCGCGACGAATTTCATCCCCTTCACCGGCATAGCCGTGGCCCTACTCGGCCGAAACAAGCCGGTCGGCATCCTCTTCGCGGCGCTCCTCTTCGCCGCCCTCGAGGTCGGCACCTCGACGCGGCAGCTGGATCCCGAGGTCTTCGAGCCGGCCCTTGCCGTCGACCTCGCGACGATGATCCAGGCGCTTGTCATCTTCTTCGTCGGCGCCGATCTCCTCATCCTCTATCTCTGGCGCGCTCGGCGATTCGTGGGGGTCGGCCGGCGTGTCCAGCCGGAGCTCAAGCCGTGAGCTCGCAGGCGTGGGGATTCGCAACGGAGAACGTGCGCAGGCTGATCGAGCCTCGCACGATCGCGAAGCTCGGGATTGCCTGGGGCATCCTCGCGTTCTGGCTCGCCCTGCCTCCGTGGACCGTGCGCGGAATCGGCGCGCCCTTGGCGGCAGGCGTCCTCGCAGTTGCGTGCGGGGTCGCGGTCATTCCTCGCGGCGAGCGGAAGCTCGGCTGGTGGGCGATCGGCCTCGGCATCGCCGGCACGCTCGGGGCTGCCTGGCTGCAGGGCAAGGACGCGTCGACGCTGGACAGCATCCTCACGGCCGGAGTCCTGGCCTCGACCCTTCGCTTCGCGACGCCGCTCGCCTTCGCCGCCATGGGGGGAATCTTCTCCGAGCGCTCGGGCGTCGTGAACATCGGGCTCGAAGGGATGATGCTGACAGGGGCCTTCTTCGGTATCTGGGGCTCCGTCTGGAGCGGGAGCTGGGTCGTCGGCCTCCTCATGGCAATGCTCTTCGGCGGGCTCCTCGCGCTCATCCACGCCTTCTTCTCGATCCACCTCCGTGCCGACCAGATCGTGAGCGGCTTCGCCGTCAACTTCCTTGCGCTCGGCCTCACCGGGTATCTCTACAGCTCCATCTATCCGGGAGGAATCCACGCGGACGTCTCGCGTGTGCCGCAAGTCGGGCTCGGCTTCCTCGACGGGATCCCGGCCATCGGCGATTTCCTCGACGGCGTCTTCGGACGTCTCAACCTGCTCGTCTGGGTGATGTTCGCTGTGGTCATCCTGGCCTACGTCGTCCTGTTCAAGACGCCGATCGGCCTGCGCATCCGCTCCGTGGGCGAGCATCCAAGGGCCGCCGACACCGTCGGCATCTCCGTGTACGGCGTGCGGTACGCGGCCGTGGTGACGTCCGGGGTGCTGGCGGCGTTAGGCGGCGCGTTCCTCTCGATCGGGTTCGTCGGCAGCTTCGCCGAGAACATGACCAGTGGACGCGGCTACATCGCGCTCGCCGCGGTCATCTTCGGCAAGTGGCGGCCCGGTTGGGCCTTCGCGGCTTGCCTGCTGTTCGGCTTCGGGTTCGCACTGGCGATCCCGCTACAACGCGAGGCGGATGTGTCCGAAAACCTCGTCTCGGCGTTCCCGTACCTGCTGACGCTCGTCGCGCTCGTGGGCCTGATCGGTCGCTCGATACCGCCGGCTGCGATCGGGCGGCCGTACGTCAAGCAATAGCGATGGGGAACGCGAAGGCGGCTTGGGCGCTCATCACCGCGCTACTCGCTTTGGCGGTGCTCGTAGGCGCGGCCGCCGCGGCTCGGCTCATGAGGCAGGTCGGGCTCATCGAGGCCGTTCCGGCGGTGCCGCTCGCGCTCGTTCTCGCGCTGGTCTCGGTCTCGCTGGCACGGCGGGTGCGTTTCGACCAGCAGCGGGCACTCGGGCGCGTGCCGGGGGCGGGGCTCGCGGCCGTCGCGCGCGGTCTCGGGACGCTGGCGCTTATAGTGGCCCTCACGGCCGCGCTTGCGCTGGCCGTATTTGCTGTCCTGTCCCTCGCTCTCGACTGAGGCCGTCGGTCATGCCGTTACAATCAAGAGCTTCGTGTTTGAGATAGGCAACAGCCTGCGCGAAGCCCGGCTTCGCCAGGGGTTTGAGTTGCCCCGGGCGGAGGCCGACACGAAGATCCGCGCGAAGTACCTCAAAGCCCTCGAGGAGGAGCATTTCGAGGTGCTGCCCGGGGATACGTACGTCAAGGGCTTCCTGCGCACCTACTCCGAGTATCTCGGGCTCGACGGCCAGCTCTATGTCGACGAGTACAACTCTCGCTTCGCCCGGGAAGAGGAGTTCCCGGTCCAGTCCCCGGCGGCGCGGCAGCCCCGCGCGCGGCGCATGGAATCGAACTTCGTCGTCGTCGCCCTCGCCGGGATCGTCGCGGTAACGATCCTGGTCGTGGTCGCGTGGAAGTTCGGCTCGAGTGGCGCGAACACGAGCGCCAATCTGCTCACCGACGATAGTCCTCCCACGACGGCGACCCAACAGACGCCGACGACCGGGGCAGGAACACAAGAGACGGCGCCTGCACAGCCGCCCCAGCGGCTCGCCAGGCTCGTCCTCAACGGCGTCGGAGGAGATTGTTGGCTCCGGGTGCGCTCAGGCTCGGCCACCGGCGAGCTCCTGTACGAGGGGACGCTGCAACAGGGCCAGACCCAGCGCTTCGCCAAGTGGAAGCGGCTCTGGATCCAGCTTGGCGCGCCTGTGTATCTCCAGGCGAAGCTGAACGGCCACCGCGTGAAGAACTTCCCGACGAGCCCGTCCATCGTCGCCGTGACGGCGAAGGGTGTCCGGATCGTCTCGACCGCGTAGTTGTCGAGGAGCCCGCGGGTCGTCGTCGTCGTCACCGGCAGTGAGCTCGTGCGCGGGGACCGGGGCGACGCCAACGGTCCGTTCCTGGCCACCGAACTCTCGGGCCGGGGCCTGGAGCCCGCCCGGATCCTCCTGGTCGGCGACCGTCCGGACGAGCTCGCAGCTGCGCTCGCGGAGGGCGTCGAGGCCGATTTCTGCCTCGTCTCGGGCGGTCTCGGTCCCACGCACGACGACCGGACCGTGGAGACCCTGGCCACGGTTACAGGGCGCGCACTGGCCGTCGACGAGGAGCTGGAGCGCGAGATCGAAGGGGTCTCTCGAGGAGCGGCAGAGCGCCTCGGCCGCCCGTACGCCGATTTCTCGGCCGGGGTCACGAAGCAGGCCTCGGTTCCCGAAGGCGCGGTGTCGCTCGGACTGGCGGGCACTGCGCCGGCCCTCCTGCTCGAGCACGGCCGCTCCGTGATCGTGCTCCTACCCGGTCCGCCCACCGAGCTGCGGCGGCTCTGGGCGAAGGCGCTCGAACATCCCACCGTGAAAGCCGTCTTCGCCCGCGCGGCCATCCGGGTTCATCGCGCGCTGCGCTTCTTCGGGCCAAGCGAGTCGGCCGTCGCCCGCTCGCTCGCAGACGCCGGGGGAGAGCCGGACGGCGTCGAGGTGACGGTCTGCGCACGCGACCTCGAGATCCACGTCGACATCTTCGCCGAGGCCGGCGCCGAGGCTCGTGCCCAGGACCTGGACGAGGCTCTGAGGGCCACGTTTCGGGACAGTCTGTTCGCCGTGGACGACGAGAGGGCCGTGGAGGAGCTCGTGCTCGAGAGCACTCGGGTCGCGGGGCTCACGCTCGCGACGGCCGAGTCGTGTACGGGCGGGCTCGTCGGGGCGCGGCTGACCGACATTCCAGGTGCGAGCCAGGCCTACCTCGGTGGAGTGATCGCGTACTCCGACGAGGCGAAACGAGCGGAGCTCGACGTGCCGGAGAGGATCCTGCTCGACCACGGCGCGGTCTCGGAGGAGACCGCTGCAGCCATGGCGGCCGGGGCGCGGCGCCGCTTCGGAGCGGACGTCGCGGTCGCGGTTACCGGGATCGCGGGGCCCGACGGAGGAACACCCGAGAAGCCCGTGGGCCTGGTCTTCATCTCCGTGGAGTCTCCTGATGGCGCCTCGACGCGGCGGTTCGAACTGCCCGGAGACCGAGAAGCCGTGCGCTCACGAGCGACGGTGCTGGCCCTGCACATCCTGAGGAGCGTTCTGGCGCAGTCCGGGACACCCGCGCGAACAAGCGGACGCTAGCGTGCGGGGCCGTGAACGCCTACGGCTCTTCGTCGCGCTGCTCCTCCCGGACGAAGCGGTGGCCCGCCTCGTGGAGTGGCAGGAACGCGAGCTCGGCGGCGGCCCCGACCTGCGGATCGTGCCCGCTGACAATCTCCACGTCACCGTGGCCTTCCTGGGCGGGCGCCCGGCGGCCGACCTCGAAGGGATCGCCGAGGTCGTGCGCGAGACCGCACGTGGGGCCGCTCAACCGGTGCTCGAGCCGATTCGCTACCGGGAGACCAGGAGCGTCGGAATGGTCGTCCTGAGCGACGAGAACGAGCGCGCGACGAGGCTCGCAGAGCGTCTCTTCGACGGGCTCGAACGCCTACGCGTCTACGAACGCGAACGGCGCGATTGGCTTCCGCACGTGACCGTGGTGCGCTTCCGCGAGCGGCCGCGCCTGGCCCCGCCTTTGCCCGCGCTGGGACAGGTAATGTCGTCCGAGTTGGCGGTCATGATGTCGCGTCTGCGCCACAGCGGCGCGCAGTATGAAGTCCTCGAATCGGTTCCGCTAGGAGGTTGAACGCGTGGAGCGCGAGCAAGCACTCGAAGCCGCCCTGAGTCAAATCGAGCGGCAGTACGGCAAGGGATCGGTTATGAAGATGGGCGACCAGGCCCAGGTAGCGATTCCGTCGATCTCGACGGGGTCGTTCTCGCTCGACATCGCTCTCGGAGTCGGCGGCTTGCCCCGTGGGCGCATCGTCGAGATCTTCGGCCCGGAGTCGTCCGGCAAGACCACGCTCGTGTACCACGTCATCGCCGAGGCTCAGCGCCGCAACGGCATCTGCGCCTTCATCGACGCCGAGCACGCTATGGATCCCGCGTATGCGCGGCGGATCGGCATCGGCATCGACGACCTGCTCGTCTCCCAACCGGACAACGGCGAGCAGGCGCTCGAGATCGCCGAGCTTTTGATCAGAAGCGGCGCCGTCGACGTCGTCGCCGTGGACTCCGTCGCCGCGCTCACTCCGAAGGCCGAGATCGAGGGCGAGATGGGGGATAGCCATGTCGGCCTCCAAGCGCGGCTTATGAGTCAGGCGTTGCGCAAGCTCGCCGGAACCCTCAATCGCACCGGCACCGTGGCGATCTTCACCAACCAGCTTCGCGAGAAGATCGGCGTCATGTTCGGCAATCCCGAGACGACGCCGGGCGGACGGGCGCTCAAGTTCTACTCTTCGATCCGCCTCGACATTCGCCGCATCGAGACGCTCAAGGAAGGCGTAGAGGCGATCGGTAACCGCGTCCGCGTGAAGGTGGTCAAGAACAAGGTGGCGCCACCGTTCAAGCAGGCGGAGTTCGACATCATCTACGGCGACGGGATCTCCTGGGAAGGCAGCGTCCTCGACGTCGGACTGGAGCGGAAGATCGTCCAGAAGTCGGGCTCGTACTTCAGCTATGCCGAGGAGAGGCTTGGCCAGGGGCGACAGAACGCGACAGCCTTCCTGCGCGAGCACCCGGACGTCACCGAGCAGATCCTGCGCTCCGTCCAAACGGAGCTCGGCCCGGACGCGGTCGCTTCGTCTCGCCTGCTCCCGGTTGCCGACGACGCCGTCGCGCCGGCGAAAGCCGAGGAAGAGGCGAGCGAAGTCGCCTCCACCGCCTAAGTTAACCGCGCTGCGCAGAGCCCGGCCGGGCACAGTCCTCCTCGAACTGGACGGCGAGCCGTGGCGTGCCGTGCCGGACGAGGTCGTGGTGCGGTGTGGCCTCAGCGCCGGCGTCGAGCTCGACAGGCCACTCCTGCGCCTGCTGCGCCGGGAACTCCGCCGGGTGGAGGCGCTCGACCTGGCCGGGCGTACGCTGCGGCGGCGGGATCTTTCTCTTCGGCGTCTCTCCGAGCGCCTCGAGCGCGCGGGAGTCGCGCCTGCGGCCGGGCGAAGCGCACTGCTCACATTGTCGGAAGCGCGGCTCGTGGACGACGCGCGCTTGGCGAACGGCCGGGCGGCGACGCTCGCCGAGCGCGGGTGGGGAAATGCGGCGATCGCGGCACGCCTCGAGGCGGAAGGGATCCCCGAGGCCGAGGCCGGCTCTGCAATCGCCAAGCTGGAGCCGGAAGCAGCGCGTGCGGCACGAGCCGCAGCGGCCGTGAGCGATCCGAGGAAGGCATGGGCGCTCCTCACACGGCGGGGTTTCGACGAGGAGACGATCGAGGGAGTCGTCGAAACGCTGGACGAGGAGACCGGCGGCGGGCTAGGATAGCTCCACAGAAGTCACTATCAAACCGCCTGCAAGGCACGGTTTTTCGCCGAATCGGACCACAGAAACCCTCGACTACGACAACCTGATCATGCGGTACAGCGACACGGAGGACGGCTCGCACTCAGGCCGATAGGCCGGCTTTCCCGTCGCACCCGATCCGACGACGCCGTTCCTACGGGCGACGATGTAGGAGCGACCAATGCAGCTTGGAATCGGCGTACTGGTCGGCCTCGCAGCCGGTCTCCTCGTCGCCGTGCTCGGCCTTCGACTCTTCATGGGGCGCCGCCTGAGCGCTGCCCACGATGAGCAGGCGCGTCTCACCGGAGAGGCCAAGCGGTCGGCCGAGTCAGCCCGGCGAGAGGCAGAGCTCGAGGCGAAGGAGCAGGTGCTCAAGCTCCGGGCCGACGTGGAACAGGAGCTTCGGGACAGGCGCGCGGAGATCGTCAAGATCGAGGAGCGCGTCCTCGCCAAGGAAGAGGACATCGATCGCAAGCTCACCGAGTTCGACCGGCGCGAGCAGGGCTTCGCTGACCGCGAAACGCATCTGAAACAGCTACAGGAGGAGCTCAAGCTCGCCACCGACGGCCAGCTGAAGGAGCTCGAACGCATCTCGGGAATGACGGTGGACGAAGCGAAGCGGCACCTGCTCGAGCGTTCAGAAGAGCTCGTCCGGCACGAGATGGCCCGCATGGTGCGGCAGGTGGAGGAGGAGGCCCGGACGGAGGCCAAGCGCCGCGCGCGCAACCTCGTCGCAGACGCCCTCCAGCGCGTGGCGGCGAGCCACGCTGCTGAGACGACCGTCTCCATCGTCGAGCTTCCGTCCGACGACATGAAAGGCCGGATCATCGGCCGCGAGGGCCGGAACATCCGCGCCCTCGAGAATCTCACCGGGGTCGACTTCATCATCGACGACACGCCCCAGGCGGTGGTCCTCTCGTCCTTCGACGGCGTCAGACGCGAGGTGGCGAAGCTCACGCTCGCGAAGCTCGTCGAGGACGGTCGCATTCATCCGTCCCGGATCGAGGAGATGTACTACCAGTCCAAGGCGGAGATCGAGGAGCACATCCGGCAGGCCGGAGAGCAGGCCGTCTTCGAGGCGAACTGCGGGAACATGCACGAAGAGCTCGTGAAGCTGCTCGGACGCCTTCGCTACCGGACGAGTTACGGACAGAACATCCTCAAGCACTCGCTCGAGTGCGCCCACCTCGCCGGGATCATGGCGGCGGAGCTCGGTGCCAGCGTCAAGAACGCGAAGCGGGCGGCTCTCCTCCATGACGTCGGAAAGGCGATGACGCACGAGGTCGAGGGCTCGCACGCGCTCATCTCCGCCCAGCAGGCGAAGCGCTACGGGGAGTCTCAGCACGTCGTGCACGCTGTCGAAGCCCACCACTACGAGGTGCAGCCCCAGACGGTCGAGGCGGTGCTCGTGATCGCCGCCGACGCGATCTCGGCTTCCCGGCCGGGCGCCCGCGGCGAGAACCTCGAGAGCTACATCAAGCGGCTCGAGACGCTCGAGAAGATCGCCGGCGAGAAGAAGGGTGTCGAGCGGGTGTTCGCTCTCCAGGCCGGCCGCGAGATCCGCGTCATGGTCAAGCCCACAGAGGTCGACGACGACACGGCGGTGCTCCTCTCCCACGAGATCGCGCGGGAGATCGAGGACCAGCTCGAGTATCCGGGTCAGATCAAGGTGACCGTGATCCGGGAGAGCCGGGCGACCGAGTTTGCGAAATAGCTAGAGCGAGACCCCGAAGCGACGCCGTCTACGGCGCTACAGTGGCCGTGTGAAGAGCTACTTCGTGACCACGTTCGGATGCCAGATGAACGCTCACGATTCGGAGCGGATCAAGGGCATGCTCGAGTCGCTCGGCCTGGGCGAGGCCCGTTCACAGCAAGACGCCGACGTGATCGTCTTCAACACGTGCACCGTGCGCGAGAAGCCCGACCAGCGCTTCGCGGCTCACCTCGCTCAGGCGGCCGCGCTCAAGCGCGCGGACCCGGAACGGGTCATCGCCGTGGGCGGCTGCTACGCCGAGGCGCAGCGAGAGCGAATCTTCGAGCTTTATCCGTATGTGGACGTCGCGTTCGGGCCAGGGTCGATCCCGCACCTCGGGGACTGGATCGGCGTTGGAGGTGAAGGCGCGGCAAGAAGCAGGTTTGGCCTCGAGGACAGGACCTTCGCGGCGCAACTCCCTTCCCGCCGGCAGCGTCCACTCCAGGCATGGGTGCAGGTCTCGATGGGCTGCAACTCGGTCTGCTCTTACTGCATCGTCCCGGCGGTTCGAGGCCGAGAGGTCAGCCGCCGGCCGGGCGAAATCGTCGCCGAGGCGACGCAGCTCGCTTCCGAGGGGGTCCGCGAAGTCACGCTGCTCGGCCAGAACGTCAACTCCTGGGGGCGCGATCTACTGCCCGATGTCCGGACCGACTTCGGCGAGCTGTTGCGCGTCGTCGACGCGGTTCCCGGAATCGACCGGATTCGGTTCACGAGCCCACACCCGAAGGACTTCCGTGACCCCGTGATCGCCGCGATGTCCGAATGCGAGGCGGTGTGCGAGCACACACATCTGCCGCTCCAGTCGGGCTCAACCCGGGTCCTCAAGGCGATGCGGCGGACCTACGGTCGCGAGCGCTACCTCGCGCTGGTCGACAAGCTGCGGGCGGCGATCCCCGACCTGGCGCTGACGACCGACGTCATCGTCGGTTTCCCAGGCGAGACCGAGGTCGACTTCCGGGAAACGCTCGAGGTCGTCGAGGAGGTTCGCTACGACGGCGCCTTCACGTTCGTTTTCAGCCCGCGGAGAGGGACCGAGGCGGCGGCCATGCCCGACCAGGTTCCCGAGGAGATCAAGCGGGAGCGAATCGAGCGCCTGGTCGAGCTCGTCCAGCGAATTGCGGCGGAGCGAAACGTCGAGCGGATCGGTCGTCTCGAAGAGGTACTGGTCGAAGGACCGAGCCGGACCGATCCCTCACTCCTCCGCGGAAGAACGCGCAGAAACACAACGGTGAACTTCAGCGGCTCGGCGCGGCCCGGTGACCTGGTTCGAGTGGGAATCGAGGGCGCGACGTCGATGACGCTCCGTGGAACGCAGGCCGCCCTCGTGGCCGCCTGACACAGACTCGTCGCACTCCGTCCACCATGCGTGAGCCCACCCACGTTACGCTCAAAGCGGGTGGAGGCACGGGGTGGCCCCAGACATGACCGAGGCGAATCAACCGGTTCTGGCCATCTTCGGGCCCACGGGGAGCGGGAAATCGGCTGTCGCCGAGGCGGTCGCCGACCGCATCCCCGCCGAGATCGTCTCCGCCGACTCGATGCAGGTCTACCGCGGCCTGCCGGTCCTCACCAACCACCCCGCTCGACCCACCCGTCTCGTGGGGATCTGGGAGCTCGACCACGAGGCCTCGGTCGGCGAGTACGCGGAGCTGGCTCAGCAGGCCGTCGACGAGGCGCTCACAGAAGGAATCACCCCGCTCGTCGTCGGCGGCACCGGCCTCTATCTCCGCGCGGCGCTGGTCGAGCTCGACCTTCCACCCGCGCCCCCGCTCGGCGCGCGACCGCGCTTCGAGGAGCTCTACGACAGCCTGGGGCCCGAACGAGCGCACGCCCTGCTGGCCGAGCGCGACCCGCGCGCGGCCGAGACCGTCCATGCGAACGACCGCAAGCGCGTCGTTCGCGCGCTCGAGCTGGCCGATGCGGGCGAAAGCCTGGCGCGATCGCCCAGCCGCCTCTGGACACGCGAGACGCGTCATCCGACCCTCCTCTTCGGCCTCGACGTTCCGAAGGAAGTCCTCGCCGCGCGCATAGAAGCCCGCACGCGAGCGATGTTCGAGCATGGGGTGGAGGAGGAAGTGGCGCGCGCTGCCGCCGGTCCGCTCTCGAGCACCGCTGCACAGGTGATCGGGCTCCGGGAGATCACGGAGCTTCCCCGCGAGGAGGCCACGGTGGCAATCGTCCGCCGCACGCTTCAGTACGCGGCCTACCAGAGGAAGTGGATGCGACGGATCCCGGGCCTCGTCCCGCTCGCCGCCGACCACTCCCCCGCGAACGTGGCCGAGGCTCTTCTCGCAGCCGCCCGCGAGCAATTCACCTTTTTGGGGCAGCAAGAAGAAGGTGCCTCCGGCACCAGGAAAGGTGAGGCCGATCACACCGGGCGCGCCGTTTGACTCCTTCGGCCCGCACGCCAAAGGTCCGGCAGATCGGCAAAGAAGGGCCCGCCCGGAAGCGGGCCCTTTCTCTTCTCCAGGGTTAGGCTGAACCCGTGCGCCGCGCGATTCCGTTCGAGAAATGGCACGGGTTGGGCAATGACTATCTGCTCGTGGAGAGGAGCTCTCTCGATGGCGGCCTCGAACCCACGCTCGTTCGTAGGCTCTGCGACTACCACTTCGGCGTGGGTTCTGACGGGATTCTCGAAGTCGTGGCCGAAGACGGCGCCCGGGCCGACATCATCATCTGGAACCCCGACGGCTCGACGGCCGAGCTTTCCGGGAACGGGACTCGCATCGCGGCACGCTGGCTTGCCCGGCGCACCGGCTTCGAGGAGGTGACCATCGTCGTCGGCGCGCGGGAGGTCGTCGCTCGGATGCGCGACGAACGGGAGGTCGAGATGGACATGGGACCCGTCAAGGTCGCGCCGACCGAAAGCCTGGACGTCGACGGGCTCGCGCTCGCCTTCACGCCCGTCTCGGTCGGGAACCCGCATGCCGTCATCGCGCGGGAGCCCGACCGCACCGAGCTCCTGAGGCTCGGGCCTCTCGTCGAGAATCATCCGCGCTTTCCGGAGCGTACGAACGTCCAACTCGTGCGCGTGGACTCCCGCATGGAGACCACTGCAGGCGTGTGGGAGCGCGGGGCCGGGGAGACGCTCTCGTCCGGAACCAGCGCCTGCGCGGTCGCTGCGGCCGCCGTCGCGAACGGGTGGTGCGACAGCCCAGTCACCGTTCATCTCGCCGGCGGCGACCTGCTCGTCGAACTAGACGAGCGCATGCACGCGCGGCTCACCGGCTCCGCCGAGGAGATCTGCCACGGCGAGACCGCAGAGGAGTGGCTCGAGCGATGAAGTTCGCCAGGCGCCTCGAGCTCGTCCCGCCGTACCTCTTCGCCGAGCTCGAGCGCAAGATCGAGGAGAAGCGCAAGGCAGGTATCGACGTCATCAGCCTCGGCATCGGCGATCCGGACTTGCCGGCCCCTGCAGCCGTCGTCGAGGAGATGCAGCGCCAGGTCGCGCGTCCCGAGACGCATCGCTACCCCTCGAACCGGGGCCTCGGGGCCTTTCGCGAGGCGGTGTCCGCCTTCTATCGAGACCGTTTCGACGCCGAGATCGAACCGGAGACCGAGGTGATCCCTGTCCTCGGCGGCAAGGAGGGAGTTGCTCACATCGCGCTCGCCTGCCTCGAGAGCGGCGACGTCTGCCTGGCGCCCGAGCCCGGCTATCCGCCGTACACGTCAGGCCCGCTCTTCGCGGGCGCCGAGCTCCACTATCTCCCTCTGGGCGAGGAACACGAGTTCACCCCCGACTTCGACGGCATTCCGGCGGACGTCTGGAAGCGCGCCACCCTGCTCTTTCTGAACTACCCGAACAATCCCACCGGGGCGATCGCGCCCCCCGATCTGTTTGCGCGCGTTGTCGCGCTCGCGCACCGGCACGGCGTGATCGTCGTGCACGACAGCGCCTACTCCGAGGTCGCCTTCGACGGCTACCGGCCGCCGAGCTTCCTCGCGACCGAGGGGGCTAAGGACGTCGGCGTCGAGATCTTCTCGCTCTCCAAAGGTTGGAACATGACCGGCTGGAGGGTGGCGTGGATCGCGGGCAACCCGGAGATCGTCGAGCGCTATCGAAGCTTGAAGACGAACCTGGATTCGGGGATGTTCGATGCGCTCCAGCATGCAGCCGTGGCCGCGCTCACCGCCGCACGCGACTTCCCGGCGGAGATGTCCGAGATCTACCGCCTCCGGCGGGACCTCATGATCGAAGCGCTTGCCGCTATCGGCCTGCCCTCCACGCCGCCCAAGGCCACGCCCTACATCTGGGTGCGCGTTCCGGAGAGCTACACCTCTGCGAGCTTCACCGAGCTGGTGCTCGAGGAGGCGGCGGTCGTCGTCTCCCCGGGCCCGTCCTTCGGGCCGAGCGGGGAAGGCTACGTCCGCATCTCGCTGACAGTCGCCGACGAGCGCCTCGAGGAGGCGGCTCACAGGATCGCGTCTTCGCTCCGCGTCGAGGCGACGGCATAATCAGACCGTGACCCACCACCAGCCCGACCCCGCGCCCGGGGCTGAGCCGGAGCGCGGCTTTCTCGTCGCAGTGCTGGCGCAGGGGGTGGAGGAAGACGAGGAGCTGGGGGAGATGCGCGAGCTCATGCGCACCGCCGGCGTCGAGCCTGTGGGAGAGCTGCTACAGCGGCGGCCCTCCCCGGACCCGCGCACCTACGTCGGCAAGGGCAAGCTCGCCGAGCTGAAGGAAGCGGTGCCCCGGACGAAGGCCGAATCCCTGATCGTCGACGACGACCTGGATCCCGGCCAGCAGCGGCGGCTGGAGGACGAGCTGAAGCTACGCGTCGTCGACCGCACGCAGCTCATCCTCGACATCTTCGCCCAGCACGCCGTCAGCGCCGAGGGAAAGCTCCAGGTGGAGCTCGCGCAGCTCGAGTACAACCTCCCCCGCATGCGTGGCCTCTGGCAGCACCTCGAGCGGCTGGGCGGCGGCATCGGGACCCGAGGGCCTGGCGAGACGCAGCTCGAGACCGACCGCCGCCTCGCCCGCCGCCGCGTCGGACAGCTGAAGCGGCGTCTGCAGGAGCTCGAGCGCCGCCGGCAGACGCAGCGGAAGGCTCGCCGGCGCGCGGAGACGCCCATCGTCGCGCTCGCCGGCTACACGAACACGGGGAAATCGACGCTGCTCAATGCGCTGACGGACGCCGAGGTCTCGGTCGACGACCGCCTCTTCGAGACGCTCGACCCGACGACGCGCAGCTTCGTCCAGGACGGCCGCCGTTACCTCGTAACCGACACGGTCGGGTTCATCCGGCGACTGCCCCACCAGCTCGTCGAAGGCTTTGCCGCCACCCTCGAGGAGACCGTCGACGCGGACCTCGTCCTGCACGTAACGGACGCCTCGGCGCCCGACGAGCGTCTCGACGACATGATCGGCGCCGTTGACGCGGTGCTCGCGGAGATCGGCGCGGCGGAGCTCCCGATCGAGCTCGTCCTGAACAAGATCGACGAGGTCGACCCTCTGCGGCGACGGCGCCTCGCGAACCGCTTCCCCGGCTCGCTCGAGATCTCGGCCTTGACCGGCGAGGGCCTGGACGAGCTGCGCGCCCGCGTCGCAGAGCGCTTTGGTGAGCGGCTGCGGCCCGTGCGCCTGCTCGTGCCCTACGAACAGGGGAGGATCCTGGCGGAGCTGTACGAGCTCGGCGCCCCCATCGAAGAGCGCCTCGACACCTCGGAGGGTGTGATCGTCGTCGCCCGGCTGCC
>Ga0307278_10000421_pt1 | contig 21572 bp, 16 predicted proteins | sample ER_DNA_117_FD_194482 | JGI IMG/M metagenome (GOLD analysis project Ga0307278, IMG submission 194482) | Bulk soil microbial communities from the East River watershed near Crested Butte, Colorado, United States - ER_DNA_117 | ecosystem: Environmental > Terrestrial > Soil > Floodplain | place...
TTCGGTACGCAATCCCCAAAAACCTGCCTTATACATTGCATATTGCAGCAAACGCACGTGTGCGCGTATTTCGGCAGAGGAGCCCGCGTAACGCCACATTGCAGCGGGCGTAAAATCGTCGAAGTCACTTGGCATGAGCACGCTACGATTCCATGAATCGACCAAGGTGGCGTCGATGGCGATACCCCAACTATGCAGCGAGCCGACGCCGATTTCGGGGTTGGCGACATAATCGCTGTTGTGTGTCGCTTCCCAAAGTTTGGCCTGCACTGCCACCGGCCGATAAGCGTCCCAGATTTTCAGGCCACATTGGTAGCGCCGCAAAAAGGCCTGCGCCGCAACCAAAGCCGAGGCGACTTCAGGGCGAGCGAGCGCCCGTGTTCCAAGGGGATAAAGCGGATGTCTAAGGAAATTATTTCGGCCGGCGTAGCGCAGCTCAACGATGATCGTCGGATCGACGGATTGGATATCAACAAGAGCTTCGCCAGCATTTGCATCCATTGACACCAGCGCGGCAGCTATTCCAGCAACTACTGAAACGCACAGGTTAAAGCGTCGCATTTGAGTTGTTTGGGTTAATACACAGCCACCGCTTGAGGAGTGTCTGTTTTTGCAAGGCGTTCGAGCAGAAGGCGCGCGCTGCCTTCGGGGACTGCGAAGCGTAATTCCAAGTTCGACCTGTCGTGTCTTTGGATCTCCGGCGGCTGCGAATAAAGTAACAGTTGAGAGTCCGGCAAACGCAGCCACTGCTGCGGGTTATCGTGCAAACTTCGGGCGAGATCGTCCGCGCTTTTAGATGAATTCACCTTTATGAGCACTCTGGCTTTTACTGGATTTTGCAGGTTCACTGCAAGGCCGAGTAATTGTGATGCCTCGAGCAGTTCACGCGTAAAGATGGGGTGGAAAACGCGTGCGAGATCAGGTGGATCGCGCGAAATAAGCCGCAGCGCGCTGTCACGATCCAGAGCTTGGAAACGATCGAATAGTTGGCCGGTAATTTTCAGGTCCGGTTTCATTCCGAGACGCACGAGCACCAGCTCCTCAACTTCAGCGGGTGCTCCGACCGCCAACGTGGTGGGTCCCACCCTGGCGACGGAAAAAGGCGGCTGTCGTTCCCAAACGGGCAAGCCGCTAATCGAGCGCTTTTGGAAAGTCTTATCATTCCCGATTGTGCTGATGACATTGGAAACGCCGCGGCGGGCTTCAACAAGGTTGAACTCTCGAGTCTCCCCGGCTTCGTTCGTGGTGAGCGCACGGGTGACACGCACCGCATCACGAGACGGATTCAATCCTGGAACCGACGCGGCTGCGCCGATTAATCCTGGCCAGAGCGTTGGCTGCTCGTTGCGCCAGCGTTTCGCGAGGTTCGCACGTTCAAACTGATCGGCATTAATCGACAGGATGGTGTCGGTTTCTTGCGGCAGCCACTCGCGTCCTCGCGGAGATTGAAAAACAACAAGCAACGTGATTGCGAGAAGGACGAGCACCGAGAAGACGCTGAAGTAAAACTTCCTCAGCTCCTGCTTATCAATCTGGCTGGAGAGCAAGGCTAGCTCTGCCTTGTGCTGCAATTGCGAGTCCACCGCCTCGCGGCGGCGATGTGCCTCCGCGAGCAGATGCGGCGCGTTTGGCGGAGCAACTCCCTTCTCTGCTAGATGGCGGCCGATGCTTAGATAGGCGGGATTTTTTCGCTCTTCGACTGTTTGATGCCGTGCCCGGGCCTCGCGCAGTGCTTCCTGTTGCGCGCGAACGTTCTCATTTAGTCGGCGATCGCGGGCTTCAAATTCGCTCCGCGTCCGCGCGATATTTTTTTCTACCGCGGAAAGTTCCGCGTCGGCCGCATTCAGCTTCTCCTTTGCCAGACGCACTGCATCCGCGCTGCCGAGGCGGGCGCGGACAAGTTCGGCACGCTCTTCGGGAAGACGCGCTCGCCGCGCGTTGATGCTCGCAGATCGCGCTTCCAGGTCCGCAGGCGCCGGATCGAGCGCGTGCAGATCGGAAATTTGTTTCAAGAGATCGCGATCCGCAGCTTCGCTCTCCTGAATGCGCCGTTCCACGCCGGCAAGCTCGCGCTCGCACAGATCGACATTATGTTTAGCTTGGTTGCGCTGCTGAATAAGCGGCTTCTTCTCTGCCTCCAGCTTTGCAAGTGCCTCAGCTTGCTCGCGCGCATTCTGTTGCCGTTCTTCTTCGATCGTTTTTATTCCTTCTTCGATCCGCGCAATTCGAAGTGCGACTTCTTTCTGCTCCTGCTCCAATTTTTTAAGCGCGACGATCTCGTTGCGGAGCTCGGGGAAATTGGCCGCTTGCGTAGTTCCTTCGCGTCCGAGGTTGATTTCACTTTTTTGGAGAAGGCGCCTCTCATAACGAAGTGCCATGCGCGTGCGCTGGCGCTTGATCTTCAAGGCGATTTCGCGAAAGCCTGTGCGGATGAAGCTCACGGGTTAAGGCTCTCTTTTGTCATTTTCAATTATCCTAAGCCTCTTCGGATTCCGCCAATCTGGCTAAGACGCTGAAGTCCTCCAGCGTGGTTGTGTCGCCAGTGACCTTTGCTCCGCTGGCGATTTCTTTGAGAAGCCGCCGCATGATTTTGCCGCTGCGCGTTTTTGGTAGCGCTTCGGCGAAGCGCACTTCATCTGGCTTTGCGATCGCGCCAATGTGGGTGGCGACGTGAACGCGCAATTCCTCCCTTAGTTCGCGACTGGCATCAACTCCTGTCTTCACCGTCACAAACGCAACAACTGCCTGCCCTTTCAATTCATCCGGCCTGCCAACCACCGCCGCCTCCGCGATTCGTGTGTGACTGACAAGGGCACTTTCTATTTCCGATGTGCCAAGTCTGTGGCCAGCAACGTTCAGAACGTCATCGATCCGGCCAACGATCCAGAAATAACCGTCTTCATCGCGGCGGGCGCCGTCGCCAGTCAGATAATTGCCCTTAAACTCACTCCAGTATTGCTGTCGATAGCGCGCCTTGTCCCCGTAGATCGTGCGCAACATTGAAGGCCAGGGGCGGCGAATAATCAATTTTCCACCGATATTTGGTCCGACCTCGCGTCCTTTCTCATCGACAACGGCTGGATCGACACCAAAGAACGGCAGCGTCGCGCTGCCTGGCTTTGTTGGAATGGCGCCCGGCAGAGGCGTAATCAGAATCGCGCCTGTCTCGGTTTGCCACCACGTATCGACAATCGGACAACGTCCGCCGCCGATGTTCTTATGATACCACATCCAAGCCTCGGGATTAATCGGCTCGCCTACCGTGCCGAGCAGGCGAAGCGATGAAAGATCATGTTTTGCGACCCATTCGTCTCCCCAGCGAATGAATGCGCGGATTGCCGTCGGGGCAGTATAGAGAATGTTGACCCGATATTCTTCGATGATTTTCCAGAACCGATCGGGCTCGGGCCAGTTCGGAGCGCCCTCGTACATGACAACCGTCGCGCCGTTAGCCAGCGGGCCATACACAATATAACTATGACCGGTCACCCAGCCGACGTCGGCGGTGCACCAGAAAATATCTTCATCGCGAATATCGAAAACGTACTTGGTGGTCGAATAGACGCCTACGAGATAACCACCCGTGGTGTGCAGAATTCCTTTCGGCTTTCCAGTGGACCCGCTCGTGTAGAGAAGGTAAAGCGGGTGCTCGCTATCGACTGGCGCAGCTGGGCAGTGTGCATCGACATATTCCAGTTCCCGATGCCACCAAACATCGCGACCTTCCTCCATGTGGATGTCGTTGCCAGCGCGGCGAAAAACGATTACTCGCCTGATGGATGTGCCATCACGGAGTGCGTCATCGACATTTCTCTTCAACGGGACAATCCCGCCTCGCCGGTATGAACCGTCGGCAGTGACGAGCGCGATTGCGCCGCTGTCGATAATCCGATCACGAATGCTGTCCGCGCTAAATCCGCCGAAGACCACCGAGTGGACGGCGCCGATCCGCGCGCAGGCTAGCATGGCAATTGCGGCTTCGGGAATGTTTGGAAGATAAATGATGACCCGATCGCCTTTTTTGATTTCGTTTCGTTTTAGAACATTCGCAAAGCGGCAAACTTCGCGATGCAGTTGTTGGTAAGTGAGCGTGCGTTTGTCACCCGGTTCGCCCTCCCAGATAATTGCCGCCTTGTTCCGGCGCGGACCGCTCAAATGTCGGTCCAGACAATTTTCCGAAATATTGAGTTTTCCCCCGACGAACCACTTCGCGAACGGCGCCTTCCATTCGAGGACTTTTTTCCATCGGCCGCGCCAGACGAGTTCGCTCGCTTCTCGAGTCCAGAATTTTGCCGGCTGCTGGATCGACTCCCGGTACATGCGCCGATATTGGCCGAGACTTTTGATTCGAGCCTTCCTGCTGAAGTCCCTCGGTGGTTTGAAAACGCGTTTCTCGACCAGATGCGATTCGATGTTGTCGTGCATGAGCAGTCCCTAATATGCCGAAGAAGTTTTTTCGGCAAGCGCGCGCATACCTGTAGCCACCGCCCTGCGGGCGGTCGAGTGGGCAAAGAGTCGGGCGAGAAAAGTTAGACGGCCCACAGGGCCGTGGCTACAACTAAAACATGCTTGAACCCCCAACTGATGAATACTTCATGCGTGAAGCATTGCGAATGGCCAACAAAGCGGCCAAAGCCGGCGAAGTGCCGGTCGGCGCGGTTGTCGGTCGTGCAGGCAAGATCATCGCTCGTGCCCATAATCAAGTGGAGTTGCTCAAAGACGCCACCGCGCATGCGGAAATGCTGGCATTGACTCAGGCCGAGGCAGCCCTGGGCGATTGGCGGCTGACGGACTGCGATTTGTATGTGACCAAGGAACCGTGCGCGATGTGCGCAGGGGCGCTCGTGCACACGCGGGTCCGCCGTGTGATTTTCGGTTGCACAGATCCATTCGCCGGCGCTGCGGGAAGTGTGATGAACCTTCTGCAAATGCCGACATTGAATCACCGGTGCGATCTTGCATCTGGTGTTCTGCAGGATGACTGCGCGGCAATTTTGCAGCATTTCTTTCGGAAAAGGCGAGACGAGCAAATCTAAAATCGCAAACGCGAAATTGGAGTTTGAAGAGCTGCCTCGCCAGGATTCGAACCTAGACTTCCATTTTAGTCCTGGGAAAAACGATTCTCCCACATAAAAGACTTCAAAAGGTGCGGCCCGGCACGTACGCGCTTTATCCTCCCACTCCCTGCGGCGCGCCTTTGTCAGCCAACTGGCGAACGCCAACGTAAGCGAGGAACAGCGGATGGAATTAACCAGGCACAAACCACCCGCGACATTCACAAGCTCTACTACCGACCTCAAGCTTGAGCAGCTACAGAGGGCTGTCGCGTTACTGCCCAGGTTATGAACCATGAGATAGTCCCGTTTTTAGTCTCACGTCGCTTGTCCATGATTTTCTTGAAACCATGTAGGTGCTGCTTGATCCGCGGATACCGTTTTAACGAACGGCAGTTATTCTTAATCATGTAGAGCAGTACCTTCGCGCGAGTTCGCCGAGACCCGTACCCGTGAGCAGCAGCGGCGGCAGCGCATCCACTCCGGCGAAGACCAGTGTCCGCCCGACCCGCTCCACCACCGGACGGCGCCAACTGGCCGGGCTCGGCAGGTATCGGAAGAAAGCAGCCAGCGCGTGGAGGATGTGGAAGCATGTTTTCAAGCGAGGGACGAGGAATCCATGCCCGTCGTTTAGGCAAGCGCCATTCGCGGCACAGGTTTATCTTCGCGCTTGCCTCCGCATCGCCAAGTAGTCATCATCGCGCGGTCAACTGGAATCTGCCCGAGCAAACTGCGGTCATGAATCTGTCCCCCCACCTCACGTGTGAAGAGGAAGCCCATCCAGGAGGCAAGGTGCTGCGCTTCGCCGGTGAGGCGGACTTCATAGCCGTGCCGGCTGTGCGGCAGTTGCTCAAAAAGCTGCTAGGGCAGCGCATCCCGTTTCTCATCGTGGACCTCTCGGGCGTGACGTTTCTTAACACGCCGTTCTGGGCCGCCATGCAACGCTACCAGATTGATGGGCACCCGAATTCGCGGCTCGCGCTCTGCGGCATGAACGAGGCGCTGAAGGCGGCCTTCGACATCAACGGAGTGGGGTTAGGGTCGGTCGAGGGCGGATGCATCGCGGTGTATGAAACTCTTGACTCGGCGCTGGCCGCGGCACCATCGGCATCATGAGAGCTGGCGGCGAATACACTTATGCAGGACTGAGCGCGTCGCTGTGTAGGGGCGCGTTTGAGCGTCCGTGGCTGCCGCTGAGCATGTGGAAGGCGTTCTTTCAGCGGTCGCTGATCATCGGCGTGCGGGCGGTGCCCACGGTGTTCCTCATGGCGTTCTGCGTAGGATCCGTCCTAGCGATGGTGCTGGTAGAGCAGCTCCAAGAGTTGAGCATGGAGGAGACCGTGCCACGGCTCATCTGGATCATCCTCAACCAGCAGCTCGCGCCCATGCTCGCGGCGGTGGTCTTCATCGGGCGGAGCGTGTCCGGCTCGGCGGCGGAACTGGCGAACATGAAAATCGGGGAGGAGATCAAGGCGCTGGAGACTATGGGCGTGGATGTCTCGCGCTACCTGCTTCTGCCGGTGCTGGCAGCCTTCCTCGTGATGCTGCCGGTGATGGAGATCTACACCGTGGGTGTGGGGCTGCTCGGAGCACACGGGGTGTGCTCGCTGGTCATGGGCATGGACGGGAAGCAGTTCGTTCTGCGAGCACTGGTCCCCCCGCGGATGCAGGACGCGTTCATCGGCGTGGGCAAGTCGGCGGTTTTTGCGGTGGTGGTGGCGATGATTGCCTTCCGCAAAGGGCTGAACGCCACTGGCGGGTCGGACGCAGTCGGGCGTGTGGCAACGGCGGCCGTGGTGTCTTCACTCGCGGCGGTGACGCTTGTCAACGCTGTCATCACGGGGCTGCAGAATGTTTTGATTGCGGCGCAGTTGATGAACAAGTGAGTAAGGAAGCAACTAGTCAATAGCCAGTAGTAACGAGTGGGAACGAGTTAAACACGCGTGGGTGATGGGTTATCACATTCAACTGCTAACTAAGTCCTCCAACCTGATAACTGATTACTGCTCATCCCGCTCATGACCCCGCCGCCCCCCGCGCCCACGCCCGCCGCCAAGCCACTGCTCGTAGTGCGGAATTTGGTCAAGGCGTTCCCAAACGGCGCCAACGTGCTCAACGGCGTGAGCCTCGATGTCTTCGCCGGCGATGTTTTCACCGTCCTCGGCGGGTCCGGCTGTGGGAAAAGCACCCTGCTGAACATCCTCATCGGCGTGGACGAACCCACCTCCGGCACCGTGCATGTCCTCGGCCAAAACATCCACAGCCTCCCCCGGCGCCAACGCAAGAGGCTCATGCGGGATGTGGGCGTGCTTTTCCAGTCTGGCGCCTTGCTTCAGAGCCTCACTGTTGCGGAAAACGTGGCCCTGCCCTTCCAACAGCATCATCCCAAGATCTCGCGGGACCACGATCTTCTCGAGGACACCGTGCTCATGAAGCTGCGTGCCGTGAAGCTCGACGCCCATGCGCAGAAGTATCCGCGCGAGCTCAGCGGCGGTATGAAGAAACGCGCCGCCCTCGCCCGTGCCCTCGCACTGGACCCAAGGCTGCTCATCAGCGACGAGCCCACCTCCGGCCTCGATCCCGTGAGCACCAAGCAGATTGACGACCTAACTATCACGCTGAGCCGCAAGAGCGGCACCACGGTGGTGGTGGTCACCCACGACCTGCTGAGCTTCCAGCGTATCGCCACCCGCGGCATCATGCTGGGCGCGGAGCGGGACGGAGCGCTGCGCGGCACGGTGCTGCTCTCCGGGAGCCGTGAGGATTTTTTTGCCAGCGAGCATCCGCTGGTGCGGGGCTTCTTCCATTTGGAGGAAGGAGGCGCCGTGCAAGATTGAGAGATGAGAGTTGAGGGTTGAGAGTTAAGAGTATGAACGTGACTGAGGTAAGCCTATTTCATAGTCTTAATCTTAGTCGGTATTAGGAATATGAACAGGATTCAGGCACAACTCATCAACTCACCGCACCCCAGCCCACCATGAACCGGAAATTCGTCAGATCAGTCCGCGCCCTTTACGAGGCGATGCTCGTGCTGGTCGTTATCGCGTCCGCCGCGCTGCTCATTGGCGCGCTGTATTACGCCTTGAACGTGGGCTCGCGGGGAGGGGTTCGCTTCGATGCGGCCTTCAATGAGGTGGGCGGGATCAAGGAAGGCTCCAGCGTGCTCTTCAAGGGCATGCCGGTGGGAGCGGTCGGGAAGATGCGTTATGACGCAGCCACGGACAAAATCCTCGTGCGCATTGAAATTACCAAACAGGTGGACGTGCCCGCCAACATCAAACCGTACGTGGAGAAGTCGCTCATGGGCCAGTCGAACATCGCCCTGCGAACCGAGCAGCAGACCGGCACGAAGGAACTGCTCGCCGACGTGGTGCGCCGGCTTCAGGCAGGCGACAAAGATGGACTTTACCGCATCGACGGCGTCGAATTGAGCCGGCTGGATGCCATCAAGCCCGGCCTGGACGTAAAAAGCGACGAGGCGATCGACGTCGCCAGGAAGACCATGCACCGGACGGAGGAACTCGCTGAGCAGAGCAACGCCGCTCTAACCAAGGCGAGCCACGAGCTTGAGAAAACGGCGGCGACGCTCAACCAGGCGGGCCAAGTCGTCATCCGCAGCGAAAGCCAGATCAAGAAACTCGGCAGCGCCTCGGAAAAACTCGGCAGTGCGTCTGACAATGTGAACGGTTTCATCCAGGTGCTGAAGGTCAAACCCAGCGCACTCGTCTGGGGCTTGAGCGACCAGCAGCGGACCATGATGAATCAGGCTCCGGGAACCCGGCGGCCATCCGCCACGCCGGTTAGAAAGTGACCATCGCGCCGCCAGATTCCAGCGCGAAAAACGAGGGCCTGCTGGTCGAGACGCTCCTCGGCGTCGCCGCCTCGCTGAGCGCGTCCTCGGACTTCGACACGCTGTTGGCCAACATCCTCCACGGCGCGCGCGCCGTCATGCGTTGCACGGCGTGTTCCATCTCACTACCGGATAAAGCAACCAGCGACCTCCTGATCCACAGTACCCAGCGCGACTGGCGCCGGGAGGGGCCGTGGCGGCTGCCGGAGGGTCAGGGCATCGCCGGCCGAGTCTTCGCCACTCGCGAACCGGTGAACATCGCCGACGCGTCGCGCCATCCGGAGCACTACCGACGCACCGGCGAGGACACCGGCCTGCCGGCCCACGCGCTTTTGACCATCCCGTTGCTGGATGGCGAAAACTGCCGCGGGGTCATGCAGGCCATGAACCCGGAGGACCGCGCCGGGTTCAGCGACGACGACATGCGCGTCTTCATCGCCTTCGGCTCGCTAGTCTCCGTGACACTGGCCCGCCGCCAGGAGGAGAAGGACGCCAGGACGCGCGCCGTAGAGCAAGCCGAGCGGCACGCGGAGCTGGAGGTCGCCCGCCAGGTGCAGGCAACCTTCCTCCCCGAACCGGAGGCGGAGCACGGTCTCTTGCGCATTCACGCCTTTCTCGAGCAAGCCACGGGCATCGGCGGCGACTGCTATTTTTTCCATGCGGTCGCGCCCCACCTGCTCCTCGCCGGCGTGGGTGATGTCACCGGGAAGGGATCCTCCGCCGCCCTCGACATGGCGCGCCTGACCACCCAGATCGCGCTCGCCGCGTCTCGCTGCGCGCCGGAAATGTTTGACGCATGGCTCATCGAGATTAACAACGCCCTATACGAGGCGATGCACGCGGGTGACAATGCCGTCGCGCTCACCGCGCTCCTCTTCGACACGCGGCTCCGCCGAGTCCACGCCGCCGCCTTCGGCCAGCATCCACCGCTCTGCCGCGACCACACTACGGGGCAGTGGCGGGAGGTGGAGTGCCCGCGGCAGGGGTTCTTCGGCCACCGCCGCCTCAGCGAGTGCGGCGTCATCGCCGTGCCGCTTGCCGCCGGCTCGCACTGGCTGGTTCATTCCGACGGCATCACCGAGGCCTTCGCCTCCACCGGCGGCCAGCTCAAGCGCGAAGGCCTGCTGCCTCTGCTCCAATCCCAGGACTGGAGCAGCGCAGCCTGCCTCGACTCGCTCGTGAACGCCTGGCGCAAAACCCTCGCCGGTGGCGCACGGGATGACGCCACCCTCCTGCTTATGGAAGACCGCACACCATCGCCGCCGCACGAGTTTGCCACCCTGTGCACCGCCGAGAGCCTCCGTGAGGCCCGCAACTTCTTCGAGCAATGGGGCCACTTCGCCGGCATCCCGCCCCACACCCTGGTTCAGCTCCTCGTCGGATGCGACGAAGTCCTCACCAACGTCCTCAAGCACGCTTACGCACCGGACAAACCTCCCGGCCCGCTCTGGTGTGGCGCGGAGGTCATGCCCGGCCTCATCCGCTTCATTATCGACCACCACGGCACGGGCATCACGCAGGAACAGGCCGCTGCACAAGCCGACGCCCGCTCCCGCGAGGAAGGCGGCCTCGGCCTCGCGCTGGTGCGGCGCGTCTTCACGCACGTGCATTTTTCCATCAGCCCGGATCACCGCGCCAAGATCGTCCTGGAGAAGGAGCTGTAGGCTGGGGCTGGGGCTGAGACATGGGTCAAGTGCCAACCAACCGTCACGGGAATTGGGCGGGTTGCTTCTCGTCTGAATGAGTTTGGACTTAACGCCCGGCCTGCCGGCCCACGCGCGTCGGTGAATACGGCCAGCGGTTGTGGCTGCGCGCGAGTTAGACAACAAACGCGATTGTAAGCCGGTTTGCGGCGCGAAAATGGTTCATCCTGAAAGTGGTTGTTCTGACTATCACCTAGGGAATCTGTTCTGACTAACGGGATCCTGCCTCGCTAGGATTCGAACCTAGACAGAGAGATTCAGAGTCTCTAGTGCTACCATTACACCACGAGGCAACGGCGCGTGAAAGTTAAAGCCCGACAACGTCACTGCAAGTCGAGCGCGTCGCGCCCGCAACTGAATTTGCTGTAGCCACCGGCCTGGGGCCGGTCAAACCAGGACGCTAATATACGAGGCATTTTGGAACGGCTCACAGAGCCGTGGCTACAACAAAGATGCGAGTCAAACCGAGTGCGAGTTTAAGCGGTTGCAGTTTTTGCGCCGAGCAAGATCTCAGCGCCTTCTCGAGCCGCTTCGACTTCCAACGGCCTTCCGCTCTTTGCCACCAACGCGCGCGCGTGTTCTACCATTTTATCGATCATTTCGTCATCATGATTCGGATCGTGATGAAAATGAACGAGCTTGCCCACGTTTGAGTCCAGCCCAAGGGAAACCACGCTGCTGAGCGAGCTGTGGCCCCAACCAATGTGCTTCGTGTATTCCTCGTCGGTATATTGCGTGTCCATAATTGCCAGGTCGCAGCCCTGGAGAAATTCGACCATCTTTGCGCGCTCGGCTGCGGCAAAATCGCGCGCTTCTTCCTCGCTGATTCCATCGCGCGAAGCCAGGTGCAACTTGAGCGGCTCGTAAGGCTCATTGTCGGGGAAGTAGGCGATCGACCCCGAGCTGGTGGAGAGGCGGTACCCTGCGCAAATCCCTGGATGATTAGCAAACTTGGAACGGACCTCGACTTTCCCAACTTGAAAGTCCATTTCCTTTAGTTCCTCAATCGCGAGGTGACTAGGGAGTTCACGCAAGCTAACAGGAAAAAACGGCGTCTCCATTTGGCTGGCCAGGATCTTTGCCAGACCGGCGCGGGCTCCTTCGTAACCCAGGACGCGAATGAGGTTTTTCTGATTGTAAGTGGGAGAAAAAAAAGGCAGTCCCTGGATATGATCCCAGTGGGTATGTGAGATCAAGAGAGTCAACTTCATCGAGCGAGGTCCGAATTCTTTGTCTAACGCAAGCCCGAGCAGACGAATCCCGCTGCCGGCATCGAGAATGATGATCTCGCCATCGGCGCGCACCTCCACGCAACTGGTGTTTCCACCATAACGGACGGTACTATTTCCGGGGACCGGAATTGAACCGCGCACCCCCCAGAATCTTACCCGCGCAGGGATCGACTCACCTCCGGCCGCAGGTTTTGGTCTGGGACGCCGCGGGATCTCAGGCAGAAGTCGCTCGATCGTGCTGGAAAGCAGCTCCCAGTTGATTGGCTTAAGCAGATATTCGTCTGCGCCGGCTTGGAGCGCGCTTGTTCGATCGACCCCGTAATCGCGTCCCGAGACGACGATGATCTTCGTCGGTTGCAGTTGCTCGCGAATTGCTCGGCACACCTGAAAGCCATTCGATCTTGGCATTAGCAAATCGCACAGGATAAGCTCCGGTCTGTCGCGCAGCGCCAGCTCCAGGCCGACATCACCGTCATTCGCTTCCAGGACCTTCCAGTCTTCGCGTCTGAAAAGATCTGAGATTACCCGACGGTTTTCGGCGTCGTCTTCGATGATTAAGACACGAGGCATGGAGGGAAACTGCTTGGCGCCTTTGTTTAAATCAAACTTGAACCAAAAGTGCCAGTCTTTTCTGTAACACCGATGCGTTAATTTTTAAAAGAAAATCGGAATGATCAAGATGGCCAGAATATTGACCACTTTGATCATCGGATTGATGGCAGGCCCGGCTGTGTCCTTGTAAGGATCGCCGACCGTATCGCCCGTGACTGCTGCGGCATGGGCAAAGGAACCTTTTCCGCCAAGATTTCCTTCCTCAATAAATTTCTTCGCGTTGTCCCACGCGGCGCCACCGGATGTCATTGCGATGGCGATGAATAATCCAGTCACGATTGTGCCGACCAGCACTCCACCGAGCGCGACCGGGCCCAGCGGTTTAATGATAGCGACGACCACGACTGCAACCAACGGCAGCAGTGCCGGAACAATCATCTCCCGCAACGCGGCCTTCGTTACGATGTCCACGCAGGTCCCATACTCTGGCCGGTCTTGCCCGGTCAAAATTCCGGGCTTCGCTTGCAACTGCCGGCGCACCTCGCGCACGACTGCGCCGGCTGCCTTGCCCACCGCATCCATGCTAAAGGCCGTGAAGAGAAACGGCAGCAACCCCCCGATGAATAGGCCAACGATCACTCTTGGATCTTGCAGGGAGAATTGGAAGAATTGGTCGCTCGCAAGTTTGAGCGAACTGGTGAGGTGTCCACGCAATTCTTCCACGTACGATCCAAACAAAACCAGCGCGGCCAATCCGGCCGAAGCGATGGCGTAACCTTTGGTGACAGCTTTCATGGTGTTGCCAACTGCGTCGAGTTCGTCTGTTACGGTGCGAATTTCCTTTGGCAAATGGGCCATCACCGCGATGCCGCCGGCGTTGTCTGTGATCGGGCCAAATGAATCGAGCGAGATAATGACGCCGGCCATGGACAACATCGACATCACCGCAATCGCAATTCCATATAGCCCGGCGAAATGAAACGTGACCAGAATCGCCAGCCCAATGAACAGCACAGGCAGCGCGGTGGCATGTTGTCCGGCCGCCAACCCGGCGATGATGTTTGTGGCGTGCCCAGTCTCGGATGCATGTGCAATTTTTTGGACCGGCCGAAAGTGAGATGAAGTGTAGTAATTCGTGAGTGCGACAATGACCGGAGTCATTATGAGCCCAACAAGCGAAGCAAAATAGAGGTGGGCGGGGGACCGCAACACGCCGCCGATAGTTGCGCCGCCCGGAAAAAGGCTGCGCGTGGCCGGCCAAAATAGAATTGCAGAGATCAACGCGTTGATCATCACCGCGCCCATCAACACGGTCGCTGCTTTACCGCGAGCCACATTCACAAACGCGATCCCGCAGATCGCGCCCAGCACAGAAATTCCACCAAGCACGAATGGATAAACGATGGCCGCTGGGTTTCCGCCAAGTGTCAACAGCCCCGCCAGAATCGCGCCGACCAAACTGACTGCATAAGTTTCGAAAACGTCCGCAGCCATGCCTGCACAATCGCCTACATTGTCTCCGACGTTATCCGCGATCACCGCTGGGTTCCGCGGATCGTCCTCCTCGAGGCCGCTCTCGATCTTGCCCACCAGATCGGCACCAACGTCTGCGGCTTTCGTGTAAATGCCGCCGCCCAATCGGGCGAAAACGCTAATGAGACTACCGCCCAAGGCGAGTCCGACCAAACTGCGTATTGCAGCATCACTTCCAATCAGCTTTGCAGCGATCATGTAAAAGATGGACACCGAGAGCAACGCGAGCCCAACCACAAGCAGACCGGTCACCGACCCGCCGTTGAATGCTATTCGCAGTGCATTGAGCTGCGCGATGCTGGCGGCTTGCGCCGTGCGGACATTTGCCAGTACGGCCACGCGCATCCCGATGAAGCCTGCTGCGAGCGAACAGAAGGCGCCGATTACGAATCCAATCGCTGTGGAGTTATCTTTGAAGATCCACAGCAAGACAAAAATCACTACCGCGATCACGCTGATCGTCTTGACTTGCCGATTCAAATACGCCCTGGCGCCTTCCTGTACGGCGGCCGAGATTTCCCGCATGCGCTCATTTCCCGATGGCGCCCGAGTCACTGCCCCGATCAAAAAGAAGGCGCACGCAAGACCAATCGCGGCGCAAACCATCGACAACGGCATGCCGAAATTAAGAATACTTAAGGCCAGGAAATTCATCATCGCGTCGCGCTGAAGCGCACGACTCTATGAAGAATTGCTGCGCTGGCAAAGGCTATTTGCCGTCGTTGCGCGGGACGAGTCGGTTGCGTCCGCCATGAGCTGAATTCGTCTGATTGGCGGATGCCAAAAAGATGGCCTCAGTTCATTTTCTCGCGCCCAATGCGCCTTGGTTAGATCGATTGCCGGGCCAATGGAAACGATGCGGATCAGATTAATTTTCGTGTCCGTCATGTAGTGATGGGGTTTGATATATCGAAGTAATAAGGAGGATCGCGAATTATGGCCGACAAGCAGATTGCCACACCGAGCAAGGCACATCTGCGCGGCACGAGGTTTGTTTACATCTCAGCGTTATTTGCATCTTTGGGCGGCCTTCTGTTCGGCTACGATACGGGCGTCATCTCGGGCGCGCTCATTTTTATCAAACGCGAATTTGGCCTGACGACGACGGCGGAAGAGATTGTTGTTAGTGGCGTTCTGTTGGGCGCGACCATTGGGGCGATCGTCGGTGGAAAAGCCGCTGATCTTTTTGGCAGGCGAAGAGTGTTGCTTGTGACGGCGGCAATCTTCGGTATTGGCGCCCTCGCCAGCGCGGCGGCGCCATCCCCTCCCATCCTGATTGTCAGCCGCGTCATTCTGGGGTTGGCGATCGGTCTCGCCTCAACAAATGTTCCGGTTTATCTCTCCGAAGTTGCGCCTCCGCACGCGCGCGGCTGGATAGTATCGCTATTTCAACTCGCCGTTACGGTCGGCATCGTCGTTGCGTATCTGACCGATTACGCTTTCGCCGGCGTTGAAGGCTGGAGATGGATGCTCGGCCTCGCAGTAGTTCCAGCAATAGTCTTTGGCGCTGGCATGTTTTTTCTTCCGGAGACTCCGCGCTGGCTCATTCGCGGAGGTCAACATGAAGTCGCGCATGGCGTGCTCGTGCGCATTCGCGGGTTGGCCGATGTCAACGTCGAGATCGAAGAGATCAAGGCGAGTTTGGCGCAGCAAACTGAAAGTGGACGCTGGGCCGACTTGCTCAGCCGCCAGGTGCGCCCCGCTCTTTTCGTTGGAATAGGCCTGGCCATTTTCCAACAAATTACCGGCATCAACACGGTGATTTATTACGCGCCAAAAATTCTTCAGGCCGCCGGATTCAATTCCGCTTCCGGCGCGATTCTCGCCACCGCAGGCGTCGGTGTCGTAAATGTCGGGATGACCATCGTCGCGATGTTTTTGGTTGATCGCGTCGGGCGCCGGCCGCTGTTGCTCGTCGGCATCACCGGAATGATCGTCACGCTTGGCGTGCTCGGCTTGAGTTTCCGTATTTCAAATCCATCCGGACAGCTCGCCTGGATCGCTGTGATTTGCCTGATGGGTTACGTCGCCTCATTTGCAATCAGTCTCGGGCCGATCTTCTGGCTCTTGATCGCCGAGATCTATCCGCTACGAATTCGCGGTCTCGCCGAAGGCACAGCGGCCACGTTCAACTGGGGTTCGAACCTAATCGTCTCGCTTACCTTCCTGACATTGGTCGAGACCCTCGGCGCGAGCTCAACGTTTCTGCTCTACGCATCTTTCTCGGTGATGTCATGGCTCTTCGCCTATTACTTTGTGCCAGAAACAAAAGGGCGCACTTTAGAACAGATCGAAGCATTCTGGAGGGCAAGGCATCGTGTTCGCCAAACGGCGCGCGGATTTTTCTAGCTCAACCGCTCGCGATTGTGCGGTTTCCGCAGATCAAGCACGGGCCCGATGGGAACGATGCGGGTCGGATTAATTTGCGTGTGTGTCATGTAGTAATGACGCTTGATGTGATCGAAATTGACGGTATCAGCGATGCCAGGCTGCTGATACAAGTCCATCAAATAGCCCTGCAAATTTGGGTAGTCGACGACACGCCGGAGATTGCACTTGAAATGGCCGTGATAGACGGAGTCGAAGCGAACAAGCGTGCAAAAAAGTCGCCAGTCCGCCTCCACAATGCGATCCCCAAACAAGTATCGACTTTTCGACAAACGCTCTTCGAGTTCGTCGAGCGCTTCGAAAACTCTGCGGCAGGCAATCTCGTACGGCCGTTGGCGCGTGGCGAAACCAGCTCTGTAAACGCCATTGTTTACATTGTCATATAGAAAACCAGAAAGCCTCGCGTGCTCGGCTTCGACGTTTTTCGGAAAAAAATCCAAATCCCCATGTGTGGCAAAATCGTTGAACACGTTGTTGAACATGCGACAGATGTCGTCCTCACAATTGTTCATGATCTTTTTTGTTTCCTTGTCCCAGAGCACCGGCACGGTGACGCGCTCATCGAAGTCTGGGTCGGTTGCTTTGTAAGCTTCGCTCAGATATTGGAAGCCGTTGATCGGATCGGTTGATTCAAATGGCGCGCCCGGCGGAATTTTGCCGGATGGGTCTCGAAGCGCCCAGCCTTTCTCGTCCCGAATCGGATCGACAACTGTCATGCCGATTACCTCTTCGAGTCCTTTTAGTTTGCGAAAAATAATTGTGCGACTAGCCCACGGGCACGCCAGCGAAACATAAAGATGATACCGACCTGCAGCGGCGGCATAAGGTGTCGATCCATCACTAGAGATCCATTCGCGGAACCGATCTTCCTGTCGGTGAAACTCGCCCGACTCGGTCTGCTCGGTTGGGAATTGCGCTTTCATTAACCACGAATGGACACGAATGAACACAAATTGATAGAACGACCATCCATCCGTGTCGATTCGTGTTAATTCGTGGTTGGATTATTTCCCTGGCTTAAAAAGCGCGGCATCGAGGATCGACCAGAGATGGATAATCCATCCGAGCAAGACAAACCAGAGGATCGCCGCCAGGCAGAATTGGACGATCGCCATCAACAATCGGCCTTGGAGTAATTGCCCCAGACCGGGGATGAAGAAACTGCAGAGTGCAGCTACAACATTGCCCGCAGAACCTTGACCCGCCATATCTCCTATCTTATGAACGCCTACCCAATCGACAAGCCGATTTGGCGGCAAATGGGATCGGGGTAATCCGCAGCGCCTCTCCATCCGTTGACAGGGAAAAATGCCAATGGTACCGTCGCGCAAATTTACGCGGAAGTCCGCAAAACGCGGGCGATTACGCAGCTCCATTATATAGAGACTTGCATACATCGTTAAACAGTCAGGTTCTGGTGTTAAACCGCCTCTGGCAGGCGGTGAACATCTGCACAGCCCGCCGCGCGTTTGCGTTGGTGTATGCGGGTCACGCCCAGATTGTCTCGTCCGACGAGCCGAACAATTTCATGGCGCACGATTTCGAAAGCTGGCGCGATCTCTCGGCCAATGCGCCCGACCACGAGGTCGTCACGACTATTTCGTTCAAGATTCGTATCCCGCGGGTGATCGTGCTGCTGGTGTTCGATCGGCTTCCGAAAAAGGAAGTGAAGTTCACTCGCCACAACGTGTTCGAACGCGACAAGAACACCTGCCAATACTGCGGCCAGCTATTTGATCGCAGCGAACTCAATCTGGATCACGTCGTGCCGCGCGATCGCGGCGGAACGACCACGTGGGAAAACGTTGTGTGCTCATGCATCGGCTGCAACACGCGCAAGGGCAACCGGCTTCCGCGCGAAGCGCACATGAGCTTGATCCGCAAACCCAAACGGCCGAAATGGCGGCCGTTTGTTCAGATTACATTTTCCGCGCCGCAGCACGATCTCTGGAAGCATTTTGTCGATCTCGCGTATTGGAACGTCGAGTTGAGCGACTAGTGCCGCTCAATTCGAACCGCGATTCGTTGAAGCGTTGAATCGTTAAGGCGCCGCCGCCGCTTCATCGCTTTAACTCTTTATCGCTTCAACGCATCCAAAATCGGTTGCGGATAAACTCCGAACCAGATCGTGGCAATCACCAAGGCGCTGATTGCCAGCCGCGACAGCCCAGTTACGGATATTTTGGCAAGATTCGTCGATTGCCAGTACATCGCGCGAACAACTTTGAGATAATAATAAAATCCGCAGCCGACGGTGAGCACCCCGACGATGACGAGAATCGTTTGATGCTGAGCTATCGCCGCGTAGAAGATAAAAAACTTTCCTAAGAATCCCGCCGTGAACGGGACACCGGCGAGCGAGACCATCCCGATCAGCATCGCGAATGCGAGAAAGGGCGAACGCCTGGCGAGACCATCAAAATCAGAAATTTCTTCGCCAGCTTGCTGAGCAACGATTATCAAGACTGCGAAACTGAGGAGCGTCATGAGCAAGTAAGCCACAAGGTAGAAAGTAACCGCGCGAACATCGAAACAGACAACGCCGATAAGCAGATAGCCCGCATGCGCGATGCTGGAATAAGCGAGCAGCCGTTTCAGATTCGCCTGCGGAAGCGCCGCGAGATTTCCGTAAATCAATGTGAGCAATGCGATCAGTACAATCAGCCGCTGCGTTTCCGGCAGCAGTAGGAAAGGCTGTAACACGCGCAGCAGCACGACAAACCCCGCAGCCTTCGAACCAACGGAGAGATACGCAGTTACCGGCGTTGGCGCACCCTGATAAACATCCGGCACCCAGATTTGAAATGGCACCGCAGCGATCTTGAAGCCGAGGGCGACCAGAACGAACACCATGCCCAATAATGCTGCGCTATGGTTTATAGCCGGATTCGCCAACGCCTCAGCGAGTCGATGTAGATTTGTCTGGCCGGTCACGCCGAAGATCCAGGCGATTCCATACACGAGAAACGCCGTGGAAAGTGCGCTGAGCACCAGATACTTCGTTCCCGCTTCCAGAGTGATCGGATTGCGCCGGGTAAAGCTGACCAGCACGTAAAACGATATGGTTACAAGCTCCAGCGAGACAAAGATAAAGACGAAATCGATTGCCGATACCAGGTACATCAGCCCGACGCACGTAAAAATGGGGAGCACAATGAATTCGCCGAGACCTGACTGCGGCGTCCCGCCGGGAAAGGAACTGCGGAGTACCGGCGCATAATCAGTCATCATGATCAGCACGAAGATTGTGGTTACCAGTGCGAATTGCTTGAAGAAAATCGACAGGCGATCTGCGGTATAAAAACTCCAGAAACCGGTCGCTTGATCCGACGAGGGAGACGGAGCGACGAAGAAGGTGGCGAGAAACACTATCGCCAGACCGGCAATTGCAGCGAAGGCCAAAATTCGTTTATCAATTTTCGGGGCAAACGTTTCGACCATCAGAATCACGATCCCCAGCACCAGCACCGCGATCTCGAGTTCTGGCGCTGTGATCCTCATCATCTGCCTGCGGTGAGATAAGCGCGGAACTTGGGCGCCACGATTCGCACGAAAGATTGCGGAAAGAATCCGTAGCAAAGGAGCGCGCCCACAAGCAGCGTCACCGGCACACGCAACCCCGGGCGAAGATCGACAAGTTGCTTCCACTGCTCGCTTATCGTGCCCATGAACGTTCTGCGATAGGCTCGCAGCATGTAAACCGTCGAGATCACCACGCCCCAAAGCGCAAGCGCCGTTGCGATTTGAAAAAGATGAAAGCGACCTACTACCCAGCCGTTCTTAAATGCGCCAAAGAAAATCATGATCTCGCCGGCGAAGTTCGCGAAGCCGGGAAGACCGATTGCAGCGAAGACGCCAAATCCAAAGGCGAGTCCGGCAAAGGGCATTACTTTGGCAAGGCCGCCAAGTTCATCGAAAACCAATGTCCCTGTTCGCCTGCGTAATTCGCCTGCAAGCGCAAATAGCAGCGCAATTGAAAGGCCATGAGCGAACATCAAAACAGCCGCGCCGGTCACACCGAGCATGCCGGCGCTGGCAATCCCGAGAAAGATGTAGCCCATGTGCATCACGCTCGAATAACCGAGCATCCAATCGAGCCGCTTCTGGGCAATTGTGACCAACCCGACGTAGATGATGTTCCCGAGCAGCAACACCACGAGCAGAGTCGTCCAGTGTCGCGCGCCTTCGGGAAGCAGGGGAATAGCCAGACGCAAAAGCCCGTACAACCCAAATTTTTTCAGCACTCCGGCATGCAACATCGCGACCGGCGCCGGAGCCGACGCGTAAGCTTCGGGTGCCCATGTGTGAAACGGGAAGAGTGAAACGAGAATTCCAAAGCCGATAAGCAACAGCAGGTAAATGTGATGTTGCACGTCCGCAGGGATTTGATTCACGCCGACGGCAGCCTGCAACGCCCGAATGTCAAAGCTGCGCCAACCCAGCGGAACGCTTTGGTAAAGCAATATCAGGCCAAGCAGCAAAATGAAACTGCCAATCGCGAGGTAGATCGTAATTTTCCACGCTGCCGCGACTCGATTTCCGCTTCCCCAGATTCCAATCAATAAAAATGTGGGAATCAGCGCTAGCTCGTGAAAAGCATAAAAGAAAAATAGGTCGATTGATGCAAATGCACCGATTGCGCCACCGGAGATGAACAGAAGGCAGGCATAGAATGCATTTTCATATTTTTCGATAGCGCCAGCGAACCAGACTGCAACCACTGTAACAATGGTGGCCAACAGCACCATTATCAGGCTCAAGCCGTCGACGCCCGTCGTGAAGCTGAGTCGCCACTCGGGAGATATGGTAAATGAGGTGACGTGTTGAAAGTCGTGTTTGCCGTCTCCAAAAGTCACAAAGAGAAACAGCGCCCCAGCAAACGTCAAAACCGACGCGGCCAATGCTGTCTTGCGGGCAGACGCGCCGACCATGATCAAAATGGCCGCAATGATCGGACAAAAAATGGTGAAAAGGACCATTAACGAAAAACGGCGAAGTAGATGATAGCGACGACGCCCAAGCCAAATAGGAACACGTAAGCTTGCAGATTTCCCACTTGAACGAGCCGCAAGAGAGCGCCGACGCCCCACGTTCCACGACTGCTTCCGTCCACCACGCCAGCATCGATGATCCATCGATCGAAGAAAGCTGATACGCGTGCGAGAAGTTCCTGGGTCCAGTAAATCAGCCAGCTGTAGAACTCGTCGAAATAAAACTTGTGGCGCAACAGCTCTACGCCCACCGGTTCAGTGGCCCTGTC
>Ga0307278_10000422_pt1 | contig 21566 bp, 16 predicted proteins | sample ER_DNA_117_FD_194482 | JGI IMG/M metagenome (GOLD analysis project Ga0307278, IMG submission 194482) | Bulk soil microbial communities from the East River watershed near Crested Butte, Colorado, United States - ER_DNA_117 | ecosystem: Environmental > Terrestrial > Soil > Floodplain | place...
TTGAACGGCAGTGCCACCAGAAAGAGCGTGTCAGGAGGGTTGTGAGCGTGAATCACATCGAAGCCGCGCCTCACGAAAAGATAGCTGCTAAGGACGAAACAGGCGGCTGTAAAATAACAGTATTCGACAAGATAGCCAAAGGAGGACCTCAGTTTAAGGAAAAGCAGACCCACGCGACTGAGATTTACAGGTGAGGTTTTCTTAAACAGTTCCAGATGTGGCACACGGTAAACCTGAACACGGTTTACCAGTTCGTTTGCTATCTGATCTTTGTCACGAAGCGCGATCACTGAGACGTCGTAACCGACATTTGTGAGCAAGTCAGCCTCATTCTTGACACGAGTATCCTGTGGAAAATAATTCTCAACCATCATTAGAATCCTGACAGCGGGTTCTTTCACAATAAGAAAGGTTATTTTATCAGGATGCTACCAGCAGATGCCTTCGTAATTAGGCGAGTTGTCTGGCACTTCCGGTTGCAGCCGGACGAGATCAATTAGCAGCTTCGAATCGTTGTATTTGATGATTGCTTCGTGAATTCGAGGGTTCTTTTTGCCGACAACCACAACGTCACTGACCTCGATAACTTCTCTTGGGGAAGAAACCATCAACGACGAAATGTGGGGGATCGTCTCTTCAATATAACGTTTATTTGCGCCCACCAGCTTCGCGAGAGCGACTTCCTCATCATAAATGGCGACTTTATGGCCCTTGCCGATCAGGGTTTCGATCAACGTCACGATGGGACTCTCGCGCATGTCGTCCGTGCCGGCTTTGAAACTCAGCCCCAATATTCCGATCCGATTCTTTCCTGCTCGGCGGATTAGATTGAAAGCCAGTTCAATTTGCTTACGATTGGTCTCCAGAACAGAATTAAGCATTGGCAATTCGACGTCCAATTGTTTCGCTTTGTGAAGAATAGCGCGAAGATCCTTTGGCAGGCAGGAGCCGCCGAACGCGAATCCCGGTTTGAGGTAATATGAAGAGAGACTCAGCTTCGTGTCCTTGCAAAGGACCTCCATCACTTTGTGGCTATCAATGCCCAGGCGCTTACTTAAATTGCCGATTTCGTTCGCGAAACACACTTTCACGGCGTGAAACGCGTTACAGGCATACTTGACCATCTCAGCCACCTGTATCGGCGTTCGCTCCATGGGGGATCTCACGTCGGCGTACATTGCCGCAACTCGGTCGAAAGAACGATCGTCACGGGCTCCAATTACCGTAAAGGGAGGGTGATAGAAATCCTCAATTGCGGTGGTTTCGCGCATGAATTCCGGGTTCATGCAGATACCAAAATCCTTGCCAGCCTGTTTTCCGGATGTTTGCTCGAGCAAAGGCAAAACCACATTTTCCACCGTTCCAGGCAGGACTGTGCTCCGGATGATGACAACGTGAAATTTGTCAGCATTTCGGAGTAACTCGCCAATTCGCAGGACGATTCTCTGCACTTGTCCCAAGCCTAAGCTCCCATTTTCATTGCTAGGTGTCCCAACGCAGACGAAGGAAATATCCCCGAGCTTCTCCACTTCCTGAACGGCATGCAGCCGCCCCGCCTCGACTCCCTCACAAATTAATGCTTCTAAGCCGGGCTCAATTACCGGACTCCTTCCGGAGTTAATGAGAGAAACCTTCATTTCCTGCAAATCCACCCCGGTCACCGAATGGCCCATTTCGGCGAAACATGCGGCTGTTACACAGCCTACATAGCCCATTCCAAAAACTGTCACATTCATATTGGAGGACACTACGAGGATCTAGGCTTCGGCTGCCGTTGCGGTTGGAACTTTCGTCGCGCGAGCGTAAGACTGCGCCACTTCTCCTGGAGTCTGGTTCCAGAAAGCGCCTTCATATTGCTTGTGGAGATCTCTCATGATCGCGTTTAAGCCCGGGGCGCTGCCAGTTCAACTACCGGCCAGAAAGCAACCGTATTACCACTGAAGAAATTCCGGATTTGACTCACGACGTAGTCAATCATCTCTTTCGTTATCTCCGGAAAGATCGGCAGCGACAAGATGCGAGTTTGGTTAAAGTAAGCGACGCGAAAATCTTTGGGAACGTGGCTAAGATGTGCGTAGGCGGGAAAAAATGGCAGCGCTTTTGGGTAGTTTAGAAAGGTGGAAATGCCTGCCTGGCTGAGATGCTCTCTTAGAGCATCCCGATTTTCGGTGCGAATAACATAGAGGTGATAAACATGGTCGCGGTTTGACCCGACTTCCGGTGTAATAACATCACCAACATCTCCCAAAAGTTCGTCGTAAAGTGCGGCAACAAGGCGGCGCGCCTGAGTCCATGCGGGTAGATGAGGCAATTTTGCGTTCAGAATGGCTGCTTGCAGCCCGTCCATGCGACTATTGATCCCTTCCATGATGTGATCGCCCTTGCCGCCGTGCCGAGCGAATGTTGCCAGCCAATCGCCCAGACGATCATCATTGGTCACAATGCATCCGGCATCGCCATAGGCGCCCAGGTTTTTCCCTGGATAAAAAGAAAACGTCCCGGCGTTACCAAAAGTTCCGACATATTGACCGTTGTACTTTGCGAGATGCGCTTGGGCGCAATCTTCTAGAACCCACAGATTATGCTTTCTTGCGATCGCCATGATCGCGCCCATGTCGGCCGCCTGTCCATAAAGATGAACCGGGACGATGCCAACCGTGGCAGGTGTGATCTTTCTTTCGATTTCGATGGGATCAATCGTAAAGGTTTCTTCATCCGTGTCGCAGAACACGACCCGGCCGCCGGCCTGCGTTATTGTCTCGGATGTCGAGATCCAGGAATGTGCCGAGGTGATGACTTCATCGCCGCGTTTCAAGCCAAGCCCTCTCAGGGCGATGCAGACTGCGTCGGTTCCGTTCGCGCACGAAACGCACCGCTTCACGCCAAGTGTCCTCGCCCATGCCTCCTCGAATACGTCCACGTGCGGTCCGCGAATGTAGGCTGACTGGGAAATCACTTCGGCAATCGCCCTGTCGATTTCCTGCTTGATCGTGAGGTATTGAGCGTGCAGGTCAACGAAGGGGATTTTCATGTTTAAAAAAGTGGAAAGGCTGAAATGCTGACCTCAGAAGCGATGCGTGATCAGTGATTTGTCACAACAGAAGTCAGCGGTCACCGGTCAGACGTCAGAAGGAAAGAAGAAGGATTGTTTGCCATACTTCCGAGCATGGCTCCGACCTCGCGACATTCCCCACTCAATTCTGTATGATCTGGTTTCGCCAAATAACCGCACTCACAGGCGAAATCTAGCCAACTGTCAGTCTCACCATTCTCTCCGTCGGCATCCGTAAGCTTGCTGACGAAATGGGCTTGGTACTTTCGCTTTGCCCATGCCTCCTCGCAGATTTGTACAAACCGATCGAGAAGAACGTCGGATTTGATCGGTAAGCGAGTATTTTTCTTCCGCAGGAAAACTTTTACTCACTTCGAAAATCTTCATCGCAAGGGCGTACGCTTTTTGATAGACGATTAGATCCTTGGGCGACTTGATCTGCATGGCCGTGGTCGTTAGAGCTGATCTCTGATTCCCGACATCCGACCTCTGGACGGCGGCCTAAAGCCGACGCAGTAACCGGGCCGGATTGCCGGCGTAAATGCCGGGCTCGATGATATCTTTGGTAACAACTGCGCCGGCTCCGATCACGACTTGATCGCAGATCGTGACCGGCAGGATGGTGGCGTTGGTTCCGACGCTGACGCGGTTGCCAAGTTTAGTTTGTCGCCAGAGCTCCGGCGTTCCCGCAGGTCCGCCGGTCACGAAGGGATCGTTAATAAACATCGCTCCATGCGAAATGAAGCAGTCGTCCCCAATCCTGACCAGATCGCAAATGAACGAGTGTGATTGGATCCGGCACCGCTTTCCGATCTTTGCCCCTTTTTGGATTTCAACGAAAGGCCCGATAAATGTGTCATCGCCGATGTCACAACCATATAAGTTTGCCGGCTCTACGACGGTCACATTTTTACCAAACTTCGCATCAACGACCCCGACCGTACGGCGGATGACTGGATTCATACGACAGAATTCTGACGGACGAGCTGCCTGTTCAACGGTCGGGCGCGCTCGAGGATCGAAACGACCGTGCCCGCCCGTCAGCGGTTCACGTGAGTTGCGGATGCAGTCGGCAAAATGTTCCGCCTCGACGCGGAGCGATGTGCATGGCTACCTCGTTCGGGAGCGCATGCCAGTATTCCCCTGCATATCTGGTTTTGAGATATGTGAGGAATTCGCTGTAGAACGCGACGGGATACTCCGCTGCCGTCTGTGGGGAGCCATTGAAAGACATGTAATCCGGGTGCGTATCGAGAAGGACCATCCCGGCGTGCTCTGCGATCCAATCCAGCTTCCGCACCCAGATGTCCGGAGTCGTTTCGCGCAACAATAGGAACAAGGTTGAATCCTGCGGCAGAGTGTAGGGAAGTTCGACGTAGCCGTTTCGGACAGCAGCGGATTGATTGGTGGTCGGTGCTCCGTTATTCGTCCCCGGTTGAGGAACCCAGAACGGAAAGATCGTGTGACGGCCCTCAGGCTGAGGCTCGAACGGGTCCGTATCAAATGTCGATGCGTCGTATGCAACGTTCAACTGGTGCAACCAATCGAGTTTGTGTAACATGAACGCCGATCTAAATCCTACCGCTCCCCACTCAGCAAGATAGCGATTAATGCTAACGGCGTTCCGCCTGAACTCCTTTTTAGATTGGTAGAGCCGTCCGTCGTGTCGAAGGTCATGGATCCCAACCTCAAAGCCATTTTGCGTCAGTTCCTCTCGCAGCTCGCGAGGATCCTGGTACTCTCCCTTCGGGAACAAAATTGAATGAGGAGCGAAACCCAAGCTCCAGGTCGAGCTGCATCAAATCCCTGCACCTCTCCAAACCAGCCGTACTTTCGACATCTTGCGTGAGGACGAAGGCGAATTTCTTGCCGCCGGGCCAGCCTGGCCAGTTTTCGGGCGGACGCTCCGAGGCCGGCATGATCGGCCAGACACCCGTTGCACGCTTGCGAGTACGGAGGGCGATGCTGCGCCGCACCTCCATTCGGATAGTCCGCGGGATTAGCGGTTTTAATCCGTAATAAATTCTATTGCGCAACATGAGTGTGAGCTGGGAGTTTGGTGTCCCCTGTTACTCCTATTCTTACTCATGCTCGTGTTCCGTTGTTGGGAACAGATATTGAAGCAAGAAGTAGGAATATGAAGAAGAGCAAGAAGTGGAGAACGTCGGCAGCCCTCTTCTAACTAAGTCACGCAAGGAACCGCCAGCGATTCGCCTGCAAGAATTGGAACCGCAGTGACAAGCGAGATGAACGCCGTTGGTCAAGACTCGGCATCGAGCGACTTCGGAACATAAGAGCGCGCCTTGTTAACTATCACCGCAACGTTGTCTCGCTCCGCGACTAGCTTCCCGTAGCCGCGCTTTATCAGCTCGCGGTTGTCCTTTTCCGCCTCGACCACGAGCAAAAGCTTGTCCATGAAAGCAGCCATCCCCCATGTGGGACTCGTCTGGGCCAACGGCGGCATATCAAAAATGATGTAGTCGAAGTCGCTCGCTTTTAGATTCGGCATCATATCGAAGAACTTTTTCAAACCGAGCTGCGCCGGTCCCGCATTGGGGGACCCCACAGTAGCCAGATAGAGATTCTCCGAAGCCGAGGCGATGGCACCGTTTGGCTTAAGAGCCGCGTTAAGAGGATACGCAGGCCTGCCCTTGAAAAAGGGGTGCACCTCTTGCGGACCCAGGTTCACATCGACAAGAAGTACCTTACCATCGTTCGTTTCCGAAAGTGAGGCAGCAAGCCCCGCGGCCAGCGTGGACGTTCCTGCTGCTTCTGAAAAGCTGGCAACACCCACGAGCTTCGGTTTATGCGTCAAACGATTCAGTTCAAAATAAAGACCGAGCCGATCCCGGATTGCGTCACAGTAGCGCCGCATGAAGTGGCCCGCCTCCCAGGGCGCCAACTTAGAGTGGTGCCGCTTCGTCGCCAGCGCTCCTGGATTTGCCGGTGAACCGTTCGGAGGCAAGACCAAATGGCCGTTTCGACCATTGGAGTACGGTATCGAGAGCATGAGCGGAATGTGCAACTGCGTCTCCAGTTGGAGTGGTCGTCCAACGGTCCGGTTCAAAGCCAATCCCTTTAACAGCGCGAGCGCTATACCCAAGGCTATCCCGCCGCCGGCCAGTCCAAGGGCAATCTTATTGCGTATCTTGGTCTCCAGCATGGGTGAGGAGGGCCGCTGGACGGCGCTAATGTTGGGCATTTTGGAGGGGTCCAATGCTTCGTCGATTCGCGCCTTTTCGAGCGATGCTGCGAAATACTTATAATTTGCTTCGTCCATCTCCCGCTTCCGCTCCAATTCTTCCATTTGCGGCCCCAGCTCCGAAAGCTGCTTCATTCTCTGTTGAATATCGTGGAGTCGGGACTTAAGTATCTCGGTTCTTGCCTCGATACCGGCAACACGAGCTTTTTCAGATTCGGGGCGTTTTTCAGATAGCTGGCTTTTCCACTTCTTTGACTTGTTCTCCCCCGTCTGCTTCACAAGAGCTTTTCCTTCGGCCAACTCCGCCTCGGCGGCATCAAGGTCTTGGTGGGTTTTCGCCGCCTCGGCAGTAAGGGCCTTTGAGCCCTCCTCAAGCGAGACAATCCCCGTCTTATCCCTCAGCGACTTTAGGGCGTCTTCGGTTTGGTTTAAGCGCGTTCGAACCTGATCGGTTTGTTGGCTTACGAAATCGAAGGCGCCGGCGGAGCGGTGCACTTCAAGATGCTTAACGAAATAACGACTCAACAGTTCCTGCAAAACGAGCGTCGCGATCTGCGGGTCGTGATTTTTGTAGGACACCAAAATGATGTTGCTTCCTTTGTTAGAAATCACATTCAAGCCCAAACTGACGGCGCTGGCCGCTTCAGTTTCTGTTGCTGCCGCAGAGGGTTGTTTGAGACCGATTGCGTGGGCGACTTTTGTTAGCAGGTCCGTAGCTGGTGGCAGCAATCGCTTGGGGCCGATTACCTGGGCGACTTGCACTGCCAGATCCCAACTGGTCAGAATCTCGATTTCAGCGCCGATAACTCTATCCGTGTAGTAGTTGCTCGACGCGGCCGCGGGCCCGGGGTTCGTACTTTCGATGGAGTCAACGGCGCTCCGTTCCAGAACATAGCGTACCAGCAGTTTGGCCTGGGACTCGTAAACAGGCGGATAGAGAAAATAAAAGGCCGCAGCGGCGATGATGCCCAGGAGTCCGCAAAGGATAATTGTCCACTTGCGCTTGAATAGAGCAAAGAGGATGTCACTCAGGTGTATCCCAGAGTGATGATGAGGTTCGCGTCGTATTTCAGCCATAGTTTTAACCTTTAGTCTAGATGCGGATAGATCATCGAGCCTGCCAGCCGGTTGAACATCAATGGCAGCCTCCCAAAGACCTTATGTAACCCGGAGTCGTGGGACCGGGCGGGAGCTAAACACTGACGACCCGATGGATCAACTCGGAAGTAATCAATTGTTTCCTCCTGCGTGTTCCAGGAAAGTTTGAACCGTCGCAAACCTTCGTTTTCCTGTTCGGTGCGCCCGAAGTGCAATTTTTCCGCGCCGTTGCGCGCCAAAAACTGAATGGCTTGCCACATAACAAGATTGTTTGCGCGTAGTTCTTGAAATTTCTTATCGGATGCGCCGAATTTGTAGAGAGCGTTCTTTCCGAACCGGAAAAAGATCGCCGAAGCGATTGGACGCGAACCCCGGTGTGCGAGAACAAGAAAACCGAAACCAGGTCTGATGATGTGCTCGTAAATATTCACGAAAAACGAGATGGGTTGCGGGGGGAGACCATGACGCCGGCGCGTCTGAACATGAAGCCGGTAAAAATCGTCAATCGCCTGGCGGTTACGGACCACCCGCGCGCTCACATCGCTGCGTTCGGCTTTGCGAATCGCACGGCGCACCGGGCTCGCGAAGCGATTGGTCAATTCTTTAATGCCGCTGCGCAAATCAAGTGTGTGCCCGTAAAAATTCGCGGTCGCGTCCGGGGCGCATTCGAAGGATTTGCCCCCGCGTATTTCAAGGTATCTCCAGCGGCGCTCCTGCGTGAAGCGAAGAAGCCGATCTCTTACCAAACCCACCATCTCTTGATCGAAGATGAGCGGTTCGCACGCATCGGTAAAAGGAAGGCAGACGCCGCGGCGGCCGGTAAACGGACTGCGCACTTCCATTAACGGAACCAACGCCGCCAATCTGCGTCCGCAGGAAAAGTGAAGATAGAAGGGCCGGTGGCTATAAGATTGCTGGAGCACCTTTGCCCAGGCACTCGTGTGAAAACAACTGGCATCGCGATGCAGGGCAACAATATGGTCCCACCCCGGCTGGTGGACAGGGTCAAGAATCCGCATTTGCAACGATTTGCCGGTCGTTTTCGGTTCCACAAAAGAGTAGTCACCCGAGTGAGGCACCGTTTCTTTCGCTTCTGACTGGGTTGGTTGGAGAACCTTCAAAATCTTTTCACTAGACGAGCGCTTCCAAGCGAACAGCTTCGCTGACGCAGCGCGCAACATATTCGATCTGCTCTTGAGTTAATTCAGGAAACATCGGCAAAGAGAGAAATTCTTTAGCGAGATTCTCTGCGATCGGGAACGCACCATCGGAGTAGCCGAGGTTTCGCCAAGCTTCCTGAAGATGGATCGGAATGGGATAATGAACGCCACAACCAATCCCTTTTGCCTCCAGAAATCGGCGGAGTTCATCGCGTTCCTGCACGCGGACCGCATAAATGTGATAGACGTGCCGCGCGTAATCCGCCTCGACCGGCGTGGCAATGTCGTCGATGCCTGCAAAAGCTTCATTGTAAAGGGAGGCGCGCTGGCGCCGCAGCAAGTTTGCCTGTTCGAGATAGCGCAGCTTCACGGACAGGACTGCGGCCTGAATACCATCCATCCGGCAATTCCACCCTATCAGGGTGTGGTGGTATTTTCGCGACTGGCCATGGTCTCGCAGAACCCGAATTTTCTCCGCTAAGTCGGTGTCGTTCGTCACCACCGCACCGGCCTCACCAAAAGCGCCAAGATTTTTTCCCGGATAAAAACTGAAGCAGCCGGCGTCGCCCATCGTACCTGCGTTCCGGCCGTTATAAAGCGCCCCGTGAGCTTGAGCAGCGTCCTCAATGACAAATAGTCCGTACGCGCGCGCGAACTGCAAAATCGGATCCATGTCCGCCGGTTGCCCGAAGAGGTGGACCGGGATAATCGCTTTGGTCCTTGCGGTGAGACACTTCTCCAGTTCGGCAGGGTCTAGAGTGAACGTTTTTTCATCCACATCGACGAACACCGGCTGAGCTTTGCAATAGATAATTGCCTCCGCCGTGGCGACGAATGTGTTCGGGACCGTAATAACTTCATCGCCTTCTCCAACACCAAGCGCCAACAGAGTAAGCCAAAGCGCGTCCGTGCCATTGCCCACGCCGATGGCATATTTGGAGCCGCAATAGGCCGCGAACTCTTGTTCGAACCTTTCCACGAACGGCCCACCGGCAAACGCACCGCTCTCGATTACTTCGTGAATAGCACCATCGAACTCGTCGATTATGGGCGCGTGGTGCGCCTTTAGATCAAGAAAGGGAACTTTCATTTGCGGCTTTGCGCTTCGTTCGATTTCGCCATTCTGCGCGACAAGCTGCTGTCCGGCCGGTGCGTTATTCATTCTGCGAATACTTCAGTCTGCGGAATCTCTTCCGCTTTGGCCTGGACGGGAGCAGGCACTGTGTTATTCAAACGAGAAAATGTCACCGGCGCGCCGTTCGTTTTAAGCGAAGCAGTAACCGCTTCTAGGATCCTGACCATTTCCAGTCCCTGACGGCCGCCCGTTAGCGGTTCAGAAAGCGTTTCGATGCAGTCAATAAAGTGCTGGCACGCGAGCTTCAGCGGTTCCTCCTGGTGAACGTATGGGATGTAGCTGTCCCCGTAATGATACGAGTATTGGAACTCAGCAAACGTGTCGTAATGCGGCGGCCGTTCTACCCGCGCATCGTAGATCCGGATTTTTTCGCGAATGCGCAAATCGTCATATACGATCATGCGCCGCGTGCCGACGATGGTCATCTCGCGGATTTTTCTTGGTTCGAGCCAGCTGCTCTGAATAGTGGCGAAGCGTTTGTGCGGGAAGAAGAGCGACATATTGGTCACGTCTTCTACCCCCGGCGTGATATGCGCGTTTCCCTGGCAATTAACCGCAGTCGGAAATTCATCGAGGATATGGAGAATGATCGAAATGTCGTGAGGGGCCAGGTCCCAGGCGACATTGATGTCCTTTTGGAATAGTCCCAGGTTAAGACGCCGGCAATTAATATAGCGGATCTCGCCCAGATCCCCGGCTTGAACGATTTCGGCAATCTTCTGCACGGGCGACGAATAGAGAAAGGTGTGATCGAGCATCAAAACGAGCCCGTTGCGCTGCGCGATCTCGATTAGTTCCTCGCACTCGGCGGAGGAAGACGCCATCGGCTTTTCGATGAAGGTATGCTTCCCTGCGAGCAAGCTTGCCTTGGCTAATGAGTAATGATGCTGCACCGGAGTGGCAATCACGACGGCGTCCAAGCTTGAGCCGTTGAGAAATTGCAGCGGCTGAGTCATGCCTTCGATATCCGGATACAGCGTGCTGATATGCTTTAAGCGCTCCGTATTGAGGTCGCAGACCGCTTTGAGCCGGCAGTCCGGAAGACTTCTGAAGTTGCGAATCAGAAGCGGTCCCCAATAACCGCACCCGATCACGCCTACGGTGACTGGTTTTTTCATAGTTTCGGGATGATTCCCGTCAGGTGTGCAAAATTTGCCTAGTGCGTGAACGACCGCCTCCACCTTGCCGGCCGGGTGCTGTGGGTGGGCGGGGGTCTCGCTCCTGACGATTGCATTGCCTCGCCGGCCGGGATTCGAACAGTTGTTCAGCGATGACGGCGCAGGTCTTGAGCATGATTTTGAGGTCGAGCAAGATTGACATGTTCTTGAGATAGAACAGATCCATGGCGATCATCTCGTTGAACGTCGTCTTGTTTTTGCCGTTTACTTGCCAGTATCCGGTCAGACCCGGCAGACCGTTCACACGTTCCCGCTGCCAGGGCTCATAATGGGCGAATTCATTTGGCGTGCACGGCCGCGGACCGACAAGACTCATCTCACCGTGAAACACGTTGAAAATTTGAGGTAACTCATCCAGTCCGCTTGCGCGCAGAATTCGCCCGAACGGGGCCAGGCGGGAGTCCCCGACAGCATCCAGCTTGGTCATCGGACAATCGCTCCGCATCAGTTCTTCGAAGTAGCGCTCGTGAGTTTGCGTCTCGGCGCTCAGCTTCATGGTTCGGAATTTCCAGATAAAAAAATGTCGCCCACCAAGGCCAACGCGTTTCTGCCGGTAGAAAACAGGACCCGGCGAAGCAATTCGCGTAAGTAGCATAAGAAACAACATCAGAGGCAGCCAAATCGGAAGCGAAAGCAGAATCCAAGTAAGATCGAGGCTGGATTTCCAGCCAGGCACCTTACGCGCGACCGCTACTGGGCGTTCGCTCGAAAGGTAAAGAATTTTCGTACTCGAATTCAAAAGCACAAGCTACCGCCCTTGGTCATCCGGCCAGATCGCCGAGTGACCTCCTGCCTTAATCTGATTGACCCCCTCCACCTGCCCGCTACCCCGATAACTTCCGAGGACGATAAAAAGGAGGAGGAACCCGCATTTAGCTCTTCCGTCTCTCAAGGAAATGTGATCGAGGAGTAAATCCTCGAGCAGTTCACTCTCAAAAATGCGAAAAGCGACTGCCAAAACCGGAGAGCGAGACCAAATTCGGGCGTGCTTGTTCCTGTCACCGCTAAAGAAGAGTAGCGGAAGGGAGGACGATTCGTCAGAATCGACGCCTCTGGAATTCGTTCAGTATCCCGCACGCTTTTTCCTACGGAGATTGGACGCCAAGAGTTCCAATTTTTTTTGCCATGTACGAGAAACTTGCCTGCCTCGGAGGGTGGGCCTGTGGCCGAGGATCGGCTAGTTGCCTGGGGGAATGGGCATTTCGTCTAGCGTAACTGGCGGAGGCCGTGGCTCGTACGCAAGGCACGTCACCCTCTGGGATGCGCGATCAGGTCGTGCGTGATGTTTGTGCTGACTCAGGCACGCGCTAAGCGTCGGCGATTGTGGCCGAAAGGGAGATTGTTACGCTGCTTGGGTCGAACCGGCGGCGAGTGCGCCACATAGATAGCGCAGTTCATCCTCCACCTCGGCAGGATCTGCCACGGTCTGAGCCACCTCGTCGCGCAACAAGAAACGATAGCGGTGCCGTATGTGATAGAGCAATTTTTTCACAGTAGCTTCGGGAACACGGAGTTTCGCCGCCAGGTTTCGATACGAGAGATCGTCCCGCTCGGCGCTAAGATAAGGGCTCAAGACCTCAAAGACTCGCAAACGACCTTTGCTCTCGCATTCCTCACGGATCCGGCGAAGTGCGCGTTCCACTACGGTCGCGGCCCAGCCCGCATCGAAAACTTGTTCTGCAGGCCAAGAATTGAGCGCTTCCCTCGAAAGCGTCAATTCCGAAGGCGCCTCGGCCATCCAGGGATCCCACGAAACGAAGCTGGCTTCGCCCCCGCGTTTACGAGCACGGGTTCTGTCGGCGGCGTCATTTAGAAAGTTCTGAAGCGACTTGAGCAGCAGCGAACGGAAACGGCCCCGCTTGGGGTCCGCCCTCTGAAGCCAATCACCCTCAAGTATCTTCCTAAAGAAATCCTGCGTCAGATCCTCGGCGTCCTCGGCTGAGTAACCGCGCCGCACGATAAAAAAGAAGATCGGCCGCCAATAGATGCGGCAAAGCTCCGCCAGCGCCGCGCGGATCTGCCTCTCCCCGCCTTCCGAATCTGCGCCGGAAAGGACTACGCTCCAACGGGTCGTGACGAATGCGCCACGAGTCGTTGTTTTCTCGTCTGCGGCTGAATTTAAAAAACCCTTCTGCGGCCCCGGTCCGTTAGTGTGGCCAAACATAGGTGGAACGTTTACATGAATAAAAGCGTATCGCTGGCGCGTTATGGTTGCCTCTGATTATTCGGAGCCCAAAGCTTTTCCTCGCGTCTGATCAGCCGCAAATCCCAAGGACTTGCGCAAAAAGAAACCATATGTGCCTCGCCCGTTGTTGTTTGCGCCAAGATTTGGTGGGGCTTGATAACGCACATTGCCATCGGTGTGGCATTTTTACGGAAAATATTTCGCCGCGGTTTGTCGCGTGCGACAAGCGTAGCCATTCCCTGCTCACTGATGAGCGTATCACCGATCACCACAATACGGCACGGTCCGGCGCCCGTATGTGGTGACGCGCCTGGCTCCGCCGAGCACAATCTCATTTCACTAATGAGTCCGGAAACTGCGGAGCGAAGTTCTGAAAAAGTTAAAGGCTGCTCTCCTGATTTAAGCACCTGATTTTCACCTAGGGCGACAGCTTGAAGCCCCCTAGGGAATTCTAGGAGTTATTAACAGGACATCGTCAGTCGCGAGGCGCTAGCTCTTTGACCGACTCTCGTCTGAGCCCGGCGCCGTCCAAGGTTCGGCAGGCGTTAAATTTTCGGCAGCCCATTTCCGAGCAAATTGCTTGAGTTCGGCTGCGTTGTGCAGGCTCAGCTTGTGCTTAATTTTTTCGCAGTGGGTCTCGACAGTTTTGCGGCTAAGGTGAAATTGTTCCGCAATCTCCCGCGCGCTGTATGAAGCGCCCAGAAGTTGAAACACCTGCATCTCGCGATCTGACAGGGACTCGACGCCGATACGCGAGCCGCTCGGCTTTTCGCGCAACGTTTCATTAGCCAGCCGAACAATCGCTGAAGCTTTCTTGGCTTGCGCGGGATGTTCGGCGCGCAACTCTTGCTCCAGCAGTTTCGCGCTCAAAGCGATGCCTACCAGTTGTTGCCCAACACCGTCGTGCAAATCGTAAGCAATCCGGCGTTGTTCGCGGGCGCAACTCTCGATCACCTCAATTTTCAAAATTATGACAATCGCCGTTCAGCTATTTTCGGGAACTTCGTTCCGCCGTTTCCGTAGAACTAGTAAGGAAAGGCAATAGGACTGCGACCAATCAAAAAAGGAAGCCGATGAAAGCGAAAAGCTCACGTTTTGATAGTTTGGTCGCTCGTTATTATCCCGCTGTTTACAGCTTCGCTTCTCGATTGACCGATGATCCTCGCGAAGCGATTGCGCTTACGCGAAACGCGTTTCGCAGTGCGCAAAAGCAACTGTGTAGTCTGCGCGATCAAACGGCAGTCGCGACGATCTTAATATTAGCAGTCATCCGAGCAGGGCTGGCCGCCGGTTGAAATTTCTGTGGGCAGCGACAAAGGACTTTTGCGACTCTACGAAGGTTTCGGCCTGTTTACCCACGTGAGATCCGCTTTACTTGCTGCAATTTTTGGGATCATCGGAGGGGGTGCGCTTTTGTTCGCCGTTCCCGCCAAAGAAAAAGGTCCGATTGTTAATATCCATCCTGAGTGGGGAGCTGAGTATGGGGCGCCGCTGGTACCTCAAATAGAGGAGGATGTGGGAGTTCCTGAACCTTTGGACCATTATTCAGTCGCCCAGGCGAAGACGAAGACTGAAAAACAAGCGCCGCGCCGCCACAGGCATATCGCCCGCGCGCGTCCGAACTTCTTCGAGAAATTACTTATCGGTTTCGTCAACCTCCAAAAACATCAGACGGCGAAATCATTTCGTAAACGGTCTCGCACAACCTCGCAGCGCGGCTGAGCCTCGCTCTTTAGCGATCCAGCTCCAGATCGGTATCAAAGAGGTGGACAACGGAAATTTTTATCGGATTTATTTGGGGCCATTTTCATAGGTAAAACGGGCGGTTAGCTCAGTGGTAGAGCATCTCGTTTACACCGAGAGGGTCGGGGGTTCGAAACCCTCACCGCCCATTTTCATTTTCGATTTCAGAGTCTCGATTTGCGATTCAGATTTCACGAAAGCATCTCATCGACGGCTGCTTCGACGTGAATCTTTGTCGTGTCGAGAAACGGAATCCCGTTATGGTCGGAATGGCGTAAAATCAGCGGCAGTTCCGTTCCGGCGAGAATTACGCCGTCGATGTCGGTCTTTGCTTTCATCCGATCGACAATGGCAAGCAGACCGGCGCGCGTTTCGGGCAGAAATTTACCGGGAATCAATTCGTTCATGTATTTTTCGTGAATGTAATCCTGGTCGTTCGGTTCCGGGATGAGAAGCTCGATGCCTTCGCGCGAGAAAACTTTCGCATAAAAAGCTCCCCGCATCGTGTAGCGCGTTCCGAACAAACCGAGCCGTTTTAGGTTGCGTGCTTTGGCAGAAGCACACGTTGCTTCCACAATACTGATCAGGGGAATTGGAGACCTCGGCTCAAGCTGGTCGAACACAATGTGTGGCGTGTTTGCTGAGATCAGGCCGAAATCGGCACCGGCCCGCGCAAGTTTGCCGATTCCCTCGAGCAGATAATCCGCCATGCCAGCAAGATCGTCGGCATCCATGAAATCCAAGCCCTTCCGCAGATTAATACTGTTGATGATAAATTCCGGATAACGCCCTTTGCCGGTGCGCTCACGATAAAGTGCGATGATCTTTTGATAGTAGTCGACTGTGCTTTCCGGCCCAAGGCCACCAATGATTCCAAGGGTCTTCATTTGCTAACCACGAATGAACACGAATTAAATGAAATGACGAAATCCGAAGGAAGAATTGCTTTCGCCCCGTTGAAGCGTTGAAGTGTTAAATCGTTTCAATCGTAATCAAGATTCGTACTGCGGCATTCCTTGCTTAAATTGGTGTCAATTCGTGTCCATTAGTGGTTAATGAAAAGCAGATCGGCGCTTCAGTTCGTTGTCATCATCGGCATCGCAAATTTCTTCGCTGATTTTACGTATGAAGGTGCGCGAGCGATCGTCGGCCCATTTCTCGGCTCGTTAGGCGCGAGCGCGGCGATCATCGGCTTTGTCGCAGGTCTCGGCGAGCTTATGGGTTACGGGCTGCGCTCGGTGTCGGGGTATTTCGCGGACAAATCGCATCGGCATTGGGCGTTCGCGTTCCTGGGATATACCGTCAACATGCTCGCCGTTCCCGCACTCGGACTTGCGACGCGATGGCCGCTCGCCGCCACTCTGGTGGTGTCGGAGCGCGTTGGGCGAGGTATTCGCAAACCGACTGTGGAAGCAATGCTTTCGTACGCCGGTAAATCGATCGGTGCCGGATGGGTCTTCGGACTGAACGAAGCGCTCGACCAGGCGGGCGCGACAATCGGTCCGTTGCTCATGGCGCTGATTCTTTATCTTAACGGCGGGTTTCGGACCGGATTCGCTGTGCTGCTCATTCCGGCTTTGCTTTGTCTCGCAATTTTAGTCGCAGCAAGATTGCTGCATCCACGCCCGCACGAACTCGAGCATGACGCGGGGCACACCTTTGCGACGTCGAAGCTGACGCGCGCTTACTGGATTTATCTCGCGGCCGGCTCGTTAATTGCCGCTGGTTTCGCGGACTTCGCGCTAATCGGTTTTCACTTTCACAAGGCGAACACGGTGCCGGCAAATCTAATTCCGGTGTTTTATGCAGTTGCCATGGCGAGCAGCGCGCTCGCTTCGATCCCGCTAGGGCGATTGTTTGACAGGTTTGGACCAAATATTTCCCTGTTCGCCTTTGTTATTTCCTCCGCGGCTGCGCCTTTTGTTTTTCTGGGCTCATTCGCATTGGCATTGATTGGGATGGTTTTTTGGGGAATCGGGATGAGCGCGCAGGGCTCACTGTTTCAAGCGATGCTCACGGACGTTATTCCGCCACAGAAACGAAGCACGGCATTTGGGCTGTTTGATACGGGATACGGGATCGCGTGGTTTGTCGGCAGCGAGGTCATGGGATTGATGTACGACAGATCAATTTTCGCAGTCGCACTGTTTTCAGTCATCCTTCAACTTGCCGCGATTCCGGTCTTTTTTATCGCGAATAGGAACCGCTAAATTTCTGATGGATCCGTACGCAAAACCAAAAGAGCGCAAAGTGGGCGCGCATCGGCCGAAGATCAGGCACTTGCCGCAGTCCAGCGAGCCACGAACACGGCGACAACGCGAAGCGGAGAAGGAAGCCGTAGCAGCAGAGCGACGCGCGATCAAAAAGGCAGCGCGACGACACTTAAAACAACAATTACTCGAAGAACTGTGAGACAGAGTGAATTAAGTTCGGGATGAACGCTCGACGCAGTAGCCGCCGGGATCATGTCTATCTTAAGCGTTGATTTCGCCTCTCCCCTTTCGGAAAGGGGAGAGGATTGAGGTGAGTGGTTTTTGTCTGGCACGACCTCGGAAGGGGAACCCTCACCCTACCCTCTCCTTGGGAAAGGAGAGGCGGAAGATGACGCTAAACACAGGATCACTGATTCCGGCTACAGCATTGTTTGTTTTGCGATCCGGCACGCGGCGTTAGAGTTGGCCTCATGCGTCTGACCAATTTGTCGGTGTTCGCTTCCGGATTGACGATAATCGCTCTCAGTATCGCCGAAGCGCAGTCGCCCTCCGCGCGGAATCCCGATGTCTCGAACAAGGCGCTGATCACGAAATCAACGCCCAGCATAAACACGGATGTGTTCAAAAATCAGAATGCAGACGCCTCAGCTGCCGCCCTGCGCAAAATGGCGGACGACTATTATGCATGGCGGAATGAAAATTATCCTGTTCGCAGCAGCGACGCCGGGCTGCATACGTGGGATGATCGGCTGACGGATTATTCGCCGTCAAAAATCGCGGAGCGCGCTCAGCACGTGCGTTCGTTACTAAACAAGGTGCGCGCGATGAAGACCGATAATTGGCCAAAGGATGCGCGCATCGATTGGATTCTTTTCCGCGCACAATTGGAGAATGTCGATTTTGGAAATCGCATTCTGAAATTCGAGCAAACAAATCCGCAGGTTTATACGGGTGAATGCACGAACGCCATCTTCTCGTTGCTGAAGAAGGAATACGACACACCGAGAAAACGCGCGCTCGCCGCCACCCTGCGGCTAAAGCAGATGCCGGCGCTGTTGAAGCAAGGCCTAAGTAATTTGCGAAGCCCTGTAAAGCTTTACGCGCAGCTTGCGATCCAATCGGCGCGATCGATCGATCCGCTTTTGCATAAGAGTTTGATGGCGCTCGATGTCGATCTCGCACCTAACGAGCACGATGACCTGATCAAAGCGCGCGACGGCGCCCTTGCTGCTTTACACAGCTACGCTGACGAACTCGAAAAACGTCTCCCGCAAATGGTCGATTTCTCGCCCATGGGCGAAGCGAACTACAACTATTATCTCAAACACGTTTTGCTTCTGCCGCTCAATGCCTCAGAGGTGGCGATGATTGGACGCGCCGAGCTCGCACGTTATCGCGCGCTGGAGGCTCTTCTCCCCGATCCGAAACTCGCTGATCCCGATCCGAAACGCGCCGCGCACATCCCGCCTGATCAGGAATCGTTCCTAAAAGCGTACGAGAGTCGCGAGGCAGAAATGATCAGCTTCTTGAAAGAACACAATCTGATGACGCTACCGGATTACCTTGGGCCATTTCAAATTCGACAGTTGCCCGAGGCGTTCAAGCCGACTAGCCCGGGCGGCTTTATGAATCCTCCCGGAGTTTACGACAAAGATTCCACCGGTTTCTTTTTCATTCCGACCTACAACCCGGAGTCGAAGAATTTTTACATCCGTGCGGCAATTGAAGATCCCAGGCCAATCCTTGGACACGAAGGGATTCCCGGACATTTTCTCCAGCTCTCAATTGCGAATCATTTGAGCGACGAAATCCGGCGTCAGCACGAGGACAGTGTTTTTGTGGAAGGCTGGGCGCTTTATGGCGAAGAGATGTTGATGCGAACCGGCCTTTATCCGAACAACTCGCCGGCTCAGGGACAAATCCTGCGCCTTTCGCGTTATCGTGCCGCGCGGATCGGCGTAGACGCAAATCTGCACACCGGTCGCTGGAGTTTCGAACAAGCCGTCAAATATTTCATGGACTCTGGCGGACTTGATCGCGAAGCAGCCGAAGGCGAAGCAGCCGGCGCGGCTTCTAGTCCCACGCAAAAAATCAGCTACATCATTGGCAAATGGCAGATCATGAATTTGCTTGGCCGTTACAAAGATCGACACGGCGAAAATTTCCGGCTTGGTCAATTCCACGATGACCTGATCAAAAATGGCAGCCTGCCAATTTCAGTAGTCGAATGGATTTTGCTCGACGATGATTCATCGGTGAAGAAAGTTTTGGCGACAGATTGACGCAGATTTTCACCCGATTCCATTTAATCAGGAAGCCGGGAAAAATAGAAAAAGAATGAGAAATCCCGCGTTTCTTTTTCCTAGTCTAGTGTTTCTTGGAGTTCCTCGTTTCCAGATTGTCGTTAAAAGAAAGAGGATTCCGCGGTTTCCCGCACAGCCCTCAAGCTGGGGTGAATTGTTATGCTTCTGTTGGTACGGACACGGCGCCGGCGGATTGGGGAATGTGTAGGAACACGGTGTGACCGGCACGACCGGACCATTGTTGTTAGCGGCGCGGATGCAGTTCTTCAGCGTCTCCTGGGCGAGACGGGTTGGATTCCTAGAAACCGTGTTCCCGTCCATTGCCAATTGGTCGCACGCCGGTGAAATCAGACCATTCACTTTGCTGCTTGAGCACAGGTCAAACGCGTTGCCGTCCACAAAGTTGAAGTAGACGTCCAGCTTCAAGGCTGCCAACTCCGCCGGCAGCATGTAGGCCATGTTCGTCGCGGTGGCGCCCAGCAACCAGCTTTTGAAGGCGGAGTAGCTGTTGGTGAAGGTATGGATCGTCCCGTTCGCGTTTCGCAGCTGGCACGAGTTGAGCAGGGTCACGACGCCTGACAACAGGGTCGTTCCATTTCCGGTGGGCGAGCCTGTCAGAATTTTGTTGCCGTTCTTGTTGGACCAAAAGCCCAGGGTCACCCCACCGCTCGGCGACATACAGTAGTTGCCGAGCGTGCTTGTCTCACTTCCCCCTCAGAAGGGAAAGACGATCAGGGATGTTCCGCCCACGAACGGGTTTTTTGGGTCGGTCGAATGGAACCGGGATCGGCGTGATCGCGCGTTGATGCTTGTGGAGGCTCTTGTTTCAAGCGGCTGCCATAGCTGGCCGCGCCAACGTTCCGGCGAACGCATCCGAGCCGTTTCCGCATCCGCTCCCGAATTGCGGCGGCGTGCTTCAGACAATGAAACTTCGTGGCCGTCGGCTCCGCGCAATAAATGCAGATTCCATCGCGGTGATGCCGTAACTGATACCGCCGGGCGCGTGATACGTCCGTGCGACAACTAAACTCGTCGCGGACCATAATTTCTTCGTTTACGTAAAATCCCTCGTATTGTAAATCCGCCTAACTTGTGAAGCCTTCACCATCTTCTCCGGGATTTGTTGGCGCGAGTTCTCTAAAATCTTCCGAAAATCGGAAAATCTCAGTTCGGTCCGTTATCAGATCCGAAATAGTAAGTCCGCGCGGGCCTGCGACCTATCAGTGAAAAGCCCTGATTTTTTGGCCGGCTAATCCCCAATTGACGTATCAGGGCGGCTAGCGAGCCCCTGGTAGCCGCTTTCTCTTTGACACTCGGCGTTTGCCAGGTCCGCGTTCGCAATACGCAGAAACCGGCTTGGTCAATTCCATGATGACCTGATCAAAAATGGCAGCCTGCCAATTTCGGTAGTCGAATGGATTTGCCTCGACGATCCGACAGCGATGCAGCAAGCCACAAAATAAACATCGCCGTAGCCGCCTCGCCGCATGCGGCGCCGAAGCTGTGCGAAAGGCCAGGGTATCGCAACTACTGATATGATCGCAGGACAATCCGTTATCCGCGATATGCGCGGTTCCGGAACAATGGGTCATCATGCGGACAGTGCATGGCGTTGCCCTATCTTTTTTGAAATTGGCCGTTGCCTTCGTCGAGATAAATTGTCGGGCCGACCTGGGAGATTTGGAGCGATTGTTGCCACGTGCCCGACGAAAAATCCTTTGTAGCTTCGATGGTTTTGGTTTCCGGCTTTCGCGAGAGCGCCCGTTCGGCGGATCGGAGACCGCCGTTCCTTGAACTCGTGTCGATATGACTGTCAACCATTGCTTCGGAAAGAACTCTTCCGTCTAATTGCTGTGGCGCTTTGACCCCAAGAATGCGCAAGATTGTCGGAGCAAGATCGGTATTGCCTGTCGGCAAATCGTCCGTTTCGCCGCGCCGAAAATCCGGGCCAGCTGCAATCAACATGTTGTGCATATCGAACGGGCTGAGCGTGGCGTGGGTCCCCTTCCCTGCTGCTCTTTGCCAATCAGCGTCGATCACTCCGGGAACACCGAATTGATTTTTGCCATCGCTCCAGCGAAATGCCATCACCACATCCGGCGCATGATCACTTTCGATCGTCGCTTGCGAAAGACCGAACGTCCCTTCCATCGGTTGTTTGGTGAAAATCACTCCAGCAAAATCCGATTGCTGCAAGAACTCCACGAGACGACGTACGATTGCCTCATTATGTCCGATCACGTAAAAAAGAACGCTACCGCCGTTGCCAGCGAGCATGATGTCTCCGGGTTTCGGTT
>Ga0307278_10000423_pt1 | contig 21514 bp, 22 predicted proteins | sample ER_DNA_117_FD_194482 | JGI IMG/M metagenome (GOLD analysis project Ga0307278, IMG submission 194482) | Bulk soil microbial communities from the East River watershed near Crested Butte, Colorado, United States - ER_DNA_117 | ecosystem: Environmental > Terrestrial > Soil > Floodplain | place...
GATCTTCCGCGTGCCGAAGGCCGTCGCCTCGATCAGCGCGCGGTAGACGTCCTCGGCGCGCGTGCCGAGCGTGAGCCCAACGATCAGGCCGCTGAGCTCGTGGTCGACGAGCACCGAGCGGTTGCCGTTGTTCCAGTCCAGGGCGATCAGGCCGTGCGCGCCGACCTCCTGCTCGCCGGCGAGCTGGGAGAGGTGGTCGTGGAGGTCGATGCCGCGGGCGCGCGCCTCCTCGTGGTAGCGCGGCGGCACGGCGTTGTCGGCGAACCAGGCGAAGATGTCGCCGACGCCGCTCTGGCCGGCCTCGTAGCCCCACAGGCCGGGGGTGACGCCTCCGCGCACGACGCCGCACATGCCGGGCACCTCGGCGAGCTCGTCACCGTTCATGATGTGGCAAGTCGACGTTCCCATGACGGCGAGCATCTGGCCTGCTTCGATCGCCCGCGCGGCGGGCGCGGTGACGTGTGCGTCGACGTTGCCCACGGCGACGGCGATCCCCGCCGGCAGCCCGGTCCATTGGGCGGCCTGCTCGGTCAGGTCGCCGGCGCGTGCGCCGAGGTCCGCCAGCGGGCCGCCGATCTTGTCCGAGACGAAGTTCGCGAAGCGCTCGTCGAGCGCGCGCAGGTAGTCCTCGGAGGGGTAGCCGCCGTCCTGGAAGATGCCCTTGTAGCCCGCCGTGCACGTGTTGCGCGTCTCGCGCCCGCACAACTGCCAGATGATCCAGTCGGCGCCCTCGACGAAGCGCTCCATGCGCTCGTATACCTCGGGGTCCTCCTCGAGGATCTGCAGGCCCTTGGCGAACTCCCATTCGGAGGAGATCAGGCCGCCGTAGCGCGGGAGCCACGGCTCGCCGCGCTCGCGTGCCACGGCGTTGATGCGATCGGCCTGGCCGCCCGCCGCGTGATGCTTCCAGAGCTTGGGATAGGCGTGCGGGCGCTCGCGCAGGTCGTCGAGCCGGCACAGGGGAGTGCCGTCGGCGAGCACCGGCAGCGGCGTCGAGGCGGTGAAGTCGGTCGCGATCCCGATGACCTGCTCGGGGGCGATCCCGGCCGCGGCCATGGCCGCCGGCACCGCCTCGCGCAGGACGTCGATGTAGTCGTCGGGGTCCTGCAGCGCCCATTGGGGCGGCAGGCGCGCGCCCGACGCGGGCAGCTCGCGCTCGATCACGCCGTGCGCGTAGTCGTGGACCGCCGAGCCGAGCTCCGAGCCGTCGGCCACCGCCACGACGACGGCCCGACCGGAGAGGGTCCCGTAGTCGACGCCGATGACGCACGCGTCGCCGGCCACGCTCAGCTCCGGCCGCCGGATCCGTTCGTCGCCAGCCGCGCGCGCCGGTATTCCTCGACGACGATCTCGTTGAGCTCCTCGACCGAGGTCTCGCCCGTGGGCTTGTCGAAGGTGATCTCGCCGTCCTGGATCAGGTTGACGCGATCGCAGGACTGAAGGACGTGCACGTAGTTGTGCGCGATCATGATGATCGAGACCCGGCCCTCGGCCCGCAGGCGCGCGACGAGGTCGAGGATCATCGCCCCCTCCTTGGCGCCCATGGCGGCCAGGGGCTCGTCGAGCAGGATGACGTCGGCGTCGGAGTTGACCGTGCGCGCCACCGCGATGGCCTGGCGCTGGCCGCCCGAGAGCCGGGCCACCGGGACGTCGAGGCGCGGGACGTTGACGCCGATCTCGTCGAGTGCCTGCCGCGCCTCGCGCTTCATCGCGCGATTGGCCAGCAGCGGCATCGGCCGGTGCACCTTCTCGCGCTTGAGGAACATGTTGTGGAAGACCGACAGCTCGTTGACGAGCGCGAGGTCCTGGTAGACGCAGTCGATGCCCAGCGAGCGCGCGTGGTCGACCGACTTCAGCTCGGTCTCCTCGCCCTTGATCATCACGCGGCCCTCGTCGGGCTTCTGGAAGCCCGAGATGATCTTGATCAGCGTCGACTTGCCGGCGCCGTTGTCGCCGAGCAGGCCGAGCACCTCGCCCTTGCGCAGGTGCATGTTGATGTCGCGCAGCGCGGTGACCGGGCCGAAGCGCTTGGCCACGTGCTCGACGCGCAGCACGTCGTCGGAGGCGCGCGCCTCCTCCGGCTGTACCACGTGCTCGTGCTCGTCAGCCAATCCCGCTCCCCTTCCGGATTCGGGCGACGTAGACGTTGATGACCATGGCGAAGAGGATCGCCACGCCGAGGATGAAGTCGAGGTAGTCGGCGTTGACGCCCTCGAGCGTCAGGCCGTCGCGCAGGACGCCGAGGAAGATCGCGCCGATCAGTGCGCCGATCGCGGTGCCTTCGCCTCCCGCGAGCAGGGTGCCGCCGATGACCGCGGCCGAGACGGCGCGGAACATCGTCTCCGACGCGCCCGCGGTGTCCGGGGTGACGGAGGTCGCGCGCGTTGCCTCGAGGATCCCAACGAACCCGGCGAAGACGCTGCACATGATGAAGTTGCGGATGACCGTCACGCGGACGTTGATGCCGGCCTCGGCGGCGCCGTGCTTGTTGCCGCCCACCGCGACCGTGTACATGCCCCAGCGGGTGAGCCTGAGCAGGACCTGCACGCCGAGCACGATGATCAGGGCCCAGATGAGCTCGGAGTAGACCCCGGCGCCGAAGATCTTCGCGAAGGTCCCGACCTCGTTGACCTTCTCGGGCAGGACGACCTTCACGCCGTTGACGACGTGGGTGACGTTGACCGTGTGCGACGTCACCTCGGCGCCCGGCATCGCGACCGGCTGGGCGTGGGAGATGATCAGCGTCAGGCCGCCGAGGCCGAGCAGCATGCCGAGCGTGGTGATGAACGACGACACGCCGACGACCTCGGTGAGGACGCCGTTGATGATCCCCACGACCACGCAACAGAGCAGCGCGAGGATCAGGCATGCGACGAGCCCCAGCCCGGCCTGGTTGAACTCGTAGAACATGAACGGCGCGAAGATCGAGACCGAGCCGATCGACAGGTCGATCTCGCCCGCCACCATCAGCATCACCTCGCCCACCGCGAGGATCGCGAAGGGGGCGAAGTACGGCAGCAGCGTCTCGAAGTTCGCGTGCGTGAAGAACCGCTCGTTCTGGATCGTGAAGTAGACGATCGTCAGCAGGGTGACGACGATGATGCTGCCCTCGCGCAGCGTCAGGAAGCGCAGCGCGAGCTCGCGCGCCCCGGGCCTTGCGGCCCGGGGCTCAGAGGACGGCGACGCCGGCGGAGCGGTTGCCGGCGCGTCGTCGCCGGTGCGAGTGTCGCTCATCGCGACGGTTGGCCGAGGCGCTATGCCTGGGTCACGCCGGGCGAGGACGAGGTGCCCTCGTAGCGGCTCTTGGTGCTGTTGTAGGGGACGACCGTGGTCTTGTCGAGGAACTTGAGGCCCGTGTTGACGTCGGCGATTCCGGACAGCCCCTCGGAGACCTTGTACAGGTAGAGCTCGAGGACGGGCAGGAAGCCCTGCAGATAGGGCTGCTGATCGATGGTGAAGTCGATCTGGTCGTCGGCGAGCAGCTTCTGGGTCGTGGGGGTGAGGTCGTAGCCGCCGCCCTTGACGCCCTTGTTGCGCAGGTTGAGCTTCTGGATCGTCTGCGCGAGCCCCTGGGTGCTTCCGGCGTCGACCGCGAAGTAGCCCTTCGTCTCAGGGTGGGCCGTGGCGTAGGAATTGATGACCGTCAGCTCCGCCGGCAGCGCGGCGCCCGTCGTGATCACGTGTGGCTTGATGGCGGACTTGGACTTCAGCGTGTCCTTGGCGCCGTCGATGCGCGGCTGGATGTTGGCCTGGCCCGGCGTGGCGATGAACAGTGCCACGTCGCCCGACGGCACGAGTTCGGCGATGTGCTTGCCCATCTCGGCGCCCGAGACGAACAGGTCCTGGCCGATGTAAGCCAGGCGCGCGTTCTCGGTCGAATCGGCGTTGTAGGAGACGACCGGGATCTTCGCCTTCAGCGCCGCGTCGGTCGGGCCGTTGAAGGCCTTGGCGTCGACCAGGGCCACAGCGATGCCGTCCGCGCCGCCGGTGATGGCGGTGTTGAAGGCGTTGACCATCTCGTTGACGTTCGAGTTCTCAGAGCCCGTCCACTGATAGCTGCAGCCCAGCAGCTTGCAGGCGTCCTCGGCGCCATAGCGCGTCGGGACGAAGAACGGGTTCGTCGTCACGTGGTTGACGAAGACGAACTTGTACTTCTTCGACGTGTCGAAGATGCCGGACGCCGGCGTGCCGCTGGTCTGCGCCTTGGCCGTCGAGGTCGTCCCGCTGCTGCTCCCGCCGCCGCCGCCGCCGCACGCCGTGAGGATCGCCGTGGCCAGGCCCGCGGCGCCGCCGGTCAGCGCGGTGCGCCGGGTGAGCGCCCTCAGCCGCGAATGCGGCGTCTCCTCTTCCCTGCCGTCCTCCCATTCCAGACGCTCGATCGCGTCGTGAACGGGGTCCATGTTGGGGGGCTGCACCGACTCGTCGTGGGACACCTCTTGCTCCCTTCTGGCCGCGTCGCCCTCGCGGGGTGGGGACACCACGGTCGGGGACGCCCGATGCGATGCAAGCAACGCACAGCAGCCCTCCTCGGGACGGCTGCAGACCGCCGTCCACCACCACAGCGCACCCACGGACGGGACACGTCCGTTGTGCTCTCTCCAGAGTGCGATTGTTATCGCTCACATTTGGCCGTGTCAAGGTGCAGATCGCCACGAGCCGGTCGGCCGCAGGAGGAGGAGTCCCGGCCGACCGGCTCTCCAGTGCGGAAACCGCACAGGACCTTCGCCCCTTGAGGCGAATCGAAATGACCCGCGCTACAGCCTCGATTCGAGGCCGAATCCGCTCGATTGTGAACGCTAACAGAGAAATACGGCCATGAGAACGGCGTTGGGCTGCATACTGCTGAAGCCGTACACACGGTCGTTCACATGACAACCCGGCGCAACAACAGCGGCCCGCGCAACGGCGGGCGCCGCACGGCGGTGATGGCCGACGTGGCGAAGCTCGCCGGCGTCTCGCACCAGACGGTCTCGCGCGTGATCAACGACAGCACGCAGGTGCGTCCGGAGACCAAGCAGCGGGTGCTCGCCGCGATGCGCCAGCTCGACTACCGACCCAACCCCGCGGCGCGCGCCCTGGTCACCGGGCGCTCGGGGACCCTGGGGGTCGTCAGCTTCGACACCACCCTGTACGGGCCGGCCTCGACGCTCTTCGCGATCGAGCAGGCTGCCCACGCCGCGGGCTACTTCATCACGATCGTCAGCCTCCTCGTCCTCGACCGCACCTCGGTGCTGGGCGCGGTCGATCGCCTGCGCGTCCAGGGCGTCGACGGGATCCTCGTCATCACGCCGCAGGAGGGTGCGGCCGACGCCCTGGTCAACCTGCCCGCCGGCGTCCCGTTGGTCGCGGTCGAGGCGGGCCGCCCCAACTCGGTGCCGCTGGTGGCGGTCGATCAGTTCGCCGGGGCGGTCAGCGCGACGCGGCTGCTGCTCGACCTGGGTCATCGGACCGTGTCGCACCTCGCCGGCCCGCGCGACTTCCTCGAGGCGCAGCAGCGCCTCGACGGCTGGCGGGCGACACTCGAGGCCGCCGGTGCCGAGGTCCCGCCCGTGCTGGTCGGCGACTGGAGCCCGCGCTCGGGCTACCGGATCGGCCAGCAGCTCGCCGAGGATCCGGACGTGACCGCCGTCTTCGTGGCCAACGACCAAATGGCGCTCGGCGTCCTGCGCGCGATGCACGAGCGCGGCCGCGAGATCCCCGGCGAGCTCAGCGTCGTCGGCTTCGACGACATCCCCGAAGCGCAGTACTTCACGCCACCGCTGACCACCGTGCGCCAGGACTTCAGCGAGATGGGTCGCAGCAGCCTGCGCCTGCTGCTCGAGCTCATGCAGGACACCGGACAGCCGCCCCAGCGCCTGACGATCGCCCCAGAGCTCGTGGTGCGCCGCAGCACGGCGCCGCCGCCCAAGCCTTAGGTCGCGGGCAACACGCTACCGTGGGGGGTGACGCGATCGTCGTAGATCGTCCGAAAGAGAGAGAGGCGCTGCGATGGGTACTCAGCGCGAGCGTGCGGAGAACCAGCGCCGGTTGAAGCTCGAAGCCGTCGCCCAGCAGGTCGCCGACGGGTCGTTGACGATCCGCCAGATGACGCCCGACGAGCGCAAGAAGTACCCCAAGCCGCTGACGCCGCGCTCCCAGCGCCGGAGGCGCGCATGACGGCGTTCTTCGTCCCGGGCGCGCCCCTCGGCGAGCCGTCCGACCGGGCCTACGAGGACCTGCGCGACCGCGCCGAGCTCGACGCCGGCCGCGCGCCACGGTCGCGGCGGATCTACAAGCTGAGCTGCCGCCGCGGCGGCGCCGACTGCGAGACCTGCGTCGGCGATCACGACCTCACCGGCGAGACGGTGCACGCCATCTTCGACGTCGGCGATCGCTACGCGATCTACGTGACGAGCGGCCACGAGATCGTCACCAAGCGCCAGACGTACGCGGTCATCGAGTTCGACTGAGCCGCCCGGGGCGGCGCGGAGGCCGGGGGCGATAGCTACACGCACGGCAGCTCCGCGGTGGCGACGAGATCGCCGGCTGTGCCCACCGGCGAGGAGATCCGTGCGAGGCGAGCCAAAGCGAGTAACGTGGATGGTCGCGAGTTGCCCGCGGTGCGGAGCTCGTGGCCCATGAGCGAGACCCGCGAGGTGCAAAGCAATGGCAGCCCAAGGTGATTGGGAGCACCGAGTGGAAAAGCTCGAGGCGCGCATCGAGCATCTCGAGTCGGCGCTCGAGGGTCTGCAGGACGCGGTCTACCGCCAGGCGCAGCTGGGTGAGGAGAAGCTCGACGAGCTGCGCAGGCGCATGGAGCCCGAGCACATGGCGATCGAGCTCGCCCAGGACGCTCGAAGGCGCGGGCTGTGATGGCCAGCGGGCCGTCGATCGAGGAGCTCCTGGCCGAGGCTCGCTACCACCGCCACCGCTACGACCTGTACAAGGCCAAGATGTACGGCTCGCGACCGACGCGGATGACCCGGCTGCGCGAGCTCGAGCGGGCCGTGCACGGCGCGGAGGCGCGCCTGCGCCGCGCCCAGCAGGAGGGCGCGCCGCACGACCGCGACTGACGCGGCTGCGTTTGCGCCGGCGTCAGCTGCGGACGAATCTGCGCCGGGCGGCCTGGGCCGCCTCGCGCTCCTGCGCGGCGTGGTGGCGCTCGGTGTTGGCCGACCGTTGAGCGCCGTGGCGCTCCAGGAGAACGGCATGTCGCTCGAAGCGGGCCGCGCTGCGTTCGTGCGCCTGGGCTTCGCGCTCCTGGGGCCGGTCGTGGTGGACAACCATTGAGACCTCGCTGTCGCCGCTCTTCGTGCAGGGGCCGCGCGAGGCGCGAGAACGGCGAAAGACAAACCCTGCGCGGCTACACCGAGTGTACGCCCGTGATCCGCACCGGCGAGTAGAGTGGTCGCTACCAGGGCCTTTTCACCGCTCCTGCGAAGCGACTTCGCGCAGAGCACCGCCGGCCACACCGCCGAACGGCGATCTCACGGACAGTTTCGTCCTCAGCGACGGAAGAGCCGTTTCTCCTGAACAGGAGCGCCGTGTCATGCGCGATCGAGATCTGCCACGCCAATGCCGTGCCTGCCGGGAGCGCTGACCGGTGCCCTTCACCGCTAGTCAGCTGGGCGAGGTCCCCGCGCGAGACGACGGCGCTCAGGTGCGCGTCTACGACGTCGAGCTGCCCTACCGGCGGCTCGGCCGCTGCCGCATGTCCGACGCGGTCGCCACGGCGCTCGGCACGCGGCTCGACCAGGTCGCCGCCGCGCTGACGACCTACGAGGAGCGCACCGGCAGGGGGGCGACGGCGTCGCAGCTGCTCGGCCCCGGCGTCGACCTCGAAGCGCAGGACGCGCCGGCGACCAAGGCCGCGTAGCGTCGCGCGCCGCCCCCAAGGCGTAGCGTTCCCGCGGCATTGCGCCCGCTCGCCCTTGCCCTCACCGGTCTGCTGCTCGTTACCGCAAGCGCATACGGACGCGAGGTCCGGCTGCGGCCGGCCGCTTCGCTGAAGGCCGCGAGCGCCCGCTCCTCCGGCGGGCCGATCGTGCGGCTGCGCTGGCGCGACCGGGCGCGCGGCGAGACGCGCTGGGAGGTCTGGCGGGCGGCGCGCCGGCGCGGCGTGCTGAAGGCAAACAGCACCCACTGGACCGATCGCCACGTGCGGGTCGGAAGCAGGTACGCGTACCGCGTGCGGCCGTGCCGGCGTTCGCGCTGCGCGAAGTCGGTGACGGTTCGGCTCAAGGTGCGCGGCGCCGCCGGCGCCCATCAGCCGGTCGCCGGGGGCGGGGGAGGAGGCTCCGGCACCGGTGCCCCGGGAGCGGATCCGTTTGCCGGTAGCCCGACCATCGGCGGCTGCCCGGTCTTCCCGAAGGGCAACCCGTGGAACTCGGACATCTCCGGCTACCCGGTCGACCGGGCGCAGTCCGACGCCTACATCGGCTCGCTGGGCTCGATCACGCTGTGGCCGGACTTCGGCTCGGGCCGGTACGGCGATTACGGCATTCCCTATGGCGTCGTGGCTCAGGACCAGCCGCTCGTCCCGATCAGCTTCCACGTCAGCCCGGAGATCGCAGCGGAGAGCGATCCGGGCCCGTATCCGATCCCGCCGACCGCCCGGGTGGAGGGCGGCACCGACCACCACGTGCTGATCCTGCGCCAGGGTGACTGCAGGCTCTTCGAGCTCTACGACGCCGACAAGCAGCCCGACAACAGCTGGAGCGTCTACAGCGCGGCGACGTTCGACCTGCGCTCCAACGCGCTGCGACACGACGGCTACACCTCCGCCGACGCGGCCGGGCTGCCGATGCTCCCCGGCCTTGCGCGCGTCGACGAGGTCCGGTCGGGCGCGATCGACCACGCTCTGCGGATCGCCATTCCGAACACGCAGAACGCCTACATCCACCCGGCCACCCACGCCGCGTCGAGCAGCACGAGCCCCGCGCTGCCGCCCATGGGCCTGCGCGTGCGGCTGAAGCCGGGCTACGACATCTCGGGGCTCCACGGTCAGGCGCGCGTGATCGCGCGGGCGCTGCAGGTCTACGGCGCGCTCGTCGCCGACAACTCCGGCGGCTCGAAGGTGTTCATCTCGGGCACGCCGGACTCGGGCTGGGACGACGACGACCTCGGGCAGCTCAAGAGCATCCCGGCCAGCGCGCTGGAGGCGGTCGTCACCGGTCCGGTCCACCCCGGCTGAACGCGCCTCACGCGCGTCTACTTGACGATGCGGAAGCTCGCGCGGACGGGCTGGCCGGTCTGCCCGTTCGCGGTCGGGGTGGCGACGAGCCCGTAGCGGCCGGGCTTCAGGCGCTTGCCGCCGATCCTCCCGGTGAACGCGAAGCTGTTGGCGCCCGGCTGCCCGGCGAGCGTGAAGTGGCCGGGCAGGGTCATGCGGCGCGCGCAGCTCTTCGCGCTCCGATTGCGGCGCGTTGCAGCGACGCAGCGGCCCTTGCCCGTTTTGTGCCCGGCACGCAGCTGCGTCACGGTGAAGCGGGCGAAGGCCGCTTCGTTGAGCGTGTACGTCACCGTCGTTCCGTAGCGGCCCCTGAACGAGCGCACGCTCTGCCCGTTGGGACTGGCCGGGAAGGTGGTCGGAACGATCCGCTGCGATGCGATCTTCGCCAGGACCGCCGGGGGTGCGCCGGGACTGGGACCGGGGGCGGGGGTCGAGGCGCCGCCGCCGGCCGTCGCGCACGACCCGTGCTTGGTCGCGTCCATGGGACAGCCGTCCTGGGTCTCGTCGCCGTAGCCGTCGTGGTCGAGATCGGGCTCGAGGCTCGCGGTGACGCTCACGCGGTACGGATAGGTCGGCATCGCGTCCCACGGGAGAGCCAACGCCGCGTCGGGCGGATCGTCGGCGGCGAGCTTCACCCGGCTCAGATCGCCGTTCTTTCCCGTGGAGAAGCAGTACGGCATGCTCTGCGTCCCCGTGCGCGGACCGACGCCGAGCGCGACGAGATCGTCGGCGACCACCGGGATCCGGGTCGCAAATGGCCCGTTGGCCCCGGTGTTCGTGGCAAGGTCGTAGACCGGGTTGATGTACGCGGACGCGCCGACGACTTTGAACGTGGTCGGTGACACCGGGCGGATGACCTTCAGCCGGACCGGCCCCTGCGTCGGGACGGCCCCCGTGTAGGTGCGCCAGCTCGTGAGCACCCCGTCGCCCGGGATCTCGTAGCGCGGCGGGGCCCCCGTGGCGGTCATGCCGAAGGTCCCGACGTTGCATTGCTGCGCCGCCACGCCGCTGGGCCTGTCCGGTATCTCGCCCACCGTGATCGCGGCGGGCGCCGCCGGCACGACGATGACCAGCGCCATGAGACCAGCCACTCCCGCGCAGAAGGCTGGGCGCACCGGCGCAGTCTAGGGGCCAGCGCCCTCCGCCGCAGGCTCCGGCGACGACCGCACGCGCAGCACGCGCGCCATGCCGGCCGGCAGCCACCAGTTCCAGCGCCCGAACAGCGAGACCACGGCGGGCACAAGGATGGCCCTGACGACGGTCGCGTCGAGCAGGATGCCGGCCGCGAGGCCGGTGGCCAGGATCTTGACGTCGGTCTCGGGGCCGGACGCCAGCGCGCCGAAGGCCAGGAACAGGATCAGCGCTGCGCTCGTGACGAGCCGGCCGGTGCGGGCGAGCCCGAAGACGATCGCCTCGTCGGTGTCCTTCGTCTTGTCGTACTCCTCGCGCACGCGGGCGAGGATGAAGACCTCGTAGTCCATCGAGAGCCCGTAGAGGAAGGCGAACACGATGAGCGGGATCCACGACGCGATCGAGCCGGTCGCGGCGATCCCCCAGATCTCGTCCGAGCCATGGCCCTGCTGCCAGACGAGCTCCATGATGCCCCAGGCCGCCCCGATGGAGAGGACGTTGAGCACGATCGCCTTCGCCGGCAGCAGCAGCGAGCGGAAGGCGCGCGCGAGCAGCACGAAGGTGAGGATCGAGATCACGGCGATCATCAGCGGGAAGGAGCCGTAGACGGCGTCGATGAAGTCTGCGTTGAGGGGCCCGCTGCCGCCGACGCGCGCCTGCGGGGAGGCGGCGTGCGCCGCGTCGCGCAGGTCCTGCACCGCCCGGCGGCCTGCCTCCGCGTCGTCGCCCTCGTGGGGCACCGCCGCGACGACGGTCTTCCCGTTGCGCCGCCAGTCGGCGGCCGCCGGCGTCGCGGCGCCGTGCACCCCGTCGACGCGGGCCTGCGCGGACGCGACCTTCGCCGCATCGGCCTCGGGGACCATCGTCTCGACGGGCACGATCGCGCCCTTGCCGATGCCCGACCGGGCGAGGGCGTCAAGCCCCTGCTTGGCCGGGCCGGCCTTGGCGATCGTGTCGGGATCGGCGTTGCCGAGGTGCAGGTTCGTCGCGGCGCCGGCGAGGGCCACGAGGACCGCCACGGAGCCGATCGCCGCGACCCAACGGCGGCGCACGACCGCCTCCGACCAGCGCTGCCAGAACGCGTGGCTGTTGTCGCGCCGGCGCAACCGCCGGCGGTCCATGCGCGGGCCGACCGTCGAGAGGATGACCGGCAGCAGGGTGATCGCGACGGACGTCGCGACGAGCGGGATGAGCATGCCGCCGTAGCCCATGCTGCGCAGGAACGGCAGCGGCAGCACGACGAGCGCGAGCAGGCCGACGGCGACGGTGGTGCCCGAGAAGACCACGGCACGCCCCGCGGTCCCCATCGCGGCGATGACCGCCTCGTCGCCCTCGAGGCCGCGCTCGCGCTCCTCGCGCCAGCGCACGACGATGAGCAGCGCGTAGTCGATGGCCAGGCCCAGCCCGATGAGGGCGACGAGGAACTGCACGATCGGCGAGACCTCGGTGATCGCCGTCAGCCCCCAGAGCAGCAGGAAGGAGACGAGCACGGAGGAGATCGCCATCCCCAGCGGGACGAACGCGAGCGCCGAGCCGAACACGAAGAGCAGCACGACGAGCGCGCCCACGCCGCCGATCACGGCCTCGAGCAGGACTCCGGGACCGTCGTCGCCCGCACCCGAGGAGTCGGCCAGGGCGTCGTAGCCCGTCAGGCGCACCGGCGCGCCGCCGACGCTCTGGCCGCTCAGCGCGGAGCGGAGCTTGCGCTGGACGTCGACGTTGCTGCCGAACGGATCGTCACTGCGCGGCGAGAACACGTAGACGAACGCCGTGCGGCCGTCACGCGAGGTGAACGTGCGATCGCCGGTGGACCCGAAGCCGGCCACGCGTGAGCCTGGAACGGCCTTGCGGGCGGTGTCCTCCAGCTGGCGCAGCTCATCGCGGACACCTGGCGATGCCACCGTCCTGCCCTGTGACAGCGCCACCACCGGCACCAGCGGCAGGGTCTCGCCGCCGTTGCCGAACGTCCGCTCGATCTCCTGGCTGGCCTCCCAGCCCTCCCGCCCGGGCACGCTGAAGCGCTGGTCCAGGGCCTTCGAGGCCGGTCCAGCGGCCGCGATCCCGATGAGGGTCAGCAGGAGCCAGGTGACGGCGACGAGCCGCTTGTGGTGCAGGACACGGCGGGTGAGGCGCTGCATCATCGTGGTCGGTCTCCGAGGGGTGGGGGAGGGCGGGACGGCGTTGGACTATGTCGACTGGACCAGCCGGATCGAGTTGCCAGACGGGTCACGGAACGCGGCGTCGATGCCGTAGGGCCGGGTCGAGGGCTCCTCGCTGAACTCGACGCCGCGGCCCTTGAGCTCCTCGTAGCTGGCCTGGCAGTCGTCGGTGGAGAAGAAGAGCCCGCCGGCGGCGCCCTTGGCCACCACGTCCATGAGCTTCGCGTGGGTGTCGGCGTCGAAGACGGGCGGCCCGGGAGGCGCCATGAGCGTGAGGGCGATATCGGGCTGCCCGACCGGTCCGACGGTGAGCCAGCGGAAGTCGCCCAGCTCGGCGAGCGTCACGTCGTCGCGGAGCTCCATGCCCAGCTTCTCGGTGTAGAAGGCCAGCGCCTCGTCCTGGTCGTGAACCCAGACGTTGACGTGGGTGAGCTGCTTGATGGTCATGCGTGCCTCCGGTGGTGGGACGGTGGGCGGGCCAAGGTAGCCGTGGCGCATGCGCCTGTCTTCTCCAAAGCTGCTCAATTCGCCGGGTTCGGGAGCTGAGACCCGTGGGCGCCGCGGAACTCATCGCGCGTGGTGCGCGGAGAGCACGAGCGGGGCGAGCAGCAGGCGCTGCAGCCCGACGCTCAGCAGCGGCGCGTGGGCCTCGCGGTCGTAGGTGCGCGCGAGGACGGCCAGGTCGCGCAGGTTGCGCGGCAGCCCGCGGCGCGTCATCCGCCCTGCGTGCGCCATCGCGACGACCTCGGCCAGCATCTCCTCCATCGCGAGAGCGGGCCGGACCTCGACGCGCACGCGCGCCTCGGTGTCGCCGGCGTTGGCGAAGCCGTGCACGACGCCGGGCGCGACCTCGACGACGTCGCCGGGGCCGGCGAGGCGCCGGCGCAGGCCGAGGCGGAAGCGCATGAGCCCCTCGACGACCTCGAAGCGCTCGGTCTGGATCGGGTGGACGTGGGGGATGGGCACCGCGCCGCCGGGGCGCAGCGCGAGCTCGAAGGCGAGCAGCTCGCCGCCCGTGCTGCTCGCGGTGTCGGTGAACGTGAAGCGCTCGCCCGTGACGGGATTCTCGAGCGTCTGGCCTGGAGTGATCATGTCCGCCAGTCAATACCGCTCGCGTGAGACTGTCCATGGCCGGATCGCGCGACATCATGCGCGAGCGTCTACAATCCGCGCCATGGACGCGGTCGCTGGACTTCTCGACGGACCCCGCGCGCGCGGGGCGTTCCTGCTGCGCTCGACGATGGACCCGCCGTGGTCGCTGCGGATCCAGGACGAGGCGCCGCTGACGCTGATCGCCATCGTCCGCGGCGAGGCGTGGATCGTCCCCGACGGCCGCGAAGCGGTCCGGCTCGGCCAAGGGGACGTCGCCATCGTCCGCGGCCCGGAGCCCTACACGGTCGCCGACGACCCGGCCACCGCGCCGCAGGCCGTGATCCACCCTGGGCAGCGCTGCACGACCCCCGAAGGACAGGAGCTCGCGCAGATGATGGAGCTCGGCGTGCGCACCTGGGGCAACGCCGCCGACGGCGCGACGGTGATGCTCACCGGCACCTACCAGCTCGACGGCGAGGTCAGCCGGCGCCTGCTGCGCGCGCTGCCGACGCTGCTCGTCCTGCCCGACGATGCCTGGGACAGCCCCCTCGTCGGGCTGATGGCCGACGAGATCGTCAAGGACGATCCTGGTCAGGAGGCCGTGCTCGATCGCCTACTCGACCTGCTGCTCATCGCCGTGCTGCGGGCCTGGTTCGCACGTCCCGAGGCCGAGGCGCCCGCGTGGTATCGCGCGTACGGCGACCCGGTCGTGGGCCGCGCACTGCGCATGCTGCATCACAACCCGTCGCACCCGTGGACGGTGGCGGCGCTGGCCGACGCAGCCGGGGTGTCGCGCGCCGCGCTGGCCCGGCGCTTCAACGACCTCGTCGGCGAGCCGCCCATGACCTTCCTCACCGGCTGGCGCATCGCCCTCGCGGCCGACCTCCTGCGCGAGCCCGGCGCGACGATCGGCTCGGTGGCCGATCAGGTCGGCTACGGCAGCCCGTTCGCGCTGAGCACCGCGTTCAAGCGCGTCCGCGGGATCAGCCCGCGCGAGCACCGGGACGGCGCTCTCGCGGCGTGACGCGCCGCGCCCGGTGCCCTCGGTCACCCACTCGATCGGGTGCTAGCGCCCGTCTGGGTCGGCCCGGGGCGCGCTCAAGGCGGGCCGCGGGGCGACCGATTCCGCGTCTGTATGCGAACCGGCTTCGCCAAGGCTCTCCGGACGCGCCGCGGCGAAGCGTCCGCTCAGACGGGCTCCTTGCGCATCCTTCCGCTGCTGGCCTGCGCGCTGGCGGTGATCGCAGGCATGCTCCTGCTGGCCGACCGGGCACGCAGGACGGCCGATCGTGCGCGGCAGGCACAGGTGCTGATGGAGAAGGTGCGCAACGGGACGCAGCGAGTCGACGTGGTCACCTGGCGCAGCCTCGCCACGACGAGCGCGGCTTCGCCGGCGACCTTGACGGCGGGACTCGATGCCTACAAGCAGGTCGTCAGAAGCGTGCGCGAGCTGCGCCGACTCGGCGTGCCGACCGACAACGTCCGCGAGGTCGAGCGCGCCGTCGGCGCCGCCTACGGGACCGGCATCAACGCCCTCGCCATCTCCCGTCGGGACCCGCGCGCCGGGCGTCGCATGGCGCTCACGATCTTCGGCCCGGCGATGGCGCGCCTCGACGCGGCCACCGTCAGGGCGGGGCACCGTCAGGACGATCTCGCGCGCGCCGCGCTGCTGCGGGCGCGGATCGGCGGGGTGGCCTCCCTCGTGTTCGGTGTACTGCTGCTGGCGCTGCTGGGCTGGCGGTTGCACCGCATCCAGGGCCGCTCCGCCCTGGCCGAGCAGGCGCGCGCCGCCGAGCGCCGAGGCGAGGAGCGCCTGCACGCGCTGGTGCGCCACTCATCCGACGTGGTGGCGGTCATCGACCCGTCCTCGTGCGTGCGCTGGCTGGCCGAGTCGGTGCGGGGGATGCTGGGCTATGAGCCCGAGGCGCTCGTCGGCCGTCGCCTCGGCGAGCTCGTGCACCCCGACGACGCCGATGGGCTGGCGCCGTTCCTGCAGGACGCCACCGAGCTCGAGGGCGACGTGACGATGCTCGGCGTGCGCCTGCGCGCGGCCGACGGCGCGTACCGCCACCTCGAGCTGGTCGCCGACAACCGCCTGAGCGATCCGCTGATCGACGGGATCCTGCTGAACATGCGCGACGTCTCCGAGCGCCTCGCGCTGCTCGAACAGCTGCGCTACCAGGCCTTCCACGACAGCCTCACAGGCCTGCCCAACCGCGCGCTCTTCGAGGATCGTCTGAGCCGCGGGCTCGTGCGCCTGCGCCGCAGCGGCGGCTTCGCGGCCGTGATGTTCATCGACCTCGACGACTTCAAGACCGTCAACGACGGCCTCGGCCACGCCGCCGGCGACGAGCTGCTTCAGGCCGCCGCGCGCCGCCTGCAGGGCGCGCTGCGCGCGCAGGACACCGCCGCCCGCCTCGGCGGCGACGAGTTCGCCGTCCTGCTCGAGGACCTCGTCGACGAGTCCGAGGCGGTCGCGATCGCCGAGCGCGTGCGTCACGCGCTGGAGCCGTCGCTGACCGTCGCCGGGCACCTGATCACGCCCTCGGCGAGCATCGGCGTCGCGTTGCCCGGACCGCAGGACACCGCCGACGAGCTGCTGCGCAACGCCGACGTCGCGATGTACGCGGCCAAGGATCGCGGCAAGGCGCAGGTGGCGTGCTTCGAGGACGCGATGCGCCTGCAGGCCGTGGAGCGCGTCGAGCTCACGGCCGAGCTCGGCACGGCCCTCGTGCGCGACGAGCTCGTGCTCGACTACCAGCCGTTGATCGAGCTGCGCAGCGGCGCGATCGCCGGCTTCGAGGCGTTGATCCGCTGGGAGCACCCGACGCGCGGACGGCTCGCGCCCGATCGCTTCATCGGCCTGGCCGAGTCCACCGGCCTCATCGTCGGAATCGGGGCGTGGGTCATCCGCACGGCGTGCGCGCAGCTGCGCCGCTGGCAGGACGAGCACGCCGCGACCGACGGCCTCGAGGTCAGCGTCAACATCTCGGCGCACCAGCTCACGGACGGCAAGCTCCCCGCCGCGGTCCGCGCCGCGCTGCTGCACTCCGGCATCGCTCCCCACCAGCTCACGCTGGAGATCACCGAGGGGCTGCTCGTCGAGGACGGCGAGCGGATCCAGCGCCAGCTGCGCGAGCTCAAGCAGATCGGCGTGCGCCTGGCCGTCGACGACTTCGGCACCGGTTACTCCGCCCTCAGCTACCTGCGCTCGTTCCCGCTCGACATGCTCAAGATCGACCGCTCCTTCGTCGCGGGCATCGATCGCGACCCCGACCGTGCGAGGCTCGTGCGCGACATCGTCGAGATGGCCCACAACCTCGGCCTCACCGTCGTGACCGAGGGCATCGAGGAGGCCGGCGAGGCCGCGCTGGTAGCAGACCTGCAGTCCGACTACGGACAGGGCTATTGGTTCTCGCGCCCGGTCGATCCCGCCGCGATCGGCCGGATGCTCTCCGGCGGGTTGGCGGTCGACGCGCTCCCAGCCGCCTGATCCGCGTCGCGCGAGGTTCGTCGGCTCGGCTCAAGGCGCCACCGCGCCCGCCGATCCACCGGGAACATGTCCTTCCCCCTGCGCACCTCCGTCGCCCGCCGATTCGCTGTCGCCGTCGTCGTCAGCGCCTCCCTGCTGGGCCTCGCCTCGGCCCGGGCGCAGCCCGCGGCCGCCGGAATGGCGCCACTCGACCTGCGCGTGAGCGTGAGTCTGGCCCCCGGCTCGGGCTCGACGCTGCGGTACCGCGGAACGTTCACCGGAGCGCCCCTTGGCCGCGGCAAGGTCAACCTGACCACGCGGCTGGGCGGCGGCGGCGACGCGACCGTCCGCTACACGATGAGCACGAGCCGGGGCACGATCAGCGGCTCGGCCAACGTCACGCTGGACTACAGCGGCTCGACCGTGACCTACAAGGGCGTCGCGAGCATCACGAAGGGCACCGGGGCCTATCGGCGGGTCCGCTCGCGCAACCTGCGCATCTCCGGGCGCGCGGGATTGACCGCCGAGCGCGTGACGCTGAGCCTCAGCGGCCCGATCACGTCCTGACGGGGAGCGGGAACAGCCCCACGAAGCGTGTGACCGCCTTGCGGTCGCCCGCGATCGCGATGTCGCCGGAGCGCCGCGCCTCTTCGAGCTTGCGACCGTGCCAGAGGATGCCGGCCAGCGTCCCCGGGTCGGTTTCGATCGTCGCTTCGGGCGCCTCGGCGCTCCCGCGGACCGCCTCGATCCGGCCGTCGGTGACGTCGATGCGGAAGCTCTGCTCGCCGAGGCGCAGCTCGTAGCTTGCGCTGAGGCCGTCCGCTGCGCCCGCAGCGAAGAGCGACTTCAGCGCGATGACGACGGCGTCGACGCCGATCTGCGCCTCTCCCGGCGGGAACGGGGCGACGCTGCCGAAGCGCCCGAGCGCGACGACGATCGGCTCGAGCTCGTGTCCGCGCTCGGTGAGCTCGTAGATCCGCGACCCGGCGGGCGGTGGCAGCGTGCCGCGGCGCACGATCCCCGACTGCTCGAGCTCGCGCAGGCGCTGGGCGAGGATGTCGGGGCCGACATGGGGTAGGCCCGCGCGCAGGTCGGTGAAGCGCTTGGGGCCGAGCAGCAGCTCACGGACGACGAGCAGCGCCCAGCGCTCGCCGACGATGTCGAGGGCTCGCGCGACCCCGCAGCGGTCGCCATACGTGCGCTTCGTCGTTGCCATAGGACAAGTCTACCTTGTAATCGGTTTATCATTGTGTATGGTTGGATTTTCCAACTATGGCGATCCAAACAAGGAGAGACCTGATGAGCCAGCGCGAGGACTACGAGCCCGGAGTTCCCTGTTGGGTCGACACGCTCCAGCCCGACCCGGACGCAGCGATGGCCTTCTACGCGGGGCTCTTCGGATGGGAGTTCGCCGGACCCGGCGAGATGCCCGGCGACTCGCCGGGCCGCTACTTCGTCGCCCGGATGCGCGGGCGCGACGTCGTCGGCGTGGGCTCGCAGCCCACCGGGTGCCCGCCGGCGCCGCCGGGCTGGACCACGTACGTCTACGTGGGGAGCGCCGACGATGGGGCCCGCGCGGCACGGAGCGCCGGTGGAGCCGTCCTGGTCGAGCCCTTCGACGTCCTCCCGGCCGGGCGCATGGCCGTGCTCGCCGACCCGGCGGGCGCTCTCTTCTGCGTGTGGGAGCCCGGCGAGCGCAAGGGCGCTCAGCTGGTCAACGAGCCCGGTGCGTGGGCGATGAGCCACCTCAACACCCGCGATCCCGAGCGCGCGGCGGAGTTCTACGGCGCGGTGTTCGGCTGGACCACCGAGACGTTCGGCGAGGGCGCGGGCGCGGTGACGATGTTCCGCCTGCCGGGCTATGTCGGCGGCGAGCCCCAGCAGCCCGTTTCGCGCGAGGTCGTCGCGACGATGGCGGGCACGCAGGACGACGCCCCGTCGCGCTGGGACGTCAACTTCTGGGACCGCGACGTCGACGCGACCGCTGCCAAGGCCGTGGAGCTCGGCGGCAGCGTCATCGCGCCACCCTTCGACACCCCGATCAGCCGGACGGCCGTGCTCGCCGACCCGCACGGCGTCGCGTTCTCGATCGCCGACGTGCCGGGGTAGCTCGCGATGCTCGATCATCATCGCCGTCATGCACGTCGATGCCGCCATCGCGCCCGAGCTGTCGCACCCGGTCGCCGAGGTCCTGCGCGAGCGCGCCGACGCCGCATCGACTCCGGGCGCGCGCCGTGATCCCCATCGCGTGGCGCTCGTGCTCGAGGGCGGCGGCATGCGCGGCGTCATCTCGGCCGGCATGGCTGCAGCGTTGGAGCGCCTCGGGCTGACCGCGAGCTTCGACCTGGTCGTCGGCTCCTCGGCCGGCGCCATCAACGGCGGCGCGCTGGTCGCCGGGGTCGCGCGCGGCTGCGTCGCCGCCTATCACGGCCCGTTCGCGTCGCGCTCGTTCGTCAACCCGGCGCGGGTGATGTGGGGGCGGCCGGTCATGGACGTGGAGTACGTGCTCAGCTACGACTCCTCAGACCTGGACGCCGGGCGCCACCAGCGCGCGGTGGAGAGCCCGATCGCACTGCACTGCGTCGCCGTCGACGTAGGCACCGCGCGCGCCGTCGATCTCTCGGGCATGCGCTCCACGCGCGAGTTGTGGGACGCCCTGCTGGCCTCGAGCCGGATGCCGTGGGCCGGCGGCGCCCCGGTCGAGCTCGGCGGGCGGCGCTACGTCGACGGCGGGCTGGCCGCGCCGATCCCGGTGGCCGAGGCGCTCGCGGCCGGGGCCACGCACGTGCTCGCGCTGCAGACGCGGCCCTACGGCGTGCCGCGCAAGAGCGCGTCGCGATTGGCCGATCGCTTCATCGAGCGCCACCTGCGCCAGCTCAATCCCGCGCTCGTCACCCTCTACCGCGAGCGTGTCGGCGGCTACGAGACGACGGTCGACGACATCGCGCGGCGCTCGCTCGACGTCGGCGCGGGGCCGCCGCACGTGCTCGGGCTGCGCCCGCCGGCGGGGACGCCGGTGGTCGGCCAGCTCGAGCGGCGTCCGGCGATCCTGGCGGAGGCGGCGGCGGACGCCGAGCGCCTGGTGGAGCAGGTGCTGGCGTGAGCTCAGCGCGTGCCACACAGAGACCATGCGCCGGCGTGGCTACGCTACGCGCCGTGGGAATGCGGCGGACGTTGATCGGAGCGGCGTGAGCGACCCGTCGCGCGCGGTGCTCATAACGGGCTGCTCGTCGGGCATCGGCGCGGCGACCGCCTCGCGCCTGGCCAAGGCGGGCTGGACCGTGTACGCGACGGCGCGCAAGCCCGAGACGCTCGCCACGCTCGAGGCCGACGGCTGCACGGCGCTGGCGCTCGACGTGATCGACGACGCGTCCCGGCGGGCGGCGGTCGACGCCGTCGTGGAGGCGGAGGGTGCGGTCGGCGTGCTCATCAACAACGCCGGCTACAGCCAGTCGGGCGCCGTCGAGTCGGTCCCCGACGATCGGGTGCGCGCCCAGTTCGACACGAACGTCTTCGGGCCGCTCGCGCTCACCCGGCTCGTGCTGCCCGCGATGCGCGAGCAGGGCTGGGGCAAGGTCGTGAACATCTCCTCGATGGGCGGGAAGCTCACGTTGCCCGGCGGCGGCCTCTACCACGCCACCAAGTACGCGCTCGAGGCGATCTCCGACGCGCTGCGCTTCGAGGTGCGCGGCTTCGGCGTCGACGTGATCCTCGTCGAGCCGGGCCTGATCACGTCGGGCTTCAGCACCGCGGCAGTGCGTGAAATCGGCGCGGCAACGGCGGTCGACGGCCCCTACACGGACTTCAACCGCGCGGTCGGCGAGGCCACGGCCGACGCCTACGAGAAGGGCTTCCTGTCCAAGCTCGCCGGCCCGCCGGAGTCGGTCGCCGAGCGGATCGAGGACGCGCTGAACGCCAAGCGCCCCCGCGCCCGCTACACGGTCACGCCGTCGGCGCGCGCGATGCTGACGCTCCACGCCGTCCTGCCCGACCGCGGCTGGGACGCCATGCTTGGCACGTCTTTCCCGCGTCCCGGCAAGAGCTAGCGGCCGCCCATGATCGACGCGAGTGTGCTCGTCGTCGGCGGCGGCGCAATCGGAGGCATCACGGCGGCCAAGCTCACGGGCGAGGTCAGGCGCGTCGTCGTGCTCGACAACGACGAGCGCCACGTGGCGCTGCTGCGCGCGCCGGGCCTGACCTTCGAGGAGGCCGGCGCCGAGCACACCGTCGCGCTCGACGCGGTCGCCTCGCCCGCCGCGCTCGACGGCGACTTCGATTTCGCCCTGATCGCCGTCAAGTCGCCGTTTCATCGTGCCGCGCTGGAGCCGCTCGCGGCCCTGCCGGGCATCGCCGCGTTCGTCTCGCTCGGCAACGGGCTGATCCAGGATCGGATGGCGCAGGTGGTTGGGGCCGATCGGCTGCTGTCGTGCATCGTGGAGTGGGGCGGGA
>Ga0307278_10000424_pt1 | contig 21514 bp, 23 predicted proteins | sample ER_DNA_117_FD_194482 | JGI IMG/M metagenome (GOLD analysis project Ga0307278, IMG submission 194482) | Bulk soil microbial communities from the East River watershed near Crested Butte, Colorado, United States - ER_DNA_117 | ecosystem: Environmental > Terrestrial > Soil > Floodplain | place...
AGCGGGAGCGTCCTGACGGTCATTCCCTTGGACGCTCCCTTCCCAGTGTTCCCCTATGGGTCGCTGCGGGAGATCGGCTCGCACCCGGGACCGGGCTACAGCCTCGACCAGGCCTATGGCCGCAGCAGCCGGCCGAGCTGGTAGGGCGCGCCGCCCAGCGCGACAGAGCACGAGCTGAGGAACAGGTAGCAGTCGAGGGCTGAAGCCCCGAACACAGCATAGCCCGCCGCCTTGTTCAGCGTCGTGTTCGCATTCAGGGTGCCGAAGATGAGCAGGACGAGCGCGATGACGACCAGCCCAAGCAGGATCGTGTAGATCACCGGCAGCCGCACGCTCCCGACCGCGAGGAAGAACATCACAACCGCCCACGAGATGAGGAACAGCGCAACCGACCGGGTGACATCCGCCGCCGGGATCTGGAACCAGTTGTGCTGCAACCGAGCACCAGCGCCGCGTAGCTGAACCAGAAGCCGGTGAAGACGCCGAAGACGCACGCCACGAAGCTCTGGCCCAGGTAGGCACACCACACCGTGGTGATGAGCAGTCCCAGACCGGTGGCCCCGAGGATGATCGGGAGGGCGGCGCCGACCGCCGCCGGCGGGACGTAGCCGACGGTGGCCAGTGAGAGCGCGACCGCGCCGACCACGAAGCTGGGCAACCCCAGGATCGAGGGGTCACCGGTCGGGGCCGCCGCGACCTCAGGGGCACTCGTCTCGATTGCTGCACTATCGGTCGCCACCATGGCTTCCTCTCTCCACTCGTCCACCCGGGGACTGGTGGATCGTTGGCTCTGGATCGGGAAGGCGAACGCCGCGGCGTTCCGCGCGGACGGCGCGGTGGCGCACGACACGCGAAGCAGTCGTGCGACGACGAACGATTGCAACCACCCACGGACAGTCCGAGCGTGAGCTGGAGTCGGCGTGACGAGGCTGCTATGTCGTGTCAAGCCGCCAGCAGGTCGTCCTGCCCCGGTTCGATGCTGCGGGCGAGCGGACACCAGCAGGTCGCGTTTGGTGCTGGGCGCCGAGTGCTTCCAGGGGATTCCACGTTGGGGATGCGGCCGTTGCGGTTGGGCTGCCACAGGGTCAAGCGAGCCACCGTTGACCATTGCACAGCAGACGGCCCCCGCTGCGGTTCGGGATCTGGTCAAGCGGTCGAACTTGGGGAGTGCCGGGCGGTCCACCGGCGCAGGCCGCTGCCGGCCGCTGCGCCGAGCAGTGCCAGGACGAGCATGGTGACGGGAAGCATGACGAGGGTGGCGATGTCGCCGCCGATGCGGTCGCTGAGCAGGTAGCTGGCGACGTCGGGGTAGCCGCTGTGCGGATAGGCGCTGACGTCGTACGGATCGGTCAGGGCGTAGGTGCCCAGCTGCAGCATCCCGGCCAGGTCGACAGCGAAGCGGATCGGTGCGGCGAGGATCGCGGTGAGCAGCCCGGCCCGCACGCCGGCCGGCAGGCTGCGGGTGGCGGCGGCGGCGCCGATCGACGCGGCCAGGACTGCAGCGGCAGCCACCGGCTGCGCAAGGACCGGGAGGATCTCTTCGGCGTCGACCGGCGTGGTCACGGCGACGCTGATCCACACCGCACCAGCGGCCAGCGCGGCGCACAGCGCCCACCACAGTCCGGTGTCGGTCGGATCGCCGAGCTGCGGCGGGGTCAGCGCCAAGGCGAGGTACCCGGTCAGGATGAGCGCGAACAGGATCGAGAACACATAGTGCGTGTGGTCCACAGTCGCGGTCGGGTGCACCGCCCCGATGCGGAGGACGATGGCCACCGCGGCCACCAGCCCGGCCAGCGCCACCACGGCGACGATCACCCGGACCATACTGGGGCGCGGAAGCTGGGATCGCGACGCGACGATCGTCGCGTAGCCACCCAGCAGCAGGCCCAGCACCGCGGCGAACACCGACAGACCCGGCACCGTTACGCCGGCGACCACGGTCGCGGCTGCCGAGACCAGCAACCCAATGCCGGCGACGGCCAGCACCCGTCTGGGGTGACGAGGCGGCGGGAACAGCGCGACATGCAGCACCCCGGCGGCAAACCGCCACCGGCGGACACGGCCGTGGATCTGGGCCAGTTCGGCGACCATCGCCTGGCCCCATTCACGGCGGTGCGCCGGAAGGCGGTGGGTCGCGGCGGTGACGACCCGCGCCGGGACGTCGCCTACGCCCTTGCCATCGCCAAGCCGTACCAGGAGCAGTCCAGCCGCCACGAGCACAGCGAGCAGGACGACGACGGGCATCAGACACTCCCCAAGCGCGGTCGGGACCGTCGCGTCGCCGTGGCCGGCGTCGAGGTCGTCGCGGCCACGGCGCCTGCGGTCACCGCGCCTGCGGTCGAGGTGGCGTAGGCGCGGCCGGTTCCAGTCAGCCGGTACAGGTGCCGGGCGGGCCGGCCGGGCACCTGGTTGGTCTCCCAGCTGGTCTCCAGCAGCCCTCGGTCGGCGAGCCGGATCAGGATCGGATACGCCGATCCGGGCTGCAGCCCGAGTTGGGTGCACAGGTCGTACCCGTAGCGCCAGCGGTCGGGGTCCTCGGCGAGGGCCTGCAAGACCGCCGCGGTTTGCGGGGATGGTCGTCGGGGACGCGTCACAAGCTAACTCTACATACCAAGAGTTCTTGGCGCCAGCCCGGAGAATGTCGGAGGCATCCTAGGAGGACCAGCCGACGGTAGCGATCGCGTCCTCGTCGGGGAACCCGTCCGCCACCCGGTCTACCCCGGCGTGCAGCTGGTGGTTTAGGCGGTTTAGACAGGGGTGAGCACCTCCACAGCCATGTGCCCGTAGCGTTCCAGCAGCTTGAACAGCTGCCGGGCGACTGCCCGCTTGAGACAGCGTCGGATTCCGCGGTTGGTCTTGCCCTCAGCCCGCCGCCGCTGGGCATAGGCGCGGGTCGCTGGGTCATAGCGCAGTCTGGTCAGGACGACCAGGTGCAGGGCCTGGTTGAGCTGGCGGTCGCCGGAACGGTTAAGGCGAACCCGGACGGTCTGGCCGGAGGACGCCGGGATGGGGGCGGCGCCGCCCAGCATGGCGAACGCAGCATCGCTGGGGCAGCGGCCAGGATGGGACCAGGCACACAGCACGATCGCGGCCACGATCGGGCCCACCCCGCAGCGGGCGAGTAGCTCCGGTCGCCAGGCCCGGACCAGGATGGTGATGGCCCGGGTGTGGTCGGCGATCTCAGCGTCCAGAAGCTGGATGCGGCGGGCCAGGGCGCGCAGGCTGGCCGCAGTGGCGGCGGTCTCAGAATCCAAGTCAGCCCGCAGCCGGAGCCGCCCGCAGGCGCTGACCAGGCGGGGTGTGGTCAGGCCACGCAGCCGGCCGCGGAGCACATCAGGAGCGGCGACCACCAGGGCGTGGAGCTGGCGTTGGGCGTCGGTGGTGGCTTGGACCGCTGAGCGGCGCGCGGTCAGCCGCACCTGGAGCGCTGCGCGCTGGCCGGCGGCCCTGGGCTGGGCGAGCTGGTCGCGGCCCAGGGCCTCGCGGGCGGCCCGGGTGGCGTCCAGCGGGTCGGACTTGGCGCCGTGGCGGCGGGCGGCCCGCTTGGGCCGGTCCAGCTCCACCACCTGCTCGGCGTGAGCAGCCAGGAAGCGGGTCAGGCCAGCGCCGTAGCCGCCGGTGCCTTCGATCGCCCACATCCGCTGGCCTTGATGGCGGCCAGCCAGCTTCAGCAGCTGCTGGTAGCCGGCCGGGGTCGCCGAAACGGTGACCTGCTCCAGGACTGCTCCGGTGGCGGCGGCCACGACCGCCGCGGTGTGGGTGTGTTTGTGGGTGTCGACCCCGATGACGAGCTCGACAGTGTCTGCCAGCATGGCCATGCGTTGACTCCTTGCCCGGACGTCGACGTGACGGGTCGGTCCGGGCCGGAGCACGGCAGGACTGTGATGGGACACGCCCGACTGACCTCGGGCGGTCAGGCTCCTGATCAGGCCAGCTCACTCCGGTCTGGGCCGATGCCGGCAGCAGTGGGCGGACAAGTCCGCTGCATGACACCACCAGGGTCAGTCATTCCAAGGGTCACGCCCACCGCCACCGGTCACGGCCCAGATCATCCCGAACCGTGGGCAGTCTCACAGTCATTCCACCAGACCCTACTGCACCCAACTAGACCGCACTCAACGGAATACCTTCCCAACCTGAGCTGCCTAGACCCAACTGGAACGGTCAGAGCGGAAGATGGGCAGTTATCTCCTAAACAGTGGCGCACCAGGAAGGAGGCGGTCGGCGGCTACTCGCCCGACGGCGCCCTGAGGTCGGTGACATTGACCCGGACCGGGCGCAAGACGACCCCGACACGCGACTCGCCTGGCCTGTCCGCAGATCGGAAGTCGGTCCCGCCATACTTCTGGCCGACGCGCCGGGCGAAGCTGTAATCGTCATCCGGGATGATCTCGACGTCGCCGCGGATCTCCAGGGTGCGGTACGGGCTGGCCGGGTCAGGGATGAGCAGGGTGGCCCGTGGCTGGACCATGAGGTTCCTGGTCTTCTGCCGCGTGGTGTTCAGCGAAATGCTGACCAGGTCGTCCTCGGCCAGGAAGGCCACCATGGTGCTCTGCGGGTAGCCGTCGCGCCCCAGGGTGGTCAGGACCGCATAGGGCGCATCGAGCACCTCTCGGTGCTCCTTGGGAACCGTCGTGCTCACCTCGCCACCTCCTGTGGGTCGGTCGCCAGCATTAGCCAGGCGGCCGGGTTCTGGCTACGGCAGACTAGCCCGTGGCTCAGAACGCCTAACTTCGCCCCTAACGGTCTCGATCACCTGGGGAAATGCTGGTCTGCACAGCGGTGAGCACGTTCCTACTCGCACGGAGGCGGTCTCCTGGTGCCCTCTGAGGCTGGCTAAGCATTGCTTCTGCCGCACAGGCTCTGCGTACTGGCTGTGTGCAGTGGTCGGTCCAGGTCGCTGCTGGTGGGGGTCTCTTCTGCTTTGGTGAGGGTCCGGCTAAGCTGTCGCCGATCGGCACGCTCCATGCACGCGGTGGGGCGAGCTGGGGGCCGATGAGGTGTTGGCGACCGCTCGGAGTTGGGCAGCCGCGACGGCGGTGGCTGCTGCGAACAGGTCCTGCCGTAGGGCCGGGTCGTGCGCGGCTGACCGTCCGGGTTGGGAGGGCCGTGGACGTGCCCGCAGATCAGTCGACCCGAACGAGCGACTCACGGCTGCAGCCATCGCCGACCGTGCCGCTGCGATCGCCGCGTCGTCGGCGGCCCTCCGGGGAGCCCCCGCCGTTGCCCCATCACCTGCTTACCACTGGCGTCGGCTGGCTGGTGGCCTCGGTCGTGCTGGTCGCGCTGTCGATCGTGGTCTTCGCCGGCGGGCTGCGTGGCCCTGCCGTCGCGGTCACGGTCCTGGACGACGCGGTGGTCGGGTGGTTGGCCGGGCTGGACGGCCCCTGGCTGATGAGGACCTGGGAGGCGCTGGCCTTTCTCGGCTCGTGGTGGGTTCTCAACACCCTGGGGCTGGGGCTGGTCCTGGCCCTGCTGGCGCTGCGGCGCTTCCGCCATCTGATCCTCGCGCTCATCGCGGCCCAGCTCCTGACCACAGTCATCTATCAGCTGGTGGGACCGATGGCCCAGCGGCCACGTCCGTTCGGGGTGGAGATCCGGGCCGGCTGGGGCAGCTGGGCCATGCCGTCGATCCAGGTCGCCAGCCTGGCGGCCACGCTCGTGGTGATCCTGTACACCCTGGTGCCGGAGGGCAGCTGGCGGCAGCGGGGCAAGCTGGCGGCGACCGGGGTGGTGGCGCTGGCCGGGCTGGGGCGGATTGCGTTGGGGGCCGAGGCCCCGACCGACGTGCTGGTCGGGGTGGCCATCGGGGTCACCATCCCGCTGGTGTTGTTCCGGCTGTTCGCTCCCAACGAGGTCTTCCCCATCCGGTACCGCCGCGGCCGGGCCGCCCACCTGGATGTCACCGGCCCGCGGGGCGAGGCCATCCGGCGTGGGCTGGAGGACCAGCTGGGGATCCAGGTGGCCGAGGTCAAGCCGTTCGGGCTCTCCGGGTCGGCCGGCTCGACCCCGCTGCGGATCACGGTCAAGGGCGACCCGCCCAGCTACCTCTTCGGCAAGCTCTACGCCCGCAGCCACCTGCGCGCCGACCGCTGGTACAAGCTGGGCCGGGAGCTGCTGTACGGCCGTCTGGAGGACGAGAAGCCGTTCAACACCGTCCGCCGACTGGTCCAGCAGGAGGACTACGCCCTGCGCATGTGCCGCGACGCCGGCCTGCCGACGCCCCAGCCCTACAGTGTGGTCGAGCTCACTCCCGAGCGGGAGTACCTGCTAGTGTCGGAGTTCTTCGACGGCGCGGTGGAGTTGGGCGAGGCCGAGGTCAACCAGCAGGTGATCGACGACGGCCTCTCGATCATCCGCAAGCTCTGGGAGGCGGGCCTGGCCCACCGCGACATCAAGCCGGCCAACCTGCTGGTCCGCGACGGCCGCATGCGGCTGATCGACGTGGCCTTCATCGAGCTCCGCCCCACCCCCTGGCGCCAGGCGGTGGACCTGGCCAACATGATGCTGTGTCTGGCCCTGCGCTCCAGCCCCGAGCTGGTCTACAAGCGGGCCGTGCGCCAGTTCTCGGTCGAGGAGATCAGCGAGGGGTTCGCCGCCGCGCGTGGGCTCGCCCTGCCGTCTCAGCTGCGCCGGATGCTCAAGGCCCAGGGCCGCGACCTCCACGCCGAGTTCGTCCGCCTCCTGCCGAGCCCGCCCCAACCGGTGTCGATCCAGCGCTGGAGCCTGCGGCGGGTCGGGCTCATGGTGGCCGTGGTGCTGCTGGCATTGCTGCTGTTCGACCAGGGAGTGTCAATCGACTACCGGGAACCCGTTGAGACGCCGACCGGCGTCGGCAATTTGGCCTGTGCCGATCTCGAGCCGCAGTGGCTGCTGGCCCAGTCGGTCCCGTCAGCGTCGCTGGTCCCCTGCCTGGGTCCCCTACCAGCCGGCTGGTCGGTAGGGCCGGTGACGGTCAACGACGGCCGCTCGGTCATCCGCCTGAACCACGACCGGGCCGGCACCAGCGTGCTGATTGTCCAACTAACCGCCGGCTGTGACACCCAGGGGGCCAGCCAGGTGGACTCCAACCAGCCCCAGGTACGGCGCTACCAGCGGATCGACCGCCAGACGCCCCGCTTCGAGGCCATCCACTTCGACCGGTTCCCGGGCGGCTGCGTCACCACCCAGGTGGCCGTGCCGGCCGCGAACCGGGCCGAGGTCACCGGCGACCTGGCACCCATCCTTCACTACACCACCCGGCAGGTGCTCCAGCAGGCACTGGACCAGCGCTCAACTGGACGACTACGGCTCGACCCATCCACTGCTTGATCGGGTCACCCTCCTGCTGCCGGACTCGCCTACTCTGCTCGACTCGTCGTATTCCGCTCGATCGGCTGATGAGCCACTACCTGCCCAGCCGCTGATCGGGCGAGCCGGCCGAAGTAACGCCATCGGTAGCGAGAGGCACGTCGGGCTTGCCGGACGACAGCCCGAGCGCTGCAACATAGAAGGACAGCTCAGCCTCGATCGCACGCCGGATGCTCTCGGGACGGCGAAGCCCATGCCCCTCACCGGGAAACGTAAGCAAGACGTGGCGAACGCCCCTGCGCTCAAGCGCCTCGGCCATGACCCGGGCTTGGCTCGGCGGCACCACCGTGTCCTCCAGCCCATGCACCAGCAGCACTGGGCAGACGATCCGGTCGACGGTATGCAGCGGTGAGCGGGCCCGGTAGGTGGCCGCCGCCTCGGGATAGGGGCCAACCAGCCGATCCAGCTCGTGTGCCTGGAACTTGGGGGCTTGCTGGCGGAAAGTCTCCAGATCGGCAATGCCGAATCGGCTGGCGCCGGCGGCGAAGTGGTCCTCCGAGGTGAGCGTGCACAGGGCCGTGAAGCCACCTGCGCTTTCGCCGGTGATCACCAGCCGCCGCGCATCTACCTCCCCCGCCTGGATCAAAGAACGGGCAGCGTCCAGGCAGTCGGCGACGTCCAGGACGCCCCACTGGCCCGTCAGGCGCTCGCGGAAACTACGACCGTAGCCGGTGGAGCCGGCGTAGTTCACGTCCACCACGGCGAACCCACGGCTGGTGAAGAACTGGATCCGCAGGTCAAGGCGGACCTTGGCGTCAGCAGTCGGCCCAGGATGGGCCTGCACCAGCAGCGGCGGCCGCATATTCGCCGGCCCAGTGGCCTCAGGGTTGGTGGGTGCGTAATAGAGGGCGTGGGCCCTCTGGCCGTCCCGGGTCGGAAATTCGATCGGCTGGGGCACCGACACCCAGGCCGGATCCAGGGAAACCTCGGCCCCGGCAAGAACGTCGAGGCGGCCCGTTGGCACATGCAGGGTCGCCACGCCCGAACTGGTCGTGGGGCTGGCGCCGATGAATGCCAGGCGATCCCCTACCGCCCGAAGGTAGGGCTTGAGCGAGGTGTAGGGGATCGGCAGCTCTGTGAGCCGACCGGATTCTGGGTCGAGGAGGCCGAGCCGGTCGCGGCCATGCTGCCGGTAGCGACAGGCGATATATCCATCAGCCACGAATGCATAGCTTGAGTAGTCGAGCTCCCATGGGGCGTCAGCGAACTCGGCCGCCATTGGCAGCAACGACTCCACTTGGCCGAGGCGTTCGCGGTAGAGGTTCCACCAGCCGGACCGGTCCGAGACGAAGTGCAGGATGCCCTCGGCGCTCCACTCGGGCTGCACGACGGACTCTTGCGGGCCGCCAGCGACATGTCTGGCTGGGCCGAGCCGCCCATCCCGTCCAAGGTCGGCCACCCACAGGTCGGCGCCATCCCACGGCATGCATGGCCGGTCCCAGGTCAACCAGGCAAGTCGACGACCATCGGGGCTGGGACGGGGAGCGGCGTAGAAGTCATGCCCGCCGGCCACCACCCACGGCTCGGCCGACCCATCCACGGGAAGCGCCACCAGCTCGTTGACCACGTCCTCACCCTGATGGCGTTCCCGCACACACACCAGCAGCGCTCCAGACGACACGAGTCGCAGGTCGGCGTACCGCAGGCTCGCCGGCGTCGGCGGCGCAGGACTGATCGGCACCGGCTCGCGCGGCCCGTCGATGCGGTACAGGCGCTGGTCGCCCTGGCTGCAGGCAAACAGCGTCCTGCCCGCTGGAAGGTAGGCCCCGCCGCCATACTCGTGGACCCGCGAACCGACGTCGAACTCGGCCGGCACGGCGTCGGCGGCGCCCGCATCGGCGGTCCAGCGGACCACCACGGCCCGGCCGTCTTGGAAGGGACGGGTCTCCAACCAGTAGACGGCCTCGCCGCTGGTGTGGACCGCGTCGTAGGCGGTTGCCTGACGGGCGACCTGGTCACCGTCGATCGGTGATGGCCAGAGACCGTACGGGTTGACCGCTGATGGTGCCTTGTTCCGGCCGGGGTGCTGTGGTGATGCCGACACGGCCATGGGGCAGATTAGAGCAACCCGGCAAGCTGCTCATCGAGATTCCGTACCGCCTCGGCATCGCTCCACCGGTCAAGACGCGAGCGGAACGCCCCGACCCGCCGCTGTCCGAGAATCGAGCCGGCCTCGACGGCAGCGGCGTAGGACTGGGAGGCGAACCGGCACGCCTCGTCAATGTCCTCTTTCTCCAGCTGGACCAGGGCGAGTTCCAGGAGTGCCTCGGATCGGCGGCGGGTGCAGGACGCATCCAGTGCCTCCAGCGCCTCCTGCAGGGTCCGCTCGGCCGCGGTCAGCTTGCCGAGCTGTCGGTAGCAAGTACCAGCCAGGGCGGCCAGCCGCCCTTCGTCAAAGCTGTACATCCAGGGCGGATCCTCTTCGGGGCGAGCCTGCCCGATCGCCGTCTCGGCCTGCCGGAGTGCCACAAAGCACGCCGTGTTGTCCTGCACGCCAGCCAAGGCTTGGGCCTCGAGGCCGGCCAGCCATGCTCGGGTGGTGGCGGTGGCGCTACGAGCACCCGCCTGGCGGGCGGCCCGGGCCAGCGCAAGGGCGGCCTTGGGTTCGCCGTCGCTGGTTCGAACCAGGCTCTTGAAGCCGGACACATACGCATACAGTGCCGGATCGCCGGCCTTGCGGGTCGCGATGGCCGCCTCGGCGTAGTACCGCTCGGTCAGCTTCTGGTCGCCCAGGTCATGGAACAACCAGGCAGCGTGGCCAGCCGTCTCGCCAGCGACGGCGGCGAGACGGCGCCGCAGCACCCGGTGCTGAGCGCCCCGAAGCAGTCGGGCGACCCCCCGCAAGTGGCCGGTCACCGCGTCGACCAGCTCAAAGGAGCTCAAGCGGTGGTACAGCTCCCGGTGCGTCGCCGTGACCGTCTCGAGGTCCTGGACGGTGGCGCGGTCGACCCGGGTCGGACGGCCAACCGCTAGCGAGTACCGATTGAGCGCGTCCGGACCGCCGATGTCGAGGAAGGCCTCCATGGTGGCGGTGCCGACCAGGGCCGTGACCTGGCCCATGAACTCCCGACGGGTCCCCACGTCAAGTATGGCCCCCTGGAACCCGAGCTCGACCGGGTCCATGTCCAAGACCTCGCAGAGCCGCTGCTGGTGCCCTAGCGTCGGCTGCTGCCGGCCGTGCTCCCACCGGCTGAGGGTGGTCTCGCTCACCCCGAGCTCGGCGGCGAGTCGAGCTGCCTTCCAGCCCTTGTCCAGTCGCGCGGCCTGCAGCGGGGTCAGTGCTGCAGGCTCGACGGGTTCCATCGTCGGTTTCCCTCTTCGCCGCCCGCAAGGGTCACGGCCTGTCGTCGCTTGTCGCTCGTCGGGCAAGACGACAGGTGATGACAGGCGGTTTCGGGTTCTTCGCACCCAGGCTAGATGGTTTCCTCACCGCAGAACAGATGAACCGGCAGCCCACCCGGCGAAGCAGCGCGCGTACCGGAGGAGGACATGACAGACGAGTCGCTCGTGGAGGCCATCAAGACCTTGCGCCGGGACGTGGAGCAGCTGCAACGGCAGCTGGCCGCCACCCGAGCCTGGTGCGTTGGGCTTGAGGAAGAGCAGAGCCGCCTGGGCGCCATGTTGCAGGCCGTCGGCTGGACCACCGGGGGCACCTAGATGTCGTCGTCCTTGGCCTGCTTGCGGACGAGTTCGCGATACACCGCGGTCAAGACCCTGCGGTCGCGCTCGCCCAGCCGCGGGTCGGCCCGGGCCGCCTCGATGACGCCGACGGGGTGTGCATCGGCGGACTCGGCAGGCCAGTACCCCAACAGGCGCGATAGCGACCCTGGTGGGAGCTGCAGCACATGCTCCAGCATCCTGACCCGTGGCGGCCGGGGAGCGTGCTCGCCCCGCTCCCACTGGGCGACCACTGTGTGGCTGGCCTCCACGGCGTCGGCTAGGGCCCGGAGGGACATGCCGGAGTCCTCCCGCGCCCGCTTCAGCGCGTCGCTGAATGCCTCCAGCTCCGGCTTTGCCGCCATCGTCTCCCTCTCGACGCCCTTCGGCCGGCTGAGCATGCCCCATGCCATGGTGTGGCGTCCAGATAGCCCTCCGGGTGTGCGATCTTTACGACCGGTCGTGTGTGTTCCTTGCCAACCGTCTGGAAAGTTCGTACGCTTGCCGCCATGTGGAGGTACCCCCACCGAGGGGCCAAGTCGGGAAGGATGCGCTCATGGTCAGCAGGAGAGAACAAGCGTCCAAGTCCAGCTATCTGCTTCCCAGCGAGGTCGCGGAGGTGCTGCAGGTCTCCCCCAAGACGGTCACCCGGTGGGCCAAGGAGGGCAAGCTTGCCTCCCGCCGGACCTTGGGTGGTCACCGTCGCTACGCCCGGGCCGACATCGAGTCCCTGGCGGAGCGCCTCGAGGAGCAGATCCCGGCCTGAGTCGGCATGAGCATCCTGGCGCAGCGACCGAGTTCTGCCACCGCGAGGCCCGCAGGCGGCGTCTTGGTCCATTCCCCACGCCAGGTCCAAGGGGGTGGCGCCGATGACCCGGGACGAGCTGCTCCAGCTACCCCCGATGATCACTGTGCCGGTGGCCGGGCAGATCCTTGGGCTCAAGAGCCGCTCGGCCGCCTATCGAGCCGCGGCCCGAGGCGACCTTCCCACCATCCGCATGTGCGGCAAGCTGTTCGTCCCTACCGAGCTGGTGCTCCAAAAGGTCGGCCTTCGACCTGGCGTCGAGGTCGAGCCAAGGGTGGCCAGCTGATGCGCGGCGCGGTCTACAAGCGCGGGTCCACCTGGACCTGGCACTTCGACATCGACCCCGATCCGCTCACCGGCCGCCGGCGGCAGCGGACCAAGGGCGGCTACCAGACCAAGAAGGCGGCCGAGCAGGCCCTGGCCGAAGCGATCGGCCAATGGCGCGCCGGTCGGCTCCCCCAGCGCTCCACCCACACCCTCAGCCACTTCCTACAGGAAGAGTGGCTGCCCGCGGTAAAGCCGCGGCTGCGCCCCTCTACTTGGGCCAACTACCGCACCTACACCGCCGCCTACGTCGTGCCGGTCCTCGGCCAGGTCAAACTGCAGGCGCTCACCCCCGTGCAGCTCAACCACCTCTACGCCCACTTGCTTGAGCGTGGTCGACGCAAGACCATCAGCAGCGGCCAGAGCGGGCTGGCGCCCAAGACCGTCCGCAACGTGCACCTGATGCTGCACAGCGCCCTGCACGACGCGATGCGTTGGGGGTATCTGGTCCGCAACGTTGCCGAGGCGGCCGACCCACCGGCCGCCCGCTCCCCCGAGCAGAAGGTCTGGTCGCCCCAGGAGCTGGGCGCGTTCCTCGACCATGTCCGGGACGACCGCCTCTATGCGCTCTGGCTGCTGGTCGCCACCACCGGCATGCGCCGTGGCGAGCTGGCCGGGCTGCGCTGGGTCGACATCGACTTCGACCACGCCACCGTCTCCCCCACCATTCCCCGCGTGGTCATCGACCACCAGGTCCACGACTCGGCACCCAAGACCGAGCGGGCCCGCCGCCGTCTCGCCCTCGATCCGGTCACGCTTGCGGCACTGCAAGCCCAGCGCAAGCTCCAGGCCGAGGACCGCGCGGCGGTCGGAGGGCGCTACCGCGACCATGGCTATGTCTTCACCTGGCCGGACGGCCGGCCGCTGCACCCGGAAAACATCGCCCACTGGTTCGAACAGCACACCAGGGCCGCCGGCCTGCCGCGGATCCGCCTGCATGACGTGCGCCACAGCTACGCCACCGCGGCGCTCAAGGCCGGGATCTCGGCCAAGGTGATCAGCGAGCGCCTGGGCCACGCCAGCGTCGCCTTCACCCTCCAGACCTACGGCCACGTGATCCCCGGCATGGACCGGGACGCAGCCGCAACCGTCGCCGATCTCATCCTCACCAGCACGCAGAAGAGGCCCGGAACCGTGGTCCCGGACCCCTCCGCTAACAAAGCCGCTAACAACGGCCCCCTGAGCGACGCACCCAACAAGGAGGTGAAGGACGAACGCCCTGCTCAGTAGTGGTGGCGGGGGAGGTGTCTGAGTTCAGGACATCGTTCACAGCTGTCGCGGGACATTGTTCACACCTTGAGCCGAGGAGTGAACGATGGGCATGCCGCAGTTGGTGGTCGCTGCTGTCGTGGTCGAGCGGCGCAGCAAAAGCGAGGTCGCCCGCCAATACGGGGTCTCCCGCCGCTGGGTGATCACGCTGGTACAGCGGTACCTGGCCGAGGGTGAGGCCGGGTTGGCACCGCGGTCGCGCCGGCCGTTGCGCAGTCCGCGGCGCACGCCGGTCCCGGTCGAGGACGAGATTGTCAAGATCCGCAAGGAGCTGGACCGGGGCGGGCACGAGGCCGGCGCGGCGACCATCGCGTTCCACCTCCAACAGCGCCACGGCGCCTCGCCGGCGGTCTCGACCATCTGGCGGATCCTGACCGCCCGCGGGTTCGTCACCCCACAACCGCACAAGCGCCCCAAGAGCAGCTATGTGCGGTTCGTCGCCGAACAGCCCAACGAGCGGTGGCAGCTGGACATCACCCACTGGGCCCTCGCCGACGACACCGAGGTGGAGATCCTCAACCTCCTGGATGACCACTCACGCGTCTGTGTCGGCAGCGACGCACGGCGGACCTTCAAGGCCGGAGACGTCGACGACTGCTTCGGCATCGCCGCCACCCACTACGGCGACCCAGCCACCGTGCTCAGCGACAACGGCGCGGTGTTCACCGGCCGCTCCCGCGGCCAGGGCCGCGTGGCCCTCGAGGTCACCCTGCACCGCCAAGGGATCCGGTTCCGCCACTCCCGGCCCTACCACCCCCAGACCTGCGGCAAGGTCGAACGGTTCCACCAGACCCTCAAGAAGTGGCTCACCACCCGGCCCCGGGCCCGGACCCTGCGACAGCTCCAAGCCCAGCTCGACACCTTCCGCAGCTACTACAACACCCAGCGGCCGCACCGCGCCCTGGGCCGGCGCACCCCGATCCAGGCCTACCAGGCCCGGCCGAAGGCCGTCCCGACCGGCCTGCCCCTGGACGACACCCATTACCGCATCCGCCACGACAAGATCGACCCCAGCGGCGTCTTCACCCTGCGACACAACAGCCGGCTCCACCACATCGGCGTCGGCCGCCGCCACGCCGGCACCGACATCCTCGTCCTGGTCCACGATCGCCAGGTCCGCGTCCTCACCCACGACGGCGAACTCCTCCGAGAACTCCAGCTCGACCCGTCCAAGGACTACCAACCACAGCGCCAAACGTGAACGATGTCGCGAGACACCTGTGCACAGTGTCCCGCGACATCACAGGCGGTGGAGGTGGCGGGATTTGAACCCGCGGCTTCCTCCGTGCGAGAAAGTGGCAGCCTACCGCTGTGCGGACTGGCGTTTCTGCAGGTCGCCGCCGACCGTCAGGGATCGAGTTAGGCGTTCAGACCCAGAGCCGTTGGAGACCGGCGGGTTGAGGCTCATCCAGACCGTCCAGCTGGCCACCTCATCATCGTCGTAACCCGATTCTGAATCCCGGGACATGCTGCGACCGGTGTCGTTCGGGCAGACCGTTGGGAACCGGTGAGCTGTCGCCAATTCGGAGCCCGTTACGGCGCTGGGTGCCCGCCGTCTGCCAGATCCTGCTGGGCCGCTCGCCGCCGACTAATCAGGTCGTCGCTGCCCCAGTCGGCCTGCTTGACCAGCGGCACGGTGGTGACGTGCTGGCTGCCGAACAGCTCCCGGGTCCGCATCCTGACCGACTCGGTCTGGGTACCGGCCGCGAACACCACCATGTCGTGCTCGAGCACCGCAGGATCCACGTACACCTCGCAGTCCAGCAGGGCCCCCAGTGGGGGCAGGGCGCCCAACTGGTAGCCGGCGAAGTCGCGGCCGAGCTCCTCCTCGCTGGCCAGGCGGGCCTGGTGGTCGCCCAGGGCCTCCCGGACCAGGTGCAGGTCCAGCCGGCAGGAGGCGGGGATGACCGCCGACACATAGCCGGGCCCGGTGCGGACCGCGAGCGTCTTGAGCACCTCGCCGGCGTCGATGCCCAGCGCTCGCGCCTCGTCGGTGGAGGTGTAGGCCTGCCGGTGGGGGAGCAGCTCAAAGGCGCTGCCCAGCTGCTCCAGGTGCTCGGTGACGGCCGACATCACAAGCCACCTCCCAGGCCGCGAGCCCGCGGCGGCCACCTGGACGCCTTCTGTTCCGGCCACGCGGCGGTCATGGCTACCGTACACGGCGCCGACAGCGGCGCCGAGTGCCGTCTGGGTTGCACCAGGCGGCGCTGTGGTCGGTTGACCCACCGGGGTCCAAAGCCGGCGGCCAGCTCCTGGAGGAAGCCTGGCGCGATCCGGCCCCTCTCCACCCTGGCGGCCGAGACTCACACTCAAGGGCAGGCGTCAGCCAGCTGCTTGCTGTGCCCGTCCGAATCACCTGTTTAGGAGATACTAAAGAGAACGGAAGTAGCTGGATATTCGAACCATGCCTGACCTGGGCAAACGCTCTCCAGCGAGTCCAGCGTTCAGCTTTCTCCTTGGTAACTGCCCATATTCCGCTCTGACCGTTCCAGTAGGGTCTAGCCAGGTCAGGTTGGGCAGGGATTCTGGTGAGTGCGGTCTGGTTCAGTTCAGTTGTGGCCTGTGGAATGACCGCGAGAATGACCACCAGAGCAAGCGATGAGGCGGGGTCCGCTTCGGCGGCGCCGGGCCAGGCTGGACGCCGATGAGGCGTACGACTTTCCCAGGCGCCCGCGGGCGCTGCGCCGTCGAGGGATGATGACGTGCCCGCGAACCGGCGAGCAGCGGCTGACGACCGGTGGTGCTCGGGCCGGGCGGTCGAGCTGTCCGTGGATCTCATGCGTGGCTGGCGGTCAGCCGACCGTGGCCCGGTAGGTGCGGAGCCGGCCGTCCTGGAGTCCCCACGTCGACCTGGTGGATATGCTGGCTGGGTCCTGCCGGGTGGGCAAGTCGGTAGCGGCGCCGGTCCCTACGGCATGAGAATCGGTCGATGACCAAGCCGTGGATGCTGGACGAACTGGCGCATGCGGGCCCGGAACACCTTGACCCGGCCTTTGTGGCGGGCTATGAGCGCAAGCAGGGATATCCCGATCCCGCCGAGGACCTTGCCGTGCTGGCCGCCCATGGCCTGGATGAGACGTCCACGGTGGTGGACCTCGGCGCCGGGACGGGCTGGTTCTCCCTCGCCGCTGCGCGCCGGTTTGGGCAGGTTACCGCCGTCGACATCTCACCGGCGATGCTGGAGTTCCTGCGCGTGCGAGCCGCCGCGGGCGCCGTGACAAACCTCGAGTGCGTGCAGGCGGGGTTCCTCAGCTACCAGCACGCCGGGTCGCCCGCCGATGCGGTGTACACCCGCAACGCCCTGCATCAGCTTCCCGACTTCTGGAAGGCGGTCGCGCTGGACCGCATCAGCAGAATGCTGCGGCCCGGCGGTGTGCTTCGCCTGCACGATCTCATCTACGACTTCCAGCCGTCCCAGGCCGACACGGTGTTCCAGCGGTGGCTCGACAACGCCGCCGACGATCCGGCCCGGGTATACACCCGCGCCGACTTCGCCGAGCACATCCGCACCGAGCACAGCACCTTCCGCTGGCTGTTGGAGCCGATGCTTGCTGCCACCGGCTTCGAGATCGTGACCGCGGAGTTCAGCGGATCGGTGTACGGCGCCTATACCTGCCGCAAGCGCTGAGCTGCAGGCTACAACCTGCTCGCACTCCAGCCGTGGTGGGTGACCTTCATGGTTATCAGGCGGCTTGTTCTCGGTAGCGGCAGGTGCGGCCGCGGGCCTCTCGGACAAGGCTTCAAAGTGGTGGTGCCCTTCTTGAGGTCCCCGGTTTCGTCCACGACCAGCACTGGCCCGTCCTCGCCCAAGTGCCCTAGCACCTCGTCGCGTTGCTCGTGCTGCTGTGGTTAGGGTTCGGGGCCGACCCGCTCGGCCCATGGCGGCACCGAGGTCCAATGCGGCCGCTAGCTGTAGCGCACAATCCTCCGAAGGCTGCCAGGACAGACTGCGATCCACCCGGCCCAGGAAACCACCCACGAAGGAGCCGGACGAGATGGAGAACACAGCGAAGGAGCCAGGCGTCTGGCCGTGGCCCGACGCGCTCGACGCCGTCGTTGCCGCGCCCGGCTCCCACCGCGTGGTGCTTGAGAACGAGCTCACCCGGGTGCTCGAGGTGACCATCGCCCCCGGCGAGCGAGAGCCAGAGCACACCCACCGCTGGCCAAGCGTCATGGTGGTCCACCGGCCGGCGCGGATCCGCTACTACAGCGGCGATACCCTGACCTTCACCTCACCCAAGCAGCCGGCACCAGACGCAACGGGCCCGCGGGTCAGCTGGCTTGATCCCGAAGGGCCGCATTCGGTGGAGAACATCGACGGCCACCACCCCTATGAGGCCTTCCGTATCGAGCTCAAGCAGCGTTGACCGCCGAACCCGGCCACCGTGCCGGCTGCGGCTTCCGTGGCCTCGGCCGCATGCGTACTGGCCGCTGTCGGCAGCGCTCGCCAACGGCCGGGCCGACCTCGCTTCTTACTATGCATCCGATTGCTGCTCCAGCAAGGATGCCTTCGAACGAAGGTGTTGGGCTTTGCCACCGGACGGGAGGCGGCTAATCACCTGATGACCTTCGGCGAGTCCGAAGACGGCCGTGTCGGGCTCGGGGAGCCAGGGGTCCGGCGGGAGTTCGAGCCAGCGTTCGCGGCGGCCAAGTTCGTCAGCACTGGCCTGAAGAGCATCAAGGCCGGGGTGGCGGAGGTCGCGATGGAAGACCATGGTCCAGGGGTACAGCGGCACCGGCTCAGTGAGCGGCCGGACGACCACGCCAGGCGCGAGCGGCCGCTCCGGCAGGGTCAGGATCGGCAACCCCTCAGCGTGCAGGTGCCGCACGGTCTCCTCCAGGCCCTCGGCGTGCGGGTGGGGCGGGCTCGGCTCGGCACCGAACGCCGCCAGCAGGCGCATCCCAAGGTCGACCCATTCCGGCGCCTGCTCGTTGCCAGCACTGACATCCACCTGGGTGCCGCGCAGCGCCTCCATGGGTACGGCGTCCAGGGCGGCCAGCGGGTCATCCTGGGGTAGCAGCAGGGCCAGCGGCTCCACCCGGACCAGCCGGCGGCAGAGCTGCTGGCTGGGAAAGGGCCGCCTGAGCCCTTCGCTGCGGCCGAAAGCGACGTCGAGCCCTCCGGCCAGCAGCAGGTGCAGTGCCGCGCCCATGCCGCCGTGGAAGCGGCCGACCAGCTCAACGTGCGGTACACGCTGACGGGCGCCGTGCAGCACCCGTGTCGGGGTGTGCCCCTCGGCGAGCAGGTCAACCAGCAGCGGACGAGGCTCGTCAGGGCCCCGCAGCTCCTGGAGGGTCTGGTCGTGGAGGGCGAGCAGCTCGCGGGCCCGGACCAGCAGGCGCTCGCCCTCGGCGGTGAGGGCGACCCGGCGGGTGGTGCGGGTGAACAGGCGGACGCCCAGCTGCTGCTCCAACCGGCCGATGTCGCGGCTGAGAGCCTGCTGGGCCAGGTACAGCCGGGCGGCGGCGCGGGTGAAGTGGAGCTCCTCGGCGACGGCCACGAAGTGGCGCAGCAGGCGCAGGTCCAGCTCGCCCACCATCCGCGGCACCTCCCTCGTCAGTCCGATTGACATCCTAGCCGCGTGAATCGGTCGCGAATAGGTGTTGGACGGCGCCCACCGGTCCCGGCAGGCTGGGCGTGCCCCGTTGGATCCCGCAAGGAGGCGCCCGGTGCCCGGATCCCCGTCGTTCCCGCCTCGGTTGCTGGAGCGGCGCACGATGCGGGTGCTGGTCGTCGCGCAGTTGTTGGGCGCCTGCGGACTGGCCGCCGGGGGGACGGCCGGGGCGCTGCTGGCCGAGCAGCTCACGGGCAGCCCGGCGACCGCCGGGATGCCGCTGGCGGTGCTGGTGCTGGGCTCGGGGATCGGCGCGGTGGTGATCACGCGCGTTATGCGCGACCACGGGCGGCGCGCCGGGCTGACGGCCGCGTACCTGGCCGGCACCGTCGGCGCCGCGCTGGTGGTGGCGGCCGCGGCATGGAGGAGCTGGCCGTTGCTGCTGGCCGGCTGCGGCCTGCTCGGCGGCGGCAACACCGCCGTCATGCTGGCCCGTTACGCCGCTGCGGACCTCGCCAGCCGGCGGGGGCGCGCGATCAGCGCGGTGGTGGCCGCCGCCAGCGTCGGCGCGGTCGCCGGCCCCAACCTCCTGGGCCCGGCCGGCGCCCCGGCGCAGGCGATGGGGCTGCCGGCCCCGACGGGCCTGTTCCTGCTGGCGATCCCGGCGTTCCTGGGCGCGGCGCTGGTGCTGGTGGTGTTCCTGCGGCCCGACCCGCTGCAGGTGGCCAGGGCCGCGGCGCCGTCCACCCAGCAGCCCGCCGTCGCGGGTGGCATGAGGGAGCTGGCCAGCCTGCTGGGGGACCGCCACATCCGCCTGGCGCTGGTGGTGCTCGCGGTCGCGAACCTTGCCATGGTTGGGGTGATGGCGGTGGCGCCGGTGCACCTGCACGACCACGGCGCCGGGATGGGCACGATCGGGTTGCTGATCAGCGCCCACATCGCCGCGATGTACCTGCCTTCGCCGGTGACCGGCTGGCTCGCTGACGCGCTCGGTGGCCGCGTGGTGGCCGGCATGGGGGCGCTGCTGCTGCTGGCCGCCGGGGCCGCCGCCGCCGTGGCGGGGTCTGGCCGAGGGGGGATCGTGGTGGCGCTGCTGCTGCTGGGGGTGGGCTGGAATGCCGGGCTGATCGGGGGCAGCACACTGCTCCACGACGCGGCGGTCTCCCCGTCGCTGCGGACCCGCGCCGAGGGGCTCGGCGAGCTGGGCATGGGCGCCGCCGCGGCGGTGGGTGGCGGCGGCGCTGGGCTGCTGCTGGCCGACGGCGGCTTGGCGCTGCTCGGCCTGGTCGCGGCCGCACCCTGCTTGCTGGTCCTCGCCGCCGCCTTCCGCCCCGAGCTCACCGATGACACCCGTCTTCACAAGCGCTTGCTGCAGGCCGTCAGGGACCAATCCAGAGCCCCACACGATGCCAGCGCCAACCACGCCACAGAACTAACGCCAGCCGTTAGGGGCCGCGGAGACGGTCGGCAACACCGGATAGTCGAGAGGAGGATCGATGCTGCATCCCTCGGAAGCCCTGGCGCGCTACCGCATCCAGGACCTCCTCAGCGAGGCTGAGCACGCTCGGCTGGTCGCCCGGCTACGGTCGCTCCAACGCGCCCGCCGAGCGGTCAAGCGGACAGCCGCGATACCAGCCTCGACTAACCAGCGGCGACAGCCGACACGGTTCCCCGGCCCGCGTAGGAGCACGCCGGGGGGCCGGTCACTGCCGAGCGACCATGAGACGACGGCAACCCTCACCCCCACGGCGTCGGCAATTGCAGGTACCCGCAGGAGCACGCGCTGAGGAGGCCAGCGTGCGACCCGATCAGGCCCAAGCGGAAGGGATCGGCTCGGCGGAGGTTCGGGTCTCGACCATCGAGCTGTTCTTCGACCTGGTCTTCGTCTTTGCCATCACCCAGCTCACCGGCCTGCTGGCCGGCGACCCGACGGTAGCCGGTCTGGGTCGTGTCGCGCTGATCTTCGGCAACCTGTGGTGGATCTACGGCGGGTATGCGTGGCTCACCAATGCCGTGCCGCCGCGCGAGCTGGCGCTGCGGCTGTTGATGCTGCTCGGCATGGGCGGGTTCCTGGTCGTCGCCCTGGCCATCCCCACCGCCTTCGATGGCGGCGGCGTCGCCTTTGGCGTCGGGTACGTGCTGGTGACGCTGGTGCACACCGGGATGTTCCTGCTGTCCAGCCACGAGAGCGCGGTGCCGGCCATGCGCCGGCTGGGGCCGGCCAACGCCATCACCGCGGCGCTGCTGCTGCTGGCCGGCTTCACCGACGGCGCGCTCCAGTGGATGCTGTGGACGGTGGCCTTCGGGTTGCACTGGGTCTCGCCGTTCTTCACGGCGGTGCCGGGGTTCCCCATCCGGGCCGCGCACTTTGTGGAGCGCCACGGGCTCATCGTGCTGATCGGACTCGGCGAATCGATCGTCGCCGTTGGTATCGGCATGGCAGGACATGGCCTCCAGGCCGACCGCGTGGTCACGGCGGTGCTGGGACTGGCGTTGGCGGCGGCGCTGTGGTGGCTGTACTTCGACGGCGAGGACGAGCGAGCCGAGCGGGTGC
>Ga0307278_10000425_pt1 | contig 21491 bp, 22 predicted proteins | sample ER_DNA_117_FD_194482 | JGI IMG/M metagenome (GOLD analysis project Ga0307278, IMG submission 194482) | Bulk soil microbial communities from the East River watershed near Crested Butte, Colorado, United States - ER_DNA_117 | ecosystem: Environmental > Terrestrial > Soil > Floodplain | place...
TGTGGACCTGGCCCGGCTGCGCCCTGTTCCTGGTCTGGCCGAACGTCTATGCGCTGACCGCCAGCATCCTGCTGACGGCCCTGGCGATCCCGTCCACCGACTCGGTCGTCCACGGCTACCGGATCGCTATGACGCCCGACCGGCTGCTCGGCCGCGCCGAGTCCGTGCGGGGCACCATCTCGCTGCTGATCGCGCCCCTCGGCCCGCTTGCCGCCGGCGTCCTGCTGGATGCCACCTCGGCGCGCGCCACGATCGGCCTGTTCGCCGCCTTCGGCCTCGTGCTGGCCGTCTGGGGCACGCTGAGCCCGTCGATCCGCGCAGCGCCGAGCATCGACGAGTTCTAGGGCTCGGCCGGGGCGTCGCCGCGGCCCGATCCACCGGGGGACCCCCTTGGGGTCCCCCGGACCCCCCCGGCGCGGGCGGCGTCGATCACCCGCCGCACGCTGGACTGGCGCCAGGGGGCGCGGGTGGGACGGTCGCCGAACAGGCCCGGAGCGGCCTCGGCGAGCCGCTCCGGCGTCCAGCGGCCGGATATCTCCCGGCTGGCCACCACGTGCCAGCCCTGGTAGAGCTCGACCAGGCCACCGGTGATGCCGAGCACCTGGCCGGAGACCTCGGCGGCGGCGTCCGACAGCAGCCACACCACCACCGGCGCGACGTTGGCGGGGTCGAGCGGGTCGAACTCGCCGGGGAAGGTGAGATCGCCGAAGGCACCCTCGGTCATCCGCGTCCGCGCGCCCGGCGCGATCGCGTTGACCCGCACCCCGTACCTCGCCAGCTCCAGCGCGGTGATGACGGTGAAGGCGGCCACGCCGGCCTTGGCGGCGCCGTAGTTGGACTGGCCAAGGTTGCCGAGGATGCCCGAGGTGGAGGTCGTGTTGACGATCGCCCCCGGACGGCCCGCACGCTTCCACCAGGCGGCGGCGTGCCTGGTCATGCAGAACGTGCCCCGCAGGTTGACGCGGACGACCAGGTCGAGCTCGTCCGGGCTCATGTTGAACACCATGCGGTCGCGGAGCACGCCGGCGTTGTTGACCACCCCGTCGAGGCGCCCGAAGGCGTCGACGGCGGCGACGACCAGCCGGCCGGCGGCGTCGAAGTCGCCGACGTCCAGGTCGAGGGCGAGCGCCTGGCCGCCCGCCGCGGTGACGGCCGCGGCCGTCTCGTCGGCGCCCGCGAGGTCGTCGACCACCACCCGCGCGCCGGCGCGGGCGCACGCGAGCGCCTCCTCGCGGCCGATGCCCTGCCCGGCCCCGGTGACGACCACCACCTTGCCGTCGAGCACGCCCATCAGGCGGCTCGGCGACGCTGGTGAAAGCGGGCGAGCCTGGCCCGGTTCCCGCAGCTCGACCCGCACCAGGTCTGCCGGGGCCGGGACGCGACGAAGAAGCGGCCGCAGCCGGGCGCCGCGCACCGCCGCAGCAGATCCCGTCTGGGGCCACCGACCAGCGTGATCGCCGAGGTGGCGATGTCGGCCAGGAACGCGTCGGGCGGCGAGGCGTTGTAGTGGTACACCAGCTCGTCGGCTTCGAGCTGGGCGACCGCCGGTGCGGCGGCAACGGCCCGGTTGACCGCGGCCACCGCCGCCCGCGGCAAGGTGCGCCGCCGCACCGCGGCGGCCAGCAGCGCGCGAACCTGGCCGCGCAGCGCCTGCAGCTCCGGCGCGCCGACCCCACCGGGAACGCCCCTGCGCTGCAGCCAGCGCGCCAGGCGGTCCCGGTCCGCCAGCAGGTCGGTGGTGCCGCCGTCGCGTTCGAGCCTGAGCGTGTTCGCCAGGTCGATCGCCAGCTCGCCGGTGAGCTCGTCCCAGGGTTCCATACTGAAACGGTATGTCATCCGAAAACCGTTCGCCACCGGATTCGCGTCCTCATGGACTTCTTATGGAACGTCGCCGGCGGCAGCGGCGTACCACCAGTGTCGACCACCTCGTTTCGGGGAGGGGGACCCGGATGCGCCCGATGGTCAAGGTTGCCGTTGCCGTTGCCGTGGTGGTCGGGCTGCTTGCCACAGGCGGGTACCTGCTGCTGGCCCGCCGTGACTCCCCGCGGGCGGCGCGGCTCCGGCCGGGGTCTGGCGCGGGCGGCACCGGGCAGCCGGACGGGGAGTGGGTGGTCGCCGGCAGCGACGACAGCTACGTCGGCTACCGGATCCGCGAGCGGCTGGGCACCATCTCGGCGCCCAACGACGTCGTCGGCCGCTCCCGGGCGGTCAGCGGGACCCTCGTCATCGCCGGCGGCGCGGTCACCGCCGCCCAGGTGACCGTCGACATGACCCAGTTGCGCACCGACGTGGACTCGCGGGACGAGCGCATGCGCGAGGACGGGCTGCAGACGGTCCAGTTCCCGACGGCGACGTTCAGGCTCACCCGACCGGTCCCGCTCGGAGTCGTGGCCGGCGGGAGGGTGGTCTCGCTGGAGTTGCCCGGCGACCTGACGCTCCACGGCGTCACCCGGCCGGTGGTCTTCCCGCTCCAGGCCCGCTGGGACGGCGCCACCATCCAGGTCGCCGGGAGCATGCAGATCCGGCGTCCCGACTTCGGCCTCGAGGTCCCGAGCCTCGTCGGCTTCAGGATCGAGGAGCGTGGCGTCGTGGAGCTGGAGCTCACGCTGGCCCACAAGGGCGCGGGCCTGGCGGCGCCGGTGAGCACCCTGCGCGGCCATGCGGCGGTCCCCGAGCCGGGCCAGGGCGAGCCGGGCCGCCCCCAGGGCCCGCCGTGCCGGGGCGGCAAGCCGCCCGCGGGCGGCGGCCGGCTGCTGTTCGCCGCCATCGCCGGCGACGACCTGGAGCACCTGTACACGGTCGGCGCCGACGGCCGCGGGCTGCGGCGGGTCGTCCGGGACCCGGAGAGCGCGTTCCACCTGGAGCCCACCTGGTCGCCCGATGGCGGACGGATCGCGTTCACCCGCTCGGAAGCCTCCGCGGTCGCCCCGCCGGCGTCGGTGAACGTCGTCGGGGCCGACGGATCGGGCCGCAAGGACCTCACCCCCGGCAGCATGTCGGTCCAGCCGGACTGGTCCCCCGACGGCCGTCGCATCGCCTTCATGTCCGTGGTCGACGTGGAGACCGGCAAGATCTCGGTCATGAACGCCGACGGGTCCGGCGCCCGGCAGCTCGCCGACACCCCGACCTCCGACAGCGAGCCTCGCTGGTCCCCGGACGGCCGCCGCATCGCCGTGTCCGCCTACGGCGGGGCCGGCAACGACGACGTCGCGGTCATCGACGCCCGCACCGGGAGGTTCCGCCGCCTGACCAGCGCACCCGCCTACGAGCACTCGCCGGCCTGGTCGCCCGACGGCCGCCGGATCGCCTACGTCAAGGACGGCGCGGTCCACGTCATGCGCGCCGACGGGTCCGGGGACCGGGCGATCACCCGGTCCAGCAAGGACACCGCCCCGGCCTGGTCCCCCGACGGCCGCCGGGTGAGCTGGGTGCGCGACGGCAACCTGTACGTCGCCCTCGCCAACGGGTCCGGGGCCGCCTGCGTGCGGACCGGGATGCTGCTGACGAGCGGCGCGAGGTGGCGGCCGGGCTCGCGCTGACGGCGGGCACGGACGAGGAAGGGAGGCGGCATGCGACGCGGACCGCGGCTCACGGTGGTCGCGCTGGCCGTCGCGGCGGTGCTCGGCGGCGGGTACACCGTGGTCGCCGGTCGCGACCGGGCCCAGCCGGTGGCACCACCCGCGGCGGCGCCGGGCACGACCGCGAGGCCGGACTGCACGGTGACCGCTGGCGCGCCGGCGCAGGGGACGGCGTCGGCCGCGGCCGATGCGCCGTCGCGCCTGAAGCTCGGGCCGGCGGCGGAGCTGCGGGGGTCGACCGAGGCGGACGCGGCCGCCAGGCGCGGCCAGCGGCTGCTGGTCTCGGGCACGGTGTACGCGGCCGACTGCGCGACGCCGCTCGCGGGCGCCACGCTCCAGGTGTGGCAGACCAACGCCGACGGCGAGTACGGCCCCGGCCACGGGACCGACAACCTCCGCTGCTGCTACCTCCAGGGAGCGCTGCGGACGGACGCGCGGGGCCGCTACGAGCTCACGACCATCAAGCCCGGCCGCTACAAGGGCGAGGCGCAGCCGCCACCTGCCCACATCCACTTCGAGGTCAGCCACCCCGACGCCGGCGGCCTCATGACCGAGCTGCTGTTCGAGGGCGACCCCTCCCTGAGCCCGGGCGTCCAGGGTCACGTCGCCCGGCTCACCAGCGTGGCGGGGTCCGACCCGCCGCTGCTGCGCGCCAGCTTCGACATCGTGCTGCCGCGCCAGTGATCGGGCGCCCGATGCCTCAGATCTCCAGGCGGGAGTCCTCCAGGTCGAGGTCCCGCTCGATGCGGTGCATGACGTCGCTGGAGATCGTCCCCTGGTTGCGGAGCCGGACGATCGTTCGCCGCTGGGCCTCCAGCAGCTCGCGCACCAGCCGCTGGTAGGCCAGGGAGCGGTCCTCGTAGCCGTCGTCCTCGATCTTGCCGACCCGCGCCTTCAGTCGCCGGAGGCGGAACTGGTACATGGCCTGCAGCCGCTCGACCGTGTCGCCGCGGGTCCAGTCCTCACCCGCGAGCTCCTCCAGGCGCGCCAGCGCCGCGCGGGCCGCCTCCATGCGCGCCCGCACCTCCTCCTGGTCCTCGGCGCCGTCGCCGCGGACGCCGAGGCGACGGATCAGCGCCGGGAGCGTCAGCCCCTGCACGACCAGGGTCGCGAAGATCACGCCGAAGGTCAGGAAGATGATCAGCTCGCGCTCAGGGAACGGCTGCCCTGGCGCGCCCTCCAGCGGCAGCGCCAGCGCCGCCGCCAGCGAGACCGCGCCGCGCATCCCGCTCCAGCCCGACACCAGCCGCTCCCTGGGGCCGACCCGCCGGGCGACCTGCGACGGCCGCCGGTCCAGCGCCCGCACCAGGTACGGGACGGTGAACACCCAGGCGATGCGGACCGCGATCACCACGGCGCTGATCAGCGCCGCCTCGCCGAACAGGACGGCGGCCGAGCGGCCGGTCAGCTCGCTCAGAATCGGGCCGAGCTGCAGGCCGACGAGGATGAACAGGATGGCGTTGAGCAGGTAGTTGAGGACCTCCCAGAAGGAGAAGCCGAGCAGCCTCGTGGAGACCGACGCCAGCTCCGGGGCGCGCCAGCCGACGTAGAGGCCGGCGGTCACGGCGGCCAGGACCCCCGAGACGCCCAACCGGTCGGCCGGCAGGTAGGCGGCATAGCCGGTCACCACCGACACGACGATCTCGGCCGGCGGGTCGTCCACCCGGCGGCGGACCTCGGCGGCGAGCCGGCCGACCACCAGCCCGACCGCCACGCCGCCGGCCACGCCGACCACGAACCGCAGGCCGGCCTGCCACAGCACGAAGCTCCCTCCGACCGTGGCGGCCACCGCGATCCGGTAGGCGACCAGCGCGGAGGCGTCGTTGACGAGGCTCTCGCCCTCCAGCACCGTCAGCAGGCGGCGTGGCACGCCCAACCGGCGGCCGATGGCGGTGGCGGCCAGCGGATCGGTGGGCGCCACGATCGCCCCGAGCGTGAACGCCGCCCCCCACGGGAGCCCCTCGACGAGGGCGTGGGCGGTCACGGCGACGGCCACCATCGTCGCCAGCACGAGCCCGACCGCCAGCAGCGAGATCGCGCGCAGGTCGGCCCGCAGGTCCCGCGGCGAGGCGAAGAACGCCGCCGAGTACAGCAGCGGCGGCAGGAACAGCACCAGCACCAGGTCGGGCGGCAGCCCCACGGCGGACACCCCGGGGACGAACCCGAGCACCAGACCGCCCAGCACCAGCAGGATCGGGTAGGGCAGGCCGAGGGGACGAGCCAGGACGCTCAGCCCGGCTCCGGCTACCATCAGCCCCAACAGCAGCAGCTCGACCTTGTGCATGCAGGTCCCCCGACGTCCCGACCGGGCGAGCATCCCACACCGGGCTGGAGGAGCAAGATGCCAACCGTCGGCCCTTGGCTGGTCGTCGGCCTCGACAACGGCGGCACCACCAACAACGCCACGGTGCTGGACCAGGCGGGCCGGTTCCTGGTGGACCGGATGGTCGAGACCCCGAGCGCGGTCCGGGAAGGCCCGGACGTCGCCGTCGCGGCGCTGGTGGCGGCGTTCGAGCACGTCCTGGAGGTGACCGGCGCGGCCCGGTCGTCGGTGCGCGCGGTGGGCCTGGACAGCCCCGGGCCCGCGAGCGCGGACGGCGTCATCTCCTCCGAGGGCTCCACGAACTTCTCGCATCCGGGCTGGCGCGGGTTCGACTTCCGCGGCGCGCTCCAGGAACGCCTCCGCCTGCCGGTCGTCTACAACAACGACGCCAACGCCGCGGCGTTGTACGCCCACCACGTGCGCTTCGGCGCCGAGGCGGCGGCGCGCTCCTCCATCTCGGCGATCGTCGGCACCGGCCTGGGCGGCGGGGTCGTGGAGGCCGGGCGGGTGGTGCGGGGCGTCGCCGGGATGGCCGGAGAGCTGGGCCACGTCCCCATCCCGATGGAGGGCCTGCTCGGCGAGGGGCAGCCGCTGCCCGAGTGCAACTGCGGCTTCGTGGGCGACGCCGAGAGCGTCGCGTCGCTGACCGGCATCGAGAAGAACCTCCTCCCCTACTGGCTGACCCGGTTCGAGGGTCACGAGCTCGGCAAGCTGGGATCCGTCGCCGAGGCCGCGAAGCTGGTCCGCGACTACGGCGAGCGGGGCGACCCGCTGGCGCTGGAGATCTTCCGGCAGCAGGCGATGGCGCTGGGACGGCTGTTCACGATCGCCGCCAACTACAGCGACCCGAGCACCTACTTCCTCGGCGGCGGTGTGGTCGAGGCGACGCCGCGGTTCCGCGACTGGTTCCTGGCCGAGGTGCGGGAGCACACGCTGCTGCGCGAGGAGCAGGCGCGGGTGGCGAGCTTCGCCCTCGTCCCGGACCTGGACATGGCGGGGGCGCGGGGGGCCGCGATCGCCGCGGCCGAGTCGCTCAGGAGTCGCTGACGGGAGGCTGGGGCTGGCGGGACGACGCCGCGACCTGCCCTCAACGGCCGGCTTCCCCCGAAGCCGGCCTTTGAAGGGTCCCCCGGAGGCCGCGGCGTCGCGCCTCCCGTGCCTGTATTGGCGTCGCGACGCCGCGAAAGGATACGGGCGGCTTCCTTCCTCTGGGAACGAACGCACAATCGTACGTACCGGGCAGTACGACAGGATCGTGGCTTGCTAGGTAGAACAACGGATTCAGTAGTTTTGCTGGAGAGAGGTAGTCTCCTCCAGGGACAACAGAAAGTCCCCAACCGGGACGACTACCGTAAAGGAGCGTCGAGCGATGAGCCGGACCAGCAGGCCGACGTATCTGCGGACGTCCGAGGTCGCCGGTCTTCTTCATGTCTCGCCGAAGACCGTGTCCCGGTGGGCCCAGGAGGGCAAGCTTCCCTTCCTGCGGACGTTGGGGGGACACCGGCGCTACCCGGACACCGAGATCCGCGCCCTCGCGGAGGAGCTGCGGATGTGGCCGGTCGAGGAGCCTCGCCGGGCGGAATCCCAGTAAGCCCTGGGACGAGGGCCCGGTCGCGACCGGGCCCTCGCGGTCACGCCGCTACCCCGCCGGGGGTTCCTCGAGCGCCTTCTCGAGCATGATGCGGGTGCCGCTCAGGCCGGAGTCGACCACCACCCGGTCCATGAGCGCATGCATGATGTACAGGCCACGGCCGCGGTTCTGCGAGGGGTGGGCGCGGCGCGACATCGCCGTGCGGGAGCTGTCGAAGCCGGGGCCCCGGTCCTGCACCGAGAACGAGAACACCCCGTCCACCACCGACCAGCGCACCACCATCACCGAGTCCTGCTGCCCCCAGGACCCGTGGACGACCGCGTTGGTGACCGCCTCGCCGGTGGCGAGCAGGATCGCGTCGGCCACCTCCGCGGCGACCTCCCAGCGCTCCAGGTCACGGTGGAGCAGGGCGCGCAGGGTCGGCACAGAGTCGCTGCGGCACGGCAGCAGCAGGTGCGCCGTCGGGCGCTCCAGTCTTGCTGGCGTCGGTTCCTCCACGTGACAACTCCCCCCGGCTCGGCGCCGGACTCACCCCACCAGAGCCCGTTGCCGCCCTCTGAATACAACGAGCGGCCACACTCAGTCCAACCGAGCCGCCCCCCCGGCGATTTCCCGCTGGCCCTCCGGGCAGCGTCCGAGCAGGTCGCAGCCGCCGCACCAGGGCCCGGGGCGGGGCGTGAACTCGTGGTCGTCGCGCAGCCGCCGGGCGGTCGCCAGCACCTCGCCGAGCCGCTCGCGCAGCACGTCCGGTGGACGCTCGGTGACCACCTGCTCGCCGGCCACGACGTAGTCGAGCACCAGGCGCGTGACCGGCCGCCCGAGCCGGCGCTCGGCGAGCGCGGCGTAGATCGTGAGCGCCTCGTCGGCGTCGGCGGCCTCCTGGGTCGCCGCGCTGCGCCCGGTCTTGTAGTCGACCACCACCAGGCCACCGTCGTCGGCGCCGTCGAGGCGATCCAGCCGCCCCTTGACGACGATGTCGCCGTACACGGCCTGGAGCCCGAGCTCGGTCGCGTGCGGCACGACGGTGGTGTCGGCCCGCTGGTACCAGGCGCGCAGCGCCTGCAGGCCGCGCTCCCGCTCACGCTGCTGCTCGTCCTTGCCGCGGTAGCCGTCGCGCACCCATAGGCGGCGGAACAGCTCGAGCAGGGTGCGAAGGCTGCGGCGGCCGACCGGCAGGCGGTAGAACTCCCGCAGGGCGGCGTGCACGCTGGTCCCGAAGGCCTGCTGCGGGCTGTTGCGGGAGAGGCGCCACAACCCGTCCACGTACAGGAACCGGTACAGGCGCGGGCAGTGCCGGTAGCGCTCCAGCGCCGACGGGCTCACGAAGGTCACCCTGCCGAGGTCCATGCCGGGCAGGGCCTGCTGCTCGGCCTTCTTCATCCTTCGAGGCTACGCCCCGGCCGCCACAACTAACGAGGCTTGCGCATTACCGCGACGTCCGACCTGATCGCCCTCAGGGATCCCGTGGTCTTGGTAATGCGCAAGCCTCGTTAGGTAAGGTTGCCGCTGTCGCGCCGTGGGCTGGAGGTGGGGGCTGGTGGACCAGGTGGAGGAACGGGTCCCCGGCGTCGACGCACTGGGCGGGCGCCTGCTCGCCGACGGGCCGATGGTCGTCTGCCGCGGCCTGCTCGACGACCCGAGCACCTGGCGGTTCAGCGCCAACGCCGAGCGGGTGCTCGGCTGGCCGGTCGCCTCCCCGGATGGCCTGGCCACCTGGCTGGAGCGCATGCACCCCGACGACCGTGGCGGCTTCGAGGACGCGCTGGCGCGCGTCCTGAGCGGCAAGGCCGACCGGGCCGAGCTCCACTTCCGGCTGCGCCAGGCTGACGGCGACTACCGGTGGATCTGGACGCTGATGCGGACCGAGCAGGACGACGCCACCGGCCAGCGCTACATGGTCGGCTTCGACCTGGACGTCACCGACCGGATGCTCGCCGAGGAGCGGGCCCGCCGCCAGAACCAGGAGCTGGAACGGCGCGTCCGCGACCGCGCGACCGAGCTGGAGAACGCCAACGCGACGCTCCGCGCGGTGCTGGAGGGCATCGCCGACCCCGTCTACGTCAAGGACGCCGACGGCCGCTACGTGCTGGTGAACTCGGCGGCGGCGGGGTCGGTCGGCCTGCGGCCCGAGGAGTACGTCGGGCGCACCGACCACGAGCTGTTCCCCGCCGACGTGGCCGGGCACCTCCGCGCCGACGACCGGGAGGTCACCGCGTCCGGGGGACCGCGCCGCTTCCGCGAGACCATCGACACCCCGGAGGGCCCGCGCGTCTACCAGGCCGTCAAGGCACCCTGGCGGGACGCGGCCGGCCAGGTCCTCGGCGTGGTCGGGGTGAGCCGCGACGTCACCGAGCAGGAACGGGTCGAGGCCGAGCGGCGCCGGCTGCTGGAGCGCCTCCACGACGTGCAGGAGGACGAGCGCCGCCACATCGCGATCGACCTGCACGACGGCCCCGTCCAGGGGCTGGCGATGCTCGGTTACAAGCTGGCGAGGGCGCGGGTGCTGCTGGAGGCGGGCGCGACCGAACCGGCCGTGGCGCTGGTCGGCGAGTGCGAGGCCGACGTCGCCGGCGAGGTCGAGGCGCTGCGCCGGACCCTGCGCGACCTGCGGCCGCTCGTGCTCGACCAGCACGGCCTGGAGGTGGCCCTCCACGACCATGCCCACGGGGTGCGGGAGCGGGCGGGCCTGGCGTCCTGCCGGGTGACCGCCCGGCTCGGCGGGCGGCGGCTGGACCCGTCCACCGAGACCGCGCTGTTCCGGGTCGCGCAGCAGGCGCTCGCCAACGTGGCCCACCACGCCGGCGCCACCAGCGCCGAGGTGCTGCTGGAGCGGTCGGCAGCGGGCGAGGTGCTGCTGCGGGTGGTCGACGACGGTTGCGGGTTCGACCCGTCCCACGTCCACACGGCCGGCCAGGCTGGCGCTCCGCGAGCCGCGGCCGCCGGCTTCGGGCTCACCGCGATGCGGGAGCGGGCGGAGGCGATCGGCGGTCGCCTGACGATCCGGACCGCGCCCGGAAAGGGCACCACCGTCGAGGTCGTGGTGCCCGGCGATCCCCCACCGCCGGGAGCGCGTCCGTGAGCCGGCTCCCTCCCCGGCCCCGCGTGCTGCTCGCCGACGACCACAGCGGCCTGCGGTGGGCGCTGCGTGGCCTGTTGGAGGAGACCGGCTTCGAGGTGGTGGGCGAGAGCGGCGACGGCGCCGACGCGGTGGCGCTCGCCAGGCTGCTGCAGCCCGACATCGTCGTCATCGACGTCCGCATGCCGGTGCTGAACGGCCTGGACGCGGCCAAGCTCATCAAGGACCAGCGGCCCGCGACCCAGGTGGTCGTCCTCAGCGCCTTCGAGAGCCCGGAGCTGGAGCGCCAGGCCCGGGAGGCCGGCGCGTTCGCGTACCTGGACAAGGGGACCATGGCGGACCGGGTCCGCCGGGTGCTGCTCGGCGCCGCCGTGCAGGCCGTGCTCGACGCCCACCCCCTGCCGCCCGACGAGCCGGGCCCGCAGCCGGCGCCGGAGCGCCGCGAGACCTCCTGAGCTCAGCCGATCACCCAGGCGGCGACCACGAAGCTGGCGAAGAAGCTGACGACCGACGCGGCGATGGCGACCAGGCCGAGGTCCCGGTCCCCCTTGGAGCGGCCGATGGCGCCGCAGGCGATCCCGACCAGGCCGCCGGGTGGGAACATGGCCAGCCCGAGACCGGCGAGCAGCAGGCCCGCGACGGTCCAGGACCGTCCCTCGGGACGGCCGCGGCGCGCGCCTCGGAGCTGGGCGCGGGTCTGGGCCAGGTACTCCGACCGGTAGCGCTTGACATCATCGGGCGCCTCCAGCAGGCCGAGCTCGCCCGCGCCGGCCCAGCGGTCCAGCTCGTCCATGAGCGCCTCTATCCGGTCGCAGGCGTCGAGCGCGGCCGGGACCAGCTCGTCGGGGACGGAGAACCGGACCGTGAAGGTGGGCTCGCCGGCCATGAAGGCCTGCTCGGCCACCTCGTCGGTGGGGCTGCGCGGGAACTGGGTGCGCAGCCGCTCGACCAGCTCGGTGAGCCGTCTCGGCGGCGCGTCCGGCTGCATGGCGGCGAGCTGCGCCTCGCGGCGGATCGCCTCGTAGTGGTCGCGGCTCCTGATGTGCACCGCCGGGTCGAACGGTCCAACCTCCAGCTCCATGCCACAGAGCATACGATCCCGGCGCGACCGGCACCCGTCGGCTCAGGCTGGGGCGCGGGCGAGCAGGCGCTCGACGGTCGCATCGGGCGTGCGCTCGACGCCGAGGCGGTAGCCGTAGAGGGCGCCGTGGCAGTCGGAGGCGCCGGTGACCTCCAGGCGGAGCTCGCCGGCGAGCGCCCGCAGGCGGGCCCGCTCGGCGGGCTCCTGGTCGGGATGGTCGACCTCCAGCCCGTCCAGGCCGGCGGCGGCCATGGCTCGGATCACCGGCTCTGGCACCGCGCCGGCGCCGGCGTGCAGGGACGGGTGGGCGAGCACGGCGACGCCGCCGGCACCCCGGATCAGCTCGACCGCCTCCACGGGGCCGACCGCGTCCTTGGCCACGTAGGCGCGGCCGCCGGTGCCGATCCATTCGGGGACGAACGCGGACTTGACGTCCGCGACCACCCCGGCCTCGACCATCGCCTGGGCGACGTGCGGCCGGCCCACCGAGCCGGACCCGGCCAGCTCAAGCACACGGTCGAGGTCGACGTCGGCGCCGAGCGCTCGCAGCCGCTCCACCATGCGCCGCGCGCGGCCGACCCGGCCCTCGCGGAGCCAGGCTCGCCTCGCCGCGAACACCGGATCGGCGGGGTCGAAGCCGTAGCCGAGCACGTGGACCGGTGCACCGTGGTGCTCGGCGGACAGCTCGCAGCCGAGCAGGACCTCCAGGCCGGTGACCCTGGCCGCCTTGCGGGCCCGCTCGACGCCCTCGGTGGTGTCGTGGTCGGTGAGGGCGATGCCGGCAAGGTCGCGGGTGGCGGCCAGCTCCACGACCTGCTCGGGCTCGAGGGTGCCGTCCGAGAAGGTCGAGTGGGTGTGCAGGTCGAAGCCGGGCATGACCCGACGATAGCGCAGCCACGGATGCATCGATCCGCTACCGATCGGGTAACGACCCTCCAGAATGACCGGTCTCGTTCCGATAGAGCTGCCAGACTGCCGACGTCGTTCAGTGACGAGGAGGTTGTTTTCGTCGTGTCGCTGCTCATGCTCGCGGTCGTGGCCCTGTTCCCGGTACTGCTGCTCGCCCTCCTGCTGGTCACCAATGGCCTGGAGGGGCGGGTGGTCGGCACGGGCGGCAGGAAGGCGCGGTCCGCCGGGCGGCGGGGTACGAAGGAATAGCCTCCTCGATCCCGCGCGCCCTCGCCGAAAGGGCTTCGTCGCCGACCTCGCCGTGGTGGCGGAGGAGCTCAGCCACCGCTCCTGAGGCGCGATAGCATCGCGCTCCTGGGGCGGGCGAGGAGGCGAGGCGGGCGATGGGGCCGGACGAGCTGACCGATCTGGCGCTGCGGGCGGCGGTGGCGGCCGGTGCCGGCTACGCCGACGCCCGCTGGGTGCGCCAGGAGACCGAGTCGCTCACCGTCACCGACGACCGCGTCGACGACCTGGAGGCCGATGACTCCAGCGGGCTCGGGGTGCGGGTGCTGGTCGACGGCCACTGGGGGTTCGCGGCCAGCGCCGTGCTCGACCCGGAGCGGGTGCGCGACCTCGGCCGCCGGGCTGTCGAGATCGCGCGCGCGGCCGCTTCCCTGCCCGGCGAGCCCGTGCGGCTGGCGGCGGTCGAGCCGGCGGTCGCGAGCTGGTCGACGCCGCTGGCACGCGACCCGTTCGCGGTGCCGCTGACCGAGCGGGTCGAGCTGCTGCTGGCCGCCTGCGAGGCGCAGCGCGCGGTCGCCGGCCTGACCCACGCCCGCGCCACCGTCGACCTGTGGCGCCGGCGCACGCTGTTCTGGTCGAGCGAGGGCGCCCGCCTGGACCAGACGGTGACCCAGACCGGCGCCGGCATCGAGGCGGTCGCGGTCGGCGACGGCGACCTCCAGCAGCGGAGCTGGCCGAACTCGTTCCGCGGCCAGTTCCTGGCCGGTGGTTGGGAGGTGGTCGAGGCCGCCGACCTGGTCGGCAACGCCCCCAGGGTGGCCGGGGAGGCGGTGGAACTGCTGCGCGCCCCCGAGCTGCCAGAGCGGGTGACCACCGTGGTCCTCGACGGCCAGCAGCTCTCCCTGCAGGTGCATGAGTCGGTCGGCCATCCGCTGGAGCTGGACCGGATCTTCGGCACGGAGGCGGCCTACGCCGGCACGTCGTTCGTGCGCCCCGAGGACCGGGGACGGCTGCGCTACGGCTCGGCGGCGATGTCCGTCACCTCCGACGCGACCACGCCCGGCGGGCTGGGCACCTTCGGCTTCGACGACGAGGGCGTGCCGGCGCAGCGGGCGCCGCTGGTCGCCGGCGGGATGCTCGAGGGCTTCCTGACCAGCCGGGAGACCGCGACCGCGATCGGCGCCACCTCGGGCGGCGCCATGCGCGCCGACGGCTGGGGCAACCCGCCACTGATCCGCATGACCAACGTCAACCTGGAGCCAGGCGAGGGCAGCCTGGAGGAGTTGGTCGCCGACACCGCCGACGGGCTGCTGCTGTCGGTCAACCGCTCCTGGTCGATCGACGACCGGCGGGTCAACTTCCAGTTCGGCGTCGAGGCGGCATGGGAGATCCGCGGCGGCCGCCTCGGCCGGCTCTACAAGAACGCCACCTACGACGGCCGCACCACCGAGTTCTGGGGGTCGCTGGATGCCGTCTGCGGTCCCGAGGCGTGGGTGGTGTGGGGCATCCCCAACTGCGGCAAGGGCCAGCCGTACCAGAACGGCCGGGTCTCCCACGGCGCCGCCCCCGGGCGCTTCCGCGACGTGCACGTGGGGGTCCGGGGGTCCGGGGGGGCGAATGGCTAGGCTCGCCGAGCGGCTGCTGGAGGTGGCCGAGGCCGCGATCGCCGCCGAGGGCGCCGACGACGCCGAGGCCCTGGTGATCCGAGAGGCCGGCGGCCTCACCCGCTTCGCCTCCAGCCGCATCCACCAGTCGACCTGGCGCGAGGACGTGTCGGTACGGCTGCGGCTGGTGGTCGACGGCAACCGGGTCGGGACCGCGACGGTCCACGACACGCAGCCCGCGGCGGTCGCGACGGCCGCCCGCCGGGCGGCCGAGGTCGCCCGGACGATGCCGCCAGACCCCGGGTATCCCGGCATGCCCGGGCCGGCGGCCTACGCCACCGCCGCGCGGTGGGACGAGGCGACCGCGGCCACCGACCCGGCCACCCGCGCCGGCCTGGTCGCCGGGGTGGTGCGCCGCCTCCCCGCCGGGGTGACCGCCGCCGGCGCCTGCGAGACCCGCGAGCTGGAGGTCGCGGTCGCCAACCTCCGCGGCGTGCGCGCCCTGGGCGCGAGCACGGCGGCCAGCTTCTCGATCCTCGCCGACGCCGGCTCGGGGACGGGATGGGCCGAGGGCGCCGAGCCGTGCCTCGCCGACCTCGACGTGGCGGCGCTCGGGGAGCGGGCGGCCCGCAAGGCGGTCGACGCCCGCGAGCCACGGGAGCTCCCCCCCGGCGCCTACCAGGTCGTGCTCGAGCCCGCGGCGGTGGCCACCCTCGTCCAGTTCCTCGGCTGGCTCGGGTTCGGGGCCAAGGCCTACGACGAGGGGCGCAGCTTCCTGGTCGGGCGGCTCGGCCAGCGGGTGTGCTCGCCGCTGGTCACGATCGTCGACGACGCCCTCGCCGCCGACACGATCGGCGTAGGCTTCGACTTCGAGGGCGTCCCCAAGCGGCGGGTGACCCTGATCGAGGAGGGGGTGGCGGCCAGCCTGGTGTACGACTACCGGGCCGCCCGCCAGCACGGGGTCGAGCCGACCGGGCACGGCCTGCCGGCCCCCTCGGCGGAGGGCGCCTACCCGATGCATCTCGCCATGCTGCCCGGCGACACGCCCCAGTCGGAGCTGGTCGCCGGCGTGGAGCGGGGCCTGCTGGTCACCCGCTTCCACTACACCAACCTGGTCAACCTGATGGAGACCACGATCACGGGCATGACCAGGGACGGCACCTTCTGGGTCGAGGACGGACGGGTGCGGGGCGCGGTGCGGAACCTGCGCTTCACCCAGTCGATCCTGGGCGCCCTCTCGGCGGTCCGGGCGGTCGGCGCCGAGACGGAGCTCGCCAGCGAGGACGGCCACGGCGCGGCCCGCGCCCCCGCCCTGGCCATCGACCGCTTCAACTTCTCCAGCGCCACCACGTTCTAGCCACGCAGGATGGGCCGCTGCTGGTCGTTCAGCCTGGCTCGCCGACACACTCGCTCGGGTGCTCCTGCCAGACAGCGAACCCAACCGCACCTACACCCTCTGGCACGGCCCGTAGCGGGCGGGCACGTCCCGCCACGGCGCACCTGTGCGGGTCGTCGCCGCCCCGCACGAGAAGCTTCTGCGCCCGCGACGCGGGAGCGGCTTCCACAGATTCGTAGTGCCTCTTGCGCTGGGGGCTGGGTGGGGTAGGTTGCGCCCATGTACTCGAACACATATTCGATCCCGGTGCCCGCCGGACTCGGCCGCTTGGCGGCGGTGGTCGAGGAGCTGGCTGCCCAGGACTTGGCTGCCCTGCCCGCGGCCGAGGCGGCACAGCGGGTGCTGGCGCTACGGGGGCTGCTGGAACGCCTGGAAGGCCAATGGCTGCGCGAGCTGGCCGCCGTGGACGCCCGCGGCGCCGCCGGCGCCGAGGACGGCACCCAAGCGGACAGCACCGCCGGCTGGCTGCGCCGCCGCCTACGGGCCGGCGCCACCCAAGCCAGCGGCTGGGTCCGGATGGCGCGCGCCCTGTTCCGCGGCCCGCTCCCGGGCACCGGGCGGGCGCTGGCGGCCGGGGAGCTCTCCTTTGCGCATGCCGCGGTGCTCGCCCACGGCACCCAGGACCTACCGGCCCCCACGGTGATGGAGGCCGAGCCGGTCCTGGTCGATGCCGCCTGTCGCCTGGACCCGCCGCGGCTGCGCCGGCTGGTCGCCCACCTGCACCAGGTCGCCGACCCCGACGGTGCGTCGGAGCAGACGCAGCGGCAGCACCAGCGGCGAGGGATGTGGGTGTCACCCACCTTCGAGGGCATGGTCGCCATCGACGGGCTGCTGGAGCCCGAGGCGGGTGAGACGCTGCTGGCAGCGCTGGAGCCGCTGGCCCGCCCCACCACCGCCGACGACCAGCGCGTGGCGCCCAGCGGCGCGCGGACGCGCTGGCCGAGCTGGCCCGACGCGCCCTGGAGGGCGGCCGGCTGCCGCACACCGGGGGAGTCCGCCCGCAGCTCACCGTCACCATCGAGCTGGCCAGCCTGCTCGGCGGCCACGGCACCCCTGGCGGAGAGGGTGCCTGGGCGGGGCCGCTGCCCGCCGAGACCGCCCAGCGGCTGGTCTGCGACGCCGCGGTCACCCGCGCCATCATCACCCGCCGCCACGACGGCGACGGCGACCCCGACGGGCTGGCCGGCAGGCTGCGGGCCGCGATGAGGCTGCTGCCACCGACCCTGGGTGGCGCCCGGTCCCAGCTGCTGGAGCTGGGCCGCACCACCCGGGTGGTTTCCCCCGCGCAGCGTGCCGCTCTGGCGGTACGTGACGGCGGCTGTGTGTTCCCGGGCTGTGACCGGCCGCTGGCCTGGTGCGACGCGCATCACCTGCGGCATTGGCTGCACGGCGGCGCCACCGACCTGGCCAACCTGGTGCTGCTGTGCCGGGCGCATCATCGCGCCGCGCACGAGGGCGGCTGGCAGCTCCACCGCCACCCCAACGGCGAGCTCACCGCCACCCCGCCACATCGACGACAACCGGTTGCGGCGTGAGCCGCGACGCTCGGCAGGGTGAGGAACCAACCAGCGTGCCGCTTGGCACGGCATCTCCGTGGATGACCGCCGCGGTCGGCAACATCGCCGTCGACTGCACCGAGAGCGCCAGTCGGCTGGATGTGCTGGGCAACCGTGCGAATGGGCCGTGCCGTCCGGCACGGCGGACGCCTGACCCGGCCGCCGCACGTGGCAGGATGGCGGCATGCGCGAGCTGTCCCTGCCGGTGGTGGCGGTCGGGGTGGTCGCCCGCGACCGCCGCGGGCGGCTGCTGCTGGTGCGGCGGGCCAACCCGCCCGCCGCCGGTCGCTGGTCGCTGCCGGGAGGACGGGTGGAGGCCGGCGAGACCCTCGCCGAGGCGGCCGCCCGCGAGCTGGCGGAGGAGACGGGCCTGCGCGCCGCCGTCGGCCCGGTCGCGGGCGTGGTGGAGCGGATCGGCGAGGGCTACCACTACGTGATCGTCGACCTCTGGGCCGACCTGGACGAGGACGCCGCCCCGACGGCCGGCGACGACGCCACCGCGGTGCGCCTGGCCCCGCCGGAGGAGCTGCCCGGCCTCGACCTCTCGCCCGGCCTGGGCCGGTTCCTCGCCGAGCTGGGCTGCTGGCCCGCCGGGGCCGTGTCACCGGACGAGCCGGGTGGTCCCTCCGGCCCGATATCTTAGCCGCATGCCGGAGCTTCCCGAGGTCGAGTCGGTCCGCAGGCAGCTCGAGCCGGCGCTGCGCGGCCGCCGGGTGGTGGCCGTCTGGGCCGACGCGCAGCGCCGCTTCCACGCGCCCGACCGCCTGCTCGGCCACACCGTCCAGGGCGTCGGGCGGCGCGGCAAGTTCCTGCTCTGCCCGCTTGACGGCGGCCTGGAGCTGGTGCTGCACCTGGGCATGACCGGGGTGCTCCACTTCGGGGCCGCCGACGCCTACACCCGCGCCCGCCTTGGGCTGGACGACGGCCGCGAGCTGGTCTTCCGGGACGTGCGCCGCTTCGGCAGCCTGGCGGTGGTCGAGGCGGGCGCGTACGGGCCGCTGCCGAGCCTCGCGCGGCTCGGGCCGGAGCCGCTGTCGGACGACTTCGACCCCGGCCGCTTCGCCCGCGACCTGGCCGCCACCCGCGCCCCGGTCAAGCCCTTCCTGCTCACCCAGCGGCCGGTGGCCGGGGTCGGCAACATCTACGCCGACGAGGCGCTGTGGCTGGCCCGCATCCACCCGGCCGCCCGCCGGGTCGGCCCGCGGCGGGCGCGCGCCCTGCGCGCCGCCATCCGCCGGGTGCTCGCCGAGGCGATCGCGCGCGAGGGCACCACCTTCCGCGACTACCGGATGGTCAACGGCGAGAGCGGCCGCAACGCCAACTTCCTGGTCGCCTACGGCCAGGCGGGGCGGCCGTGCCCCCGCTGCGGCACGCCGCTGCGCAAGGTCGTGCTCGGCGGCCGCGGCACCACCTTCTGCCCGACCTGCCAGCGCCGCTAGCGGCTGGCAGCGGCTCGGGCCCGCACCAGGGCGTCGATGCCGTCGAGCACCCGCTCCAGACCGAAGACGAACTCGGCGTCCTGGTCCTCCGGGCCGTCCGGCTCGTCGAGGACGCCCGCGTCGATCACGGCATGCAGCGCCGGGAACCGCTCCGCGTCGGTCAGCCTCGCCAGCAGGCGGCCGTAGTCGGACATCGCCGCCTGCGCGCCGGAGCCGGACGCCTGGGCGGCCTCGGCGAGATCGGCCTCCAGGGTCGCCCAGTTCCGTACGAAGCCGGTGAGCAGCAGCATCACCGAGAGCTTCTCGCCCTCCGCCAGGCCGGTGTCGCGGAGGCAGCGCAGGCCCTGCTCCAACCAGGCGATCTGGTTGGGGGTGGCCGGCGGCCCGCTGATGGGGATGCGCAGCCCCCAGGGATGGCGGCGATGGACGGCGAGCTCCGCCCAGGCCCAGCGCGCCAGTCCGGCGCGCCAGCCCTCCTCCGGCGCCGGAGCGGCGGGAGGTGACGCGGCGGTGGCGTCCACCATCAGCGCGAGCAGCTCGTCCTTGGCGGCGACGTACCGGTACAGGGCCATGGTGGAGACCCCGAGGTCGGCGGCGACCCTGCCCATGGAGACCGCCGCCAGCCCATCGGCGGCGGCGATCCCCATGGCGGCCTGGACGATCCGCTCCAGGCTCAGCCCGCGCTTGGGTCCCTTGTTGGGGCGTTCACGCAGCCCCCAGGCCGCCTCGATGCTCGCCGGCAGGCCGGTCCCGCTGTCGTCGTCCATCGTCTCCGCTTCCGTGTCCGTGGGTTGACAGCCTCCTCGGTACTGTGTATACCCTACGCAGCAGAGTGTACGCCATACACAGAAGCCGCCGACGAGCAAGGAGGCACAGCATGACCCACGAGCTGGCGGTCGAGGCGACCGGCCTCGAGAAGTCCTACGGTGCGGTGAAGGTGCTGGCCGGCATCGACCTCCGGGTCGAGCGTGGCAGCGTGTTCGCGCTGCTTGGCCCCAACGGCGCCGGCAAGACGACGACCGTGCGCATCCTCTCCACGCTGATCCGCGCGGACGCCGGCCACGCCCGGGTGGCCGGCTTCGACGTGGTTCGCGACCGCCGCCGCGTCCGGCGGAGCATCAGCCTCACCGGCCAGTACGCGGCGGTCGACGAGCTGCAGACCGGCGAGGAGAACCTGCGCATGATGGGCCGGCTGTCCCGCCTGCCCGGCTCGCGGGCGCGCCGGCGCGCCCGCGAGCTGCTGGAGCGGTTCGACCTGGCCGACGCCGGCGGCCGCAGGGTCGCGACCTACTCCGGCGGGATGCGCCGGCGCCTGGACCTCGCGGCCAGCCTCGTCGCCAACCCGGCCGTGATCTTCCTGGACGAGCCGACGACCGGCCTGGACCCCCGCGGCCGTCAGGCGGTGTGGCAGGTCGTCGGCGCCCTGGCCGGATCGGGCGTGACCGTCTTCCTGACCACGCAGTACCTGGAGGAGGCCGACCGGCTGGCCGACCGCATCGCCGTCCTGGACGGCGGGCGGGTGGTCGCCGACGGCACCTCGGCCCAGCTCAAGCAGAAGGTCGCGGAGCAGCGCCTGGACCTCGAGCTCGCCGACGCCTCGGCGTTCCAGGACATCGCCGGCCTCCTCGGCGGGCGCGCGGTCCAGCGCGACTCGGGCCGCCTCACCATCGGCGTCCCGACCGACGGGAGCGCCGCGCACGTACGGGCGCTGCTCGACGAGGTCGACCCGGGCCGCCGCGCGGTGCGGCGGTTCGCCGTCCACACCGCCACCCTCGACGACGTGTTCCTCGCCCTGACCGGCCGCACCGCCGGTCGACCCGAGAAGGAGAAGGAGACCGCCAATGTCTGACTCGCTGACCATGGTCGGGCGCAGCCTCCGCCTGACGATGCGCACCCCAGACGCGCTGCTGACCTCGCTGCTGCTCCCGGTCATGCTGATGCTGCTGTTCGTCTACCTCTTCGGCGGCGCGATCCAGACCGGCACCAGGTACGTCACCTACGTCGTCCCAGGGGTGCTGCTGCTGTGCGCCGGGTTCGGCGCGTCGCTGACGGCCGTGAGCGTCAGCCACGACATGACCGGCGGGATCGTCGACCGGTTCCGGTCGCTGGACGTCGGCGGCGCGGCGGTCCTCGCCGGGCACGTGGCGGCCAGCGTCGCCCGCAACCTCGCCTCGACCGTCCTGGTGTTCGGGGTCGCCTTCCTGATCGGCTTCCGGCCGAGCGCGCAACCGCTCGACTGGCTCGCCGCCGGCGGCGTCCTGCTGGTGTTCATGCTCGCCATCTCCTGGCTGTCAGCCGCGATCGGCCTGCTCGCCAGGTCGCCGGAGGCCGCCGGTGGCTTCACCTTCTTCATGGCGTTCCTGCCCTACCCCAGCAGCGCCTTCGTGCCGATCGAGACGATGCCGACGTGGCTCCACGGCTTCGCGGAGAACCAGCCGGTCACCCCGGTCATCGAGACCCTCCGCGGGCTGCTGCTGGGCACCCCCGTCGGGACGAGCCCCTGGCAGGCGCTGGCCTGGTGCCTCGGCATCCTGGTCGCCTCGGTCGCGCTCGCCGGCGTGCTGTTCCGGCGCCGCACGGCCTGACCCGACCCGGCGGCCCCCCGGTCAACCGGGGGGCTACCGCCTTTGGCTGCTTGAGCCCCCCGGACCCCCCCGGTCAACCGGGGGGCTACCGCCTTTGGCTGCTTGAGCCCCCCGGACCCCCCCGGTCA
>Ga0307278_10000426_pt1 | contig 21431 bp, 29 predicted proteins | sample ER_DNA_117_FD_194482 | JGI IMG/M metagenome (GOLD analysis project Ga0307278, IMG submission 194482) | Bulk soil microbial communities from the East River watershed near Crested Butte, Colorado, United States - ER_DNA_117 | ecosystem: Environmental > Terrestrial > Soil > Floodplain | place...
CCAGGCGGACGCGGTCGCGCGGGTGGTCGGGCTTGGTCTCGAACAGGCCGTCGTGCCACGCGACGCCGAGGGCCTGGGCGACCTGCTTCTCCAGCCGCGTGAACCACTGCTCGCCGCCGACCGCGACGCCGGCCTCGCTCGTCCAGTACAGCGACATCGCGGGGACGTGCCACGGGCGGAACCGGCGCGGCCACGGCACCGGCTCGAGCGCGAGGTCGACGTAGCCGCTCGGGCGGCCGAGCAGGTCGCGGCCGCGGACCATGCGGTGGTAGCGGGGCAGCGCGACCGCGCCGGCGTGCTGCGTCGGCGGGTACAGCGCGTTGGCGAGGTCACGCGAGACCCAGGACCAGCGGCGCCGCAGGGTCGCGGCCCGGTCGGCCTCGTACTTGCGGGCGCCGAGGACCTCGTCGACGTGCCGGTAGATCCGCCGGACCAGCCGCACGCGGGAGCGGTGCCGCGGCCACACCAGCGCGAAGGTCGCCGCGTAGGCGACGGCCGCGGCGAGCAGCAGCGCACCCTTCACCGCGGCACCTCCTCCTCGACGCCTTGGCCGTTCATGACGGGGTCGGCGGCGGGCCGGTGGTCACGGAGGAAGACCCGGACGGGGTCGTAGGCGATGCCGGCCCGCGCGGCAACCTTGGTGGCGGGCAGCCTGGGGTCCCGCTCCCGGATCGCGAGGACCCGGCGGGCCTCCCTCGGGGTGAGCGCCCGCGCGGGTGCTTGCTCTGCTGAGTGTCCTGCAGGATCGTTGCGGTCCGGACCGTCCAGCGCGGCGAGGATCGCGGCGTTGCGGTTGGCGGCGATCGACCGCACCAGCGTCATGAACAGCAGATGCGTGACCAGCAGCGCGAACGGCGCCAGGCCGTGGGTGATCAGCGCGGGCGCGTAGCGCTTGGCGAGTGGGACGTTGGCGGCGGCCTCGTTGAGCAGGAAGCTCACCCCGACCATGCCGGCGAAGAAGAACTTCGGCGCCCACTCGCGGCGGTAGTCCCGCCAGCCGCGCGCGGTGTGGCCCTCGTCGTGGGAGAGCGCGAACCACAGGTCGACGCCGGCCGCGACGGCGATGAAGGCGTCGACGAAGAACGGCAGCGCGTACTCCCAGCCGTCCATGTACGGCTCGGCGTAGCTGGCGATGTTGCGGAAGCTGACCGCGAACGCCAGCGCCATGATGCCGACGACGCCGACGCCGAGGACGCCGGCCAGGCCGGCGAGGAAGCGGCGGCGGAGCGGGTCGCGGACGTGCAGGGGAACGATCGCGCCTGCGCCTTCGAGCGCGGGCAGCGTGGCGGGGCTCACGGACACTGCGTGCCTCCCTGGGAACCTCAGTACCGAACCTGTCGGGTTCAGGGAAGCACCGAACCCCCCGAAGGGTCAAGCGGCCAGGCTGTCCGCTACGCCGGCTCGGGGCCGAACCGGTAGCACCACTCCACCCGGGAGGAGTCCGACAGCACCAGCATGCAGTCGAGCACCCGGCCGCTGGCCTGGTCGGCGGTGAGCCGCAGGTGGGTATCGAGCGGCGTGCCGGGCTCAAGGCCCATCCGCCGGGCCTCCTCCGGGGTCGGCATCCGGGAGTTGGCGACGACCTCGAACCGCAGCACGTACCCGGCCTCGCGCAGCCTGGCGAGCATCCCGCCCGACCCCGTGGACTCCTCGGTGAGCTGCGGCGCGCGCTCGGTGATGTCGCGGGGGATGTAGGAGGTGGCGAGCTGCAGGGGCGGCTGGCCGGCGACGCCCATGACGCGGTCGCGGACGAGGACCTCGGCGTCGGAGTCGGTGCCGAGCTCAGCGGCGGCCCAGGAGGGCGGGACCTCCCAAGAGACGGTGGTGCGGACCTCGGCCTCAAGGCCGTACCGGTCGAGGGCGGCGTAGAAGCCGGCGCGGGGCGCGGCTTCCAGGAGGTCGTCGACCAGGCGGCGGACCTTGGCCGGCCGGGGGCGGACGAAGGTGCCGCGGCCGACCCGCCCGGTGATGAGGCCCTCGGAGCGGAGCAGGTCGATGGCGCGCTGCACGGTCTTGTCCGCGACCCGGTAGCGGCGGGTCAGCTCGGGCTGCGAGGGGAGCTGGTCGCCGGGGCCGTAGTCGCCGGCGACGATCGCGGCCCGGAGTTCGGCGGCGATCTCGCGGGACGTCGGGGTGCCAGCGGGGCGGTCGGCCATGCGCGGTGTCCTCCAAGGTCAGCGGTGGTTAGGTACCGAGCTTATCCGCCGATGGTCGCGCGGTGTCAAACCAGGCCGGCGGTGCCGACAGCCGGGCATACGAAAGCGACCCCCCGCGCGATGCGCGGGGGGTCGGGTGGGCGGCGGGTGCCGCCGTGGTGTCTTGTCGGTCAGGCGGCGAGGCGGGCGTGGAGGGCGTCCAGCAGCGCGTCCGGGGGGACGCCTTCGACGCCGAGGTGCGCGAGCACCTCGAGGATCTGGTCCCGGGCTGCGGCGGCCTGCTCCGGCGTCTCGGGTGGGGGCAGGGCCGCGACCGCGCCGAGAACCGCCGAGCGGGTGTCGGCGATCCCGGCGACCAGCTCACCCTTGGCGCCCTTGACGAGGTTGACCAGCGCCTGCACGGTCCCGAGCGTCGCCTCGATGGTGGTGGAGAAGCCGGCCTGCCCCGCGCCGACCGCGCCGTTGATCTGCCGGGCAGCGGCCAGGAGCTCCTGCTGCTGCGCGTCGGTGAGTGCCATGAGCGCGTCCTCCTGCTGTCGCTGCCATTGGCCGTAGTCGGCGGTTATGGCCCGGTCGAGGTCGACGGTGCCCGACCCGAGCCGCTGGCCGTTGCGGTACTGCTGCAGCTGCGCCCGCGGCTCCCACAGGCCGCCCGACCAGGCGTAGGTGTTCCACAGGTAGCCGAAGCCGGCATTCGCGGCGGCGGCGCAGACGTCGCGTTCGCCGTAGGGGCCGGTCCACCTCGCGCTTCCCCGGACGCTGGCGCCGCCGCGGAGGAAGTCCAGCACCGTGCCCATCTGCCCGGCGACGACCTGGGCGTGCGCGACGGTGATGCGCCGGCCCAGCTCCCCGAGTGCGGCCAGCGCCTCGGGGTCGCCCCACCGCGCGCCGTGGTCGCCGGGCAGGTCAGCGAGCATCGCGGCCAGCTCCCGGCCGACCCGGGTCGCGGGTCGGCCGGTCACGCCGACGACGTCGAAGTCGACCGCCTGGTAGATGACGCCGCCGTCCGTTGGGCCGCCGAGGTCGCGGACCTGGGCGACGAACGAGCGCATGTCGGCCGCGCCGAGCGCGTAGCCGCCGAGCGCCCGCCCGGCGGAGATCTCGCCGACGACGACGACCGCGAGGCCGGCGGCTTGCAGGCCGCGGGCGTAGGCCGGGGTGAGGTTCTTGGCGTGGCCCGGGGTGGAGACATAGCCGACGAAGAACCGTTTCCCGGCCGTGACGAGCTCCGCCGGGGTCGGCTTGTCGTAGCTGGCGTCGACGCCTTCGAGGATCATGGCTTCCTCGTCCCGTTGATCGTCTTGCCGAACTCGGCGAGCGCGGCCCGGAGCTGCGCCGACTCCCGCCGGCCCAGCTCCACCGTCTCGTCCAGCCGGGCATTCTGGTGCCGCGACGCGGCCAGGCTCTCGTCCAGCCGGGTCACCTTCGCCTCGAGCCGGTCGATCTCGGTCCGCAGCGCGGTGACCAGCTCGCCGTAGCCGCCGGCCAGGGAGACGTCGCTGGCGACGCGGACGGCTTCCCGCTCGGCGCCGAGCTTCGCCCGCTGCGACGGGAACAGCAGCAGCGCCAGCACCGCCGACAGCGCCCCGCCCGACAGCACCACGGTCAGGATCGTGGTGAGCGTGCCGCCGCTCACAGCTCCAACCCCTTGCCGCGTGAGCGGACCAGGTCGGCGAGGTAGGCGGCGGCGGAGGCCAGGCACGCGGCGGCGAACGCCAGCGTGATCGCCGCGGCGACCAGGTAGCCGGGCCCGTCGACGTAGACGATCGCGGCGCCGTAGACCGTCGAGGCTGAGCCGAGCAGCAGGCAGCCGGCCAGGTCCAGCTTCGGCGAGGCGGCCAAGAGGCCCGTGATCCGCAGCGCGCCGCCGAGGCTGAGCTGGGCGTACCAGACCGCGACCATCAGCGGCGGGATGAGCAGCTCGATCGGGTTGGGGGTCGGCGCGCCGAAGAAGTGCACCAGCCCGGACAGCAGGCAGAGCAGGCTCAGGAACAGGGCTTCGGGCTGGCGGCGTAGCGCGCGGGTTGCAACGTGGACCGCCGCAACGATCGCGGTGAGCATGCCCCCCCTTGCGTGGTCGGTGGTCTTGCTATGTCCAGCGGAACGACAGGTCGACCGACGTGCCCAGCGTCGCGGTGGTCGGGACGCCCTGCGTGACCGCGTTGGCCAGCAGCGCCTGGAGGTCGGCGAGGGTCACCGGGTCGCCCTCCTTGGTGCCTTCCAGGTGCACGTCGGCGGAGAACACCGGCGGCAGGTCGGCGGCGGCCTCGTGCTCGCGGACGGTGGTCCGGACGACTCGCCAGCGCATCAGGGCATCACCATTTTCTGACCACGATGCGGCGGCGCCGGAACGTCGCCGTGCCGGAGCCGGTCCGCTTGTATTTCATCGTGAACGTGTGGCTTCCGGTCGCACCGGCCGTGAACAGGTAGACCACCATCATCTGCGCCGCAGCGTTCGCGCCGGAGAGGGCGATTTCCGCCGAGCGGTCGTCATCGGCGGCCAGCGTCGTCGCCCCGGTGACCGCGAACGAGAACGCCGCGCCGGCCGCGCCGGCGGTGTCGTTCTCCGCGCGGGCCGTGCACCACACCAGGGCCTGCTGGCCGTTGACCAGCGACAGCGTGACCGCTGGGCCGCTGGTGGCGAGGTCACCGTAGCTCGTGCCGGTCGTGTTCTCGGTGGTGGTGACCAGCGCCTGCGACGCGTCGCCGAACATATTGTTGAAATCTGCCGCGGTGGGGACGTCGCTCGTCGCCCAGGTTTTGTAGGCCATGAGGCGCCGATCACTCCCTATCGAAGTAGATGGGCCGACGGTAATTACCAGCCGAGCGCGTCGCTGCCGCCCAGCGCCGAGGTGCCCAGCACGAACAGCGACGGGGTCGGCGGCGGCACCGAGGTCTTGAAGACGAACGACCACAGCGGCTGGTCGGTGATGGTCTCGACCATGCCCTGGACGTGCAGCTGCGCGGTGACCGTGTTCGGGCCGTAGTCCCGGCTGGCGGAGACCAGGTCCAGCAGCCGCAAGGGCAGCAGGACCTCGTAGCGGTCCTGGGTGGTGGCGTCGACGGTGACCTCACGGATCCGCACGGCCGGGGTCTCGTAGCGGGCGACGAGGTACTGGCACATCGCCAGCGCCTCGAAGTCGGTGCGCAGGAGCTGGCCGACCTGGTCGGGGAACGACAGGCCGGCCAGGGCCGCCGGCGCGGTCGGGTCGGCGTAGGCCTGCTCGACGGGGTCGTCGGTGCCCTCGACGACGCCGAACGCGTCCGCGGCCATCAGGCCGGGGTCGCGCAGGACGTGCGCCTCGGTGAACACGCCCTCCCGGCTCACCGCGACGGCCAGGGCGGTCATCTCGACGTCGGAGGCGCCGCCGGTGTCGGTGAAGGCTGCCTGGACGACCGTGCTCCTGGTGGCGACGGTGGCGCGGTGCCGGTCGTAGAAGACGAGGTAGCCGGCGCCGTCGACCCACAGCAGGCCGTACTCGGTCTTCTCGGTCTTGGCCATCAACGGCAGGGCGTGCTCGCCGGCGACCAGCGGGCCAAGGGTCGTGTAGCCGGCGTCCAGGGCACGCAGCGACGTGGGCCAGCCGGCCAGGTCGGCGAGGTGGCCGATCCGCGCACCGGTCGTGTCGCCGTCGTAGGCGCTGGACCCGGCCGGGACGTGGGCGCGGCCGAGCTTCTCCAGGCCGTCGGCGGCGGTGAAGGTGACCGTCGGGTCGTTGCCGGCGTCGAGCTCGAAGTCGGCGATCTCGCCCGAGAACCGCTCGTAGATGGTGCCGAGCGGCCACTCGCAGCGGACGTACAGCGGCGTGCCGGGCAGGTTGGCGACGGTGAGGCCGAACGGGTTGGACGGGTTGGTCGGGTCGTAGTCGCCCGAGCGGCCGTCCAGCACGACCACGGCGACCCCGGGCGTGGCCGGGTCGAGGTCGCCGTCGCGGCCGCGGGTGATCGTGACCGAGACCACGTCGGCGGTGACGTCGACCGCGGCGACGCCGCCGAGCTTGCCGGTGCCAAGGCCGGGGCCGGTGCCGAGGTGGAGGTAGTCGGCGCCGGGGTCGAGGTTGCCGCCGAAGCTGGCGAGGATGGCGAGCTTGGGGAGGGTGACGCCGTCGAAGACCGCGAGGCCCGTGCCAGCCCCGCCGCCGCCGCCGCCTCCTCCACCGCCGGTGACTTCCCGAAGGCGGAGCACCAGGTACGGGCCGCACTCGGCGGTTGCGCCGGTCCACTGGAACGTCGGGGCGCTGGCCGAGCCGGTGGTGACCGGGGCGTCCCAGGAGTAGACGCCGCAGTCGTTCGCGGTGCCCGATCGGCTCGCGTTGCGCAGCGTGGCAGCGCCGAACACCGCGCCGGACTGGGTGAAGGCGGGGCCGGAGCTGCCGAGGGCGGTGTCGGTGTCGGTGGCGTGGGTGGCGTCGACCCAGTCCCCGGCCGCCAGCGCCGAGCTCCACGCGCCGCAGGTCGCACCGTGGGCGTTCGTGCCGGCGTCATGCGTCGAATCGTCGCCGGCGACGAAGGCCGAGTAGTCCCAGGAGGCCGCGGCGCCCTTGGTCAGCAGCGTCATCGCGCCGGCGCACGAGTTGCCGCCGGTGTTGGGGATGGTGACGTTGCCCGATTCGTCGCCGACGAGTTCTTTGACCCACACGCCGACCCGGGTCGGCCCGGTGTCGCCGCCGGTCGAGCCGGTGCCACCGGTGGCGGTGCCGACCAGCGTCCACGGCCGCCCGGTCGCGTCCGACGGCGAGCCGAACGTGGCGGTCTCCGGCTTGACCGAGCCGCGCAGGACGGCCAGCTTCCCGCCGCCCGGGCTGCCGACGAAGGCGACCTGGCAGGACGTCGAGCCCTGCCCGAACCCGGCCGGCGAGCCGGTGGAGGCCTCGTGCGCGATCGTCACCGAGCCAGGCCTCCTACACGCTGGGCTTGACGCCTTCGCGGCGCTGCTGCGCCCGGATCGCCTGGCGGATCGGCGGGGCAAGGTCGGCGGCGACCTTGCGGATATCGCCGCCGATGACCGTGCCGTGGAAGTGCACGTGCAGGTGCTGCTCACCGCCGCCGGCCCGGCCGGGCGTGACCGTGACCGTCTCCGGGCCGCGCTCGCCCACGCCGATCAGGGTGGGCTTGTCGAACAGCGTCGGTGGCAGCCCCGAGCCGTACCAGTGGTGGCCCTGCCAGAAGTTCCAGGCGCCCACCGGGGAGCCGTAGCGGCCGGCGATGTACCGCAGGCCGTAGAGGGTCTGCAGGCCAGGGTCGCTCGTCTTGTGGCCGCCGACACCAGCCCAGGTCGAGTTCAGGAACTGGAACAGCCCGTACGCGGTCGAGGTGGGGTTCTGCGCGGTCGGCCGCCACCCGGACTCGTGGGAGATGAGCTGCGACAGTGCCGCCCACTGGGCGCCGTGGCCCCAGCCGCGCCGCTCGGCGATCGAGCGGACGATCGCTGCGACGCTGCCGCCCTTGGGCATCGCGCCGGCGTCGCCGAGGCCGGTCGCGGCGGCGCTCATCAGCCCGTACTTCGAGGCCATGCCGGCGGCGTACTTTTCGGCGAAGTGCTGCCCCCACACGTACGGGCCGCCGCCTTCGGCCAGTGGTCCCTCGGTCGGGCCGGCGGAGAACCGCAGCAGGTTCGTGACCGAGATCCCCAGGCGCCGAGATGCCTTCCTGGCCGCGTCGAGCGAGGAGCGGGAGCTGATCCCGGCGGCGAAGTTTCCGGACAGACCCGAGCCCCAGCTGCGGGCGTCGTCGCGCACGCCACGGAACGGCCCGACTGCCCGACTGGCCGTCCTGGTGGCCGCCCGGCCGACCAGGCCACCCTGGGCGGTCATCGCGGCGGCGAACCCGGCGGGGGCGTTGCGGCCGGCGGCGCGCAGCTGCGCCTCCGACAGCCGCCGGATCTCGGCCATCCGCAGCTTGAAGAACTTCTGCGCCAGGGCGAGCTGCGTGTCGCTGGCGGTCGCCATCGCGTGGACGTACGCCGGCCCCTTCTGGCTCAGCTCGCGGATGAACTGGGGGTTGGCGCCGCGCTTGAGCAGCGTCTGGGTGTCCTTCGCCCAGGTGCCGTAGGCGCCGACCTCCTCGCGGAGGTGCCGCACGATCGCCTTGCCGGTCACGTCGGCCTCGCGGCGGTAGCCCTCGAACAGCGGGATCGCCTCGCCCAGCTTGACGTTGCTGGCGTGCAGCGCGATCCGGTAGGAGCGCAGCGCGTGGGCGGTCGACTCGATCTTCGGCGCAGCCCCGGCGGCGCTGCCGCCGACCTTGGCGGTCCCTTCGGCGGCCTGCGAGGTCGCGGGGACCAGCTCGCGGGTCTCCCGGGTGACGTGGGAGACCCGGTCGGCGAACAGCTGGCCGCCCTTCCCACCCACCACGGCGGTCCGGCCGAACTTCTCGTTCTCCGCCGCGGCGGCTTGCAGGCTGTCCTTGAGCTTGACGCCCGCGATGGCGACCACGCCGACCGCGACGCCGAGCGGGCCGGCCTTGCCCAAGGTCATCGACAGGTTCAGCGCGTCGAACGCGACCTTGGCGTCGCGGGCCATCTTGATGGCCTTGCCGCCAGCGATGGCCGTCGCGGCCAGCGCGCCGCCGGCCAGGGCCACGTTGGTAACCATGCCGTGGCTGGCAGAATCGAGGTCGGTGAAGGTGCCGAGCAGCTGGTTGCCGACCTTGACGCCGGTCAGCATGGCCGGCAGGAGCGCCTTGCCGAACTGGGCCTGGGCGTTCTTCCACTCGGCGTTGAGGATCCGCTGGGAGTTCGCCTGGCCGGCCGAGGTGCGGGCGAAGTCGCCCTGCGCGGTGGTGGTGTTCTTGAGGATCAGGTTATAGCGGGCGGTGACCTTGTCGGCCTCGGTCAGCTGCTTGACGTTGCGCTTGCCGGTCTCCCGCATCGCCTCCTGCTCGACCGACGCCGCGTTCAGCGCCACGCCGTACTTGCGGAGCGGCTCGACCTCGCCGACCAGCCCACTTCGCAGGTCGGCGAGGACCTGCTCGGGCGAGACGTTGTTGAACGAGGCAAGGTCGCCGGCGAGCTTGACCAGCCCGACCGACATGTCCGCGGCGGGCTTCTGGCCAATCTTCATGGCCACGAACAGGTTGCCGAACGTGGCGGCGGCCTCTTCGGCCGCCTGCGTGGACAGGCCCACGCTGGTGGCCGAGGTCTTGCCGAAGCGGAACACCACGTCGGCGGCGCGGCCGAAGACGACCTGGGTTTTGGAGGTGGTCTCGTTGAGGTCGCTGGCGGCCTGCCCGGCCGCGTTCAGCCCCTCGACGACCTTGCTGGCGACGAACCCGGCGCCGATCGCGGTGACGGTGTGGCCGACCCGCTCGGTGTTCTTGCCGAAGCGGGCCAGCCGGTTGTCGACCTGGTCGACGGTCCGGTTGAGCTTGCGCGCCTCGCCGAGGATCTCCACCGTAAAACGGCGGGTTGGCAAGGCTGCTCACCTCACTCCGGGGTCGGGCGCTGCTGGTGCCGGTGCGCCTCGGCGAGGACGGCTCCGAACTCCTCGAGTGGGAGCGCGCGGATCTGGGCGAACGTCCAGCCGGTCGCTACGGCGACGGCGGCGTAGGCGGCGAGGCGTCGTCGGTGGGCGGTGGCGCGGCGCTGCTCGGCGGCTGCCGCGGCGCGGCGCTCAGCGGTGGTTCGCTGGCCGCCTGGTCGGCGGCCTGGGTAGGGTCCGCCTGCTCGTCCGTGGTCGGCAGGGGCCGCAGGTGCGCCGCGTACGGCAGCTCCCGCCACCGCTCCGGGCCGAACGACGGGTCGGCCTTGCGCTTCATCACGCCGAGCAGCGCGACCCGCAGCTTCGCCGGGCGGATCCGTTCGATCAGCAGCGGCACTGGCCCGTCAAGCTCGCCCCGCGCTGCGCGCTCACCGTCGGTGACGGCTGCGCGCACGGCGGCGTAGATGCGGGCCATGACGTCGTCGAGGCCGGTGTAGGCCTCCATGTCCTCGTCGTCGCCGGTGGTGAGCAGGTCCAGGTCGATCACGATCGGCGCGTCGAGGTCGCCCTGGCCGTCCGCGGCAGGGTCGTTCGGCTCTTGCGGCATGGCTCCTCAAGGGGTAGAACGCGGTCCATCCGCACGAAAGGAACAGGCATGGACGTGTTGACGGTGGTGATCCTGGCGGCGGTCCTCGGGACGATCCCCGGCGCGATCGCGCAGAAGAAGGGCTACGGCTTCATCGAGTGGTGGCTGTTCGGCGCGGCCTTGTTCGTCGTCGCGCTGCCCGCCTCGCTGATCGTGAAGCCGTTGCCCCCGACGGGGCCGCCTACGCGCTCAGCGCACTGAACGGGGTCGCCACCGCGACCGTCGATGCCGCCGGCGGGATCTCCTGCCAGGGGCTACGGTGACGAGCATGGGCGATGCCGAGTTCCGCGCCATCGCCAAGATGGGCCGGGGACCTCAGCCTGGAACGGGGCCAGGAAGTCAGCTGGAACGAGGCCCGCGACATGGTCGAGCACACGTTCATCGGGGCGTGCATGCTGCTCCACGAGCGCGCCATCGACCTCGGTCGCGCCGTCCGCCGATCGCTTCCCGCACCCGTGCGGCGGCTGCTCGGGGCCTAGCCAGCCAGCGGGAACGCCCGGTGCAGCAGCTTGCCGACCAGGTCGGCGTAGGCCTCGACGACCTCGTCGCGCTTGGCGTCCAGCGCCGGATACACGTACGGCTGCGCGCGGACGCGGGTGACGGCCAGGCCGGCCCGCTCGAAGCCGCGGTGCGCGCGTTGCTGCTGCACGACCAACAGCTTGGACTGGCCACGCCGCGGGATCGTGCCGCCGAACTCGAGGACGACCGCGTGGGGGGAGCGGGCGCCGCCGATCGCGACCACGCCCTTGGACTGCTGGCGTAGCGCCCGGATGCTCTGGCGGACCGGGGTGATGGCCGGCTTGCCCTCGTGCGGGCCTTCGGGGGCGCGGCGGCGCGCCTCGGCGGCGACGATCTCGGCGGCCTGCTGGTTGACCCGGGCCAGCTCTCTGGGCAGCTCCGCACTCGCCTGCCGGAGCGCGGTGCGTAGCTCCCGCAGCCCGGTGACCTCGATCGCGCGGGTGCTGGCAGGCATCGGTGCTCAGAGCTGCTGGTCGGTCGAGACCAGCTTGACCTGGATGACCGGGTTAGTCCCTGAGGAGTCGTCGTAGGCCTCGAAGTTGATGTCCTGGCCGACGATGTCGGGGCCGCCGACCTGCGGGCCGCCCTCCTTGAACTTCACCGCTGGGAGGATGAAGGACAGCAGGAACGGGTTGCTGCCGCCGGCGTCGCCGTGGGTGAAGTCGATCTGCATGACGGTCGACGCGCCCGACTTGATGAGGCTGTAGAACTCCGACTGGCTGGTGTACTCCCCGGCCAGCTTTCCGCTGATCACCGGGATCCCGTTCTCGATCTGCTCACGCTTGACGCCGGCGTTGCCGAGGCCGCGGCGGCCGGCCGCCAGCGGCGTCTGGGCGGTGATCGTCAGGCCCGTCACGACCGTGGCGACCGCCACGCCTGAGGCAACGGTGGTCTCCCCGGCCGAGGTGGTGGCGGTGCCGCCGAGCTTGAAGTTGCTGGCGTCGGCGAACCCGAAGATCTGCGCGGCCGAGGGGAACGCGGCGACGGCCAGCGCCGTCGCGGTCGCCTCCTGCCAGCCGTCCACGGACAGCTTCAGGGTGGCCAGCTCGCCGTCGTTGCAGGTGAACTCCCACCCGGTGTACTTGACGCCCCGGTAGGTGTGCGCCTTGACGACCCCGTCGGTCTGCGGCCGGCCGACCTGGATCGTCTGCGACAGGCCGGTGCGCGGGCCCGGCACGTGGATCTGCTTGTAGGCGCCCGAGGCGATCAGGGTCGGGACGGTGATCGGGCTGCCGAGGGCGTGCTTCCAGATCAGCCCCATGCCGCCGCCGGTGGCGATGATGCCCCGGTCGGCGTGCTCCAGGGTCCAGTCGCCGTTGACGTCGTGGGCGGTGATGGCGGTGCGGCTGCCCCGCTTGAACGCCTGCCCGGCCCGCAGGCCCGCCGAGTCGGTGTAGGTCGGCACGTACGCGATCGACTCGGGGGGCAGGAACTCGTAGAACTTGTCGACGACGATCTCGGTGCCGACGGTCGACTCGGTCTTGAGGCCGAGCTGGGCGCTCAGGCCGCTGCCGTAGGGCACCTAGACCGCCTCCCCCTTCGCCTTCGCCGCCGGCTTGGCGGCCGGCTTGTCGTCGACGACCTGCCAGAGGGTCTCCGGCCACGCGTAGCCGACGAGGACGCCATCCTCGTCGTGGGCGATGAGCCGGTCGGGGACCTCGACGACCTCGTCGGCCTCGACCAGCTCCCGGCCGGTGAGCTCGGCGAGGAAGGGGACGCGCAGCGCCTCCCCGGTGACGTTGCGGAGCTTGGCCACGAGCCCTCCCTACTGGCGGTGGTTGTTGCCGGGCATCGGCGGCAGCCCGCCGGCCGGGATGGCGAGGCCCTGCGGGACCGTGCGGCGGACCGGGGCGCCCTTGCGCCAGATCGCGAGCAGGTCGCCGCGGATGCGGAGCGGATCCGGGCGGGCGGGGTCGTCACGGACCGACAGGCAGCGGATCGTGCCGTCGTCGTTGAGGTCGACGGCGGTGACCTCGCCGGTGAGGCCGCTCAGGCCGTTGAGGGTGTCGAGGGTCACCTCGTCGCCGGGGGCGAGGTAGGGGTAGGTGTCCACGCGGGCTCCTTCGCAGGTCAGATCCTCGACGTCCAGGTGATGGAGAACTCGAGCCGGGCGAGCTGCCCGTTGACGCCGTCACCGATGACGACCGGCACCTCCTCGAGCGTGAGGTTCGGCGCGACCGCCGTGATGTTCGGGCTGGGAATGGCGCCACCAGCGGTCGGGTCGGTGCGGAGTGCGGCCTCGCCGATGGCGAGGATGGCGAAGGCGCGGTCGCGGGCGGCGTCGCCGTCGTCCTCGCCGCTGCCGGCCCGGACGATCGTGACGTGGCCGGTCAGGGTGGCCTGGTCGGTCTTGCGCTGGGCGCCCAGGCCCGCCCAGGTCTGCGTCGCGGTGACCTTGCCGAGCAGGACCGCTTCGCCCATCGCGGCGGCTTCCTCGGGGGTGATGGCCCGGGCGGTCACCTTGACCTTGGTCTCGCCGGCGGCGTCGAGCGCCGCGCGCCAGAAGGCGCGGAGGCCCTTCTTGACGCCGGGGATGGTGGAGGTGGCCATCAGGCGTCGCCACGCAGCCGGCGCTGCTGCAGCAGCCGCCGCTCGATCCGGTCGGCCAGGCGGTCGGCGAGCCGGTCGAGGACCTCGTCGGGCAGGTCCTCGATGGCCTGCTCGAGCTCGCTGGCGTCCAGGTGGACCTTCACCGTCGTCGGTGCCTGCGCCATGTACGCTCCCCTTGTGGCCGGCTTCCCCTCGGCCCCCGGTTGGGGGCGGCGGCGAGAATGGGCGTCGAGGCGCACCCCTCGCCTTGGGAGCCGGCTGCCTAGCTTCCGATCCCGATCGGCAAGGAGCGGTGCTCGTCGAGCCAGGCGTCGACCTGCGGCATCCCGAACCGGCGCCTGCGCCCGGACGCGGTGACCTGCCCGGCGAAGTCGTTGGAGTACGAGGTCCCGTCGGGGGTGACGACCTGGGAGGCGGCCTGCAGCATGCTGGGCGCGAGCCGGGCGGCGGCGCGGAGCATCGCCATGTTCGACCCGTCACCGACCACGCGGGCCCAGCCGTGGACGTACTCCACGATGACGTTGGCCCGCCCCGTCGGGAACCGCCCCGAGGCGAGGTAGCCCGAGGTGCACTCCAGGATCCCGTAGGACTGCAGCGTGTAGCCGGCGAGGTCTCCCGCGGCACCGCCGACGGTCACCGACAGCAGCTTGGAGCACTCCCGCTCGTCGAGGACCAGCGTCCCGGCCCCGTCGCCGTTGTGGGTCTCCCGGGCGAAGCGGGGCACGGGGGAGAAGCCGAGGTTGTGGGCGAACTCGTTGAGGGTGGCGGTGCGGGCCTCCATCAGCCGCTCGTCCGGGTACTTGGTGGCGTCGGTGAACGGCTGGGTGTCGCCGACGTACAGGGCGCGCAGCTCCGGCAGGGTGAACAGCAGCTCCCCGAGGGCCTCGGCGCGGGTGGTCTGCACCACGTTCCGGCCGCCGATCTGCCCCGACCACGCGATGTCGTAGTAGAACGGGTCGGCCGGGCCGTCCAGGACGAACGAGTAGGTCCCGGTGGTGCTGGCGACGTGGGTGACGGTGCCGGAGGCCGGGCCGTCGGTGCCGTCCGGCTCTTTCAGGGTCACGGTGCACGTGCCGCCGGCGGGACCGTCGAGGTCCTGGAGCACGCCGGCGGAGTAGAACTTGGCGCGGGGCTGGACCGGGGTGCGGACCGGGAACTGCAGCAGGTCACCCATCTACACTCCTGGCATGCCTGGGATTGAGCGGTGCTGGTGCGACAGGTGGCCGAGGCGGTGCACCAACCGCGTCACGCAGGAGGACATGCGCTGCGACCTGTGTCGTGACGGTTGCGGCCTGCTCGTCAGCGGCGACTGGTCCGCCCACTACGGGCAGGTCGAGGTGACGTTCGAGGTCGACCTGCCAGCCCGGCTACGCCGTGGCTGACTAGATGCTCCCTCCGCCCTCGACGAGTCCCGCGCCGCCGCCGCCGCCTTCGACCAGGCCGGCACCGCCGCCGACCGTCTCGACCAGGCCAGTCCCGCCGCCGACCGTCTCGACCAGGCCAGTCCCGCCGCCGGTGGCCTCGGCGGTGACGCCGCCGCCGTCGCCTTCGACCCAGCGGGGTACCGCACCGATGAACTGCGCCGCCTGCGGCCACGGCGGGGCGTGCAGCCGGCCGCGGCGGAGCCTGGCGGCGAACCGGGGACGCGGGCCTGCTTGCCGGACAGGGCCGGGCCGCCACACCGACGGCTGCGGGATGACCTGCGGCCAGGGCGGCTCATGGAAGGTGGGGCGTCGGCGGAGTGTGGGCGCCGGCCGGGGCCGGACCCGCAGCCAGGCCGGCGCCCACACTGGCCGGACCGGCACCAGCGGGACCGGACGAGATCGCCGTGCCACGACGGGGCGTGGCCGGGTGGGACGGACCGGGGCGGGCTGCCAGGTCGGCGTGGTGACGACCTGCGGCCACAACAGGTTGACCGTCCGGCCACGGCGGGGCGGCCCGGGCCGAGGTCGGCGCAGCCGGGCCGGTTCGGGCGTCCATGGCGTCAGTGGCGTGACGGCCTGCGGCCAGGGCAGGTTGACGGGCCGCCCGCGCCGGGGCTGGCCCGGCCGGCGGGGGGTGCTCTCCGGGGCCGGCGGCCACGGCACGGCTGGTGGGGCCAGGCCGACCCACGGCGGCTGGCACAACCGGCCCCGCCGCAGGGGCAGCGGTCGGGCCAGTGGGCGGACCCGGTCGGGGACGAACACGCCGGGGGTGACGACCGGTGGGGCCGGTGGGACGAATACGACCTGTCCGCGGCGGCCCACGATGTCCGGGCGGACCTTCGCCCGGACGGTCGCGACGACTGCCTCCCGCCGCGGCGGGACCGGCACGGCACGGCCGCGGCGGACGACCGCCGGTCCCCGGCCGTGCTGGCGGACGACGGCTGCTGCTGCCGGCGCTGCGGCGACCGGGACGGCGGGGATGCCGACCGGCCGGCTGGTGCGTCGCGCGAGCGGTGCGCGGACGCGCAGCCGGATCGGGGTTGGAACACCCGCCGACGGGGCTGGGAACGCCGCTACGGGCCTCCTGGGCCGCGCAGCGGGCAATTCTCGGCCGGCCGGTCTCGGCTGGACGACCGACGGCGCCAGCGGGGGCGGCGCCGCTGGGGTCTGCGGTGGCCAGGGCGCCTCCCACAGCCGGCCGCGCCGCGGCGGGCGGGGGAAGCGCCTGGCCACCGGTCACCCTCCCCGCGATATGCTGGCCGGATCCTGGGTGAGTAGGGCGTGACACCCCGAGGGGCTCAGACCAACCGGGGAGCGTCGTCGGTCCTGCCTTGTCCCCGGCCGGCGCGGCATCGAAGGCGCCCGTCAAGCGCTATGGTGTCGCGCCGGGTGGCAGGGGGGCTCCTGCGACTACTCCAGCCAGTACGGCGCCAGGACGAACAGGTGGCCCGAGGGCAGCGCGCTGCCGATGTTGACGAACGCCAGCCCGTTGGCGATGCCCTGGTCGCAGGTCAGCTCGATCGGCGGGGTCCACAGCACGTCCCACCCTGACTGCGTGTTCAGGGTGACCTTGTCGACGGCGGCCGCGCCGATGGTCGGCCCGGTGGTGCCGGCCGCGGCGGCGGTGGTGACGTCGACGCCGGTGATCGCGGTCGCCGCGCCGCGCGGGTCGAGGTTCAGGCCGGTCACGGTCGAGAAGCCGGTGCCGGCGACGCGGACGGTCTGGCGGAAGATGCCGATGGTGTACTGCTGGGAGGTCGGGACGACCGCGCCGGCACGCACGCCGATCTTGACCTCGGCGAGCTTGTAGTTCGCGGCCGCGCCCGCGACCACGGCCGCGAAGTAGCCGTTGAAGGTGGTGCCGGCGGGGGCGCCGGCGAGCTGGCCCGTCTGCGACTCGACCGGGGCGCCGAAGTAGCCCATCGGTTACGCCTCCTCGCCGGCTTCGATGCGCCGGATCTTCTCGGCCTTCTCGGTCTGCCGCCGCTCGTGCTCCTCGAACAGGTGGTCGACGGCCATGCCGGCGGTGGTCAGGTGGAACCGGGCTTGCGCGAGGCGGTCCTCGCTCGACCGGTCGGTGAACTGCTCGGCCAGGTCGCCGGCCACCTTCTCGAGCGCGGCTTTGGCCTGCTCACGGGTCAGCTTGGCCACGTGGGGTCCTTTCAGAAGACGCCGGTGTAGGGGCTGATGACGGGCAGCGGGAACGCGGCTGCCACGGCCAGGGACAGCGGCTTGGTCACGACTCGGAACGCGCCGGCGCCGGCGTCTTCAGTCCAGATGACGCCGATCCTCGACGCGGCGGCGGTGCGGCAGCCGGACAGCGCCGTGCGGGTCTGCGTGCTCGCCTCAAACACGGTCCACGTGCCCCACGTGCCCGCCCCGCTCGACCACTTCACGGAGCGGACGGTGTTGGCCGCGTCCGAGTCGACGACGAGCAGCCACACGTCGGTGCCGTCGCTGGCCAGGAACACGCCGGCGCCCGCCTTCGACGCCTGGCTCGGGATGCTGACGCCGGCGGACCAGGCGGTGCCGTTGAACCTTCGGTGCAGGTAGGCGTTGGCGACGTCGGGGTTGCGGACGACCAGGTGCACATCGGTGGTGGTGCGCGCGACCGCGCCCCAGTCCCGCGAGTCGAAGTTCGCCGTGGTGCTCGCGGCCAGCGCCGTCTGGGTGACCGCCGACCACACCCCGGTCGAGCTGGACTTCGCCCACTTGACGTTCTTGGTGAGCTTCCCCGCGACGTCGCCCGCGTCGATCAGGCCGAGGGTGACGCCGCCGCCCAAATCGAGCGCCGCGACGACGTCGGTCTCGGCCGCGCCCGAGCTGATGTCGACGGAGGCGTCCCACCCGGGAGTCCACGACGAGCCCGCATCGGCGTTGGTGGCGCGGTGGCCGTTGAAGTCGCCGGTGTGGTCGACCCCGGCCGGGGCGCCCATCACCGAGAGCAAGTTCGGCCGGCCGCCTGAGTCCACGTTCAGGCCGGGGCCGTACGCCTCGTCGACGCCGGAGGACACGGTCGCGGAGATGATCGCGGCCGGCGCGCCCCAGGTGAGCACCCCGCCGGAGATCGTCCCGCGGACGTGGTCCATGCCGTAGGCGGTCGCGCTGGTGCGCCACCCGACCGTGGCGTGGACGACGTCGGTCGAGGCGATGCTCTTGTAGGCGACGGCGAGGTTGTAGCCGTACTCGCTGGTGGTGCCGCCCTTGGGGGAGTGGGGCAGCACGAGGCTCGCCTGGCCTGTCCAGGTGATGAGGTCGGTCGAGCGTGCCGCGTGCAGCGACGTCGGACTGGTCGCGTCGACCCACAGCAGCCACCAGGCCGCGTCGCCGGTGGCGTAGAGCAGGTGGGACTGGTGCGGCGTGCCCGTGCCGTCGGCGGAGATCGTGCCGAAGCCTGGCGTCCACGCAGGTGCGAAGGCGAACTCGGCGAGGGGGACCAGCGCCACGGCCGCCCCCTACGGGATGGTGAACTCGGACCAGGCGATGTTGGTCACGAAGCGGCGGGTGTCCGAGGTCGAGCCGGCGTCGGCCTGCCAGCAGGCGATCCCCTGGTTCTGGCGCAGCAGCATCTCGCCGTCCTCGGTGTCCGGCACCCAGTCCCCATCGGTCGCGTTGCCCGTCACCGTTGCCGAGATGTCGCTGATCGGCAGGAACGCCATGAACTGCTGCGCCAGGGTGACGACGCTGGTCACCTGCGTCGAGCGCAGGCTCGCGGTCGCGGCGGCGAAGCCCGAGTCGGTCTTGGCCGGCACGATCGCCGTCCCGGCCGGCGCGCCGGTGAAGGTGAACGTCTGCAGCACGATCCGGGGGCTGGTCGGGGTCGCCAGGGCGCTGCCGCGCTGGCTGGCGAACTGCACCCTGCGCAGCGAGCAGATCACCGTCGCACTGGTGTTGTACAGCCACCAGAACCCCGTCGAGGTGCCGTTCTGCGCGGCGGCCTGGACGACGTGGGCGCCGGTGTGGGAGCGGTACACCCCGGAGTTGAGCCGCTCGGAGACCGGGATGACGTACTGCTGCTGCACCACGCCGGGCCCGGCGACGGTGATCTCCCGGGTGTGGATCGCCTTCCCGACCGAGTCGGCCGGCAGGATGATCTTCTGCGCACCCACCTAGCGCCTCACCCCCGCCTCGACATAGGCCGGTACCCCAGCGGTTGCAGGCCCGCGACGACGCTGGCCTGCCGCTGCCCGGAGACCGGCCGGCGGAACGGCAGGAACGGGTCGACCGCCAGCGCCTGGCACTCCACGTCGGTCAGCTTGCGGGCGTAGACCAGCAGCGTGGAGACGTCGCCGCCGACGCCGACGACCTCGTCGGAGCCGAAGATCCGCATCGGCCCGCTGGTGTAGGTGATCGTCCCGGTCACCACGCCGGAGCTGGTGGCCGACTGCCCCGCGCTGGCGCCGCCGTCCTTCAAGACGTCGACGGTCAGGATCTCGCCGTCGCGCCAGCGGAAGAACACGTTGGTGTAGGCCGTGGTGGAAAGCGGCGCGGTCGCGGTCGCGTCGGTGTTCTGCCCCCCCGGCGACCCCGAGGTGGTCAGCACCCCGTCCAAGGTGGCGATCGTGTCGGCACTGAACACCGCCCAGCTCGCTTGCGCGCCTGAGGTGATCACCTTGCCGAAGATTCCCGCGCCGGTCGCGGTGGTGCCGTTGAACCGGAGCCGGCACACCACGGTGATCTCCCGCGTGGGGCTGTGGTGGTCGGGCGTGTCCGCGTACTCGAGGTAGTTGCCGCTGCTGCCGGACTGGGAGACGACCACCTGGCCGCGGTTGTCGCGGCCGCCGGTCACGGTCCCGACGACCGAGCTGGGCCGGATCCCGGTGACGACCTCCCGCCAGCCCGCCGGCCCGGCTTCGAGGATGGGGAACGCGATCGACAGCCCGTCCCACGCCCAGCGGTTGACGTCGCGGCCGACCTGGTCGGCCTGGCCGGCGGGCGGCTTGCGCTTGGCCTCGTCGCGCTGGAGCAGCGGCACCGGGCTACACGCTCTGCATCTGGTAGGTCGCCTCACGCACCGTCGAGCCGCTGGCCGGGAACGCCTTGTTGGTGGTGTTCTGGACCAGGTACTTGTAGTCCCCGGGCGGCAGGACGACGCCGCGGACGACCATCACCTGCAAGCCGGTCACGGCACGGACCACGAACCCGGCGACGTACAGGCTCGACTGCGGCAGCACCGACGTGCCGCCGTCGGGGAAGGTCACCCCGGCGTCGATCGAGGGCAGCAGGTACAGCTCGACGACGGTGCCGGCGGTCGGCGCGACCGCGAAGTTGACGCTGAGCTCCAGGTCGGCCCACAGGTTCAGCAGCGACCCGTTGTCCAGGCCCGCCGAGATCGCCTTCCCCGTCGTCGCGGCCAGCGAGTTCAGCTCTGTCGACAGGACCACGTTCGGCGAGGAGTACGGGCCGAGCTGAATCGTCGCCATCGCTACACCTGGCCGAGCGCCGTGGCGACCTGCTGGTCGGTGACGCGGAAGCCCTCGCCCCACTTGGCCTCGGCGCGGGAGCACAGCCGCGAGGAGATCGCGATCAGGTTGGCGCGGCTGGTGGTGGCGCCGCCGAAGATGCCCGCGACGGTGGCGCGCATGTTCGCGTCGCCGCTTCGGATGCCCTTGGGGCCGGCGCGCATGACCAGGTCGGTCCACAGCGCCTTGTTCGCCGCCGTCAGGGCGGTGTACTCCGCGGCGACGACCGCGGCGGCGGCGTCCTCGGTGGGCAGGTAGCCCTTGTAGATCTGCTCCTGCCCGCCGGTCACGCCGGCCGGCTCGGGGACCTGGTTGAGCAGCAGCGCGACGTCGGCGGGGTTGCCGGCGGCGGCGGCGTAGCCCATCGCGATCGGGTCGGTCGAGATCTCGGTGGCCAGGGCGGCCGGGGTGAAGGTGCCGGGCGTGACGATCGGCATGCTGGTGGGCTCCTGGTCGCGGTGGAGCGGGCTGGGCTACCGGCCGGGCTCGCCGGACGCCGACGGCGGGCTACGGGGGCGTCGGAGCGGCGTCGCGGAGCCGGTCGAGGACGTCGTCCTTCTTGCCCGAGGACGCGACGCCGCGGCGCTTGGCCTCCTCGCGAAGCTCCTCGAGCGTCATCGCGTCGAGGCCGAGCTGCACATCGACGGTGGACATCGCCCCGCCCGCGTCCGGCTCACCGCTGTCACCGCTGCCGTCGGAGGCAGGCTCCTGCTCCTCCTCGGCCTCGCCGGCCGCCTCCAGCGCGTCGGCCGGGACGGGCTGGCCCAGCTCGAGCTGCAGGCCCGGCTTGACCCGCGCCAGCGTCCCCTGCGAGTCCCGGTTCACCCACTCGGCCTCGTGCTCGTCGAGCTCGACCTGGGTGCCCCGCTCCCACGGGCCGTAGGTGCCGGAGCCGTAGTCCTGGAGGACCGCGTAGCGGGGCACCTCAGGCCCCCGCCAGCCCGCGCCAGGTGGTGCCGTCGCAGAAGAAGATCGCCGCCTTGTTCTGCGCGACGACCAGCACGGTCGCGGCGGCCGGGTTGCGGACCGTGAGCGAGAACGCGCCGCCGGCGGCGTTGTAGACGTACAGGTACGCGCCGGCGCTGGCGGCCTCGGCCGGCAGGTCGAGGTTGCGGGCCGCGGTCGGCGCGAACACGAACGCCTGGAACTGCTCGATCTCGGCGACGGTGAGCACCCGGTCGGCGGCCAGCGACTCACTTGCACGGACCGTCACGCGGCTGGCCCGGTCGCTCGGCCAGGTCGCGATCCTCTCCCTT
>Ga0307278_10000427_pt1 | contig 21407 bp, 19 predicted proteins | sample ER_DNA_117_FD_194482 | JGI IMG/M metagenome (GOLD analysis project Ga0307278, IMG submission 194482) | Bulk soil microbial communities from the East River watershed near Crested Butte, Colorado, United States - ER_DNA_117 | ecosystem: Environmental > Terrestrial > Soil > Floodplain | place...
CGCGAGCAGGAACCCGACGAGCAGCGAGCCCGCGTCCCCGAGGAAGACCCTGGCGGGCGGGAAGTTGTGGGGGAGGAACCCGAGACACGCGCCGGCGAGCGCGACCGCCAGGGACCCGACGAGATAGTGGTGCTCGTACGCGGAGATCCCGAAGAACGCGAGCGCCGACATGGCGGCGACGCCGGGGGCCAGCCCGTCCATGTTGTCGAGCAGGTTCAGGGCATTGGTCACGACCACGACCCACACGATCGTGAGCGGCAGGTCCAGGACCGCCGTGCCGAACACCCCCCCGCCGCTCCCCGTCACGTACAGCGCGACCGCCGCTGCGATCTCCACGGCGAGCTTGACCGGAGGTTGGAGCCCTCGGGCGTCGTCGACCAGGCCCAAGCAGGCGATCGCGACGGCGGCCACCAGGATGGTCGCGATCTGGATCGAGCCCCCCGCTGCGACGACCCCAGTGACGCCGAGCCCCGCCGCGACGGCGGCACCGCCGAGATACGGGGTTGGATCGACGTGGGTCTTGTGGGGAGCCGGATGGTCGACGAGGCCGAGCCGGATCGCGGTTCGGGCGACGAAGGGCGTCGCGAGGAGCGTGACCAGGCACGGGATGCCGAATGCGAGGCCGTACCGGACGGCGTCCGGGAGCTCGTCGAAGGCCTGCAGCATCCGCCGGATGCTACGGCCGTTGCCCTCTGAGGGCAACGGATCGGGCGAAGATGTCCTCCAGGATCCGGCGGTAGCCCCCGGTGGCCCGCGGCCGGTCGAAGCGCTCCTCGAAGGCTTTGCGGCCATTCCGGCCCATCTCCTCAAGGTCCGAACCCCGCATCCGCAGGATGCCCTCGGCCAGGGCGTCGGGGTCGTCGGGCTCGACGCGGATCCCGCACCCGTACTCCTCGGCGACGAGGGCAGGTTCGGCGCCGGCCTCCACCGCGGCGACGTACGGCCGAGCGGCCGCGAGGATCCCGTAGACCTTGCTCGGGACGATATAGCCGGCCAGCCCCCGTCGGAGGCCCACGACGTGCACGTCGGCGGCGCCAAGCGAGTCCGAGAGCGTCTCGTAGGGCTGGGTGGGCAGGAACTCGACGTTGCGCAACCCCATGCGGCGCACGTCGGTCTGGAGCGACGCCTTCGCCGCGCCCTCGCCCACGATCGCGAACACGACATCGGTTTCGCGGCGCAGGCGGTCAGCCGCTTCGACCAGCGACCCCAATGATTGCGACAGCCCCACGTTGCCCGAGTGCATCACGACGAACCGGTCGTCCCAACCCTGCTCGGCGCGGAGCACCGACGGCCCATCGAGCGGTCGCACCACCGAGCCGTCCGCCCAGTTGTCGATGACGACGACGCGCGATCGGGGTCCGTCGAGCTCGGCCAGGCGTCGTTCCATGTCGCGGCCGATGGCGATCACACGGTGGGCTCGCCGACGGAGCGAACGGTTCAGCGTGTCGAGCAACCGAACGAGCGAGCTGCTCCTGATCCTCCCCAGGACAACCCCCACCTCTGGGAAGACGTCCTGGTTCACATACACGAACGGGATACGCCGCACGGCGCTCACCGCTGCGGCGGCCACGGCGACCACCGGGGGATCGGTCATCGCCACCACGACGTCGGGGCGCGCGACGCACATCGCGCCGATGAGGCTGGCCGGGAGGTAGGTCGCGTAGTTCGCCAGGCGCGCCGCCATCCCCTCGCTGCGGTCGAACGACGTCGACCACACGCGGGCGACGTTCACGCGCTTGTGACGCTCATGGGAGACCAGGCCGCTGGAGAGGATCGGGTATTCGGGATCGTAGCTCGGCCGCCCGGTGACGACGTAGACCTCGTGGTGCTGACTCAGGTCCTCGCATAGCTCGGTCAGGAGCCGGCTGGTTGCGGAGCGATCGGGATGGAAGTACTGGTTGAGGACGAGGATCCGCATCCGCCCGCTGCTCCCTGTACCACTCGACGGTCCGGCGAACGCCGTCGTCATGGATCCGGTCCCTCTGGCTTCTCGGCATAGAAGCCTCCCAGGACCAGGACGTCCATCTTCGTCCGCACGAACGTGTCGATCGCCTGCTCGGGCGTGCAGCAGATCGGCTCGTTCTCGTTGAAGCTCGTGTTCAGCAGGACCGGCACGCCGGTCCGTGCCTCGAACGCCTCGATGAGCGCGTGGTAGCGCGGGTTCTGGTCCGGTCGGACCGTCTGCAGGCGGCCGGTCCCGTCGACGTGGGTCGGCGCCGGGATCTGGGCGACCTTGTCGGGACGCACCGGATATGTCATCAGCATGAACGGGGACGGCTCCGACCTGGTGAAGTAGCGGGCGGTCGCATGTTCGAGCACGCTGGGCGCGAACGGCCGGAAGGGCTCGCGGTGCTTGATACGGGCGTTCAGGACGTCCTTCATCTCCGCCCGGCGCGGATCGACGAGGATCGAACGGTTCCCGAGCGCTCGCGGTCCGAACTCCATCCGCCCCTGGAACCAGCCGACCACCTTCCCGTCGGCGAGCGCGTCGGCGGTCTGGGAGAGGATCTCGGGCTCCGGGAGCTCCGCATGGGCGACCCCGGCGTCCTCGAGCGCCTGCTTCAGGCGGGTGTCAGCGAACTCCGGTCCCCAGTAGGCGTGGTCCATCACGAACCCGCGAGGCCGGCCGAGGACCTGATGCCACACATGGTAGGCGGCGCCGACACTCGTGCCGCCGTCGTACGCGGCGGGCTGGATGTAGACGCGCCGGAACGGCGTCTCGTCGAAGATCTTGCCGTTGACCACGCAGTTGAGCGCCACGCCCCCGGCGAGGCACAAGTCGTCGAGGCCCGTTCGCTCGTGGAGCTGCCGCAGCATCCCGAGGACGACCTCCTCGAGCCGTCGTTGGAGGGACGCCGCCACGTTCTGGTGGTGCGGCTCGAGTGGCCCGTCCCCACGAGCCGGTCCGAGGTCGCGTTCCATGGCCGGGCCCCAAAGCGGCGGCAGCTCGGGCGACCCGCCGTCCCACGTCATCGCGGCGCCCTCGACGTGGTGCCGGAAGTATTCGAGACCGAGCTCGTAGCCGAGGCCGTCGCTCCGGACGATCCGGCGGAAGACGTCCAAGTGCTCCGGCTCCCCGTAGGAGGCAAGGCCCATCACCTTGTACTCGTCGCCGTACTTGGGGAAGCCGAGGTACTGCGTGACTGCCGTGTAGAAGACGCCGAGGGAGTGAGGAAACCTGACCTCGCCGCCGATCTCAAGGTGGTGACCCTCCCCGACGCCCCACATCGCGCTCACCATGTCGCCGAATCCGTCGATCGAGAGCACGGCCGCCCGTTCGAAGGGCGAGACGTAGAACGACGACCCGATGTGCGCGACGTGGTGCTCGACGAAGTGGGGCTTCGCGCGAAGCGCGGACTCGGGGACGCCGAGGCCCTCCGCCAGCGTCGCCTTGGCCCGGAGGATCTTCCGGAGGTTCGAGGCACGCTTGGTCGCCACCTGCCGGCCGGCGCGATCCTTCAGGGCGTGGACCACACGACGTCCGAGGTTCGCGCGGGGGTTGCGGGACAGGGCGAAGTGGTCGATCTCCTCTGGTCGGAGAACCGCGGTCTCGAGGCAGTAGCGGATCGAGCGATGGGGGAACGACGTGTCGTGCTTCAGGCGGGTGAAGCGTTCCTCCTCCACGGCAGCCACGAGCTGACCGTCGACGATCAGGGCAGCCGAGGCATCGCCATGGTAGGTGTTGATGCCGAGGACGTTCACGCCATCCTCGGGCGAATCACAACGGATCTGGCAGCTGGTGGGTGCATCGATGGGCCGTTCTGGAACCTCCGGTCGATGGGTTAGCGTAGCTGCAAGCCTCAGTCGAGGCTATATGGATCGACCCTCGTGAAGAGATCATCGACGTAGCGATCGGGCCAATCGACGAGGATGAGGCGGCCGCCGCGTTCATCCTGTCGGTCCTTCCTTTGATCCTTCCGCTGGTGGGACTCGGGCCTCTGCACGGGGCGGCTCTTGTGCTGCCCACCGGAACCTCACTCCTCGTGCTCGGTGTGAGCGAATCCGGGGAGTCGACGATGGCCGGATCGCTCCGAGCGAACGGCCTCCGGTTTCTCGCCGACGACGCGTGCGCGATCGATGACGATGGACGGATCTGGCCCGGGCCGCCCCTCACGGCCGGAGAGCACTTCGTCTCCGACGACGCCAGTCGCGAGCTCACCCGGTACGACGGCAGCGGATCATCGAGGTCAAGCAGGGAACTGGCGACCCGCTTCCGATCGGGGCGACGGCGATACTCGATCCGAGCGATGAGCGGGCCTTGCCATCCGTAGCCTGTCTGCCGGCGAGCGCATCGCCGAGATCCTTCGGCATGTCCGCGCGCGGGCCCTGCCGTAGTTCCCGGAGCAACGGCAGCTCTCCGCGGCCACGGCCGTGTCTCGACGCCCGGCTGGCGTCGTGTCCTCATCCCCGGGACGCATCAGCCGGGCGACGTCGCTTCGGCGATCGCCCGCTGGCTTGAACAAGCTCACGCGATGGACTCCCGGTGCCCTCGCGTATCCTCTGCACGGGATGCAGGGCTCCAAGATCGAGCTCGCGATTGACGGCTCGCCGAGCCGTCGCCTTTGGTCGTCGCTCCGGGAACTGCTCCTGTTCCGGAGCACCATCCTCGCTTTCGCTGAGCGCGACATCCGCGTCAAGTACAAGCAGAGCGTTCTCGGCATCGCGTGGGCCGTGATCCAGCCTCTCGCGTTCATGCTGGTCTTCACATTGACCATCGGTAGGATCGCCGACGTGGCTACAGGTGATGTGCCATACGCGGCGTTCTCCCTCTCCGCCCTGGTGCCCTGGACCTTCCTGTCGACGGCGGTGTCGTTCGGGGCGAACGGCGTCCTGAGCGACGCAGCGATGGTGCGGCGCGTGTACTTCCCGCGTGAGGTCCCCGTTCTGGCTGGCGTCGCTGGGACGTCCGTCGACTTCGTGATCGGGCTCATGTTGTTCTCGTTGATTGGGCCGTTCCTCGGCGCCCACGTGTCCGTGTGGTGGCTCGTTACCCCAGTGCTCTTCGTGCTCTTGGGCGCACTTGCGGCTGCCGTCGCGATCCCGCTCGCCGCGATGAACGTGTACTACCGCGATTTCCGCTTCGCGATCCCGTTCGCGTTGCAGCTGTGGTTGTTCGCCTCGCCGGTCGCCTACCCGCTCTCGGTCGTTTCGCCCGACTATCGGTCCCTTTACGTGGCCATGAACCCGGCGGCCGGGATCCTGGACTCCTTCTCCGCGGTACTGGCGGAAGGCACGGCACCGAACTTGGCATACCTCGGTGTGAGCGTGTTGGGGACCTTCGTCATCGGGGTGCTTGGATATGAGCTGTTCAAGCGCCTCGAGCCGAACTTCGCGGACGTGATCTGAGATGGCTCACGCGGTCCGGTTCGAGGAGGTCACGAAGCGTTACCCCCGAGGCTGGACCGAGGGCGAGGAGCCTCGCTACGCATCGCTGCGTCACGACCTCGTGTCGGTCGGCAAGCGCCTCAGCTCGAGGGCGCGAGGTCGACCTGCTCGTGAGACAGGGGCCCTGGCCCTGAAGGACGTGTCGTTCGAGATCGAGGAGGGGGAGTCCTTCGCGGTCATCGGGCCGAATGGAGCGGGCAAGAGCACGGCGTTGAAGCTCATCTCGCGGATCTCATATCCAACGTCGGGGCGTCTCCGGATCCGCGGGCGCGTCGCCGCGCTCATGGAGGTCGGCTCCGGCGTGCACCCGGAGCTCACGGGACGCGAGAACATCCGGCTCTACGGCCAGATCCTCGGGATGAACAAAGCCGATATCCGCCGGCGGTTCGATGAGATCGTGGCGTTTTCCGAGCTTGGAGGAGCCATCGATACGCCGGTGAAGTTCTTCTCATCCGGGATGCAGCTGCGGTTGGGCTTCTCGATCGCCGCGCATCTCGAGCCCGACATCTTCGTCGTCGACGAAGCCCTGGCGGTCGGTGACGCCGGGTTCCAGGCTAAGTGTGTCGAGCGCATGACGAAGCTGGTCGCGGAGGGGCATACGCTTGTCTTCGTGTCCCACGACCTGTCCGCCATCGAGGCGGTTTGCGGGCGGGGCATCTTCCTGCGGGCGGGCGCGATCGTCTCCGAGGGCTCCGTTACGTCCGTGCTCCTCGACTACATCGATTGGATCGATCGTCGCGGTGATCGCGAGCGTGGCTTCGCCCCGGTTTCAGGCGGTGACCTCACGATAAGGCACGTGACCGTCCACGACGAGTCGGGGGCTGAACGATACGCGTTTGCGACGGGGGAGTCTGTCGAGGTGCGGTTCCACATCCACGTGGCTGCCCCCATCAGAAGCCCGTTCTTCTCGCTCGGGATCAGCGGTGGCGGTCCCGGCACACTCGTTCTCTGTTCGATGTTGGACGGGCCTGAGCGCTTCGATCTCGACCCTGGCTCACATGTGGTGGTTTGCCGGATGCAGGCGCTGCCACTGGGCCCGCGCTCCTACGAGTTGTGGACCTCCGTCCGGGGCTCCGCAGGGATCGGGGACATCCTGGATTGGACCCATGTGGGTGACATCCGCTTCGCTCCACCACGAGAATCAGTCGGACCTGGAGGTGCCACGCTCGCGCGGTTGTACTCACCTGTGGTAGTTGAAGACTCCTGGAGCTTGACCTCGTGAATTCACCGATCGACCGCGGCTCGCTCTTCGGCGAAATCGAGGGTGCCGTGGAACGCATCGACTCGGGGCACTTTGGGGGACGCTTGCGGGCCGAGCACCTCGCGCGCTACCGATGGGCGGTGGCGATGGTGGGTGACAAGACCGTCCTGGATGTCGCGTGCGGTACCGGGTACGGCAGTCGACTACTCAGGGAAGCCGGCGCCAGGAGCGTCGTTGCGGTCGATATCGCGCTGGATGCATTGCGGTTCGCGCGAGAGCGATACGGCGTCTGGGCGGTCGCAGCAGATGGCGGTGCACTTCCAATCGACGATTCGTCCTTCGGGATCGTGACCACCTTCGAGACGATCGAACACGTCCCGGACCCCGAAGCATTCCTCCGTGAGCTGCACAGAGTGTTGGAACCAGGAGGGATCATGCTGCTGTCGACGCCCAACGCATCGCTCAGCGAAGGCGACAACCCGTACCACTTGCAGGAGTTCACTGGATCCGAGCTCAGGGAAGCTGTCTCGGCAGCTGGTTTCGAGATCCGCAATTGGCTGGGTCAAGGCTGGAGGCTGAGTAGTCCATTGTTCAGCAGAGTCGTCGGCCTGCGCCGGCTGGCGTGGGAGGTCGAAGGAAGGGTGCGGCCGGTGCGTTCCGTCCCCGGAGCACAGCCACGCTACTTCTGTGTCGCAGCTGCACGGCGCCTCGCTTCATGAAATCGGCCGGAAAGGCAGGAGTTAGGGCTGCCGTCGCTCCGAAGCAGCGTCTCGCCGTCTGCGTTGTGCATTGGCGCTCACCCGACTCCCTGGTCCCTACAGTCGCGAGCTTAATGGAGAGCAGAGGGGTCGATCTTGACGTCGTGGTGGTCGACAATGCATCCGGCGCTGAAGTTGTCGCGAGGCTGCGGCGGGACCTGCCTCTGCCCGTTCATGTGGAGGCGTTGTCCGCGAATCTCGGCTTTGCAGGAGGGGCCAACTACGGGTTCCGGATCCTTTCCTCAACAAGTTCGCCGCCTCCGTATGTAGCCGTGTGTGCCCACGACACGCTCGTTGAGCAGGACACGTTGTCTTTGCTGGTTGGGGCCCTTGAGACTTCCCCGAGACTGGGTGTTGTTGGCCCGGTCCTCGACCGAGGCAACGGAGTCTATCGGGCGAGCCACGGATACCCGTTGGAGCCGTGGGCTTGGCGCGTGTCAGAGCTTCCGAACGGACAACATCCTAGCGACTGGCTCGTCGGGGCATTGATGGTCTTTCGGTTCGCCGCGCTCCGAGCGGTAGGCGTGTTCGACGAACGACTCTTCGCCTACGAGGAGGATGTGGACATCTGCTTGCGGATGTGGCGCGCAGGATGGCAAGTCGCTTACGTAGACGGTGCTCGCGCACGCGAGCACGGATCAGCGATCAGCGGTCAGGGCCATGTCTACATGATCGCGATGAATTATCTACTCCTAGCGCGATGGCACCACGGCAAAGGCATCTTCGCCCGGGAGGTTGCCAGGAAGCTGGTGCATGCGCTGCGCGCCACCATGGCGTCATTGGCACCATGGAGATCTGGTGATCAAAGGAGACTCTCGCGCTTCTTCGCTAGGGCGCAATTCCGCGCAGTGTGCGACGCTGTGAGGGGTAGGTCCGGTGCCCCGGATATGAGGATCTTCCGTTGACCAGGCAATCCCGCAGTGACTGTTTCCCAGCGCGCCCCAGATTTGTCGCGCGATGCGCCACCGAGAGACGAGAATCTGACTCCAGGACTCCGACGGAAAGTGCAAACCTGCCGCGCTTGGGACGTCCCTCGCGGGGCCGTTTCGTCTTGGATGTCGGGTCCGGACGGACCGTTGGTTTGCCATGCTGACCGCCCGTGGGCTGCTGGGGCGCCCGTGACTGAGTCCACCGCAAGCGCAGCGCGGGACCCCCATTCTCGATCCCGATGGGCTACGGAAGCTGACGACGGCGCTATCGAGCCACGAGAAGCCGGATTTGGCACGATCGTACTTCTCTCGCATCTTGGCGGGCATCTCCAGCTCGACCTTGCGAACGGATTCCGTGAGCTTGGCTGGGAGGTGATCTGGTGGGGCCACGAAGACGAGCGATATTTCAACAGCTTCGTGGGTGGGATCGGAACGCCGGCCCTTGTACTCTACGCCGATGCCGCTGGACCGGTTTTCCCCTCACTGCTCCGTTGCCCTCATCCCACTGCGGTATTGCACTCCGACAGTTACCGATACACGAACGCGCGGGTCAGGCGATCGCAGCTCTTCGACATTGCCGTGTCGTGTCATCCGGGTGCCCCTCTTCACGCGTTCGCCCGGTCCCATCCTCGGGCGCTCCTGCTACCCCACGCCGTTGTACGACGCGATTACGCCACCTTGACAGAGACCCGCGATCTTGAGGTCGGGTGGGTTGGATCCAGCTCTGCCCCCATCTATCAGAGAAGGCGGGACCTGCTCCCCATCCTTGCCGATAAGTTCGTCATGAACGACTGGAAGAAGCGATATCCCCCGAACGCAATTCCGCGTATCTATGCTCGGTCAAGGGTCGTTGTGAACATCTCGCGGGATGATTGGCCGTCGGATGCGAGCACGCGAGTGTTCGAATCGATGGCTGCTGGAGCGCTCCTCATCACTCAGCTGCCGACAGAGCTGACCGAACTCGGATTCGTCGAGGGTGAGCACTTCATCGGGTACTCCGACGACGACGATGTGCCTGCCCTTGTAGCGCACTGGCTTGGCTGCAACGGACAGAGGGATGAGATCACTCGGACGGCGCGAGCTCGAGTCCTGTCATCGTTCACCTATACGGACAGGGCACGCACGTTGGCGCATGTCGCCGTGAGTGAAGGCGCTGCGCTCGTGGCTTCACGCCGTTTGAGCGAGGCCACCGCGGCGGCCCTGGTGCTCGAACAATACCTCCAGGAGCGCCGATGGTCAGCGCTTCTCGGTCGAGGATGGTCCCTCCTCACGTCCGCCCGCTTGCGAGCGGCAAGCGTCCTATGGGCAGGGCTCAGGGCGAAGCGTGGGCGACGGCGAGGGCGATGGCGTAGATGTGAAACCTAACGTCGACGTATCGGCTGGCTTGCGCTCCTCCATGTGAGGATGATCGAATCACGGTGATGGGCGTCAACCAAGCTCTGTCAGGGGGAAAGCTGTCCCGGGGCACGGGTATGCATTGGGTCTGACTACGTCGCTCAGGGGAAGCCTGAATCCTACGGCATCTCCGAACGGCGGTCACGAGGAACTAGGAGGTAGTTGAGCTCCCGCCATGCCGGGTCGCCAACGATCTGATCTCTGAATTCGAGACCTGTGGCGGTCAGGTGATAGGCGAAGTAGCCAAGCTGATCTAGGAGCGACGTCAATGCTTCTTCCATCCGATGGTCGGGCCACACCTCGCAGATGATGAAGGGCCGGTCTCGCTCGATGAGGACGCGGCCGCCCCGCAGCACACGATCCTCGGTCAGCTCGGTGTCGATCTTGATGACATCGACTCTCTGGGGCCCTTGGTTGGCAGCCCATTCATCGAGCGTCGTGACGGCAACTTCTACGGCGTTGCCGCCGCGCTCGACAAGCGTGGAGCCGTCGTGTCCATAGGAGGGCAGGAAGAGGAGTGAGGTCCCGGACTCGTCAGCCAACGCTACTCCGTAGACTGCAACATTGCGTAGATCGTTGATCCGAACGTTCCGCTTCAGTCGTTCCAAGCTGTAGGGCTCGGGCTCGAACGCGTGCACCTGAGGGCGATGAGGCTGCAAGGCCGCTGCAAACGTGTACGCGCCTGCGTTCGCACCGACATCGAGGAAGCACTGGGTCCTCGGCAGGAGACGACGGAGCAGGCGCTGTGTCGCCACCTCGTACCGTGAGAGGCCTCCCCAGAAGATCCACTCCGGCGACCCGTCTGCACCGTCAAACTCCATCCGGTAGCTGACGCCCATCGCTCCGTCGACGTCGAAGACGCCACGCACTGGCATCAAGCCGCGGATGCGTGCCGGGATGCTCGCAGCGCGGGGACGCAAGAGCTGCACAGAGCCGTGTGAGAACAACGAGGGGGTGAACGCCAATCGGATTGAGCGGCGGACCCAGCCTCTGACGCTGCGGATCATGGGGCCAGACACAGACGAAGCCTAGCGTCGACCGGTCTTGCGCGGCCCGTGTGTGTGAGGAGCTGCCGGAGTTTCTCCCCCCTCCCGGCGGAATTGGCGGTCTCCCTCCACGAGGTCAAGGCCCAACTTCGCCCGATGCCTACTGCTCGATGGTCAGGTTCGTTTCCTCCCAGGACGGTACGAGGCCACTCTCCCTGCGGCGCAATCCTACAGCTGTCGCTTGTCCGGCAGGACGGGGACATGTACGGATCTACGATGACCGCGCCCGAGAGCCTGTATGCGAAGCTGTCGGACGATGCCAGCGCTATGGTTGACTGAACAGGATGAGCGGCCGTCCCAGCGCGGGTTGGAAGGCAAGGGAGCTCTTCAACAAGGCTTCGTACGCCATCTTGCGGCCCAATGTCCATCGCGACGCGAAGCGGAGGGGACTCAGCAGTGCCTTGTGGCATCCGCACCACTGGACCCGCTTTCCCATCCGCCTCGAAGGGACAGTGCGTCGGTCCCCGCACGGCTACCTGTATGAGGTGGTTGATCCCGAGTCGATCGAGCAGTGGGATCGTTTGGAGCGATACGAGCCGGTGAGCTGGTTCGATCCCCTACCCGGGCAGGTCGTGATCGACGTCGGCGCGTTCGAGGGTCGGTACACCATCGCATCGTCGATCTCGGTCGGGAAGCGAGGCATTGTGCTCGCGTTCGAGCCAGATCCACGATCGCGGCGTGCCCTGATATGGAACCTCGCCCTGAACGATGCGGCCAACGTCATCGTCGTCCCTGGATGTGCGTGGAAGGAGGCCGGCCACCTCAATCTGCCAGTGACCGAGCACCGGGTCTGGAGTCGTGTCGAGGTCGATGGACCCGGCGAATTGGTGGCAGCCCATGCCGTGGATGACCTGGTGCAGGGGCTATCACTGAACCGTGTCGACTGGATGAAGCTCGATGTCGAGGGAGCCGAATGCGAGGTGCTGGAGGGGTCGAGGGACGTCTTGTCCCGATTCCAACCGACGATCTTCGTGGAGGTCCATGGCACACGCTCCGAGTTGAATCGCTTGCTTTGGGCGGTCGGCTATGCGGAGGTCAGTTGGCTCGGGAGCGGCATCGAGTGGCCGGGCGGTCAGCACGGGTGGGTCCTCGCTGCTCCGAAAATCGCCGCCGGGGTCGGGCCGTGAGCACGCGTCGGAAGGCCGCGGTCTTCGGGACCGGGCGGCTTGCCTCGGGAGGAGGCGTCGTAGCCGTATGTCGCCAGACGGTGGTCGCCCTTGAGGAGGACGGGTTCCGAACGACATACGTCAACGTGTCGGCGGGTGTGCGTGGCGGCCGTTTCGCGGCCGCAGCAGAGGTGTGGAACGCAAGAAGAACCTCATCTCGCATGGGGCCGGTCGACGTTGCGATCTCGAACGGACCGATCGGGATCGGTGTGCGCGGCGCGACTTCGGTCCACATGTACCACGGGACGTACGTGGGACAGGCGGCCGCGATCCGCTCGGCGATCTCCCGGCGGGGTGCGTGGAGGATGCGGGTTTTCGACGGCGGCCAACTGGAACAGCGAGCGGGTCGCGGCAAGGTGTGTCTGGCGAACTCGGACCGGACCGCAGCTGAGGTGGCCGGGCACTTCGGCTTTCGATGTCGGGTCGTGTGGTGCCCCGTCGAGGTCGACGAATTCCGGCCGGGAAACCTGGACACCGCCCTCATGGCGCGCATTGGCGTTGAGCGAGGCCGGCCCGTTGCACTGTTCGTCGGCGCGAACCGTCCGATGAAGGGTCCGGTGACGGCAGCTCGGGTCGCCCGCCGCATGACGGACCTCACCTGGATCGTCGTCGGCCGCCCTTCCGCGCGGCTCGACTTCGGGACGAGTCGCGTGATCTGGCTCGACGCGATCCCTCGTGCCGAGATGGCGCCCCTACTTCGGTCGGTTGATGTCGTGCTGACGCCCGGAGTGTACGAACCCTTCGGGATACTGGCGGCTGAGGCGCTTGCGTCGGGGACGCCCATCGTCACGGGACCATCCGGTCTCGCCGACCTGGTGTTGCGCGGCGCCGGCCGGCGGTTCGTGGTGCCCGACCCCGAGGACGTCGTCGCCCTCCAGCGAGCGACTGCTGCCGCGGTTGAAGACCGTCCTTATTTCAACGACGTCCTGGAGGAGGTCCGAGATCAGATCCGAGAGCTGCTGGCGCCGGCAGTTTGGCGCGAGAGGTTCCTCGCCGAAGCGGGGATCGCCCCACCCGCGGTTGCCCATTGAGCTCGGCCGTCCGAGGCCGGGGTCAACTTTGAAGACCGTTGGTGCCTCGGGGTTCGTCGAGCCATCCGTTCCAGGGCGTCCACACCGGATGGATGAAGCGTGATGATGTGTCTGCCTGGAGCCGAGGGTGGCGGCGGTCAGAGGCCAAGCCTGCACTCGGTCGCACACCGGTCAGGGACGACGGCGCGACTGAGCTGCATCCAAGGCCGGTCGATGCTTCCGCCGAATCCGGATCGCGCTGAGCGGCCTTGACGCCTATGCGGATCGCAGTCGTCCTGTCCTCCGATCCCTTGGCGTCCGCGGACGGGGTCCGCGACTACTCCGAACGGCTTGCCACGGAGCTGCGAAAACGCGACTGTGAAGTGCACGTCCTCGCAACATCAGGTGGGCCCGTGAAGTCGGTGAGAGCCATTGGCAGGTCCCGCAAGCGGACGTGCGGGATCGATTGGACAGTGATGCAGTACACGCACCTCGCGTGGTCAAAGCGGGGATTCTCGCTCGGCGCCCTGGCGATCGCTGCCGCCGTGCGGCTTGGCGGGACGAAGCTGGCTGTGACGATCCATGATCCATTGCCGTTCGGCGGAACACGGGCGCGTGATCGGATCCGGACGTTTACTCAACTCATCGTTATGAGGTCGCTCGTTGTGCTCGCGCACCGCACCTTCGTCACTCTTGATCCTTCGGTTATCCCTTGGGCGACTGGACGGATTGGTATCTCGCTTTCCTTCGTGCCTGCGGGAAGCAACGTCGGTGTCGCGAAGCACGATCGCACCGGGGGCTCTGAACCCACCGTGGTCGTCTTCGGAGTCACGGAGAACAACGTCGCCGAGGCTTCGAGGATCGCCAATGTGGCACGGACCGCCCGTCGGTCGCTTCCGCATCTCACTCTCTGCGTGGTCGGGCGTGGGGCGCAGCAGTCGTTGCCCGTTCTACGGCGCGCGCTGGACTCCTCCGATGTGCGACTCGAGGTTCACGGCGTCCTCGCTGCGCAGAAGGTGGTCTCACACATCGCGAGCGCGGACGCGCTCCTCTTCCTGCGCGGCGGCGCGTCATCCCGCCGAAGTACTGTCATCGCGGCGATCGCGTGCGGCACACCAGTCGTCGCCGAGTTCGGTCCCGAGACGTCGGTTCCGATCACACAGGCCGGGCTAGAGCTGGTGCCATTAGGCGATGATGCCGCTGCGGCTGCCGCCGTCGTTCGCATCATCCAGAACCGTCCATGGAGGGCGGAACTCTCGGCGCGGAACCGTGAGGCGTACGCCCGGTGGTTCTCGTGGGAAAGCATAGGGACAAGAATCCTCGAGGATCTGCGGTGATGCAGGGGCCGAGAGCTGCCGTGTAGATCGACCGGGCGTTCCTTATCGTGGCACGCACGCAGTTCAGTACGCCGCGCCGCGGTACAGACAGCTAGCGGCAGGCTCGGATCGAGTTACGTGCGTATCAGGCGAGGCGCACTCCTGTGGGCGGGGGCGGCGTGGGGAGCGGTGCTTGCCGCGGCTCTGCTGACCGACGCTGGCAATCCCTGGAGTACTTAGGTTCTCGCCTCCGGTCCTCCTGATCGGGATGATCGGGCTCATTGCCATGCCATTCCTCGTGTCGAAATGGCGCATCACGTTCTGAGTCTTCCTTGCCTGCTTCATGGTGGAGGACCCGTCCAGCTCCTTGCGTGAGGGTCTCGAGCCCTACCGGTGGATCGAGCAGCAGGTCGATCCGGCGAGGACCGAGCTGCCGAGCAGGTCGCCGTCGTCGGCACCGGGCACGTGGGCCTGGTAACGCCGTCACTGGCGAGCCCTCGGCCACGAGGTCGAGGGCGTGGACTCGGATCCGGAGATGATGGGCTCGCTCCCCCGCGGCGAGGCGCCGGTGCTCGCGGCTGGCTCACCGGGTAGACATGCCCGAGTAGAGTCGCGTCGATGAGTGGGGGAGTCGTGGTCACGGGCGGGTCCGGGTTCCTCGGCTCTACGTTTGTTCGGCGTGCCGTGTCCAGAGGTCAGCCTGTTGTCAACGTAGACGTCGGAACCTACGCCTCTGACGAGCGCAGGCTTCAGTCGGTCCGGAGATCCACGGACTCCAGCCAGTTTCGAACCGAGCAGATGGATGTCGCCACGAACGCCTTCACAGCACTGGTTCGGCGTCTGAGGCCTTCAGTCATCGTGCACTTCGCAGCAGAGACGCATGTGACGCGAAGCGAGAACGACGCCAGGGCCTTCGCCTACGCAAACGTCGATGGGACGCGGGGGGTGTTGAAAGCGGCAGAAGAGTCGGGCGCCAACCTGGTGCTGCACGTCTCTACCGATGAGATCTATGGACCAAGCGTTGGTCCCCCGTTTCGGGAGGACGATCCGGTCGTCGAAGGCGGCCCTGCCACGAGCGCGTACGCGAAGAGCAAGGCGCAAGCCGACGAGATTGCCCGCCAGTCCTTTCCCAGGATTCCCGTCATCGTCGCTCGCCTGTCCAACTGCTTCGGGCCGTGGCAGCACCCCGAGAAGGCGATCGCGCGCTGGACGGTTAGGGCCCTCCAGAAGCAGCCAATTCCCGTCTGGGGCGACGGGAACCAGGTCAGAGACTGGATGCACGCGGAGGACGCCACCTCCGCCCTCGAACTTCTCATCGAGCGCGGTACCCTCGGGACGGTCTATAACATCGCGCCACAAGGTCGTCAACGCACCAACCTGGAGGTAGCTCGAAGCGTTGCGCGCGCCGCGGGCCAATCGCCCAAAGCTGTGTATCTGTCCGAGTACGACCGGCCGCTCCACGACAGACGCTACGCGATCGAAGCCTCGCGCATCCGGGAGCTCGGTTGGCGGCCGGTCGGCTCGTTCGATGATCGCCTCATGGAGACCGTGGACTGGTATCGGCTGCATCCCTCGTGGTGGGAGCCATTGCTCCCTGAAGCCGAGGCGCTTTACTCGGATGAGCTGGAGTTGTCCCCGTGACCGAGGAGACCGACGGTGTAAACGTCATCAATGCGGAGAGTCACAGCGATCATCGCGGAAAGCTAGTCGAGATCCTTCACGCATCCGACTCGTCCGTTCCGTTCGTACAGGCGAACCACTCGCATTCGGTTCGGCACGTCCTCCGTGGCCTCCACTATCATCGGCGACAGACCGACTGGTGGTACCTGGCATCCGGCTCGGCGCGGGTCGCTCTCGTAGACCTGCGAATGAAGGTCGAACGCCCGCCTGTCCAGATGATCGAGTTGCGCTCCGACGAGCCGACGGTGTTGCAGATTCCTGCCGGCGTCGCCCACGGCTCTCTCGCGCTCTCGGATATCGACCTCATTTACCTCGTCAGCGAGGAGTACGACGGCACCGACGAGTTCGGCATCGCCTGGAACGATCCCTCGCTCGCGATCCCGTGGGGGATCGATCGGCCGATCCTCTCGGCGCGTGATCGTGACAATCCGGAGCTCCAGTGGGAACGGATCCCGCAGTTCTAGTAACGGGAGCGGCGGGCCAGGTTGGCCAGGCCCTTCGAAGAGAGCTTCCTTCCGCTCGGTTCCTCGCACACAGTGAGCTCGACGTGACGGTCCCCACCGCCGTCCGCGAGGCCGCGCGGGGTGTCGACGTCATCGTCCACCTCGCGGCCCTAACCGATGTGGACGCGTGCGAGCGCGATCCGAAGACTGCTGACGCGGTTAACTCGCTCGGAACGCGAAACGTGGCCGAGGCCGCTAAGGAAACGGGGGCACGGGTCATCTACGTCTCGACCAACTACGTGTTCGACGGGATCAAGGCCGAGGAGTATGCGGAGGAGGATAGTCCCGCGCCCCTTAACGCATACGGTCGCTCGAAGTTGGCCGGGGAGGCCGAGGTTCGAGGGCGAGGCAGGCATCTCGTCGTGAGGACGTCCTGGGTGTTCGGCGGTGAGAGGAACTTCGTGAAGACCATCCTGGAAGCGGCCAAGCGCGGGGGGGACGTCGATGTCGTCGACGACCAGGTGGGCCGCCCGACTTGGCACCGGGACCTTGCGGCGGCGCTCGCTCAACTCGCTCGCGAAGACATGACCGGCGTGCTGCACGTGGCCGGGGACGGGGAGCCGGGCAGCTGGGCGGACCTGGCGAGGGCGACAATCAAAGCGGCGGGAGTGACGGCGCGGGTCAGGAAGGTTGACACGGCCGCATACCTGCAGCGGGACGGAACTAGAGCCGCGACTCGACCGGCGAACGGTGCCCTCTCGCTGGAGAAGGCCAGACGTGAAGGCGTCACTCTCGGTGACTGGCGAACTTCCCTCATCGAGTACGTGGAGGAGCTCTCGTGAAAGGTGTGGTGCTCGCGGGAGGTCTCGGAACTCGGCTCTTCCCAATGACGAAGGCCGTCAACAAACACCTGCTCGATGTGTTCGATGAGCCCATGATCCATTACCCGATCCGATCGCTTGCTCGGGCGGGCATCGACGACATCGTCTTGGTCACCGGTCAGGACAGCGCGCCGTTCGAGGTCTTGCTCGGGGATGCCGGACATCTCGGCGTTCGCATCACCTATGCGGAGCAGGAGGGGGAGCAGGGGATCGCCGACGCGCTCGCCAGAGCTGCACCGCACGTGGGTGATGAATCCATGGTCGTCATCCTGGGGGATCAGATCTTCCAGGACAATCTTGGTCCATACATCGAGGGCTACCGTCGGCAGAAGCGAGGCGCCAAGATCCTTCTCAAGCAGGTGTCCATACAAGAGAGCATGCGGTTCGGGGTTGCCACCGTGGGTGGCGGCCGCATCGTCTCGATCGAAGAGAAACCGAGTGATCCGAAGAGCGATCTCGTCGTCACCGGGTGCTACATGTATGACGCTCGGGTCTTCGACATCATCGCGGGTCTCGAGCTGTCCGAGCGCGGCGAGTTCGAGATCACGGATGTGAACAACGAGTACACGCGCGCAGGCGAGATGACGTTCGACATCCTGCCCGGTTGGTGGGCCGACGCCGGCACTCACGCGAGCAAGTTGAAGGCCTCGATCCTCGTGGCATTGGCCAAGGGCGTTACCTTTCAAGCGTAAGGAGCATGATCTCCATGGAGGCCCGAGTCATGGGACCGCTCCGAGGGGCATTGACGCCGTGCGGATCCCGCTAGTCGTTCCGCCGATGCAGGGGCGGTCGCGGACGGGATCCTTGACTACTCCGAACGGCTTGCTGCGGAACTCCGGCGACGGGGACATCACGTCCGCGTTCTCGCGCTTGGCAACGGACTTGCGCGATCCTTGGGCGCGATACGCAGATCGTGTCGACGGGGCCGGGGTCTCGATTTGGACTATGCTGCAGTACTCCCATCTCGCTTGGTCGAGATGGGGGGTTCCCGTTCGGTGCGCTCGCGATCGCCGCCACGGTGCGGTTGGGGGGAACCAAGTGGTTGCTCGTTCTGCTCGCTCACCGAAACTTCGTTACGGTCGATCCCTCGGTGATTTCCTGGGCTGGTATCCGGATGCGCGCTACGCTTTCCCTCGTGCCTGTCGGGAGCAACGTTGGCGTCAGGACGCGGGGGCGTGCTCAGGGCGAGGAGCGGACGGTCGTCGTCTTCGGGGTCACGGAGAACAACGTCGCCGAGGCCACGAGGATCGCCCGCGTGGTGCGAACCGGACGCCGTTCCCTGCCCGATTTGGCTCTTGAGGTGGTGGGCCGTGGTGCGGAACAGTCGATGCCCGTCCTCCGGCGAGAGCTGGGCCCTTCCGATATCCGCCTCTCGGTCCACGGAGTCATCGCCGCGCCGGAGGTCGCTCTGCACGTCGCGGATGCGGACGTGCTTCTCTTCCTCCGCGGGGGCGCGTCGTCACGCAGGAGCACGATCGCAGCGGCGATCGCGTGCGGCACACCGATTGTCGCCGAGCGTGGCCCCGAAACGGCAACACCGATCACGGAAGCTGGCCTAGAGCTCGTGCCGTGGGCGACGAGCTGCCGCCGCTGCGGTCATCGTTCGCATCATTGAGGACCAGACATGGAGTGCCGAGCTCTCTTCCCGGAATCACGAGGCGCACGACCGGTGGTTCTCATGGGAGAGCATCGGCACGAGGATCTTCGAGTGGCTGCAGTGAGTTCGAATACGACGATGAGCGGGAATCCCCGAGTTGCTGGCGGATGATCGCGAGTTCGCCGCCATCGGTGACTGCTGAGGCCCTCGCGACTAGCATCGGCCAGGCGCTTTCTGACGAGACCGGTCGGGCCGACCGCTCGACCCGAGCGCGGCTTTCGCGCGAAGGCAATTGCATGTCGACGTGATCGGACGGCGGTACGAGGAGCTGTACGGAACTTGAAGCATCCGGGTGGGGCCGCGCGAGCCGGACCGGGCGTCGCGCTCTGGATAGGAGCTGCGTCCGGAGCCGTGGTCGCCGGGGCTCTGCTGACAGAGTCGTTGCCGCTTCCATCGGCACTCGTGTTTCCGCCGCCGGTGCTTCTGATTGCGCTGATCGGGTTGATCGCTCTGCCCTTCCTGGCATCGAAGTGGCGCGTCACCTTCTGGGTTCTCCTGGCCTGGTTCATGGTCGAGGATCTGATCCGCAAGTACCTCGGGAACGATATCCGTGTGTACTTCATGAAGGACGGGCTGTATCTGATTCTCGTCGTCGGCCTTCTCATCGATCCGGCGGTCCGAGGAGTATGGAAGCGCGCGACTGGTTCCGCCGCCGCCTGGCTCTACGCGATGATCGCGTGGAGCGTCGTCCTTTCGATCCCGATGGCCTTCGTCGATTGGCGCATCCCGCTCATCGCCCTGAAACTGGACTGGCAGTACGTCCCCCTTCTCGTCGTCGGATACCTCCTTGCGAGCGAGGAGGGTGGTGTTCGCCGGCTCTTGACCGGGTTCGTCATCCTCGGCATCCCGGTGTGCCTGGTTGGGATCATTCAGGCGCAGGTCGGCCAGGATTTCCTTCGTCCCACGGTGGTAACCGAAGCCTCCCAGCTCCTCAGGTTGGAGCTCACACGCACGCATGATGTGTTCCAGCCGACCGGGACCTTCGTCGACGCCGGCCGCTTCGGCACCATGGCCATCCTGACGTACGTGTCCGCCCTCGCCTTGCTCCTCCTCGCCCACCTCACGTCCACCGCACGGCGGCGGGCCCTCGCCGTCATCGGAGTCATAGTGGCGGCGGGGGCCATCTGGGCTTCCGCTAGCAAGGCCGGGATCCTCGTCGCCGCAACGATCGGCGTCATGGCGGCGCTCGCGCCAGCGTTCTCAGATCGCCGGCCCGCGGTCCTCCGCGCAACCCTGGCTGTGGCGCTAATCCTCGGGGCGGTCGTGCTCATGTTCGTGCTGTTCCCCCAGCTGAGTGCCAACCGGGTCGCATACCTATCGGAGCGGCTCGACCCGAGGGTGAGCACGAACGAATGGCAGCCGCGGATCAATTCCTGGAGGGCTGCGACGATCGGGGGGGTGAGGATCGGTGGCGTAATAGGCGCAGGCACTGGGGCCGGTTCCCTCGGGCTTCAGTATCTGGGGGAGGGGAACTCGCCGAGGCTGGTGACCGGCGTCGAACAAGTGGAGGGCGGCTTCGCTTCCGTCGGGCAGCAATGGGGGTTCATCGGCCTGCTGCTGTGGTTGGGCTGGACGATGGCCTGGACGGGACGCCTCTGGCGGTGCTCAAAGGGCGCGCGAGGGACGCCGTTCGCAGGCGTGGGCTTACTGATTACCTCCTGGGTGGTGATCTTCCTATTCGTGACTTTCGTCGCTGGCTTCCAGGTCTTTCAGAACTACTACGCGAACGCCTACCTTTGGGTCTTCTTCGGGATCGTTTTCGCGTTCCCGGCCATCGTCGAATCCCGATCCGAGGGTTCGCCGCGGCAGTCGGCAGGGGTGCCACTGAGGCGCAGCGCGTGACGCAGGCACCGCCGCCGCCCTACCTCTGCCTATGTGCCACGACACGCCAATGATCAGCAGAAGCCGCCCCCGGATCGCAGTCGCAATGCCCGAGCTCTACCGGAAGGGCGGCACTGATGGCGTGACAGCAGAGCAGGTGGAGCGTTGGTCGCTCGCGTTCGATGTACTCGTGTTCGTTTCGCGCATGATCGATGTGCGGTTTCCTCCGGCAGCCGTCCGGAGCGTCCGGGGGATTTCAGGGCCGAATCTCCTCCGATACTTGTGGTGGTTAGTCGGCAACTCACTCAATCGCTTCAAGGACGCGCGGCGTCGCCCCGCAGACGTGACCTTCTCTCCTGGCGTCAACTGTCTAGATGCCGACGTCATCGGCATCGATATCGTCTTCTCGGAGAACTGGGAGCAGGTTCGTCAGAGTCTCGCGCTTGAGCGCAGGGTCCCTGCAACGCTTCCCCGAGCTCTGCATCGCACGGCCCACGTCAACCTGATCCGACTGCTCGAGCGCCTCTACATCGCTCGCCGAGACGTGCACCTGGGACGTGGACGCGCGGATGACTAGCGATCTCATCGAGCGTGGGCTCCGAACACCGAGGTTCCTAGTCCTCGCCCCAGATCCTGGCGGGACCGGCGGGATCCAACGGGCGACCCGCGTCCTGCTCCGCGCGCTGTGCGAACTGTACGGAGCCGACCGGGTCGGCACG
>Ga0307278_10000428_pt1 | contig 21404 bp, 17 predicted proteins | sample ER_DNA_117_FD_194482 | JGI IMG/M metagenome (GOLD analysis project Ga0307278, IMG submission 194482) | Bulk soil microbial communities from the East River watershed near Crested Butte, Colorado, United States - ER_DNA_117 | ecosystem: Environmental > Terrestrial > Soil > Floodplain | place...
GTCGGGCCCAACATCAGATCCCCGTCCTCGCGATACGGAAGGTCTCGACTCTTGCCGTAGACCTCGCTCGTCGAGGCGACGAACACCGGCTTTTTCTTCTTGCTCGCCTGAGCGAGGACGATCTTCGTGCAGTGCACGTTCGTCTCGATCGTGCGCACGGGACTCTCGACGATCAGTTGGACCCCGACTGCCGCGGCCAGGTGGTAGACGACATCCGCATCGTCGACCAGCTCGGCGACGATCGCCGTGTTGTTCAGAGACTCGATCGTGTAATCGAACCCCGGCTGGCCCTTGAGATGCCGGATGTTCTCGATCGAACCGGTCGACAGGTCGTCCAGGACATGCACCTCATCTCCGCGTGCCAGGAGTTCGTCGGAAAGGTGAGAGCCGATGCAATCCGGCCCCGCCGGTGATCAAATGCCGCATCTAGCTAGGTCGGGACCGGGGGCTCGGAGGAGGCGGGAGGCGGCGGCGGCGTCGCTATCGGAGCTTGCTCGCGGGCCCGGAGACGACGCCACACCAGGATTGCGAACGCGGCGAAGCCAAAGGCGAGGCAGAGCTCTGCCCACTCGCCTGCCCTCGTAACGGTGAAGCCCGACTCGCGGAAAAACACTAAGCGGAGAGACTTGTAGCCGAACATGACGAAAAATGCCCCGGTGAGGAAAAGCGGAGGCACCAGCGTGTCGACCAACTCGGTCGGGCGCTTCCGCCACCGGACGATCCAGGCGCCGATCGACCCGTAGAGGCCGGCGAGGAGATAGACGCCGTTTGTGAACTGCTGCACGACGTCGATGTTGTGGACCGTCACCTCCTCCTGCTCGTTGAGCTCCTCGAGCCCCTCCGGCGTCTCGAAGCCGAGGATGCGCTGGCCCCACGCGATCTCCTCCCCTGCGATGAAGAAGCAGCCCAAGCCAAAGGCGAGGTAGACGAGCGCGAGAAGAGGCCGTCCTGTCTTCCGAAACCGCCAGGCGCAAACAAGCGCGAAGATCGAGGCGGCGGCAAACCCGGCGAACTGTGCCCACTCGAGCAAGGAGTCCTCGTCTGTGAGGAAGCGAAAGAGCGGCTTGTGGGCCCTCGCGAGGACGATGGCGACGGCTCCCACGAATGGAAGCACGAACAGGGCCTCCGCGAGGCCGGCCCCCACGAACCACCGTTCAGAAGCCTCCTGCCTCAGGCTTCTTCGAAAAGAGTCCAGCGTCCTCAGATTGGCTCCCTAACGCCCCGATGGTTCCCTTGCCCGTCGAAGCAACCGACGTGAGCCAAAGCCTCTCGCAGAGATGCTCGCGGCAAGTCCCGACTATAATCGGCGCGACCGTGGGAGGGAGGGGCGATGCGACGCTGAGGGAGCGGCGTGGTCTGGCGCGCGCGCCGACGCGTCAGACGTCGACGCGACCTCTGGAAGGGGAACCTCTTCCGACCGGCCTCAAGATCGGCTATGTGACGTCGCGCTTCCCGAAGCTGACCGAGACGTTCGTCCTCTACGAGATTCTCGGCCTCGAGCGATCCGGTGTCGAGGTCGAGTTCTATCCACTACTGCGAGAGCGAGCCGCCCTCGTGCACCCCGAGGCCGTCCCGGTCGTCAACCGGGCGCACTTTCTTCCGTTCCTGTCTTGGCGAATTCTCCTCAGCCAGCTGCATTTCCTCCGCCGCCGCCCACGGGCGTATCTCGGCGCGCTCCGGGCCCTCGTGCAGGGCACTTGGGGAAGCGCGAACTACTTGATCGGCGGCATCGGGATCTTCCCCAAGGTTGCTCACGCGGCGCGCGAGCTCGAGGAGAAGGGCGTGGAGCACGTCCACTGCTCCTTCTCCAGCCACCCGGCCGTCGCAGGCTTCCTCATCCACCGTCTTACCAGCATCCCATACAGCTTCACGGCGCAGGGATCGGACCTCCACGTGGACCGCCACATGCTTTCCGAGAAGGTCGCCGAGGCGACCTTCGTCGTCGCAATCTCTGGGTACAACCGGGATCTGATCCTGCATGAGTGTGGCGATCGCTGGCGCGACAAAATCGTTGTGATCCACTCGGGCATAGAGTCGGATTTCTTCAAGGCCCGGGCCAGCCGTCGCCCCGATGGGCCGTTCAGGATCCTCTGTATTGGAACCCTGCACGAGGTCAAGGGCCAGACCTACCTCATCGATGCATGCAGACTGCTCAGTGAGGCCGGAGTCGACCTCAGCTGTCAGCTCGTCGGGGACGGCAAGGACCGGGCCGCCCTCGAGCGTCAGATTGCCGACGCGGGCCTGGAGGGGCGGGTTCGGCTGGAAGGCCAACGCACGCGCGGCCAGGTGGCGGAGCTTCTGCGCGCCGCCGACGTGCTCGTGGCGCCGAGCGTACCGACCAAGCAGGGCAAGCGAGAGGGGATTCCGATCGTGCTGATGGAGGCGCTCGCCACCGGGGTCCCGGTGCTTGCGAGCGACATCTCAGGGATCCCCGAGCTCGTCGAGGACGGCCGCACGGGCCTACTGGCACCGCCACGCGACGCTGAGGCTCTTGCACGAGCGCTGCGGCGGTTGCACGACGAACCGAAACTGCGGAGGCAACTCGGGCTTGCAGGACGTGAGAGGGTCGTGCGCGAGTTCGACGCGCATGCGAACGCGAGTCGACTCGCCTCCCAGATCGCGATAAGGAGCATCCGACGAGACTGATCCTGTTTTGGGCCGCCGGTGCCGTAATCGGCTACACGTACCTCCTCTTCCCGGTGGTCGTCCTGGTGCGCGGTCTCATCAGACCCCGTGAGTACAAGGCGGCAGACATCACCCCATCCGTGACGATGGTTCTCGCGGCTTACAACGAGGCCGCGAGCATTGGCCCAAAGTTGGAGAACGTCCTCTCGCTCGACTATCCGAGCGAGCGCATGAACGTCGTTGTCGCCTCAGACGGCTCGAACGACGGGACCGACGAGATCGTTCGGCAGTACGAGGGCCCGCGGGTGCGACTTCTCTCGCTCAACCGCTGCGGGAAGGCTGCCGCGCTCAACGCCGCCGCGGCCGCAGCGGGCGGGGAGATACTCGTCTTCTCAGATGCGAATTCGATGTACGCGCCGGACGCCCTGCGCGAGCTTGTGCGCCCGTTCGCCGATCCTCTCGTGGGCGGCGTGGCTGGCGACCAGCGCTACCTGGCGGATGGCGACACGGACGCGATTGCCGCCGGGGAGCAGAGCTACTGGGATCTCGATCGCAGATTGAAGGCGGCCGAGAGCCGGGCCGGCAACGTCATCTCGGCGACAGGTGCTATCTACGCCGTGCGCCGCTCGCTCTTCAAATCGCTGCCCGACGGCGTCACGGACGACTTCTTCACCTCGACGGGAGTGGTTGCGCAGGGGTACCGGTTGGTCTTCGCCCCCGATGCCATAGCGTTCGAGCCGGTTGCAAGCACCGGGGAGATCGAGTTCGGCCGCAAAGTGCGCGTGATGACTCGCGGGCTCCGCGGCGTTCTCCTCCGGAGAGCGCTTCTCGACCCACGTCGCCACGGGTTCTATGCCGTGCAACTCCTTACCCACAAATTGCTGCGCCGGACGATGGTCGTCCCCTTGGCTGTCGCCGCGATCACAAGCCCGCTCCTCTGGCGTCGACGGCGGTTCTACAGAGTTGCCACCATTGCCCAGGCCTTCCTTTATGGCCTCGGCGCGGTCGGCATCGTGTTCTCGCGCCGACCGCTCGGGCGCCGCAAGGCCTTCATGCTCCCGGCTTTCTTCTGCTTCGTCAACGCCGCGGCAACGCGCGCAATCTGGAACCTCGTCCTGGGACGCCGGATCGACCGCTGGGAGCCGCAGCGGCCTGACGCCGGGCGTACCGATCGAGAAGGCGGCCGCGCCGAGGCTGACGCACCCCGGAGCACTGTCGGCTGATGCCGGCGAACGAGACGGCAAGCTTCGATCGGCTTGGAGTCGAGCTCAGGCGCGTACGTGGCGATCCAGCCGCGCTCCCGGACGCGAGCGTCGTCATCCCGGTAAATGCCCAGGAAGACCTCGAAAACGTTCTTGGGGTCCTCGGCGACGTCGCCCGCCACGAGGGGACGGCGACACTCGAGGTCATCCTCGTGATCAATAATTACGCTGCGCAGCACCCGCCGCCCGAGATCGCAGCCTACGAGCGGACAGGGGTGCGCGTCGTGGCGGTCCCAAACGTGTGGCGTGCCGGCGAGGCAGTTTGCATGAGCGCTCGCATCCCGGGAGTCCGGGTCGCCTCCTCCAAGCGGATCATGCTTTTCGACGCCGACTGCCGAATCTCGAACCCCTCACTCCTGTTCGACTGGTATGCCGCGCAATTGGACCGAGGAGCCCAGGTCGCTTACACGGCGGTCGGTTACTACGATTTGCGTCCGCTCTGGTCCGTGCGGGCACGCATGATTGCCCATCACCTGGCGCGGTGGATCAAAAGGGTTGTTCTCCGCATCCCCACGACGCGCGGGAGCAACTACGCGACCGACCAGACGGTTTTTCTCCGTCTCTACGAAGGTGGTTTCCTGGCCGACGATCTCAACGTGGGGCCGGCGGTCAAGGCGGCTGGAGGGCGCGTCGTCTACTCGCCGGCGAAGGGCCTCAGGGTCCTAACCTCCGGGCGGAGGTTCAAAGGTGGCTGGTGGAAGCTTGCGCGCTACCTGTACTACCGGCTGGGGTACAACCTGCGGGTGATTGGCACCTCCAAGGGAGGCGGGAAAAAGTCGGGCGCCTCGTACCATCGGACCCGCTTGCGATGACGAGCGTGTCAGCCTCAACACCGGCTCTCGGCCGGGCGGCATCGTCACTCCGAGCGCGCCCCCCCGTCGGGACCGTCTCCGTCGTCGTCTTCTTCTTCGTCTTCTACACGAACCTCGCCGTCGTGCTCACGCGGTTCCACGGGGTTCCTCAAATCGTCGCTTCCTCGATCGCCGTACTCCTCCTGATTCCGGTCACGCGGGCGCTCATCGTCGAGCGGCAGCCCCTCGTGGTCACGCCTGTTCTTCCTCTTGTTCTGATCTTCCTAGGCACGCTCTTCCTCGCCGGAGTCCGTTCTCCCGAGCCGACGGTCGTCCAGCACAACATCGGCCTCTACCTGAGCGAAGGTCTCGTTCTCTACTTGCTCGTCTCGAACGCCGTCAGGACGACACATCTTCTCACCCGGGTCGTCTGGACACTGATCCTGGCCGGGGCCCTCCTGGGCGGCCTGTCCATTTTCCAGGAGCTGACGCACAGCTACGCGAACGACTACGCAGGGTTCGCCCAGGTCGATCGGCTCGACACTGGAGGCGGCTTCAATGTCGCGCCGGAGAGCGCCACCGAAAAGGATCTAAGACCCAGGCTCGGCGGCCCACTCGGGAGCGAGAACCGCTACGCGCAGATTCTCGCGGTCGTCTTTCCTCTCGCACTGATTCGTGTGTTCCGAGACCCGCGCCGCAGTCGTCGCTTAGCGGCCGGGGCTGCGTCGGTCTTGATCGCCGGCGGCATCTTCCTCACGTTCTCGCGCGGCGCGGCGATCGCAGTGGCGGTGACGATCCTCATGACCCTGCTCTTGCGCGAGCTCAAGCTTCGCAACGTCTTGCCCGCTCTCGCCGTGCTTACCGCCATCGTCTTCTTCGTCGTCCCCGACTACGTCGTCCGACTCAGCTCGCTCGAGGGCGTAACTGCTCTGTCATCGACCTCGGATTCCACCAACCGACCCGATTCCGCCCTTGTGGGCCGCGAGACCGAGAACCTCGCCGCCCTCCATACCTTCATCGATCATCCGCTGACCGGGGTGGGGCCAGGGGTGTACTTCGCCGAATACTCTCGTGACTATGCGAACCGCCTCGGCCTCCGGTATCTGGGTAGCGAGCGACGCGGACACAGCCTCTATCTCGAGCTGACGGCGGACACAGGCATCATCGGGCTCACAGCCTTCATCGCGATGGTCGGTGTTCCGCTCGTGCTCCTTTTCCGAAGTGCACGTTACTGGCGGGACCGGGATCCCGAGCGGGCGATCATCGCGAGCTCGTTCTTGTTTGCGCTCATCGCCTACCTCGCTAGCGCGATGTTCCTGCACCTCTCTTATCAGCGCTATTTCTGGGCCGTTCTCGCGCTCGCAAGTGCGTCTCTGTGGGTGCTTCGCCAGGACCAAGCAGACGCGTCCTTGCAACGCGAGGCGCCGGCCGCCGCGGGAAGCGAGACGGCCGCGTTCGCACCCCGTAGGGCTCGTCGTTAGCTTTGCTTGCGCTCGGGGCGTCCAAGCGCGGCACCCCCTGGCGCATGAGTCCAGTCGGAGAAGCCGAACGTCCTGCCGCCGGCCACGGGCAACGAGCAAGGAAACTTCGTGCCGTAGGCTCGGTTGACCAGGTACACACACTCGTTCGACCGCAGCCCATCGAACCAGTCCGGGTTTCCCGTCGTCTGTCGGAGGAACCAGAGGTAGTCTTGGGCCCTGCGGATTGCCTCCTCCGCAACGTCCCAGGCCGGATAACCGGCGCGGGCGAAGACGAGCGCGGCCGGGACCGCGCCTTCGAGTCCGACCCAGGGGTACTGCGTCCAGGCGGGAGAGCAGACGTCGTCGCCGCCTCGGGACATGTCGTTGCCAATCGCTCCGTCGAGGCGACAGCCCTGCTTCACCGCTCCTTCGTCCTGGATGCCGACAGGGTCGGAGGGAATGAACTGCCAGGCATCGGAGTTCGACGTCTCCTTGGCCGGGCTCGTGCGGTCGCCGCAGTATCGGCGGTAACCGTCCCAGAAAGTGGCAAGGCGGGTGAAGTCCCTCGTGTAGACGGAGAGCGCGGCCGTGACGAACCCCACCTGAGCCGAGGCGTTCGATCCGGAGGACCAGTTGCCCACGGTGATCTGCTCGTTGGTGTTGTTGTCCCTCAGCGTTTGCGTCAGGAAGCCGGCCAACCACTCGTAGATCGGACCGGAGTGGATGCCGAGGAGGTCGGCGGCGATCACATAGGCCCCGAGATTGCGACCGATGGCCAGCCAGCGGGCGCCGGCGTCGGTACCGATGGCCGAGGAGAGCGCGCTCGTGGCCTTCGTTCTGAGATCGCCTCTTCGCGTCCGGGCCGCCGCGAGCGCGCAGGCGAGTGTCGCCCCGTCGTGCGTGGAGTCCTGATCGGCCACGTCGGCCGTCCCGAGATCACCTTCGGCTATGGCGAGTACGGCGTTCCACGCCGAACCGTTCGTGGGTAGCGCAGCGAGCTCGGCCGGTGAGATCCAGAGGCCCGGACCACGATGAGGAGCCGGAGCCGACGGAGGAGGAGGCTCGCTGACCTCGACGGGCACGGCCTCGCGTGCGAGCCGGTCCGGGCGAAGCAGGTATGCCCCAGCTGCAACCACAGCGGCGACTAGAGCTTGCTTGCGTGTCATCACGGAGCAGCGACGAACGGTTACCGGCGCACGCTGGGTCGCACCTCGGCCCGCTGCGGCTCCCACATATCGTCGCGAGGCCGTCTCCCAGCAAGTTGCTGAGCGAGCGCGACAGCGGTGGCGACGTTGTTCCGGTCGAACGTGAGTGCCGCTTTCAGGGGACGGGGCCGGCCGAGCCTCGTGCCGCGCAAGAGAAGACCGGCGAGCGCAGCCCCGTGGAGAAGTCCCTGGACGAGGAAGACCCCACGGTAGATCTTGCCCCTTGAGCGCAAGCCCGGCGTCGTCACGGCTAGCCCGATAAGCGGGACGAAAACGAGCCGACGCAGAAGCTTGTGGGAAACGAGCTGGAGCGAGTAGAACCCATACTCGGCAGGGTTGAGGAGGTCGCGCCCGAGCCAGAAGGAGCGGAGGAGCGGTCCTATGATCCGGACCTTCCGCTCGAACGGGTCGCGAACGACCGTCACGCCTGGAAACGGATAGGAGGCGGCCCGCGGCTCGTAGACGAGACGCCGATGCGCTGCGACCACGCGGGTCGAAACCCAAAAGTCGTCCGGCACATTCTCGGGTACCGGCTGGAAGAGGTCTCGCCGTACTGCGTAAATCTGGCCCTCAGCCGACGTGACGCTCCCGGCCCGGCTCAGAAGGCGCCGCAGCATGCGCTTTCCGTGTGACGCCCCACAGCGATTGGGCTTGGATTCGGCCCCTTGGCGCCGTTCCCCTGCGACGCCGCCGACAGCTGGGTCGGCGAACGGAGCTGTCACCCGAAGGAGGGTTTCCCGTGTCAGCTTCGTGTCGGCGTCGGTGAAGACGAGCACCTCCCCTGTGGCCACGGCCGCCGCCTCGCTCAGGGCCCGGTTCTTCCCGATCCTCGGAAGGGCTAGTAGGCGGACGCCGCGCCCAAACCGCTCCACGAGGTCGTTCGTGGCGTCGGCCGACCCGTCCGACGCGACCACGACCTCGACTCGGTCGGCCGGGTAGTCGAGCGAGAGTGTGTTCTCGAGCTTCTCAAGAATGATGCCCGCCTCGTTGAAGGCAGGTATGACGACGGTCACGGGGGGCGGCTCGCCGCCGCTTGCGATGTGCCGCTGCCGCAGCAGCCCGCGGACCGCCACGACGAGCGGGAAACCGACGTACAGATAGGCTAGGACGCCCGTCGAGCCCCAGAAGACAGCGTGCCTTGCGCCGAACGTCCTCATGAAAGCCGGCGTATGCGGCGCCGGCTCGCGAGCTCACTCATCGGCGACCGAGCCACGTTCGCTAGCTGGAACAGGCAAGCCCCCCAACGATAGCCCCACCGTTGGGGTGGCATTCCGGCTTGCCGCTCACCGCCCAAGAACAAACCGGCGAATCAAGGGGATACGAGCGAGCTCCGGGAACGTCTCGCCTGCGCGGAGAGTGTTCCGGCTGACAAGGAGGACGACAGATGAGGCGGCGCCCGCAAACAGCAGTCCTACCCAGAGTGACAGTGCCACGAATGAGTGGAGGGCAAGGAGCGCTCCTGCCGCGACGGCGATAGAGACATAGACGATCGCCGTTCGGCGCTCGAAGAGACTGATGCCGGTTCCGCGCCGTAATCCCCACTGCTTGAGAACGTTGTGAACGATTAGCGTCGAACTCGTTGCGATCGCTGCGCCGAGCGGACCGTATATCGGGACGAGAAGGAAGTTCAGGACGAGGTTCGTGGCAGCCGCCACGATACTGATCCAGAGCACGAACCCTACCTTCCCGAAGACCTTGAGGGTCAGTCCATTGAAGCCAAGCGCGGCGTTGAAGTAGTACGCGAGCGCGAGGAGCGTCAGGTAGGTGGCCGAGCTCTCGTAGCGGGCGCCGTAGAGCGCAACGGTCACCGGGTTCGAGAGTGAGAACGTCATCGCGAAGGCCGGGAAGGAGAGGACCGCGATCCAGGCCGCCGTCTGCCAGTACAGATCTGAGATGCCCTTCGTGTCGCCTCGGGCGAAGAGCCGCGCCGCGGCGGGTGTGAAGAGAAGCGTGAAGCTCGTGAAGACGACCTGGTTCAGGTGGGCCGCAGGGAGAATGACGCGTAACGCACCGACACCCTCCGCGCCGTTGTAGTGGCCCACCAGGAGCGCGTCTGTCGTGTTCATGACCATGTAAAGGAGGTCCGACGCGAGTAAGGGCACGGTGAATCCGAAGACCTCGCGCCACGGCATGTCAAGCCTCGCCCAGCTGAAATGCTCGAGCAGGCCTTCGCTACGAACCGTCCGGTAGAGGAAGAAACCGTACAACCCGACGGTGATGGCGCCGCTGACGACGAAGCCGGTGGCGAGGAACGTCACTCCGGCTCCGGAGAGCACGAGAAGGAGCACGACGGTGAGGCGAAGCAGGGGCCCCAGGACGTATTTCCGGAAGAAGATCGCCCGCGGCTTGGCCATCACCGCGAAGAGGCCCATCGTGAGCCCGTCCATCGCCTGGATCGGGACCGAGATCACCAGGATGAGCAGGAGGGAGATCGCCTGCTCATTCGAGATCAGCGTGCCGGTGAGCAGGTTGTGCAGCCCGTACACAAGCAGGATGAGGCCCAGGCTGATCGAGAGGATCGTGCCCACGACCATCGCGATCGTGCCCCAGAGCTTGTCGTATTCCTTTTCCTCGTCGTAGATCGGGATGAACCGCGTGATCGAGCGGTCAAGCCCGAGTGTCGCCACGCCAACGCCGAGACTCACAAGGGAGAGGGCATAGGCCCACGCGCCGTAGTCCGCCTTCGACAGGTAGCGGACGATGAGGATTTGGATCGCGAAATTGATTCCGAGCGAGAGAAAGCGGCCGCCGAGAAGGAGGCTCGAGCCGCGAATGTGCTTCTGCGTCGCCTCGTTCGCGGCCGACTCTGGGCCGCCCGCGGCTGAGGCTCCGGAGGTCCGGGTAGCCATGTCTTATGCGCCAGGCGGGAGGCGGACCGTCGCCGGATCACCCGACGGAAGTCGGTCATCTAGCCGTGCTTCGGGCACAAGCGTGCAACGACCTGCTCGGCCATCGGTCGAGTGAAACCCCATTGGATTGACTCTAGCTTTGGGTCAGGACCAGTTGCGGCCTGTTCGCGCCCTCGCTACTGGAGAACCAGGCGGGGTCAGGTGAGGCTCCGATCAGTGCGAGGCTGTATGTGCCGTTTCCGGCAATCGTCGATCCCAGGTTGATCTCGATCCATGTATTGAGCGGCGCGGGGCCAGCTGGACCAATCACAGTTGGTCCGAAGGCTGGTCGGTGCGGCCAGTCGAGAGTACCTTCAGTCCAGGTCGTGTCCTGAACGGGGTAGAGCGTACCCCCGTTGGGACTAGCGTTGACGACGTACAGCCGTAGCTTCGCGGAGGTAACGGTTCCCGTGACGCCTGTCACCGTGAATTTCAGATATGAGTCAGTCTCGGCAACGTCTTTAAACGAGCGGATGGTTGGCAGCTCGCCGTTGATCTCAGACGGATAGTTCGATCGAACGAACGTATCGTCTGTAGGCGTGAAAGTGACGGTCTGGCCTCCGCCCGCCGGGGAAACGGTGATGTAGCCGGTCTTCGTAAGGGTGTCCGAGCCCGACGAGTTGCCGACGATCAGCTTCACCGAATACGTGCCCGGATTCGTGTAGACGAAGGTCGGGTTTTGCTGTGTCGAGTCGGTGCTGCCGTCGTTCTGGAAATCCCACTGCCACGACGTCGGGCCTCCGGTCGACGTGTCCGCGAACTGGACCGTCAAGGGTGCGGTGCCGGTCGTAGGCGAAGCTGAGAATGCTGCCGTGGGTGCGGTTCCGCCGCCTCCACCTCCCAGCGGGAAGTACTGGTGGAAATAGACCTGCGACCCGGACGCGAGCACGACGAGGCCCGTTGCGGGGCTGACGTTCTGCTTCGTCGAGGTGGCGTTATTGAGCTCGCCGTCGGCGTTCTTCATGACCAGAGTCCCCTTGCCGGCGGGGAAGGCCAGGGAGCCCATCGGGGACGCCTTCTCGTAGATGCTGCCCCCGGACTCGGGTGAGGTTGCGAAGATATGGATGGTCTGGCCCACCTCGTCTAGCTCGACGATTGCCCGCGTATGATGGTCACTCTTCCGGCCGACGGTCGTGCTCGTCCAGGTGCCGGACGGGCTGCGGACGAGCAGAAGGACGAGCGGGTCCGTGGAAACGTCGCGAGAGGTCTTCACGACGGCGTAGACGCTGCCGCTCGAGTCGGCCTTCAGGTTCACGTGGTCGTCAGCCAGGCCCGGGCCGGAGATCGCTGTCTCGCCGCTCCAGGCCGTGTCGGCGCTCGAGTCCGCATGGACGGCAAAGTAGTCTGTGCTGTTGGTCTGGTTAGTCCAGAAGACGCCGACCTGGCCGGCGAAGGCGATGACCGCGGCGTTGTCGTCGCTGTTGAACGTCGTCTTCGTTCCGGGCACGCTGGGGGTGAAGGGAGCGCCCCAGACGGCATCGTTGCACCCCGGGTTGCAGACGCTCGCGTTCACCACGAACGTCGTTCCCTGTTTCCATGTCGCCCAGAGCTGGCCCGTAGAGTCCTTGGCGATCGTGAGGGCCTCGGTCTTGTAGTTCCCGATCTGTACAGGGAAGCCGCTGTCGAGCGAGTAGCTGTCCGTTCCTGCGCTGTAGCTGTAGCGGTAAAGCCGGGCGGGTGAACCGGACGACGATCCGGTCGAAAAGATGTGTGAGGCGACGTACAGCTTGCTCGTGCTCGCGTCCCAGAGCGTGTCGGCTCGGGAGCTGCCGCGGTTGTCAAGCACCGTCCCGGTGTCGACCCAAGACTGATTGGCCGTGTTCAGGCGAAAGATGTGGTACGCGGCGGCGCTTTGCGACCACATGCTTGCCCACCAGAAGCCGTCGTTCCACCAGAGCTTGCTCTCCGGCTTCTCACCCGTCAGGCCATTCTGGGCGCCGACGGTCGACGGGCCCTCAAATCCAATGTCGCCTGTGGCGGCCTGAGCGTCACCGGGGTGAAATGCGGACAGGGTCACCAGCGCGAGCAGCATCACGAGGCCCAGAGCCAGGGCGCGTGGTGCAGTCCACTTAGACCCCGTGAATCTCAAAGAAGTTGCCAGGGGAAGCCCGTCCTCCTTAGACGCCGCAGAGGGCCTCTGAAGCCATAACACCCCTTCTCTCGAAGGTCAAGCAACAAATCCATTTCAGGCGGAACTAGAGCGTTTCACGTCGATGCTACGATCGAGCGACATGCTCCCCAACGCCGTGATCGCTGGCGCGCCGAGGTGTGGAACCACCTCACTGTTCGCATGGCTGGTCGCGCATCCCGAGGTCTGCGGGTCGAACACGAAGGAGACGTTGTACCTCCTGGACCCGACCGACCCGATGTTTGACAAGAAGTACAATTACTCCCGTCGCGGACTCAAGGGATATGAGGCGTATTTCGATGAATGCACCAACGCCTCGAAGGTTATTCTCGAGGCCACGCCGATGTACCTTTATCAACGTACGGCCCTTGACGTGCTTTCGTCCTTAGACCCGGTTCCGAATATCTTCTTCTTGTTCCGCAAGCCCTCGGAGCGGTGTTACTCGCACTTCCATTACATGCAGGACACGAAAGCGAGAATTAATCGGAGCGTCTCGTTCCGAGAATTCATTGAGTTAGCCCGTAACGAAGATCCACAGATCCTGAAGCTTTCGACGGGAGACGCAAGGTGTGTGCTCGCGCACAGTCGCTACGCAGACTACTTACCACCATGGCTCGAACGCTTTCCGGAGTCTCATCTCCATTTTTTTCTCTTCGAGGAACTTAAGAACAATCCGGCATTCATAGCGAAAGTTGTTGCTGAGCGGCTTGCGATCGAACCAGCGTTCTACGACTCCTATGACTTCCGAAGAAAGAACAAGACCTTCCGAATTCGACACGCTTGGCTTCATCAGTTTAAGCGCGAAGTAGGACGCCATATTCCGGCGCGCACGCGCAAGAGGTTGAAGGCAGCGACTGCAGGAGCTTATAGTCGGCTGAATGTCGACTCGGCGCCGGTTCGAATGTCGAGCGACGAGACGACCGTTCTGGCCGAACTCGACCAATACTTCGAGCCGTTGAACGAGCGCCTCGCCGAACTCACCGGCCTCGACCTGACGGCCTGGAGAGAGCCTGCGCCACAGATGAGCGCGCCTGTGCCGCCGTAACGGTCACCAACTCAGACGCCCTCCGTGCGATCCGCTTCATCGAGCGCGAGTGCCCGCAGCGACGCGCCAGGCGCGGCCCGTCTCAAGCACCGCCCCCAGAAGCTTCGCGCCGAGCGGTTCGAGGTCCTGCAAGGTAGCCGTGACGTTCGCGCGCTTCGTGTGGTCTGCCCGGACGACGAGGACAGTCGCTCTCGCAGCTCGGGCCCAGGTGAGGGTGCTGCGGGAGTGGCTCGGAGGAGGGACGTGGATGATCAAGAGGTCGGCGTCGACGGAGAGAAGCGTCACCAGCTCTTCCGCCTCCTCGTGACTGAGACCGCGCGGCGCGAGACGAGGCAGGACGAGAACGAGCGGTGCCCCGGAGCGCATAGTGAAGCAGTCGAAGGTCGTGCCCCTGTATTTGAGAGCCTTGGCTCGGCTGACGACCCGGTTTCCCCCGCCACCCTCGTCGATCCGGAAGAAAGGTCTGATCCTGTCTCCTTCGAAGTCGGCTAGCACCACGCGCCATCCGTCCTGGGCGAGGGCGAGAGCGAGCTTCACCCCGAGGGTACAGCTGCCCTCCGATCGCTCGGCACCCACTACGACGAGGCTCGCGGGGATTTCATCACGGTTTGCGACTGAGATACTCGTGGCCAGTCGCCGGTACGACGCGGCCTCCTCGAGGGAGCTTCGAGTCAGATCGAAGGACGACGGTCCCGCTCGAGGCCGGGCTCCGTTCACCGAGCCGAGAACGGTCAACCGCCCGATCTCCATGAGGTCGTCCTCGCCCGTCACTTTCGCGCTCCGAGCTTCGGCGACCAGCGCGAACGCGAGAGCGCCGAACAGGCCTGCGAAGGCACCGAACTCGAGAAGCAAAGGAGACAGAGGTCGGATGCGAATTGCTGAGGTTGCCCGGTCGACCACCTGGACTCGGGGCTGCCTCGTAGCGTCGGCACCAGGGGTTGGAGGAGCCCGCTGAACGGATACGTACCGCTTGAGACCTGCGGCCAGCGCGTTTGCCAGCGCGATGGCTCGAGTCCTCTCGGAGTCATCGGCGCGAATCTTGATAAGCCGCGTGTCCTGATCGGACTCGCCGCGGACGTTCTCACGCAGCTCGTCGACGGAGCCCGGTGATTGAGTCGCCCCGAGAGCGAAGGCGAGAACAGGCGTGCTCCTGACTAGCTCCGCATACGTGGGAAGAAGCTCGGCGACCGGCGTCGCGCCTTCTGGTGCGGGGCTAACCGCGACGAGGACCTGGGCGTTCGCTTCGTACGTCGGCGTCGCGCGAGACCCGTACAGATACGCGGCGAATGCCCCTCCGGCGGCGGCGAGCACCATCAGCGCCCACCATCTCCTCAGGAACGAGGCCAAGCGGATGCTCGGATTCCCCATAGGCCTTCCAGAGTAGTCCGCGGTGAGCTGCGGAGGGCCGTCCAGGCGGCCCTCCGCAGCTCGTTTGGTCGTGTCTAGAAGATCACCTCGATCGAGCGGCGAACGTCACTCGCGTTGACGCGCGCCCGGTCGCGGCCGGTTCCACCGAGCAGGACGTCGCGGTATGCATCACGGGAGTAGAACGTGTCCCTCCCCCTGCCGCCCTTGAGGCGGTCGTTGCCGCCCAGGCCCTTCAAGGTGTCGTTCCCGCCGAGCCCGCAGAGCTTGTCGTTCCCCCTGGTGCCGACGAGCACGTTGTTCCCTCCCGTGCCTCTAATGCACGGAATGATCTGCAGGTAGGCGTGCCAGTAGCGCTTCGTGGTGGGGTTCGTCGCCAGGACGATCAAGCGGGTCGAGTTGCCGATCGTCTGCTTGGTCGAGGTCGGGTTCGCCATCTGGCTCCCGCTGTCCTGGATCACGCGGGCGCCCGCCGCCAGCACCGGAAACCCGATAGTGCTGAGACGGGACTGCTTCATGTAGACAGCCGTGTTGTGCGTCGACCCTTCGAACACCCGAATCCTGTTGTGCTGCTGGTCGAGGAGGACGATGGGCCGGGTGCGGTCGAGCGAGGCTCGCGAGACCGTGTTATTGCTCCACGTTCCGTTGGTGGCACGACGGCTGAGCACGGTGCCGGGCTTCGTTTGCCCGATGTACTTCGTCTTCGTGACCGCGTAGACGCGGCCTGAGGAATCCGCCTTCAGGTTGATGTGGTCGTCCGCCAGTTTCGGTGCGGTCGGACCTCCGAGGACGGCTTCCGGCCCGCTCCACGTGCCGAGCGGCGCTCCGTCGGTGTGGGAGCTGAACCGCATCTGGCCGACCCCAGCGCTCGTATTGCTCCACATCACGCCCACCTTGTTGCCGCCGAACCGGATGACGGATGAGATGTCGTCCGCGCCGACGTCCTCCAGCGACACAGGAGGCGACGAGAAGTCGCAGTTCGACACGGCGCCGCCGACGCAATCGCCGTTCGACTTGTTGACGTAGACGTGGTGCTGCGTGCCGCCGGAATCCTCTTGCACCCAGGTCGCCCAGATGGCTCCTGTCGAATCACGGTCGATGACGAGCGTCTCGCTCTTCTGATCGTTGATCACCGCCGTGCCGTCCAGCGTGTAGGTGTTCGTCCCCGCGTTGTAGCTGAAGCGGTAAAGGCGCATCTGGTCTCCTGGGGCCGGCGTCGAGTCGAAGTTGGAGACGCCGACGTACTTGTGCGCCGCGATGAAGAGCTTGCTCCCGGTCGAGAGGACGTCCTGACGGGTGCTGTCGCGGCCATCAACGGCCACGCCCGTGTCGACCCACCTCTGCGGTCGCAAACTCAACCGGACGATGTCGTAGACGTTATCCGTAGCGCTGGCCTTCTTCGCCATGACGGCCCACCAAAAGCCGTCGTTGAACCAGAGCTTGCTCTCGGGCTTCGACGTCGTCGGCGGGCCACTTGTTCCGCTGGCGTAGGCCGGGCCCGGAATCCCGATGTCCGCCCGGACGACGCCGGGGACGAGCAGCGCGGCAACGAGGCCGCAGACAATCGCGCATGCGTAGAGGACCCTACCCCTCATTCATACCCCTCCCTTTCCTCAGTTTTTGGACCATCCGGGGCCAAGCCACAGTTCCGTGACCCGCGCCCCGGGCGCCGAACCTATCACTTTGAACTCAGATGGAAAAGCCGCGTCCGTAAGAAAATCGTGAACCTCCTCCGTTCGGGGTCCGTGGCCATGGCCACCACGGCAAGAGTTGCGCTCGGATGAGCGGGAGCCCTGACGCGCGCCCGACGTTGATGCGCCGCAGGCGCAGCCAGTCGGCTCGCCGCAAGTCATTCGTCCCTCGCGTCGTCGCGAACGCGAGCTCGAATCCCGCTTCCTCGAGGATGCGAGCCACGTATGCGTCCTGCGCCCCTCCTGGATAGGCGAAGACCGGGGGCGCGACGCCGACCTCGCGCTCGAGGTCCTCAAGCGACCCGACGATCTCGTCGCGCACCGCCTCGCGCGGGAGACGATCGAGCAGCGGGTGAGAGCGGGAATGCGGCGCGAGGACGACCCCGTCGGCGGCGAGCGCACGGAGTTCCGGCCAGCCGAGGACGGCGGGGGCTGACGTTGGCGCTGCAAGCGCCGCGCAGACCTCGTCGACGAGTCCCGTCGCCTTCTCATGCGAAAGCGCCTGCAGATGACTGCGGAGCCGCCGGAAGGCCTGCAAGCGGTCTGCTGCAGTCGCTAACGGGAGGTCTCCGGCGGGAGTGGCAATCGGGCCTCGCGGGCCCGTCGAGACGAGTGCCCCGTAGAGCCGGTCCCACCAGAACGCCCGGTCCGGGTCACCCGGATACGCGGTGGGAACGAAGAGCGTGACCGGGATCCCATGGCGCTTCAGGATCGGCCAGGCGTGCTCGGCGAAGTCCCGGTAGCCGTCGTCGAACGTGACCAGCACCGAACGCGGCTCCAGACGAGCCTCACCGCGGCGCACGGCGCGGAGCTCCGTCAGCGAGATGGGCCGACACTGCGAGGCGAGAAAGCGCATCTGCTCCTCGAATTCGGCGGGCTGCGCGCTGATCAGACCGGGGTAGAGGAGCGGCGAGGCGGACGGGTCGTCAACACGGTGGTAGGTGAGCACGGCGAGAAGGTGGGGATGCGGCCGAGCGGCGCGCTCGAGCCCGGCGACGAGCCACGCGAACGCCTTGCCGCGCGCCGCGACGGAAGCCGACCGCCGGAGGGCTTGGCTAGCGCCCATTGCCGACCTTCCGCCGCAGCTTGCGGGCGATGCGCGCCAGGTCGACGACACCGGGTCGCGGGTCGTCGAGGGCGAGAACATCGAAGCCGTCGCCCGGGTAGGCGAGCCTGAGCGCAACCGCAAGCGCCTGGCGACGGCCTGGAGTCGGGATCAGGTGATAGCCATGGTTGCCGCGAAATGCCGAGCCGAGCCAGATGAACTCGAGATCGAGGTTGCGCGACCGGACCCCGAGCTCATACCGCGTGTCCGGAGCGCCGTTCCTCTCGGCGGAACCGCCGAGATGGAGCTCCGCCATGCGGGCCGGGAAGTCCATGCCGCTCTTGACGGCCAGCGGTAAAGAACCCCAAATCCGGCCGTTGATCTCCATCAGACGCGGGCCTTGGCTGCCGAGCTTGAACTCCACCATCGCGAGCCCGGTCCAGTCGAGCTCGGCGAGCAGGCGAACGGCGTAGTCGTACAGGACGGGGTCGAGCGCGACGCTCTCCCTGAATGAGCTCGCCCCGCCGGTAATCGGCACCTCGCGCAGGCGTCTGTGCTGGAAGGCCGCGCGGGGGCGACCACGCTCGACGAGGAGCTCGACTCCGTGTCCCTCGCCCGGGTAGTACTCCTGGAGCAGCACATCAGATCGGCCCTCGAGCTGTTCCATCTGCTCCGAAAGTGCCCGAGCGTTCTCGGCGTAGGAGACCTCGTAGTGCTCGACGAAGCGACCGTCCTGGTAGACGCTCGTCGATCTTGGCTTCAGAACGACCGGCCAGCCGAGGGAGGGCGCGGCCGCGAGCGCTTCGCGCGTCGTGCTGACGAGCTCGCTGCGGGGAAGCGGAACTCCCACCTTGCGCGCGAGCTCGAGCGTTGCGAGCTTGTCGCGCGTCTTCGCGTACGCATCCCTGTCCGGGAGCGCCAGGGCGGAAACTCCGGCAAACCGGTCGCGACTCTCGGAGAGGAGGAGGACGGTTTCGTCCGTGACGGGAACGATGAGATCGACTCCGCGTGAGCGCGCGCCCTCCAGGAGAGCGGCGATCGCGGCTTCGGGAGCCGTGCGCGGCGAGGGGTAGCGGAGGCGACCCGATGCGTAACGGGAGTAGAAGCCCGGGCTACGAGCCTCCGAATCGGCTGCGATCACCTCCAAGCCGCGCCTCCCGAGCGAGCGGATGATCGCGATCGCACAGCCCCGGGCCGAGTCGGTCACGAGTACGCGAGGTGCGTGGTTCACGAGCGTGACCTTCCGAAAGCGGCGATCACATCGGCGACCTCGCGGGTGACCGTGTCGAGGGGACGGCTCGCGTCGACGACCGTGAACTCTCGCAGCACCTGCCCGAGCTCCAGGTATTCGCGGCGCCGGCGCTCGAGCGACTCGAGCGTTCCCTCGCCCTTGCGCTCGAAGAGAATCTCGGCCGGCGCGTCGAGGTAGATGGCCAGGTCCGGCCGCGGGTAAATGCGCGAGAGAACAAACCCGTGGAGGCGCCTGCTCGCGGAGCGCCTTGGCTGGGCGGAGACGTCATAGGCGTAGTAGTCGGCGAAGAAGTGTCGGTCGAAGACGACGATCGAACCGCGGCGCCTGTGCAAGAAGGCGACGAGAGCGCGGTGCCATTCCTCCGCGAGCCGGTTGCCGAGACGAAAGAACGATCTTCCCGAGCGGACCGTCCGGCGCAGGCGTCCCTTTGGAGCGGCGCCGTCTGGCCGGCTCGAGTCCCGGGGGCCCGCGGTATCTGGCCGAGCGCCCCTTGCTCGACGGAGGGCGTGCACGAGGCGCGTGGTCGGCAGAAGGTAGTTGCTCGAGTCGGGATTGACACCCATGTAGAGGTACTTGACGGGCATGGGTAGCAGCTCCTCGACTCGCCGCGCCACCGTCGTCTTGCCCGCCCCGTCGGGCCCGATGAGCGCGACGGTAAACCCTCTCTTCGCCACCCCCCTCACCACACCAGCCCGTCAGCGTGGGCGATCGCATGCCGCCAGAGCGCGTAGTAGCGATTCTGCTGAATCCAGGCGATGGCCGCCTCGCTCATGGGCGCGGCCTCCTCGCCCCCGATCCGGTCCACGAGCCGCGCCACCGACCGCGCCCAGCAGAAGACGAAGAGCGGCGTGAGCAGCTCGCGGTCGAGTGCGAGGTCCCGCGCGTATGCCTCAACCCGCGCCCTCGCCCATCCTCCTCCAGCAAAGAAGGCGTCGTGAAAGGCCGCAACCTGTTCGGTTGTGTCTGTCGCACGGCGCAGCGCGAAGGTCGCGTAGGTAAGGAAATAGGCGAGGTCCTGGAGCGGGAGGCCGTGCTCTTCGGCGAGCTCCCAATCGACGACGCCGACGTGATTCTCGCCGGTCCAGATGAGATTCGGGTAGGAGAGATCGCCATGTTCGACCACGTCGGGGAGCTCCGCCTCTCGAAGGGGCTCGACGAGCTCGAGCGTTCGCTGCACGAGGTCGACCTCGCCGGCGGGCAAACGAAGCGACTCTGCGACGTCATTCAGCGGCCGCTCGAGCATACGCTCGTACCAGCCGGGCTCATTGCCGTTCCGACGAGTCGCGGCCAGCCCGATCAGCCAGGCGACGACCGCGTCGACGTATCGAGTCGGCTCGCGACGGAGCATTGCCGGCTTCAGCAGGCGCCCGGCGAGTGCGGTCTCGACGAGCACTGGGCGGTCTCCTTCCTCGAACGCGACAATTCGCGGGACCGTTTTCGAGATGTCGGGCCAAGCCTCGTGAACGACCTTCAGGACGGCCGCCTCGCGGGCGAGTCCGCCGCTGTCGCCCGGGACGCGCGGCATCTTGAGAACGAGCTTCGGCTCAACCGCTCCCTCCGGGACGATCAGCCCAACGACGTGTCGCGACGTTCGAAAGCGAGGCGTAAGGAGGATGCAGGACGCCCGTTCGATGCGTCCCAGCGGCTCGAACGCTCCCACATCGCTATGTCCGGCGAGAAATGTCAGGAGCGCGTTCAGGCCCTCCCCTCCTCCCCCGCCCTTGCCGGGCGCCGGGCGACGACGCTCGCGGAATGGGCCACGGCGGCCAGGAGGTTGCAGGCAGCGAGGAGCGGCGCCAGCAGTGCGACAAGCCGCGCAATGCCGTTCTGGCGTCGGCGAGCGAGGGCCAAGCGGACGGCGAGCGCGTCCCCAAGCGGGACGATCACTCCGCACGACCGGAAGTCCGGCCAGTGGAGGTGCCCCTGCACCTCGACGAGGCCGAGCCTACGAAGCGCGGCGGCATAGCCGCGCGCCGTTCGCCGGCGCCCGGGGAGCCGACGACCGCCCGCACCGTCGACCTCGACGTACATCCAGCCCCCCGGGCGCAAGAGCGACACGGCGGCGGCGAGCTCCGCTCCCGCCGGATTGCGCAGCACGACGACATCGTGCGGTACGAGCTCCTCCCACGGCGGGCCGGTTTCGAGCACGGTCGCCTCGCTGCCGAAGAGCCGGAGCGATTCGGCGAGTTCGGGGTCGTCGACCCCGACGCAGGCAACCCGGCCGAGCTCCGGCTCCGGCAGGAGGAAGCGCCAGTCCAGGCGTCGGGAGGCCTGGAGCAGCGCGTCGTTGTCCCGGAGCAATTCCTGTTCCTGACTTAGCAATGGCGGCTCATCGCCTTGAAGAGGGCGGCTAACGAAAACGGGTAGGGGTGGTGGACGACGTATGCGGGTTTGCCTGCGAACGCCTGCGCGAGCACTTTCCCCTGGAGCTCCTCCGCCGCCTCGACCACCGGGCTCACCGCGTCCGGAAAGGCGAACCGCGACTTGAGGTAGTAGGACATGAAGTCGAGCCGCTCGTGGTTGAGCGAGAAGACCATCCGCCGCGCCACCTCGAGCGGATCGATCGGCTCGACCGTCAACTCGGATGCGTCGTGGCTCACGAGAAAGAAGAGCCGGTCGAATCGAGCGGTCTGCTCACCGAGGCTGC
>Ga0307278_10000429_pt1 | contig 21402 bp, 3 predicted proteins | sample ER_DNA_117_FD_194482 | JGI IMG/M metagenome (GOLD analysis project Ga0307278, IMG submission 194482) | Bulk soil microbial communities from the East River watershed near Crested Butte, Colorado, United States - ER_DNA_117 | ecosystem: Environmental > Terrestrial > Soil > Floodplain | place: USA...
GTCAGTAGGCAAGTCTCGACAGCACAAAAGTGACCTCTGCGGTGGGTGGCAGAAGCGCCACCCTACCGATCCGTGATCGACGCGAACTTGCAGCTCACAGGCCACGTCCGAGTTTGCGTACCCTACAGGCTTGGGCTGGATAGCCCCGGCCTGTTGCCCTGCTTCCTTCGTGAATACTTCCTCTGCACCATCAAGGCCGGGCCTGCGGGCGGCCGCCTGCGGCGGCCGTCCTCGGCCGGCATCCACACGGGCAATTCTTCCCGCACTGCTGCCTCGTACGAGCGAGGTAGGTCTAGTAGGGTTCGCCGCGTCCGTCCCATTCGACAAGGGAGGGAAGCGATGGACGGAACTCCTCGGAGGAGGCTCCGGCTGCGCGCACTGTTCGGAGCGGGAGTCCTCTCGACCGCCCTGCTCATAGCCGTCGGAGCCACACCTGCGGGCTCGGCGCCCGCCAAGCACGACCCCTTGTTCACCGAAGCGGTGGCATTCGACACGTCGAAGCCGCTCCGCGAGCTCGCGAAGGCCGCTACGGCTTCCGCGCGCCGGCAGCAGGTCCGCCTCGGCACCGAGCGCGGGCCGACCGTCAAGGACAAGGGCTTCTCGGGCGACGCCGCCGTCCAGGACACGTCCGCGGCGACCGCCGCGGCCACGATCGGCGGCACGATCGCGAACTTCGAAGGCCTGGGGCAGCAGGACAACTTCAACGTGCTCGCCCGCCGCGTGAACCCGCCTGACCCGGTCGGCGATGTGGGCCCCAACCACTACGTCGAGATGGTGAACCTCACGTTCGCCGTCTACTCCAAGACCGGAACGCGGCTGCTCGGGCCGGTCGACCTCGGCGCCCTGTGGGCCGGCTTCCCGATCGAGGACTGCACGGATGAATCCGGCGACCCGATCGTCCTCTACGACCAGACGACGGACCGCTGGCTGCTCACGCAGTTCACGACGCGTGGGCTCAATCCCGCGACCCCGACGTTGCCGTTCTACAACTGCGTCGCCGTCTCACAGACCGGCGATCCGACCGGTGCGTACTTCCGGTACGCGTTCATCACGCAGGCGGATGAGGAGGACGGCGGCTACTTCTTCCCCGACTACCCGAAGTATGGCGTGTGGCGGGACACCTACATCCTGACCACCCGGGACTTCGGGTTCGACGACAGGTACGGGATCAGCGTCTACGGGCTGGAGAAGAACAAGCTGGTCGACGGCGATCCGAGGGCCCGCGCGGTCCAGTTCTTCCTGGAGGACCGAGACGTGCCGATCAACCTGATCGGCGACGGGTTGCTCCCGCCCGACCTCGACGGCAGCACGAAGCCGAAGAGCGACGTCCCTGCGCCGATCGTCGGCACGCAGGACGACGGAGGTCCCTACGGCGCGACGTTCGACGCGCTCAACATCTGGGAGTTCGACGTCAAGTGGCGGTCGACCCCCGTCGCATCGATCGTGTTGAAGGCGCAGCTACCGGTCGCTGCGTTCGACTCGATCTTTCCGTGCGGCGTCGTTCCCGGCTCGCAGCCTCCGGACTCGCGTGACTGCCTGCCGCAGCCGGGCGTGACGGATGGGAGCCAGTTCCTCGACATCCTCTCCTACCGCCAGCGCCCGACCTGGCGGCTGGCGTACCGCAACAAGGGCGCGTACGAGACGATGGTGACCAACCAGTCGGTCGAGGCGTTGCCGGGTGTGGCCGGGGCCCGTTGGTACGAGATCCGGCGGACGGGCGGCGCCTACAGCGTCCACCAGCAAGGCACGTACGCGCCGGGTGACGGCGTGCACCGCTGGATGGGCAGCATCGCCGCCGACAAGAGGGGCAACATGGCGCTGGGCTACAGCGTCGTCAACGGCACCGACGTCTTCCCGGGCATTCGCTACACGGGCCGGCTGGCCGGCGACCCGCTCGGACAGATGACGCTCGGCGAAGCGACGGTCGTGAACGGCACGGCCGCGCAGACGCACGTGAACTCGCGTTGGGGCGACTACACCTCGATGAACGTCGACCCCGTCGACGACTGCACGCTCTGGTACGTGAACGAGTACTACACGGTGGAAGGAGCCGCGCAGGCGCCACTGGGCAACGGCTGGCAGACGCGGATCGCGAGCTTCAAGCTGCCGGGTTGCTGACCTGGCGATTCGGCCGGCGCGGGTCGAACTCCGCGCCGGCCCGATGAGTCGCGATTACGGGCGCCGTCGTAAGAGACGACCGACGATCAAGGAGGTTCCTGAGGATCTGGCAGCGCGCAGCTCACCTGTGAATCTTCCGCGATGGAGCTGCCCGCTGGACGACTGGATCGGCCGCGCAAGGGAATTGCTGCGAATCTGCTGCGCGAGGCCAAGGATTCGGGCGCGGTCGGGACCTAATTGGGCCTCTGAGCTGGGGTGGAGCTGAGGGGATTTGAACCCCTGACCTCTTGCATGCCATCGAGGGATCCCCACCACAGCGCTCACCACAAAACCTTGCGTAGCAGGACATTCCACCAGAGCGGGAGGGCTGACGTGTGGTGGTTCCTGTGGCTTCGTAGAGCAGAGTTGCTGCGCATCTGCTGCGCGAAGTGGCTCCGGCGGGTCCACCGACGGAGGTTGCAATCCCAAACATCATGGGACCGGCTGTGCAGCGTGGATTAGTCTGAATAAGCCAGGGATGTGAGAGATCAAGCTCTGGCGATGCGGCGATGCGGCGATGCGCGGTGGCTCGCGAACGTCGGTTAGTGCCCATCGACGCAGATTAGGCATCGGGGGGTGTCACGCCCTCCTGAGCCGCTCGCCGGCCTCTGCTTCGGCGCGGCGAACCCCGATGCTCGCGAGCATCGCCACGAGCCCTCTCGAATTCCTGCGGTACCGGTAGGTCCGCGGTCACAACATACAGGAGCTGATTGAGGGCCGACTGATAGCGTTGAGGAGCTCAAGTGAGCCGCCACCAGAAGCCGATCACGAGGTCGGCCAGCTCGACCCCCGGCGCGGCCAAGGATATCCGCCACGCTGAGCCGGTGTCGGTGTCAAGCATGACCGGGGTCCAGTCGCCGTCCTCGAGATCGGCCGCGTACAGGCCCGCGCCGTCGCTCATGGCGATCGGCGCCAGCTCGAGCGAAGGCTGAGGGTCGGGCCCGAGATAGGCCGCCTCAGGGGCGTCCAGCGTCACCGGAGCGTCTCCCCCAGCCTGGACGCCGGCACCGCGGACGTAGACCCCAACTCGCCAGAGCGCGAGCTGCTGGTCACGCACGACGTACGGGAAGCGGTCGATACCGATGTCGATCGTCTGCGCCGTCCCAGCGCCGCCGCGCAGCCGCCGCCATTCGGTGCTGAAGTCGTGACGTAGGCTGAATGCGCGGACGAGTCGGTCCTCGTCGCCCGCCTCCTCGAGCTCCTGCCGCTGGGCCGCCATCGCGGCGCGGACCCGCCGCGACGCGTCGTCGCGTAGCGTGGGGCCACCGTCGCGGGCGGTGTAGCGTAGGTGCAGCACCACATCGGAGATGGTCCCGTAGTCAAAGCTGCGGAACGCGGAAGGCAGCTCGAACCGCCAGCGGGAGATGGCTCCGGCGCCCTCGAATGGCAGGTAGCGGTCGTCACGAAAGTTCAGCTCGAACACGCCGGCGTCCTCCCGTCCCGAGCTCGTTGCCACGGACTGCACCGGCACCAGGTCCATGCGCAACGCGGACTCCTCGTCCTCCGTCACGGCGGCGCTGGCGCGCAGGCGGTTCTCGAGCAGGGTAAGGGTGCCCGCGACCGTCCCGTAGGGGCCCACCACCGCCGGCACGGATACCGCGACGGTGCGAAGGCGACGGAAATAGTGCCCGGGGAAGTCCAAGTCGTACAGCAGCTCAGGGATCGCGAACTCACACGAGCCGGTCGTCTGCAGGCGCAGCAGCGCCAGCGGGTCGATGTCATTGAGCGACACGTGCTTGGTGATCTCGAGCTCGCGCCGATTGCGCTCAAGGTACAGCGATTCCAGGCGCTTGAGGTCAACCGACAGTCGCTCGCCGGCGAGCAGTCCCCGGCGGAGCCCCTCCCATGAGCCGAAACGCATCACGCCCGGGTCCTCGACGCCGAGCTCGAAACCGAATGCTCGCTCGGCCTGCCGCGCCAGGTCGTACGCGGCCTGGTACGCCGTCCGGTGGGCGTCGGCGAGCCGGTCCACCATCCACTGGTAGAGCTCCTGAGAGGAGAACTTCGAGCGCATCAGGTCGTCGACCGCCTGAAGGTCCTCGCGCTGACGATCGTGCTGGTCGATCTCCCGCTGCGCGATGTCCGCCCGGATCTCCGCCGCGGCCACCTGCCGGTCGATCTGCTGGAGCTCTTCGGCGGCGAGGTTGGACTGCAGCACGTGGTCGTCGTAGCGGCGCTGGTGGGCGGCGATGGTTGAGCTTCGGTTGGCCTGGAACGCGGCGTTGCTCGCCAGCATGGAGCAGAACTGGCCGATCGCGCTGAGCCCCGCGCCGACGTTGGAGCCGCCGAAGGAGACCGAGATGCCGGTCGGTCCGACCGGGAAGCTCCAGTTCGGCACCATGTTAGAGATCCCGGCGGCGATCTGGAAGGCGCCCCCTACGAGGGTCTGCGTGTTGGCGACGCCCATCCAGTTGAGGTTGTCCGCCTCCTCGAGCGTGAGACCGTAGCCGCGGACCGCGGCGTCCACCTGGTCGGAGGTCGACGAGGCGAGCCGCAGGCGCGGCGCCTCAAGCGACACGGTGGCGTTCTCCTGCGGAACCTCCAATTGCTGCTTACCGAGGAGCCGCTGGTAGTGGCGGTAGCGCACCTCCGCGCCCGCCCGGTTCTGGCGCAGCGCGGTGACGTTCGCGTTGGCCTCGTCGAGCTGGCGGCGACGGGAGTCGCCGACGAGCTGTTGCAGCGCAAGCTCCTGCGTCGAGCGGAGGCGAGCCAGGGCCTCGGCGTCGTGCTTCTCCACCGCCGACAGTAGGCCCGCCCCGAGCGCCTTCACTTCGGTGCAGAAGTCGGCGGCGCGCTGCAGCGTGACGCCGAATCGGTAGGGCGCCTGCGGCGCGAACGTCTCGTTCAAGACGCTGTCGATGTCCAGCCCGGCGGCGACGGCGCGCACCAGCAGGGCCGGGTCGATCGGCGGGTCGAACAACGCCAGCCGTCGCCGCACGCCGTCGATGTTCTGGCCGTGTCGGATCTTGGCCAGCCGGTCCGCGACGGTGTCGAAGTAGGCGTCAATGCGCTCGTTGCGCGGGACGCAGAACGTCAGCGAGCCGATCGAGGCGAGCGTCTTCAGCTGCTCGACCTGCTGGTCGTACGCCTCCGTCCCAGGGCCGACGATGCCGTGCTCGCGCAGCCACTGCAGCCACGCCATCCAGGCCTTGAAGAACGGGGTGTCCGCCATCGACACATACGCGTTGGCGAAGTCGTCCCACTCGTCGGCCAGCAGAGCGAAGGTCGGCGGCCCGAGCAGTCGCGGCCGCTCCGGCATCCGCGCTGGACGCCGCCCGAGCAGTTCCCCGGCGAGCAGGTACAGCTGGGTGGCCTCATTGATGGACTCCATCGTGTCTCGACGGAACAGCTGGTCGCCCCACCCGATCAGCACATCGAGGTACTGCAGGACGGCCATCCACTGGTAGGCCCGAATGCGCATCCGCGCGATCCCGTGTGGCCGGAATGGCGACTGGCGGGAGAACTCAATCTGTGCATGGATTGCGGCCTCCTGCTCGGCATCGAGCCGGCCGGCCGAGAAGTCCTCCAGCAGCATGTCGATCCCCACGCCCCTAGAGGCGGCCGCGAACGGCGGGAAGCGCCACCAGCGGGCGGGCGCGGCGTTCCCGTCGGTGCGTGTGGGGTCGAACACCACGTGCAGCCAGCGCAGGGCCTCGGCGTAGCGGCCGTGGGTCGCCAGCGCGCTCGCGACCATCAGCGGCGCGTGGAAGAACACCTCCCAGTCGTAGACCGAGCACGGCAGCGCCCGGTCGAACTGCGGCGCCGCGCGGTCGTACGGGGCGCTAATGCTGCCTGCGAGCGCCAGCCGGTTCACGGAGGCGGCGCTCGCCGCATCGGTCGGCCCGGGCGGCAGTGCGACGGTGTCGCCGTCAGTCTCCAGGGCGCGCTCCACGACGACGTGAGCGATCTCGGTCGCGGGGATGAAGGTGAGCCCGCCGTTCATCGCTGTCGTGACGAAGCCCGACGCCGCCGCGGACTCCGTCTCGAGGTAGTAGGGCAGCCCGAGGCCGGGGCGGTCGTCGCTGGCGCACGCGGACAGGAACACCGGCTCGGCGGCGGCCGGGTTGGCCAGCGTCCGGCCCTGGATCTCGATCGGCGCGTTCGCCGGGTAGCGGAACCCCGAGTAGTCGTGCTCGGCCTGTCCCTCGGGCTGCAGTTCGTCGGTCGGCTGCCGGCGGTCGTCGCGCTGCCAGCGCAGCGACTCGCCGAGCCCCCAGTCGGCAGTCGCCAGCGGGAACAGCCGCAGCCGGCGCCGGGGGTCGATCGCCGCTCCGGCGCTGCCGGTGCTGGCCGCCGACACGGGGAAGACGAACCCGAACCTGACCGTGTTCTGCCGCATCGGATTGATCTGCACGCTGGCCGTCTTGTCCGCCGCCCCGCTGAAGCGCACGCGGATGTTCACGGTGACGTCGCCCCCGATCGCGGCTAATAAGAGCGGCACGAAGATCGCCGTGACACCCAGCCCGTCGTGGTTGGGGATCCGCCATGCGGAGGTCGCGGTGCCGTAGACGAACTGGCTGAACCCCAGCACATAGGAGTTGTACGCCCACAACTCGATCACCGCGTCCTGGAGCGGCAGGTACCGGCTGCCGACCTGGCCGAGGACTTGGACGTCGATCAGCTGCGTGGTGGAGACTTGCGTGCCCTGCGGCAGCGGCACCCAGGTCACCTCTGGCGTGCTCGGCCACGGGACCGGGTCGGGGCGGACCGGCGACGCACCAGTCGTGCCGCCGTAGCAGCGAATCACCGGCCCGCTCGCGCCGGACGCCTCCAGGCGCAGCGCGAACGTCGTGCGCGCCTCCTTGTTGATCGGCTTGATGTGGGTGATCTTGTTCGGGGACTTCTTGGGCGCCGACCAGCCGTCCCGCCCGAGCCGGCTCCACTGCAGCTGCAGCGCCCACACGGTCGACGAATCCGCGACCTCCGCGGCATCCGTGGTGGCCTGGCGGCGGTCCTGGGAGTCGGCATCGTCGATCTGCAGCCAGGCGACGTGCGGGCGGCCGTTGCGGATGAAGACGACCGTGTGGTCGGTGTCGCCCAGCACGTCCAGCGGCTGCCATGGGTCCCAGGAGCCGGCGGCTCCAGACGGATGCCACTGCCGGTAGAAATACTGGACCGGGTGGTGGGTCGTGCGGCCCACGAGGTGCACCGTGCCAGCGCGCGGGCCGTGGGTCTCCCGGCACATCGCGACCACGGTGACGCGGCTGAGCTCCTGGAGGCCGTCGAGGTACCCGCGCAGCGCCTCAACCGCGCGCTCGGAGGTGACCTCAGACTGCAGCAGCGAGCTCTCGAACCGCCGGAAGAGGTGCGTCTTGTCGTCGCGGAGGTTCGGGTCCAGCCATCTCTCGGCGTAGAGGAAGACCTTGCGGTTGGCCTCCCACACCCGGTAGGTGCGGATCCACTCCCACGCGCGGGCGAGCTCCTCATCGGCGGCGGGCACGCCGGTCTCGAGGTTCATCAGCCAGCGCTGGACGAACAGCTGCGTCGAGCTGATCGCCTGGCGCACGCGAGAGGTCCGCATTTCCGCGCCCATCTCGACGTCCAGCAGGTACCGGGCGTGTAGGTCGGCGGCGTCGACGGCCCCGTCACGCTGGACCAGGTACTGGACGAGCGCCGTGCGCTGGCGCTCGCGCAGCCGGTCCATCGCCGCGCGCAGGCCGTCGGACGCCGTCCGCGGGCCGTACTTGGCGGCGAATAGCCCGCGCGCGGCGCGCGCCTCGGTCTCCGAAAGGGTCGCGGCACACAAGCTCGCGCTCGTCGTCGCCGGGGCGCCGAGCCGGCGCAGCGCGCGAGCGGCGTCCACGACCTGGCGCAACAGGAGCGGGTCCAGTAAGTCGGTGGCAGCGGTCATGCGCCCGTCGAGCCGTAGCGCCGCAACGGCGTCGGTCAGCTCGAACGCCTGCTCGACCACGGCGAGCGCGCCGTCCACGATGGCGCCCGTGGCGGCGGCCGCGCCACGCAGCGCCTCGAGCGTCGCACCCTGGGCCGGCAGGGTCGAGCGCAGCCGGTAGAGCACCACGGTTCGTCGCCAGGCCGCAAAGCGCGCGGCGGACGTCTCGCCGGCCGGGCGGGCGAAGCCCTGGCCGGCCGCTCCGGCGAAGCCGTCGCCGCTTGCGTCGTACCAGGCGAGCTCGGCGGCGCGCGCCCGCAGGTGTCCGAGCACCAGCCCGACCCGATCGACCTCGACGATCGCCGCGGTCCACGCCGCGGCGATCGGCCGCCCGCGCAGGTCGGCCGCGACGAAGCCGTCCGAGCTCAAGGGGGCCAGCACGTCCGTCGGCGGGCTTGCCAGCTGCGCGGCCGTGTCCAGCGCCGAGAACAGCGCCTCGTCGACGCCGACGCGCATGGCGGCGGCGGCCGCCACCACCCGGCGGCGCAGCGGCACCCTGGCCGCCTGGACGACGGCGGCGAGATGCGCCTGCGCCGAGTCGGCCGTCACCGCGGCGCGGACCTGCGCCGCCGTCATCAGCCGGTTGGCCGGCACGCGCTCCACGTAGGCGTCGGCCTGGGTTACGAGGTCCTGCACGGCCGACGCGAACTGCGGCCCACTCCTCAGACCCTGGAACGTCGTCAGCTCGTCCGGGTCGACGTAGCCGGTGAGGACCAGCTCGCCGCGGCCGGCGTCGAAGCGCATCCGCCCCGCCGTCGGCGCGAGCGCCTCCGCCGGGACCGTGGTGCTCAGCGACGTGCGGAAAACCGGGAGCACAAGCGACTGCAGCCACGTCGCCAGCCGCGCGATGCCCTGCTCGACCGCGGACCACCGGGCACGCAGCCGCGCAGCCGGCGCCGACGCATCTGTCAGTGGCCCAAGGCCGGCGATCCCCGCTAGCGCGGTGAACGCCGCGTCGGCGTCGGTGCCCGCCAGCTCGGCGACGCGGACGCGCAGGTCGAACCCGCCGCCCAGCGCCGCCGCTGCGGCGAACGGCAGCGTCGCAGGGATGACGGGCACCGCGGCGCCCGCCACCGTCACGCGCACGTCGAGCGCTGTGGTGAGGCCGAGCGCGCCGTCGCGCCCGGCGACCACGCGGTCGACGCAGGCCGCCGGCCAGCCGGCCGAGGCGAGCGCGGCCCGCACGTCCGCCTCGGAGGCGTCGCCGGCCGGCACTGCCGGGATGCGCTCCAGCTGCGCCTGCAGTTCGAGCAGCCACCGCCTGCGGTCGAGCGCCCGCGCCTGCTCCGCGGCTGCGTCGGGGGACGGCTGGGCGAGGCTCACCGCCAGCTCGTCGAAGGAGAAGCCCGAGCCGCGCACGTCGTCCACCAGGTCGCAGAAGGCGAGCAGCCGTCGGACGCGCTCGTCCGGGCCGGCGGCGCTCGCCGCCGGGAACAGCGGGACGTCGGCCAGTGACGCGAGCAGCCGGTACTGGGGGACCGTGAGCGCCAGCGCGCGGGCGAGCGAGACGTGCCGGAGCAGCTGCGCGAGGTTCACCAGCGTCAGCTCGTCGGGCATGGCCGCGACGAGCGCTCGCAAGTCGGCTGGGCGCGCCTGCAACGCCCGGCCCAGCTCGGGCAGCTTGCCGGTGAGCGTCCGCAGGACGGGTGGGTTCACGCCGGCGGCGCGCTGGGCGGTGATATACGCCAGCTCGGCGCCGGCGGGGTCGAGCGCGAGGTCCCCATCGAGGGCGCGGCCGGACTGGCGCCGCAGGAACGTCTCCTCATAGAGGCTTGGGAGCAGCGCGTCCTGGGCCTCGCGATCGCGGAATGGCGCCGTCTCGAGCTCGCCGATCCAGGAGGCGACGACCCGCAGCGGCTCGCCCAGCCGGGTCGCCAGCTCGCGCATGCCGGCCAGGGCCGTCACCTGGTCTTCGACGAGCGGCCGGGTGAGGCCGTCGGTGACGGCCACGATCATTGTGTCCAGGTCCCGCAGCGACCATCCGGTGATGCGTCGGAGCCGGAGCAGCCGGTGCAGCCGCTCGAGCCGGTCGCCGTCCAGGTCCTGGACGGTCACCCGGCTGGGGCGGCACTCGAAGGCCAGGTCGAGCGTCGGCGCCGCGCCACCGCCCGTCACATAGCGGGACGACACCGCGCCGAGCAGCGACGGCACCTCGAGGGCGGTCCGCTGCAGGAGCACCGACAGCCGCCTCAGGGCTCCGACCCAGTCGCCCGGGATCGGCGGAGCCGCGGTGTCTCCGGAGGGATCGGCGAGCGCGTTTCCCGTCGGCGCGAGGCCCCAGCATGCGGCGCGCTGTGCCGCCGTCGGATTGGACCTGGTGATGCGGTCCAGCTGCGGCGCGGTCGTCTGGAGGATTTCGGCGGTGTCCTGGACCGTGCGGTTGCGCAGCGCCGGTCGCAGCGCCCGCTGGAGCTCGAGCCGGCTTGTGCCCATCACGCCGAGGCAGGCGCGCACCTCGTCCAGGAAGACATCATAGGGCAGCGACCACGGGTACTCCGCGGCGGTCAGGGCGGTGTAGGCGCTCGGGTTGCGGTTCTCCGGCACGACCGTGAGGTCGCCGGACGCGGCAGAGCTCGCGAACGCCAGCCCGTCGATGACGAGGCGGTCCGGGTCATAGCGGACCGAGTAGTCCGCGCGCGCGGTGAGCAGCCAGCGTGGACCGCCGGGCTCGCGCTGCACCTGATAGGCGAGTGGCGGAAGGAGGTTCGCCAGGTACAGCGGGACGCTGCCGGCGGCGAGTTCGGCGTCGAGCGACAGGATCAGATGCCACGGGGAGAGGGCCAGGGTGTCGATCGGGGTGCCGTTCAGCTGCTCGAAGGCCAGGAGCCCCACGTTGCCGCCGGTCGGGGTCAGCCGCACGGCGACCTGGCGCACGATGTGAATGTTCCAGGCCTCGCTGTCGGCCAGGTCGGGATCGTAGACGAATAGCTGCGGCATCACGGTGGGCTGTCCGAGCACGGGCAGGCGGGGCTCTGGAGCGAGCAGCTGCACGAGCTCGGGGGGCACCTGGTCGTTGCGCAGCGCCTGCAGCACCGTCGGCCGGATGCCCGGCGGGATCGTACCCCCGGGTGGCAGCGCGGCCGGGTTGGGGCCGCTGACCCCGAGGCGCTCGGACCAGCGGCGGGCGCTCCAGCGCCGCGAGCCGCTGCCTAAGGTCATGGTCTGCGGTGCGCTGCTGCCGGCGGGCGAGTCGATCGTCTGGAGGACGCTGAGGCCGCCGTCGACCGAGCTGACCGTCAGCACCGCCTGAGCGCTGACGCTCGCCGGTACGCCCCCCGCGTCGAGGGCGGCCACGTCGGCGGCGGTCAGCAGGATCGCGGGGAGGGGGAAGGTGACCGCGTTCTCGAGCACCTCGAGCACGAGGTCCACGTAAGGCAGCTCGGTCGTCGTGTTCTCGCACGTCAGCTCGAGCTGGGCGATATCGGGCCGCCGCCGGCGGAGCTGGTCCCCTGCGCCGGCGCGACGTAGCGTCCGCAGCAGGTCGACGAGGTAGGCCGCCGGGCTGAGCACGCTGCTGCAGTGGCGGCACGAACAAGACGAGAGATCGCCGAACAGCGCGCCGAGGCTGGGGAAGCGCGTCAGCGCCGCGGGCGCGGCCGCCGGCCCGGCGATCGCGGCGATCGATGGGCCGGTGATGGCCGGCGCGACGATGCTGGCCACGCCTAGAATCCCGGAGAGTGTCACCCGGGCGTTGCCGTGCAGGACAGCGAGCCGCGCCTCCGGGATGGCGTGGCCGAGCGTCGCCGTCAGCGCCGGCCAGCCGGTCGCCACGAGCCCGTGGGCGGAGGTGAGCCCGGCAGCCAACAGCAGCATCGCCTCGTCCTGGGTCGCGCCGAGCCGCAGGACGCGCTGCGTACGCAGCACGCCGCCCTTGAGCGCCTCGTCGCCGTCCAGCCCCCGCTCGATGAGGAACGGCTCGACGTCCGTCGCGCGCAGGTCGAAGTCCCGGTGCCGGTCGAGGAACTGCGCGACCTCGGCGGCGGGGTAGCCGGCGGGCGCGCCGGCGGCGAGCCGGGACTTGAAGGTGATCGAGGGGTAGCGGAGCTCGATCGCCTGGGCGAGCAGCGCCGCTTCCCGCTCGATGTCCGCCAGAGCAGCGTCCGGCCGCGCCTCGGCCGCCACCTCGATCCACTGGTTCGGTGTGAGCTCGGCGAGGTGGGCGAGCGTGCCGTCGGGCGCCTCGGGCAGATGCCGCTGCAGCGCGCGCACGAGCGCCTGGTCGCCGCGGGCGAGCTCGTCGGCCGCGACCGTACTGCGCAGTGCCGCGACCTGCGGACCGCGCAGCGGCAGCGCCTCCACCGCCGCCCAGAACTCCGGCCCCCGGTCGGGCTGCGCGAGGGCGACACGCGCCAGCGAGGTCCGCTCGTCGGGGCTGAACACCAGCGCGTCGGGCAGGGAGTCGACGAGGTCGCCGAGCCCCGCGGTCTCGGTCTCGCCACGAGGGCGCAGTATCTCCTCGAGCTGGCGCCGGTACAGCGCGTCGCGGGTCTGGGCGGCCTTCTCCGGCGAGAGGGCGGGAATGTGGCCCTGCGCGACCGCGCCGTCGAGGGCCGCCCGGAGCTCGTCCGTTGGCCGGGTGAGCAGCGCGTCGAGCTGCCCCGGCTCGCCCTGGCGCAGCAGGCCGTACAGCACGACCGGCTCCAGGCCGACGGCGCGCTCATCGTGCGCGGCACGCGCGGCAGCGACCCATAACCGCACGGGCTCGTTCTCCAGGCCCGACGCGGCGGCGAGCCGGTCGGCGTCACCCGGCTCGAGCTGCCAGGGGTGGATCCCCCCGGTCCCGTCGCCCTCCTGCTCCAGCAGGGGCATGATGCGCTCGGACAGACGCTCCCACTCGGAGCTCGCCGGCGAGACCAGGACCACGTCCACGGTGGCCGCCTCGCCGGCGCGGACGAACGCCCCAGCCTCGCCCAGCACCTCGCCGTCGGGGTCGCGCAGGGCCTGCACGACCAGCTCGAGGGACCCAGGCCGCAGGCCGGCCAGCGGCGCGACGTCGTACTCGATGGCGTAGGAGCCGTCCTCGCCCGAACGGGTCTCCCCCAGCCCCTGCTCGCCGCGCAGCAAACGCAGGAGCAGCCTGACCGTGAGCCCCTCGACACCGCTCCCGGCGTCGAGGACCCGGCCCTCTACCAGCGGGCGTTCGATCACGTCCATGGCCTTCTCCTCACCGGACAATCAGTCGGACGCTCCTCACCGGCTCCTGACGGGTCCACTTGGCAGCGCCGTCCTCCATGCCACCGAAGCGCCAGCCGTGGCGCGCCATGAGGTTCTGGATGTTCTCGGAGGGTTCGGAGCGGGAACTCATGGTCTTCTGGATGAAATCCTCGGTCGCGTCGCGGCGCCCGAATACGGCCGCGTGGCCGCGCCCGATGGCGGGTCCCGTCTCGTCGACCAGATGGTCCCCCAGCTTCTTTTGGTCCTCTGGGAAGAAGTGGCCCCAGGCCATGAGCGCCAGCCCGAGGAAGAACCCTGGGCCGAAGCCACCGCTCCCGCGTCCGGACTCCGTCACCTTCGCGCGCACCTCGGTGTCAATCGGCCCGCGCCCGGCGGGCGGTTCGACCACGGCCTTGACGCCCGCGTTCTCCACGGTGTTCACCTTCACCGGCTCGATCGCCGCGTTGGTGGTGACGGGCTGGGCGGCGACCTTCGTCGGCGTGACCTCCGCCGGCTGCGGGGGCGCCGGTGCCGGTGCGGCCGGTGCGGGTGCAGGCGGCGGCGCCGGTGCGGTCATCTCCTGATGCAGCTGCGAGAACGAGATCTCCGTCTCCGCCGCGGCGCCCATGCTCGGCCCCGGCTGGGGGGTGGATCGACCGTCGACGGTCAGGGCCTGCTGGCCGAACTGGGAGTGCGCCTGCGAGATCTGGCCGCGGCCGAACTTCGAGTCGGTCACGACCTCGAACTGCCCGGGCTGCACGACGTCGCCGAGCGTGACCGGCGCACTGCCGGCCGTCGTCTTCACCGTGTCGATGTTGTGCGCTCCCCTGATCGGGGACCCGCCGACCTTGCCCACCGTGTTGGTGCCGTGCTCGATCGCGACCTCCTTGAAGTACGTCTCGATCTCCGGGATCTGCCCGTTCGGTGGCATGGCCTTGAGCTCTTGCAGGAAGGACTCCTCGGCGCTGTGGCCCGCCACGCCGAATGGCCCGGCGTGCCGCCAGTTGAACCGCGGCGGCCCCCCTTTGGGAGCGTCCGCGGCCATGAAGCCGCCGGTGTCTTTGATGAACTTCACGACGTCCGCCGGCGGCGGCGACGGCACCGGCGGCGTCGCGTGCCCTCCGGGGTCGTGGTAGACGACCGGCGAGTCGCGGCAGTAGGCGAACAGGTTCAGACCGTCGACGATGCCGGAGGGATCCGGCGACAGCCATCGGCGTAGGGCCGGGTGCGAGTAGCGCGCACCGTGCGAGCACAGCCCGCTCTCCTCGTCGCGCTCCACGCCGGTGTAGCGGTAGCGCTTGGGTGGCGCGTCGATCGCTGAGTTCGCGGCCCGGTAGGCCGAGGTCCCGTACGGATGGAACTCTTCGTAGGAGATCGTGCGGACGGCTTCGTCGAGCTCGAGGCCTACCGACCCGAGATGGTCGCCGTACTGGTAGCGATAGAGCGTCCGCGGCCCGGCCGTGGACCGCAGCACGTCGTCGACGAGGAGGATTCGCTCGCCGCCGAGGAACAGGTGCAGCGACTCGACCTCTTCCACGACCGTGCCGGCCGTCGTGCGGCGGAAGCGCTCGAACCCGTCCAGGTAGATGCGGTCGTCTACATCGCCACCGACCCGCTGGATGGTCTTCCGGCAGCGCTCGCCGCCGGCGTCGTAGCCGTAGAACGCCAACCCGCCACCCTGGAGGTCCAGCGCGCGGATGCGGTCGCGGTGGTTCCAGCGGAAGTCGGCGGCGGGCGCGGTGGCGGCGACGTTGCGCAGGTTGCCGTGCCGGTCGTAGCGGTGCTCGGTGCGGTCGGCCGGCGCAGTCGCCGCCCACGTCCCGCCACCCAGCCAGGTGCGCCGCAGGCGGTTGCCGTTCGCCGCCATCTCGTGCTGGAGTGTCCAGCTGCCGCTGGGACCGCCGGGCAGCGGGACGGCCGAATGGCGGACCGCGACCAGGTTGCCGGCTCCGTCGTACTTGTAGCGCTCGGTGTAGCGGCGGGTGGCGTCGGGCGACGGGAACGCACGGGCCGGCCACGGCCCCTCGGCCACGTCGGCGGTCGCCACGGCGTTCTCTCGCCCGCTCGCCTGTGTCAGCCGGTACAGGGCGTCGTAGGCGAACTCGCGGCTCGGCGAGACCTGCTGGTTGTTGAACCAGACGGTCCGCTGGGCCCCGTCGTCGATCTGGATGACGTTGCCGACCGGGTCGTAGGTGTACGCCAGGTCCCGCAGCGCCACCGTCCCGGCCCGCGTGGTGCTCTGCGCGAGCCGGAAGGTCTCCGGCTCGTACGTAGACGTCGTGGTGGTGCCGTTGCCGAGCGAGAGCGACACCTGCTGGCCTTTGGCGTCGTAGCGCACGTCGGTGACGACCGTCGTGCGGCGCCCGGATAGCATGTCGTACCCCGAGGTCGTCCGGACGGCCCCGACCACGACGTCCTCCCCCGCCAGCACGCCGCGGGCGTTGTAGCGGGGCTCGTAGACGGCGACCCGCCCGCCGGTGCCGCGATGCCAGCCGTACTGGCGCGTCATGCGGCCGAGCGCGTCGTGCTCGGTGACCTGGCGCAGGGTCTCGGGCTCGAGCAGGGCCGCGCGGTCGGCGACGTCCCAGTTGGTGACCGCCGCGGAGATGTCGGCGACGAGCCTGCGGCTGAGCTCCTGGACGGCGCCCTTGAAGTCCACGCGCTCGGTCCGTGTCACGCCGCTCGGATCCCACTGCTCGACCGGGCGGCCGAGCAGGTTCAGCGCTCTTGCCTGCGTCAGCGCTGAAGCGCTCAGTCCAGCGGTGTTGCGGGACACCATCGTCTCGACGAGCGCGGGCGATCCGCCGGCCATCCGCAGCCACCGCTCGACGGGACGGCGGAGCGCGTCGCGCCGGACGAGGGTGACGCGCCGCTCAACGACCGTCGTGCCGTCGTCCAGGCCGCGGTCGTTGACGTCCCAGGCGAGCATCGGCGCGCCGGTGGCGTCAGGCAGCGTCCAGCGCTCCCCGGCGTCGGGGCTGCGCCGGTATAGGACGTTGCCGACCATGTCGTAGCCAACGACGGCGCCGTCAGTCACCGAGGTCATCACGCGGTTGCCCCGCGGGTCGCGGATCGACAGTACCTCGCCGCTCTCGCCGAACCGGTGCACGGTCGCGGTGAAGTCGTCGCGCCATTGGCGACCGTCGAACGTGTGCGTGCCGGCCGAGTCCGGTACCCGGTTATGGCCGATTGTGACGGCGTCGCGGCCGAGGGTGTCGAGAATCGTCACCACGGGTGTGCCGGCGTGCTGTGCGGTCAGCCAGCCGACGCGTTGCTGGGGCGGTACGGCGGCGAGCCCGTCGAGCCCGATGGGCAGCCGGACGGCCGGATCACGCTGGTTGCGGGCCGCGTACCAGTCGCTCTCGAGTACGGTGTCGTTGCGGTCGAAGGTCAGCACGTGCCACGGCGTTCGCTCGACCCGCGTCAGCGTGCCGTCGGGATGCTCGGTACGCACGACCCGTCCGGTGGCGTCGTAGAAGAGCCGCGTCGCGACGCCGTTGGCCTGCGGGACCTCGGGCCCGAAGCGCTGGCTGAACGCCGGCTCGTACTGCATCACTGCAAGGCCCTTGTTGTTGACCACGGTGAGGCCGCTGACGATCCAGCGCATTGCCGTGCTGGGGCCGGCGGGGTCCGGCTCGGCCTGCACCTTGCGCAGGAGCACGCCGCCCCCGCCGTCGGAGCATTCGAGGCCGAGCTGCAGCGGGCTCTGCGCCCCCGCCGGAAGGGCTCCCGCGTGCTGCTCGCGGGTGATCGTGCAGGCGCTCGCCATCCGGCGCGCCCAGACCGGGCGACCGGCCGCGTCATAGTCCTCGCCGAAGTCATAGAGCATGCGGGTGGACGCCTGCGTGAGCCACGCGTGTGCCTGGCCTGCGGGCGGTTGTGCGGCTGTGCAGAACACGCCTACCGCTGCCGCCGACGGGTTCAGCAGCGCGAACGTCAGGCCGTCGAGGCTGTCGCCCTCCCAGCGCCCGGCGACGGGCTTGCCCTGGAGGGCGGTCGCGACGACGCGTCCGTGCACGTCGAAGGCGACCGAGAGGCGGTTCCCGTTGACGTCTAGGACCGTCCGCGGAGCCAGGACCCGGTGATCAAAGGCCTCGATGGTCGTCATGTTCCCCAGCGGATCGGCGCTGGTGCGCACGTACAGGCCCAGCGGGTCGTATTCAATGGTGGTGGTCTGCCCGAACGGGTCGGTGAAGCGCTCGGGCAGGTAGAAGCGCTGCGCCGCGCCGGGGGTGAAGCCCGCCACGCCCGACGGGATCCAGTACTCCCCCGCCCGGCCGGCCGCGAGCGTCGCCCCCGCCACGTAACCGCTACCCGCGCCGTCGAGTACCGCCCGCCCGTCGGCGCCACCGACGACCGCCCGATCTAGCAGCGGATCCGGTTGCCCGGCGGCGTCACGCCCCTGTAGGACCGCGTCGAGCAGCGGCCCGGTCAGCGCGAGCTCGTAGGACGCATAGAGTAGGCCGCGCGGCCCGTGGGTCCCGAGCGGATGCGGAGCCGACGGCGCCCCGATGCCGTCCTGGTCACGGAAGAAGAGGCGGGCGGCCCGCCGGACCGGGCGGCGGTGTGGGCCGGGCGTCTGCGCGCGCTGGTGGAACTCGAGGGCGGTGACGGCGACTGTCGGCGGCGCTGGGGGATAGCGGTCGTCCTCACACAGCGCATGGCGGCGGAGCAGCGCGCGGTCGTAGTAGCCGCCGGTCGGCGGATCCAGCCCGGTGATCACATAACGGCGCTGCTCGCACGGCATCCGCAGCCGACGGTGCCGGACCGGTGGCGTCGCCCCGCCGCCGCGCTCGCCGACGTCGCCTGTGTAGCGCGTCTCGCTGTAGGTGACGTGGCGCTCGGTCTGCGCCTGCGTCGCTGCCGCTGCCGCGTCGGCGTCGAGCGTCACGCCCGACGGCGGCCCACTCCCCCGCCGCCCGTAGGCGACCTCGAGCTCCTGCTGCGGGGCACCGAGCTCGTCGTGGCGCAGGTTGAGCGTATGCACGATCCGCGGGTCCGGGGTCGCGGCGCCCAATCGCGGGAGCGCAAGGTCGTGGTGATAGAGCAGCGCCTCCGTTTCGGTGACCAGGAACACGCCGTGCGCGTTTGGGCCCCGCGGTTGCAGCCGTTCGACCTGGCAGCCATGCGTCGCAACCGTCAGGAGCCGGACCGGGGTGTGGCGCGGGGGGTCGGCGACGAGGTCGTCGACGTCGAGCTCGTAGACCTCCTGGCGCAGCATGAAGCCCTTGCAGGCGCGCGCTGCCTCGTGCCACTCGTCGCCGCTGAGATCCGGCCCCGCGTCGGGCGCCGGCAGCGCCTTCTCCGCGAACGGTCCCTGCAGTGGGAAGCGCGCCGGGAACCACTCGTCCGCGAGCGCGTCGAAAAGCCGGGGAGCGCCGGTGTGCATCCAGGTCACTGTCTTGACGGGCGGCTGGTAGAGCCGGTGGTCCTGGGTGACGTAGGGGCTTGCGGCGTTGGCGCTGGCGAACGTCCCGAAGTCCTCGACATCGACCTGCTCCACGCGACCGAAGCCACGAAACTCGCGCTCGCGTCCGGCGAAGTAGCCGTGGTGGTAGGTCCGGATGCTCGAGAAGGTCGTCCCCCGCCAGGCGTCGCGGACGGTGACGCGGCTGACGCAGTGCACCGGGAACGGCAGCCGGGAGGCCCATGGTATGCCGGCATCACGATCGCGCCGGTAGAAGGTGGTCGACGGCGTGTACTCGATCTCGGTGGTTCCCCCCAGGTTGTTGTCGATCCGCGTCAGCAGGTGCGGCTTACCGGCGGCCATCAGCTCGACGTAGGCGACCGGGTGGTCCCGGTCAGCGGGTAGTGGTGAGCTCCACACGAGGCAGGCCGTCCCGGTGCCGAGCAAGTCGAGGACCTGGACGGCGTGGAGCTCGGTCGCGACCGGCAGCGGGACGGTGACCGGATCGCTCAGGTCGTTGCCGCTGCGATTCACGTACACCTTCGCTCCCGACCCGCCCAGGTAGACGACGTCGGCGTGGCCGCTGCCGTCGACGTCGGCGAGGCGCAGGCGCCGTGGGTCAAAGACCTCGTCGTGGTCCAAGCGGCGGTCGCTCAACGTCACCTTTCGCCCGAAGCGGCCGTAGCCCTGGTTCGGCCAGTAGCAGACCTCGTCGTTGCGGATGCGTACCAGATCGGGCAGGCCGTCCCCACACATGTCTGCAGCGAAGATCCCCTGCCGGAGGTCGGCGGTGAGGAGCCGCGGACCGTCGTCTTCCTCGGCGGCCCATGCCCGGCATTCGGCGGCGGCGAAGCCCGCCTCCCCGAGCGAGCGGTACCAGCGGAGGCCGCGCTCCTCAACTACCGCGGCGTCGGCGAGGCCGTTGCCGGTCAGGTCCAGCCATCGCAGGTCGGGGCTGTCCCAGTCGAGCTCCGGGAGCGCGGCGAGCCGCGTCGACGCCGTCCACCCACCATTGTCGCGCTCGTTGAAGTCCCGCACGGGCCCGTCGAGGGAGACTACGTCAAGCGATCCATCACCCGCGAGGTCCATCAGGCGGCTGCCCGCGGCGAAGGAGCCGGCTGCGGGACGCCGCGACAGGGTTCGCGCCGGACCGAACGAGCCACCGCCGGCATTGGGTGCGTACAGCCATTCGTTGGCCTGCTCTGTGAGGATGCCTGACAGCCCTTCGCCGTCGAGGTCCGCCCACTGGCCGGTGGCGTCTGCGAGTCCCTCCGGCAGGCCCTCGAGGTCCCTGGCGCGCACGCGGACCACCGCGTCGCCAATTAGTGGCTCGCTGTAGGCGAAGCTCACGGGCGGTGCCGGGCGACGGCGAAGGACGCCCGCGTCGTCCTTAGCGTAGGACCAGTGCCCGACGGCTGCCAGTCTGGAGTACGCGGGGCGCTCCGGCTCCGCGGCGGTGGCCGGCTCGAAGTAGGTGAAGGTCGTCACCGCGACAAGGCAATCGCTCCCCACGGCGGGGTCCTCAGGCATGTCGTGGAACATCAGCGCGCGCTCGCAGCGCCGGTAGGTCCGCAGCTCGAAGCCTGGACGATGCGTCGAAAACGCGTCCGTCCGGCAGAGCCGGTCTCGATCCGGCAGGGGGCCTGGGAAGTCACCGTCGTGATCGCCGTAGTCGAACACGAGCTGGAACAGCCACGCCGTCGGGAGCGCACTCTCGAGGTCCTCGGCGTGGAGCGTCGGCATGTACGGCGTGCGGTTGCCGTAGCGGATCCGCTTCAGGTAGCAGTTCGGCCCCTGTGCGGGGTGCCGCCGGTTGGCCTCCCATGGCGCCTCGGTGTCCACGCCGGTCGGATCCTCTGCGTCATAGAGGTACCACGCGACGTTGCCACGGTCGTCATAGGTGGTGCTGATTAGCCACTCGAAGGTGCGCGCCGGGTCGTCAGGATCGACGATGCGCTCCGCCGGTGAGCGGCCGAACCATGTCGTCACGTTGTCCCGGCTGATCGTGCGCCAGAACACGTCCGTCCGGTCGTCCGCCCGCGCCCAGCGCTCGATCAGCGCGAACGTGCCCTCGATGCGCGGCCTGTATTGGCGGACGAGGAAGCCGTCTCCACCGAGGCGGGTCGGGGCTGGTGGGTCCGGAGCGGGCACGAGGTCCTCGGAGCCGCCGAGAATGAAGACGTCGGAATCGGCATCGTCGTCGTAGATCGGAAGGCCTCGGTCGGTCTTGCGCGACACGCTCGGGACCTGCAGGGACCACCCGAGGCCGAAGGGGCCGTTGCCGGCCCCGGAGTCGTACATGACGGCGAGCTGCGGGCCGAAGCCGGAACGGCCGGGCGAGGTCGCGATGGGTACGGTCGTCGAGCAGGTGCCTGTGGCCGGGTTCGCGGAGACCTTCTCCCCGATCCCGCGGATGGCCCCCCCACCCTTGGGCAGGGTGACGACCGGCGTCGATGGCGCAAGCTGTGGTCCCACGACCCTCCCACGATCTACCGGTTGGAGCTGAGTCGACCCTCCCATGGTCCCGCGCCGGTCAAGGGTCGCCATTCGAACCTTGCTAGCGGCCGTTTGGCCTGCAGGATTCGACACTGGCGCAGCCGGCGTCGACCTCAAGGACGACTACAAACTGACGACCTCTCTTGACTGGCTCCTCGCAATGGACGGGAGGTCTGGCGGGGAACGGCCCATTCCCTGCCACAACCAACGCCACAGCACCCAGCTGACCTCGCTGTCATCGTTACGCGGTAGCCGACGGACCCACCGCATTCCCTGCTACCTAGTCTAGGAACAGCCG
>Ga0307278_10000430_pt1 | contig 21311 bp, 20 predicted proteins | sample ER_DNA_117_FD_194482 | JGI IMG/M metagenome (GOLD analysis project Ga0307278, IMG submission 194482) | Bulk soil microbial communities from the East River watershed near Crested Butte, Colorado, United States - ER_DNA_117 | ecosystem: Environmental > Terrestrial > Soil > Floodplain | place...
GCGGACATGTTCGCGAGTGGCTTGCGCTATTTGCAAAAGATGATCGGGCGCGAACCGTCGACCCTGGCCGACGCACGAGCTGTCGCCTACGGGATTTACGTGCTCACTCGGGAAGGCGTTGTCACCACCAATTATATTCTTAATCTGCGCGATTACCTCGACCAGCATCAGACCGATGTGTGGCAGAATGATGTCACCGGTGTTTATCTCGCGGGCGCGCTCAAACTTCTGCACAAGGACAAGGAGGCAGAAGAGCTGATCGCCGCCTACAAGATCGACAAAAAATCGACCCGGGATTATGACGATTTCTGCCAACCGCTCGGATCGAACGCGCAATACATCGCCGTACTCGCGCACGCCTTTCCGGCGCGACTGAAGAAAATCTCAGGCGAGGGATTCGAGCAAATTCTCCAGCCAATTGGACGCGGCGAGTTCAACACGCTTTCGGCCGCGTACGCTGTTTCAGCGCTGAAATCGTATTCGCACATGATTGCGCAAAAGCTGCCGGAACTCAGCATTGCCGAAATCCATCGCGACAAGCGCGAAGTTGTCCTAACGAGCGGGGCGAAATTGCTCCAGCGCTCTGTCTTTTCCAAAGATGCAATTGCGCTTCGCTTCAAAACTGCCGGAATACTCAGCGGTCCGGGCGCATTTTTCCAGGTAGTCGAAGCTGGATATGACCGACATGTGCCGGCGCAACCGGTCACCGCGGGATTGGAAGTTTATCGGGAGTTACTCGACAAGAACGATCAGCCGGTGACGCGGACGAAACTGGGCGAACCGATTCATGTGCGTCTGCACGCGCGAACTGTGCGCGATGAATCCGTCACCAATGTTGCCATCGTCGATCTTTTGCCCGGCGGATTCGAAGTTGTCGGGTCATCGCTGCAGCCTGGCGTTTCGACAATTGCCGGAGTCGATTACGTCGACGTGCGCGAAGATCGCGTGGTCTTTTTCGTGACCGCGTCGACCAACGCGCTTGAGATCAATTATCAGATTAAATCTTCTAATCGCGGCGAGTTTACGGTGCCGCCAATTTTCGCGGAGTCGATGTACGAACGAAATGTAAAGGGACGCGGCGTTGGCGGAAAAATTACGGTGGCCGAATAGCCCTTCGCCCACAAAAAATGAAAACGCATGTCATCCCGATCCCGCAGTCGCGGGAGAGTGACCTCCCAAAAGGACGTGGACTACGCAAATTACGTCGTGTGATCCGGAGTTCGTGGGTGAGATCCCTCGCTCTGCTCGGGATGACAGCGTGGTTTGTTTGGCTGTTACTTCCCAAGCCACCCCTGCTCGACGGCATTTCATTTTCGCAATGCGTGCGCGACCGCAATGGAAAATTGCTGCGCGTCACCCTGACGACCGATCAGAAGTTTCGAGTCTGGACGCCGCTTCAGAAAATTTCGCCAGCCCTGATCGATGCGACGCTGCGCTATGAAGACAAGTATTACGCCAGGCATCCCGGCGTTAACCCGGTCGCGCTATTGCGCGCGGCTCTTAACCTGCGCGCCGGCGGTGCACATAGCGGAGCATCGACAATTACGATGCAACTGGCTCGATTGCGTTTCCATCTGCCCACCCGCACACTTAGCGGAAAGTTCGTTCAAATTATTCGCGCCCTCGAACTGGAGCGGCATTACTCGAAGGCCGAAATTCTTGAAGCCTACCTGAATCTCGCGCCCTACGGGCGAAACATCGAGGGCGTGGGCGCGGCCAGTCAGATTTATTTCGACAAGCCGGCTTCGAGATTAACCCGGCCAGAAGCAGTTGCGCTAAGCGTGATTCCGCAAAGCCCGGCCCGGCGCGCGTTGTTTGTCGATCGGGATAACCGCTCGCTCGATTCGGCGCAAAGCAATTGGTACGACCGCGCGAAAATCGACCGGCAACTCTCCGCGCGCCTGTTCAGTGCGCGTGCGCAAAGCGAACGGAAATTTCTCGCGCCGCACTTTGTTCAGCAGATCGTTGCGGCCGAAAAAGGCCGCGACGAAATCGTGACCACGCTCGATCTGGCTAAGCAGCAATTAATCGAGCGGCGAATAGTCGATTATATTCAAACAAATCGCGGTCGCGGAATTCAGAATGCCGCCGCCCTGCTGATCGATACCCGCACCATGGATGTGCTCGCACAAGTCGGCTCGGCCGATTTCTTCAACGCCGAAATACAAGGACAAGTCGACGGAACACGTGCACCGCGCTCGCCCGGCTCGACGCTAAAGCCATTTGTTTACGCGCTCGCGCTTGAGCAAGGGTTGATTCACCCATTGTCGATCCTGTCGGATGCGCCGCACACTTTCGGCGATTACAATCCGGAAAACTTTGATCGCGAATTCGTCGGCCCGATCCGGGCCAGTGACGCGCTCGCGCGCAGCCGCAATCTTCCAGCGGTTGAACTTACATCCCAGTTGCATCATCCCACGCTTTACGAATTCCTCCGGGGCGCCGGCGTCAAATTGCCGCGCTCAGAATCGCTCTATGGCTTGGCGCTTCCGCTGGGCGGGGCCGAAGTCACAATGGAAGATCTGGTGCGGCTTTACGCGGCACTCGCTAATAACGGAGAGCTGCGTCCTCTCCGTCGCACATCGCGCGATCCAACCGCGCTGCGAGGCCGATCGGTCATCACGCCGGAAGCGGCATTCCTGACGTTGGAAATGCTCAACTTGCCACGGCCCGAAGTTGGCCGTGCATATTCCGACCAGGCAGCGCCGGTTTTTTGGAAAACGGGAACGTCGCATGGTTTTCGCGACGCCTGGTCAATCGCTGTCTTCAATCATTATGTGCTCGCGATCTGGATCGGAAATTTTGATGGCCGCGCCAACGGAACTTTTGTCGGGCGAATCGCCGCCGCTCCTCTCTTGTTTCAAATCATCGACAGTTTGCGTGCAACCTGGCCGGAGTCGAACCAACCGCATCTCCCACCTCCGGGCGCCAATTTGAAGCGTGTCTCCTTTTGCGTCGTCTCGGGTGACTTACCTCAACCGTATTGCGCTCAACAGGTCGAGGGATGGTTCATTCCCGGAATTTCCCCGATCAAACTTTGCGATGTCCATCAAGAAGTCCTCGTCGATGCCGTGAGCGGGTTGCGCGTCCCGCGTGATGATGGAACGCGCCAACTCCGCCGTGACGTCTATGAATTTTGGCCGACGGAGTTGTTGTCGATCTTTCGCCGCGCCGGAGTGCCCAGAAAATTGCCGCCGCCTTTTCTGCCGGAAACGGATCCGGAACTGGCCGCGCGCACCGGAAATCCTCCGCGGATTATCGCCCCAGCGGCTGGGGCAGCGTATGAAGTTCTAAATAGCGACTCGAGTCGGAAACAAGGAATTCCGTTGCGAGCGAAAACGGATGCCGATGTTCGCGAAGTATATTGGTTCGCCGACAAGACTTTCATTGGGAAATCTCCTGCCACCGACATTCTTTCCTGGAAATCAGCGCCCGGCCGCTACGAATTGACCGCGCTGGACGATCACGGGCGCTCTGGTTCCTGCACCGTGACCGTGCGCTGAGCGTTTAGACGACGTTGCGTAACGGCGTCAGGCACAAGGCCCCTATCACGCAACTATGTGATCGACGAAAACGAAAAGAAGTCTTGAACTTCCGTTCCCAAATCCTGTAAAAGGTTTGGTCGATTGACTTCGTGCCACTAACCCGCTCACCAACATGCCCAAGTATTGGATGATCAATGATCGTAGCCAAGGCGGCGTTGGACCTGACGTCAATTTCGATGGTATGACCTATTGGGTCAGCGATAAACAGCCGCTGACTGACATTAAGAATTGGCGACAAGTTACTCGCGCTAATTTCCAAAAGCTTCTGGTCGCTGCCGCCGATAAATTTCCTGCGCATGATCAGGCAGAGAACGAGAAACAAAGCCACGTCACTATTCTTGTGCATGGGTTCAACAATAAGTTCACGTCGGCAACCAGGTTCTATCAGGATCTTTGCGGAAGGCTTTTTGAAGGTCCTGATAGTCTCGGCCTATGCATCCTGTACGATTGGCCGTCACGCGGCAGCATTTTGGGCTATGAGCCTGATCGTTCGCATGCGCGCCTTTGCGCTCGCGATTTAACCGATGTGTTGAGCGCGCTCTTCGATTGGCTGGTCGAGAAACAGCAGGAAACCGCAGACAATCCCGCAAAAGCCTGCAAAGCGAAGGTGTCCCTGATCGCCCACAGCATGGGAAACTACGTTGTGCAAAAGGCAATGGCTGCCGCGTGGACTCGTAAGAATCAACCTTTGCTAGTTAGTCTCATCAATCAGCTCCTGATGGTCGCAGCCGATGTCGACAGCGACTTATTCGACATGGGCGCGCCGGATAACAACGATGGCGACGCTGTAGCTAATCTCACCTATCGAATAACGGCGCTTTACAGCGGACGCGACTCCGTCCTTGGCGCGTCTGCCGGATTAAAACATTTCGGCATGCGACGTCTTGGCCGCAGCGGACTCCCGAATCGGCCGCCTTCGGCAGATCCGTCGTCGCCAACAGACAACGTGTGGGACGTTGATTGCTCCAGCTTCTTCCCGCGGGAAGTGGATGGCGCGGCAATTCACGGGCCTATTTCGTGAATGATGGCACGCTCAACCTGATGCGCCACGTCCTGCGTGGCCTCGACCGCGGTGTGCTTGACACGCTTGGACACACCAAAGGCGGCGCCTGGCCGTGAACACTGAGTCTGACTAGAATTCAGGAGCAAGTTAATCACAAGCGATTGTCTGAGATGCATGTTACCGTACCGGACCACTGCTAGCCTTCCTGAATCACTGGCTCCGGCATTTCTGATTTTCGGAAAATCAGCCAGACGCCGGTAAGAACGAAAGCGGCCCCTAACAGCGATGAAACCGGAAAGGTTTCGCCGCCTAACAACCAGCCGAGCATCACTGCACCGGGCGGCGTAATAAGAGAAATACTTTGCAGCTGCGCCACAGTCAGTCGCGGCAGGAGCCAGTAAAGAAGCAGAAACGTGAGTGCCGACCCGATAACGGCAAGATACAGCAGGCAGAACAGTGCCATGGCAGTCCAGTGAAAGCGTGCTGGGTTTCCATCAACGGCAAACCCAAGAACCAACAATGGCGCAATTCCGAAAATCATCTGCCACGCGGCCAGCATGGCTGGCGCAAGCTGGATTGATCGCGCCTTAACCAGCACATTCGCGAAGGCGGCGCTGGCCGCTCCGATAACAACTCCTACGCCGCCCCAGAAAGCAAGCCGCCCGTTGAAACCGAGCAGCCGCCCGCAGATCACGGCAACGCCGCCAAGCGCGATGATTGCGCCGGCAAGCTTTTGCAAACGTAAAGGTTCATCCGGCAGCATCCAGTGCGCGAAGATCATGCCGAAAATTGGAATGGTTGCCTGCAGGACAGCAGCAAGACCCGATGAGACGTGTAGCTCTGCCCAGAACAGCAAGGTGTAATTCACAGCGAACATAAGAACTCCCGTAATAGCCAGGACTGCATAATCGTTGCGGCGCAGCGGGAGCAATCGGGTACGGCCGATCGAAATAGCTACGAGCACAATGATCGCGATCAGAAATCGAATCGCGACAAAGGAAATCGGCGGCAAATCGCGCAGACCAATTTTGATGGCAAGCCAGGTCGAGCTCCAAACGACGCAAAGCGTCAACCATGCCAGAGGCACACCCCACCCGACTTTGGGCCGCCAATGGTGTTTCCACGATCTGGTCGTCATTTTCATCAACGCGCGACCATCGCGTCTTGGTTGCGATCCGTAAAGACGGACTGGCCGCCGAATTCGAGGAAGCCACGAAAAGATTCTTCTTGCCGCGCTCGGCGCGATCGGCTAAAACCCGCGCCAACCAACCTTAACCTCTATGAAATCATTCCTAAAACTCTCACTTACTGCGTTTTGCCTCTTGCTTTCAATTCGTGTCCTGGTCGCCCAAGAACCAGGGTACACGCCTTCTGCTGGCGAAGTCAGCCCAGTTTCGCTGATCATCTCACTGCTCATCGCGCTGCTGCTAATTGTGGCGATGTGGAAAGTATTCACCAAAGCCGGCCAGCCCGGTTGGGCCAGCATCATCCCGATCTACAACCTTTATATTTGGTGCAAGATCGTCGGCCGGCCATGGTGGTGGATTCTGTTGATGCTAATTCCTTTTGTTAACTTTATCGTGGGAATTATTCTTTGCATCGATATGGCGAAGAGCTTCGGCAAAGGCGCAGGCTTCGGAATTGGCCTCGCTTTACTGGGAATTATCTTTTGGCCGATCCTTGGTTTCGGCAGTGCGCAATACCAAGGGCCTGCGGTTGCGCGGCCGGCAATCTAAAGGATGTAGCAGCTCGCCAGTGGCCAAGTTCGCGTCGCACAGCGAAACGGCTACAGGACCCATTTCGGTTTGCGCTTTTCGTTAAAGGCGGCGATGCCTTCGCGTGCTTCAGCAGATTCCCGGGCTTCCATGTGATATTTAAGCGCAAGATCGACATCCTGCTTCACTGAACGCCACCAAAGTTCGTCAATTAGTTGCTTCGTTTGCGCCAGTGCAACAGGCGCGCCTTGCAATGCTGACTCAGCGAACTTCAGTGCTTCGCTCATGAGCTCATCCCGAGTAACAACTCGATTTACTAGCCCGATTTCCTTTGCGCGTTCGGCGTCAATCAGCTCCGAACCTAACAGCAGTTCGCGCATGTTTCGTTCGGCTACCTGCCGGCGCAGGAAAGTCATTACTAATCCGGCCACCAGCCCGCGACGTACCTCAGGATACCCAATTTTGGTACCCTGCGCCGCCACGACGAAATCGCATGCGGACATTATGCCTGCTCCGCCTGCGACCGCCGCGCCATGAACTGCTGCGATGGTGATGAGATGTGTCTGGCCGATAGTGATCAAAGTATTGGCGACCATCTCAGCCGTTGCGTGCGCTTTCGATTGGTTGGCTGCTTCCTTTAAATCGAGGCCGGTGCAAAAGGCCGCGCCTGCTCCGCGCAAAATAATTACTCGCTGTTGCGGTTCACCGGAAGCCGCCTTGATCGCGGCGCATACTTCGGAGAGTAGCTCAAGAGTAAGGGCGTTACGGCGTTCAGGCCGGTTAAGAGTTACTACAGTTATTTCCGGTGTTTGCTTTTCGACAAGAATGACAGGCATAAGGTGAATGTCGAAATCCGAATGAAGAATGTTGAATTAAGTTTGGATGACTCCCGTGTGAAAGCGCGCCTGCGGCATTGGTCGAGAGACGTATTCTAACAAGCGAATCAAGACATTGCGCGTTTCGTGTGGCTGAATGATGGCATCCACCCAACCGCGAGCAGCGCCGTAGCGAATATCGGTTTGTTCTTCATAGCTCTGTTTCACTTGTGCGCGAAGTTCTTCGAGCTCCTCCTGTGTCGCTTTTTTGTCACCTCGTTCGCGAGCGCGGGCCAGAATGGCAAACACAGTGTCCGACGCTTGAGCGGCGCCCATTACGGCGTAACGCGCGGTCGGCCAGGCAACGATAAATCGGGGATCGTATGCCTTGCCACACATGGCGTAATTCCCGGCGCCAAATGATCCGCCCACAACGACCGTGATCTTCGGCACGGTCGAATTGCTCACCGCGTTCACGAGCTTCGCGCCGCTGCGAATGATCCCGCTCTGTTCCGCGTCGCGCCCCACCATGAAACCGGTAACGTCCTGGAAAAAGACAATCGGCAAACCCGTCTGATTGCAATCCATCACAAAGCGCGCCGCCTTGTCAGCGCTGTCAGAGTAAATGACCCCGCCCATCTGAATACCTTCCTTCTTAGTCCTGACCTGCAAATGTTGGTTGGCAATAATGCCCACGGGCCGGCCATTGATGCGGGCATACATAGTCACGATCGTTTTGCCGTAGTCGGCCTTGTATTCATCCATTGAATTCGAATCGATGATCGTGGCCAGCAGATCGCGCGCATCGTAATTTTTCTGGCTATCGAAACTGATTAGATCATAAACGCTATCGGAATTCTTTGCTGGCTTCGGCGCGCTAACTGCCAGTCCGGCTCGGGCAGGTCGCACGCTACCAGATTGTTGTGCTTCGGGTAGCAAAGCGATCAGCGAACGAAGACGTTTGAGACAGGACGGATCGTCCTTTTCAAAAAAGTCCACTGTCCCGCTTATTTCCGCGTGCATTTGAGCGCCGCCTAGTTCTTCCGCATCGACAATCTGACCAATAGCTGCTTTCACCAAAGAAGGACCGGCCAGATACAGACCGCTGCCTTTAGTCATCAAAATCTTGTCGCATAGCACCGGCAGATAAGCACCGCCAGCCACGCAATTGCCCATGATCGCGGCAAACTGCGGAATCCCAGCCGCTGAAATCACGGAGTTATTCCGAAAGATTCGGCCAAAATCGTCTTCATCTGGAAAAATTTCATCCTGCATTGGCAGGAACACGCCCGCGGAATCGACCAGGTAAATAATAGGGAGCGAACACTCGAATGCGATTCGCTGAGCGCGAATGACCTTCTTTGTTGTCTGTGGAAAGAACGCGCCAGCCTTCACCGTCGCATCATTTGCAATGGTCATGCACGGGACACCGGCCACGTTACCGATCCCTGTAACTACGCCGGCTGCAGGAATCTTTCCCCATTGCTCGTACATTTTGTAAGCAGCCCAGAGGCCTATCTCGAAAAATTGCGCATCTTTGTCCAACAGATGACAGAGACGCTCGCGCACCGGAAGCCTGCCCATCTTGCGCTGGCGTTCATGTCCCGCTTTGCCTCCGCCTTCACGAAGGACTGCTTCCTCTTTGGCAATCGCCGCGCAATGCGCGCGCAACACTTCACTGGTGCCAGGTGCCGATGAACGAGACATGACGCGAAGCACGCTTAATCCGCGAAGGTGATTGAATCAAGTTCGCCGGGGCGAATCCGTCCTGTGGCGGACTGTAGTCGCGAACGTCCATTCCGGCCTTTTCCCGCTTCTCCCCCTTGCTCTCTCGCTCTGGGAGAGACGGACGCGCGAGCGCCAGTGAGGGCAAGGAGTGGGTCTGGGAGAGGATTGAGGCGCCCTGTCCTGACGCGCCAAGCCCGCGCGGCGACAGCAATTGCGCGGCAACAGTGAAAGAGTAGGCCTCCCAAATCCAGAAAGTTAGCGCCCAGATTGAAGTGAACAAGCCGGCGCTACAAGTGGTCGTAAGAATTAATGAAGTGGGGCAACTGTAGCCACGGCGCTGTGTCGCCGTGCCTTCAGAAGGATGCCTCTCGCAGCGCCTCGACACAGCGAGGCGGCTACAACCGCGAACGAAAAAGGACTAACAGAAAGCAAACCAAGAAAACGAAGGAATCTGGGATAGAACCAAGTTCAACCATCGTTATCTTCGTTGCCTTCTCTAAAGCTCCGATTCTCCTCACGTTCAAGTATATCTTCGAAGGGTCGGAAGAAATTTGTATAGAAGGGATAAGGCCGGTCCGGCTTTGCGGGGCGGTAGCGCCAGTGCTTGTACATCCAGAGCCAGGGCGCGGGGTTTTTTCGCACATAAGGTTCAAACGAATTCCAGCATGCCTGCGCGATCTCCTGATGAGTCATGCCAACGGTCGCGTTGATCTTTGGATGAAAGACGAGCCTATAACGGCCATCCGGCAGAGGTTCGCAGTGCGCCGGGATGATCGGGACGCCAGTATGCTCATGCAGCCAGGCATGTGCTGAAGTCACGCTTGTTTTTAATCCAAAACAATCAATTGCTACTGCGACCTGAGCCGGCGGCACCGTGAGATCGACCAGCAGCGCTGTGCGCCCCTTTTGGCGGAGCACCTTGTAAAGCCGGATAATCCCGCGATCGCGTGGAACCAGTTCATGCCCGGATTGCTCGCGTAGCTTTTTGAAGATTGGATCGAGCAACGAATTCTTAAATTCCTGAGAGATGATTGTGCCTTTCAGATCGAGGAAACCACAGGCCAGACTGAGCCATTCAAAACTACCGTAGTGGTAGCAGGCGATGATCATACTGCGCTCCGGCCCTGTGCCTCGCGCTGTTTCCTCAAAATTTTGCCACTCGATGTAGCGCGAGAAATTTTGCAGTGTCAGACGTGGGCTCCATAGCAGATCGACCATGGTCCGCGCGAAATATTGAAATGATTCCCGGACAATTTTTCGTCGCTCATCGGGAGAGAATCGATCGCCAAACGCGGCCTCCAGATTGCTCATAGCCACGTGGTAACGATGCCGATCAAGGAAGCTCAGCAGCGCCCCGGCAGTCCGGGCAAGGTGATAGCAGACCCTTCGCGAACACAATGGGATCAGCTTTGTAGCAAGGAGAAGTCCCAGCCACTCCAGACGATACCGGATTCGCTTCCATTGCGAACGCATTTCTCACTTTAAGCATGCGGTTCAGCGTAAGGCGAGCGGATGAAGGAAAAGAGAAGCACCCGCCTTCGTGATCGTGCTCCAGCTCCTCATCGCCTATTCGAGTACGATTACGAACATGAGCGCGAATAGGAAATCGTTGAGCGATTTCTTACCAGCCCTGGCCGGGATTGCTTACCGGAGGCAGGCCTTTGCGAAACTCCGCCTGCTGACGTTCAGCTTCTTTCTCCCGCGCTGCGTCACGTGTCTGTTGCTCCGGGCTGGGACCGGAGGAGCCACAGCCGGAGAGCACAACAATAAGCGCCGGGACGAGAAGCACGATGGTTGCCAGCTTCTTCATAGGGGAACAAGGATAATCAAGCTGATGAGTGCGGCAACTTTGGGCCGACGTGATTCCTTAAATGGTTACAGCGGATCTCCGATTCAACGTTTCAGCGCTTCAACGATTTAACGTCGCGACCGCTCTTCATTATTCGCGTTGTTTCTCCGATGCCAGCCGCACGTAATCGCGTTCGAGAGCTTTCAAGCGCTCGATAATTTCATTTAATGCGAGTTCGTTCTTTAAATTTATTTGGTAATCGATTTCTGCGCGAAGCCGGTCTTTGTGAGACTGCCGATTCTGCGACATTAAAATGATCGGCGCTTGTAGTACCGCGAGCATGTTAATCGCGGTACTCAGAAGCAGGAAGGGATAAGGATCGAACCCGCTTTTACCAGTCCATCGCAACCAAGTGTTTATCAGTACCCAGACGTTAAAAAAGAGCACTGCTGCAATTATGAATTTCCAACTCCCGCCGAATTCGGCGATGATGTCAGCCGCGCGATCAGCAAGCGTGAAGTGGGCCGCTTCCTCCACGTTAACGTTGCGTGTAGCGCTGTGGCGCAACAGTTCATCGGTGTGGCGCAAGCGGTTGGCCAAGGCAGTGAGCATTTCCAGGGCGACATTGGGATTGCTCCGCATGAAGGAAAGGAAATGGTCCCGCGAAAGCACAGCGAAACGCGCGTCCTCCGCGACGAGCGCATCCGCCGAGCGGCGGCGCTGAACGTCGAGCAGCGCCATTTCGCCAAAGAAATCGCCGTGGCCCAGCTCGGTTAAGGTCATCTCACGCCCGTCCGTGGCCCGCACACAGATCCGCACCTTCCCGCGCTCGATAATATACATCGCATCGCCTTTATCACCGGCGCGGAACAGAAATGCGCCGGCCTTGCAATCGATGCTCTGCAACAGGTGACACAATTCGCCGGCCGCCTCGTCGTCGAGGGATTCAAACAACGGCACTAGGCGCAGCGTGTTGATCCTCATTTCCGGAAAACCAACGGAATGCCCAACAGAATAGCGGCAATTCACGTTGCTGAGAAGCTTCAATTATTCGGTGCTGCAGTGTCCGCTGTCTTAGCGGACGGTTCGCTGGGCTGACTTACATCTGACTTTATTTGCTTCATCCAAAGCGGCGCAGCAGCGCCGCAGCTCCACGATGCAAAGCATACAATGTGGGTACGCAATGACGGCCACGTCTTGGAATGCGGCAACTTTCTGCCGCTTTTGTCACGCGATGGATGAGCAAAAAAATTTCGCATGACATTGATCGGGCCATTCTGCTATTGCTGCCCTTCAATGTCGGATCTCGCGTCTCATCAGGAGGAACTATGCTGCATCTTATCTGGTACATCATTGTCGGTTTCCTTGCGGGCTGCGTCGCCAAAGCGCTGCTCCACACACATCTGTCGATCACGTGGACAATCGTGCTTGGCATCGTCGGCTCGATTATCGGCGGGGCGGTAACGCATTTGTTTTATCCGCCGAGCGCGGGCGGCCGATTTCATCCCGGCGGGTTAATCGTCTCCATTGTCGGAGCGATCCTGGTCCTTTATCTTTGGCACGAGTTCAGACTGCACGTGCCCCGCGGATAACAGTCTGATGCGGCGCGATTTTTACGTGGTAGGGACGGACCGCCGAGCCGTCTGCGCATGTTCGTCGCGCCCAGCGGTCGCGGCCCACCCAGGTGCCTTAGCTGAATTGACTTACACCAGTTCGCTTCTAGTTTGGAAGGGCGCTCGCTCGCGCCGTGCGAACCGTGAAAAGCGTCCTCTTTGTCTGCACAGGTAATATTTGTCGCAGCCCGATCGCGGAAGGGCTTTTTCGTCGTCTGATTGGCAATCGTAAAGACATCGAAGTTCTTTCGGCCGGCGTCCACGCAGTGCGCGGACAGCCGCCAAGCCTGTACGCGGTACAAGTCTGCGCGGAAGAAGGCGCAGACATCAGTGACTTGCGCAGTCAACCACTGACGGCAGCGCTGGTCGATCGCGCCACACACATTTTTGCGATGACCGGCGCGCACCTCGAGACGATCCAAACAGTGTTTCCTCAAGGCGCTGAAAAATCGTTTTTGCTCCGGGAATTTGAAGAGCCGGGCACGACGGTGTGGCGCGACGTGCCCGATCCAATCGGTTTAGGCCGCGAAGTGTACGAGGATTGCGCGCGCATCATCAGCAACGCTCTTCCCAGCGTGCTCGCATTCGTAGAGCAAAGTGCACTGGTCCGGCCTGGTGCGACGCATTCGCGCGAGCTATCTTCGTATTCGATGGATGATCTACCTGCCCGAATTGAAACCGGATCGTTGGCTTCGAAGCCCGCTCGATATGGCGAGGCCTTGCGCAGAGTCGATCCGGAAATCTTCGATGCGATTGCCGCGGAAGAAAAACGTCAGCGCGAAAACATAGAATTGATCGCCTCTGAAAATTTCACCAGCCGCGCGGTGATGGAAGCGCAAGGCAGCGTTCTCACGAACAAATACGCCGAAGGTTATCCGCGCAAACGCTGGTACGGCGGCTGCGAGAATGTCGATATTGCCGAGCAACTGGCGATCGATCGCGCAAAGCGATTGTTCGGATGCGAGCACGTAAACGTGCAGCCGCACAGCGGCACACAGGCAAACATGGCGGTCTATTTCGCAGCGATTAAACCGGGCGACAAAATCCTGACGATGAACCTTGCGCATGGCGGCCATCTCAGCCATGGGCATCCGGCAAATTTCTCCGGCAAATTTTATCAGGTTACGCATTACGGCGTCGATGAGAAGACCGAGCAAATCGATTACGACGCGTTGCAAAAGCTGGCTAAAGAGGTGCGGCCTGCGATGATAACTGCCGGGGCGTCCGCTTATCCACGTATATTCGATTTTCCGCGGCTGCGCCAGATTGCCGATTCAGTGGGAGCGATTCTGTTCATCGACATGGCGCATATCGCAGGTCTTGTAGCGGCTGGGCAACATCCAAGCCCTATCCCGCACGCACAATTTGTCACCACCACTACGCACAAAAGTTTGCGCGGCCCACGCGGTGGGATTGTGCTGTGTGAAGAAAAATTCGCGAAGGCGATTGATTCGACGCTCTTCCCCGGCGTGCAGGGCGGGCCGCTAATGCACGTCATTGCAGCCAAGGCAGTCTGTTTTCACGAAGCGCTCCAGCCGCAATTCGGCGAGTATCAACGGCAGGTAATCCTGAACGCGAAAGCGCTTGCTGCCGGCGTTGCCAAGCATGGTTACCGAATCGTTTCCGGGGGGACGGATAACCATTTGATGCTGGTCGATCTTCGCCCGAAGGGGATCAACGGCAAGGATGCGCAGGAGGTTCTCGATCGCGCTGGGATCACCGTAAACAAAAACGCAATTCCATTCGATACATACCCGATTTTCAAGCCGGGTGGCATCCGCATCGGCACGCCTGCGGTCACCACGCGCGGCATGAAAGAGGAAGAAATGCTGGAGATTGCCGATCTGGTAGCTGAAGCGCTGGCAAATCGCACCGATGCCGACGCGCTGGAGAACGTGCGCAAAAAGGTGCTCGACCTGACGCGGCGATTTCCTCTGCCGATTTAGGTAAATGAGTGCGTCGAAAGTTGTTGGCAGCCGAAGAATGCCGCGAACACCAGCAGAATTTCACGCGCTGGGTGCGCGCCTGGATCGCGAGCTTTTGGTGGTGAAGCCATTCGTTCGAAAACGCGGTTTCGTTTTTAGAGCGCGCAGTTGGGATGACCTCGCAAGGTGGGAGTCGCAACGACGTATCGAGGAACATCGCCGACTAGATAAATGAGCGAACAGGCTCCGCTGTTGCGTGTCTGCTCGCTGCTAAATAAACATCGCGCACAATATTTGATTATCGGTGCGCGCGCCTGCTGGCTGCACGGTTACGTTCGCGCGACGATGGACGTGGACATTCTCGTTCCGCAGGACTTGGAAAATCATGCGCGCGTGATCGCAGCGCTTTCGGAACTTGAGGATCATGCAGCAACAGAACTGACGCCACAGGACCTTGCGCAAAATGTCGTCATCAAGATCGCGGATGAAGTGGAAGTGGATGTTAGCACACGCGCCTGGAAGGTGAGTTACGCCGATGCGATTGGCACATCGCTAAAGGCAACAATCGAAGGCGTGAAAGTTCCATATGTCGATTTGCAGACTTTGATCAAAAGCAAAAGCACGCAGCGAGAACAGGACAAAGTGGATGTTCAGCGGTTGCGTTCCCTGAATTTGCCACAATAACTGGCGCCGGTGAATTTTCCCCCTATCTGATCGGCAAAAAACTGAGTAGCTTGTTTCGCTCATGAATCGAGCTGGTGATCAACCGGAACCCAATCCGCTCCGGCAAGGGCTTTCCACCCGCCCCGTGCCGCAGCCGTGCAGCATCGTGATCTTTGGCGCTACGGGCGATCTCACCCACCGCAAACTCATCCCCGCGCTGTATAACCTCGCAACAGAGGGTGAGCTGCCCGCAGGCGTCGCGATCGTCGGATTCGCGCGACGGCAGAAAAGTGATGAGGAATTCCGGCGCGATCTTGAAGAAGCCACGCGCAAGTTTTCCCGCCAGCCTGTGCGCGATGAAATTTGGAAGACGTTTGCTCAATCGATTTTTTATCACCAGAGCGAGTTCGACGACGAGTCTGGCTACGGGCGACTGGTCAAGCGTCTCGATGAAATCGACAAAAATTATGGCACTCGCGGTAACCGCCTTTTCTATTTTGCCGCTGCTCCGGACCAGTTCGAACCGATTCTCAAGCACTTGAAAGCCGCCGGCTTGAATGAGACGTGCAAAGGAAGTTGGGTTCGCGTAATCATCGAAAAACCTTTCGGAACAGATCTCGCCTCAGCGCGCGAACTTAACCGGATCGTGCGCAGTTCCTTTACCGAAGAGCAAACCTATCGGATCGATCATTTCCTCGGTAAAGAAACTGCCCAAAATATTTTGGTACTGCGGTTCGCTAACGCCATTTTCGCGCCGCTCTGGAACACGCACTACATCGATCAAGTGCAGATCACAGCGGCGGAAACGCTGGGCGTCGGGAGTCGCGCCGGCTATTACGAAGGCGCAGGGGCCCTGCGGGACATGGTGCAGAACCACCTGCTGCAGCTCCTTTGTCTCGTGGCGATGGAACCGCCCACAGACCTGAGTGCTGACAGTATTCGCGACGAAAAGGTGAAGGTGGTGCGATCGCTGCGCCGTTGGTCGCGCAATGAAATCGCCGCTAACGTTGAGCGCGGCCAGTACACTAAAGGCGCCATTCACGGCGAACCTGTCGTCGGTTATCGCGAGGAACAAAATGTCGATCCGCATTCGCAAACGGAGACCTACGTCGCATTGCGCTTGTTCATCGACAACTGGCGATGGGCCGATGTGCCGGTTTACATGCGTGTTGGAAAACGCCTTCCGAAATCCGCAACAGAAATTTCCATTCACTTCAAAAAAGCGCCGGCGGTTCTGTTCAATAAGGATTTGAGCGACCTGAATGTGCTCGTTATTAGGATTCAACCCGACGAAGGGATCTCGTTGCGAATTCATGCCAAAGTGCCGGGCACGAGCTTTCGTATCGAGCAGGTCAAAATGGATTTCCACTACGGGACGTCTTTCGGAAAGCCCAGCCCCGAGGCTTACGAACGTCTGCTGCTCGATGCGATGAGCGGCGACGCCACACTCTTTGCGCGCCGCGATGAGGTCGAGGAAGCCTGGGCGTTCATCGATCCGATCGAGGAAGCGTGGCACGCGAAGAAGGATGCGCCCGAACTATTCTTTTATCCTGCCGGATCGTGGGGACCGGAGGCAGCGGATGATTTGCTCGCCCGCGACGGCCGTGCGTGGAGGAGACTCTGAGTGATGCCTATCGTAACTGAAACACATTCCCTCGGCGTTCCAGTCGAGATCAGCAGGATCGACCAGGAGCTGAAAAAACTCTGGCAGGAAAGCGAAGGCGCAGTAACGCGCGCTTCGCTTATGAATATTGCCGTCTACAGCGAAGGATCGGGCTCACTGAACAAGAATACGCAGTTGATGGCGAAAATTACTGAGAATCACGCCTGTCGCGCCATCGTCATCGAAGCCGATTGCAACGCGACGGAGGATCGCGTGGACGCCTGGATCAGCGCGCATTGCCACGTTAGCCACGTCGGAAGCAAGCAAGTCTGCTCCGAGCAAATTTCATTCCTGCTCAAAGGCGGGTGTACGACTCTGCTGCCCAACATAGTTTTCTCGCACCTGGATTCGGACCTGCCGTTTTACCTTTGGTGGCAGGAGGAATTCCGTGAGCCGATGGATTCGCAGCTTTGGGCGTGGGTTGATCGCGTGATCTACGATAGCCAGAGTTGGAAGGATTTTCGTGCGCAAATGCGCTTGGTGGAGTCCGCAGAACAGGAAGCGAAACAGCGCATCGTGCTTTGCGACTTAAATTGGACACGATTGGATAATGTGCGCTTCGCGCTGGCGCAATTTTTCGATCATCCTGCGTCGCATCATCACTTTGCGAAAATCAGAAACCTCCGAATCGACTTCGCCCCCGGATTCCGATCGACGGCTGTTCTGTTCGCTGGCTGGCTTGCGGCGCAATTGAACTGGCGCGCTGAGAAGGCGAAACCGTCGCACGAGTTGCGCTTCCTCGGTCCATCCAGTCGCAAGATCGATATCGAACTGCGCGAGCGCGACGGCGAACCCATTCACGAAGTAGCGTTGAATACGGGCGAGGTAGAATTTGTGGTGACCCATGCCAAGTGCGGTGATCTGCTTGAAGTTTCACGCGGAGAGCCCGGCGAAAAACGCATGCCACAGCTGATGCCCGCGGGAAAAAATGATCCGGTGGCCCTGATGAGCGAAGAGCTGATGCGCGGCGGACCGCACCATGTTTACCTGAACGCGGTCAATTGTGTTCGCGATTTACTGTAGAGGCAGCTGTCTCAGCTGCTTGGAATCAGCGCGCACAAATCGCGCACATTTTTCTCAATCGAAAAAAGCTCTTGCGCACGCCAGTATCCAGCGTGGCCAAGCCTTTGCGCAAATGAACGATCATCAGTCACTTTTTCGATGGCCCCAGCGAGCGCTACTGCGTCGCCTTGTTGCACCAGAAAACCTGTTTCGTTTTGAACAACCATTTCTGGAATGCCGCCGATGTCGGTCGAGATGACCGGTAACCCCGTCGCCATCGCTTCCATGATGACCGTGGGAAGATTGTCCATCCCGCCCTGCGCGTCGACCACGCTTGGCAGCACAAAAACGCTCGCCGCGGCGAGACGCTGCCGGACCTCCCGCTGCGGTTTAGCGCCGGACAGTGCAACGCGATCTTGCAGATCCAGCTGCTCGATTTGCGCGCGCAATTCGTTTTCGAGTGGGCCTTCACCAATGATCTCGCATTGGAATGATTTTCCGCCCTCTGCAAGCAATCCGCAGGCGCGAATCAAATTGGCGAATCCTTTTTTTGCAATCAAACGACCGACTGCGATGATCAAGGGCGGAGTAGAGGAAAAGTCCGAGCGTCCAAATTCGGCGAGATTCAGGCCGTTGTAAATGCGATGGATGTGATTCGCGCGGTCTGGGAAACGATCTTGCAAGAATTGCGCAGCGTAATCGGTCTCTGTAACGATTACGCGCGCTGAATCGACGAGCTTGTCGAGTCCAATCTCGAAGTCTCGCGGCGCAAAAATGTCGTTGGCATGCGCGGTAAAACTAAAAGTGATGGAAAAAAATTTATGGATCCAGAAAGCCGTGCGCGCCGCCATTCCGGCGAAGTGCGCATGAACATGGCGAATCCCCATTTCTTGCAGACGCAAGCCGACGTAAACAGCCTGATACAGCCGAAGAAAATCAGTGCGCCGACCCCATTCATCGAGAGCACCGATGATTTCCGCCGTCAGTTTTCCTTTTTTCGAAGCTCGGCGAACCGACTCCAGCAATTGCTTTTCTTCGGGTAAATAGTCGACACGTTGGACGATGCGCGTATCCCAATCCTGCGGTGGTTCGTCTTTCGGATTGCGAATGGAGAAAACCGGCGGCGCGATGCGCTGTCGAGCAAGCTCAGCTACTTCCCGATAGCAAAACGTCTGTCCGAATGACGGAAATCGTTCGAACACATAGGCGAACTGCGTCATCGATCAGAATAGCCTTGGACGAATGCGATGCGACTACGCACTGCTGCGTTTTACCGGAATTGGTTTTCCGGATTCATCAACAGCGACGAGAGTAAAGACGCCATGTGTGACACGGCGCTCTTCGCCGGTCATGTAACGGGTCACCCACACCTCCACCGGAATGGTCATCGAGGTCCGCCCGATTTTCTCCACTCGCGCATAACACCGCACGGTGTCCCCTACCCGCACGGGTTCGAGAAAAGACATTCCTTCCATCGCTACGGTAACCACTCGCGCTTGCGCGGTTTTGGCCGCGAGAATTCCGCTGCCAAGGTCCATTTGCGAGGTCAACCATCCGCCGAAAATGTCGCCCTTCGGGTTTGTGTCCTTCGGCATGGCAATCGTTTGAATCACCAACTCGCCTCTGGGTTCATCGGGCATTTGGCGCGAAGAATATCATAACTCACTCAAAGTGGTAGGGGCAGACCGCCAGCTCGTCCGTTCTCTGTCACCAACACCGCTCCTAACGATGCGCCCAGCGGTCGCACCTTACCTACAGAATCAGCATGCAATCGCCATAGCTGTAGAAGCGATACCGTTCGCGAATCGCTTCCTCGTACGCGCGCAGCAAGAACTCACGGCCTGCAAACGCACTGACCAGCATGAGCAAAGTAGAACGCGGCAGGTGAAAATTCGTCAGGAGCGCATCAATAACTCGAAACGCGAACGGCGGATAGATGAACAGATCCGTCTGACCCGACTGCGGCACAATCTGACGCTTGTTAAACTTGACTGCTTTAAGCAGTCGAGTGTCAAGCGCAACTGTTTCGAGTACGCGCACCACCGTCGTTCCGACCGCAACGATGCGGCGCGCATCGTTGATGTTTGGCGCGGCTTCTTGCGAAATCGAAAACCGCTCCGCATGCATGCAATGCTCGGTGATGTTCTCCGATCTCACCGGCAGGAACGTTCCCGGACCAACGTGCAGAGTCACGAAGCTGTGCGGAATCTCATTCAAGATTTCCGGAGTAAAATGAAGCCCGGCAGTGGGCGCGGCAATCGCGCCAGCAGCATACGCGAAAACAGTTTGATAACGCGCCGAGTCATTCTCATCGCTCGGCCGGTTGATATACGGCGGCAACGGCATGAAACCGCCGGCATATAGATCGACATCTTCATCTAATGCCACTATGCGATTGCCGTCGTGTGTGATCTCCTCAACTCGCAAAGTGACATTGTTGATCTTTGCCGTCGCGCCAACACGCATCTTGCGCCCCGGCTTGACCAGACACTTCCAACGCTTTGAACCGAGACATTCAAGAAATAAAAATTCAATTGTGCCATCGTCCGAGAATCGTCGCGCTGGAAGAACGCGCGTGTCATTTAAGACAAGCAGGTCGCCCGCCAGTAGAAATGTTTTTAGTTCGCGAAATTGCCGATGTTCGATTGTCTGCTCGGCGCGATGCAGGACCATCATGCGAGAATCTTCGCGGCGCGCGGGCGGGCGCTGTGCAATCAATTTCCGCGGCAGGTCGTAATCGTAATCGCTTAATCGCGCACCCATCGCTGCATGATCAAAGAGATTGCGTCTGTGTGCAAAATTTTGGATGATCGCCGCAAATGACGCAGCCAGCTCTCGATTTTGTGATCGCAGCGCTGGAGAAAATTCGAGAGACAAATGACCGTTTGCCGCGTGCATCCAGAATTGTGCTCGCGCGATTGCAAACGAGTAATCCTGTAGCCGCGTCGCTGTCTGCCACGCCGAAGTCTGACGAAGGCGGGTGGGAAGCCCACGCATCGCTGACAGAGCAACGGCTGCAGCCGGGTAGGAACAAAGCAGAATTACTCGAGCCGATTCGCGAACGTGTCTGCGCTTGCACGAAATGCGCACATCTGGCGTGCTCGCGCACACAAACCGTCTTCGGCGTAGGAAATCCCGACGCGGACTTAATGTTCATCGGTGAAGCCCCCGGGGTGGATGAGGATCAACAAGGCGAACCATTTGTCGGACGCGCCGGTCAATTGCTGACGAGAATTCTCAAGGCGATGAATTTCACCCGCGAAGACGTTTACATCGCGAACATCCTGAAGTGCCGACCGGACACGCCGCCGGGCACATTTGGAAACCGCGTTCCGACGCCGACAGAGATGCAGACCTGCCGGCCTTATCTGGTCGAGCAGATCGACGTCATCCAGCCGAAAGTCTTGGTCGCGCTCGGTGCAGTTGCGGTGGAAGGCCTGCTTGGAATGCGAGGGACCATGCGGGACCTGCGCGGCCGATGGCACGCTTACAACGGCATCCCGCTCATGATCACGTATCATCCTGCTTACTTGCTCCGCAACCAGGCACCTTCGGAAAAGCGCAAGGTTTGGGAAGATATGCTGCAGGTATTGGAGCGACTCGAGCAACCAATCAGCGAAAAACAACGCAACTACTTTGTGTAAATGGTAGGGGCGATTGACTGCAATCGCCCGGACAGTTCAGGTGAACCGCCCCTACGTAGAGAATTGCAGATACATTGCGCTGATCTGCTTGCGTGATGCAAGAGTCACGCCAAGCCGCAAAATCATCGCGTGCACTTCGTGCCGCGGGACTTTTACCGTGCGCTGCAAGACTGTCGCTCCAGCATCCTCTAAAAGAGAAAGTGTGC
>Ga0307278_10000431_pt1 | contig 21310 bp, 18 predicted proteins | sample ER_DNA_117_FD_194482 | JGI IMG/M metagenome (GOLD analysis project Ga0307278, IMG submission 194482) | Bulk soil microbial communities from the East River watershed near Crested Butte, Colorado, United States - ER_DNA_117 | ecosystem: Environmental > Terrestrial > Soil > Floodplain | place...
CCGGCGCCTGCCGCCGTGACCAGGTCGCCCCGCCGTCGCCGCTCGCCAGGATGGTGGCGCCGTCGCCCACGGCGAAGCCGCGAGCCGCGGTCGGGAACGCCACCGCCCGCAACGCCGCCGTCACCCCCGCCGGCGCCTGCCGCCGTGACCAGGTCGCCCCGCCGTCGCCGCTCGCCAGGATGGTGGCGTCGTCACCGACCACGAACCCCTGCCCCGCCGCCGGAAAGGCCACGGCGTCGAGCCGGCGCGGCACCACCATCATGCCGACCTGGAACGCGTCGCCGGTCCACGGCCCGCCGCAGGGGCCGATCACGTCCTCAGTTCCCGCCCGGTCACGGTGGCCCGTGATGTCGGCCTGCTCGTTCCAGTCGGCGTCGAGCTGGACCCGGCCCTGCTGCGAGCGGACGCCGCTGAAGTGACGCTCCGGCCGGAAGGTCGATCTGGTGATGTCGCCGTTCATCGAACCCCCTCAGGTCACCAGGAAGATCCCGGCTTCCAGGCCGAAGCGCAGGTACTCGTCGAGGCTGGCGCGCAGGTTGTCGATCCGTCGCGGCTGCTGCAGGAAGTGGAACGCCCCCATCTCGCCCTCGTCCTCGGCGCCCCGCGCGATCTCGTCGGGGCACGACGGGGAGAGCTGGCCGTAGACCGGCTGGCCGTAGCCGACCGACGCGAACCGGGGCACCACCCGCCCGGCCGCCTCCTGGCTCGCCGGCTGGCAGCGGAAGCGCCGCGGCGCGGTCGAGGCCAGCGGCAGGTAGCAGAAGCGGACGCAGCCGCTCTGGCGCCGCTCGACGGTGACCCGTTCGGTGAAGATGCTGTTGCCGGCGTCGAGGGTCCGCGCCTCGACGCCCCCCAGGACGGTGCTGGCCTGGATGTCCGTGGCGGGCGCGGTGACCGCGACCCCGTGCCCGTGGTGGCCGTCCGCCGCGTCGACGATGCTGTCGGTGACGGAGACGGCCGCCGCGTCCTGCGCCACCGTCAGCGGGCCGCTGATGCAGCGTTCGAGCACGAGCCTGAGCGAGTCGTTGCGCTCCTCCGGTCGAGGTCCCGAGGCGATCGTCACGCTGTCGGCTCCCGCCTTGGGGACCAGGGTCGTGTGGGCCACTCTGACGGCGCCGAGGTTGCCCGGCGCCACCAGCAGCCCGCCTTCGACCAGCAGCCCGTCGAGCACCAGCTCGCCCGGGTCGAGGTGTCCGGCCGGCGCGGTCCCGCGGACGCGGATCGGGCCGGTGAGATGTGGGCGGCGCCCGCTCGGTGTCAGGCGCCCGGCCGTGCGGGTCCGCCGGCCGAGGTCGTCGGGAGGGTCCTCGGGCCAGTCGGCCGCCACGATCACGAGCCGGCACCCGGCCGGGACGACGATCTCGGGCAGGGCGGTCGGGTCCAGCGGCGGCCCGTACGAGCGGCTGTCCATCAGCGCGATCACCCCCAGGGTGACCGGATCGTCGTTCCACGCGTCGATCGCCGCGGCCAGGTTCCCGCGCAGGTCGCTGTCCCCTCCTGGAGCGGTCCTGGTCACGCCGAGCTGCAGGTCGGGCCGCAGGTCTCCGGGCAGGGCCGCGGCGAGCGACTGCCGGCGGTCGTAGGGGCCGCCGCCCAGGTCGCCCGGGTAGCCGTAGGCGTAGCTCACCTCGACCGCGACGTCGGTCGCGCCACCGGGCAGCGCGAGCCGGCCGAGGACGGGGTCGACCCCGACGTCGGCGCCGGCCGGCGGCCGTCTCCAGCCCGCGGGAAGCGGGGTCGGTGGGTCGCTGAGGTCGCAGATCGCCACCCGGTCCAGCGGCACCGGCTCGTCGGCGCCGCGGAGGAACACCTCGAAGACCGGGCTGGGGGCGAAGAAGCTCTCGTCCTGGTCCACCCGTCCCTCGCGCCCGGCGTCGAGCTCGTCGTGCAGGGCACGGCGGCGCAGGGGCCCGGGGAGGTTGGTCTCGGCCGCCAGCTGGGTGAGCGCGGTCTCGGTACGCGGGAGGTTGAACAGCGGGGCGTCGAGGGCGAGCGGGCTGAAGGTGTAGTGGCCGGTCCCGGAGGGCGGCACGGCGGGGACGGGACGGGCGCTGACGGTGGCCAGCGGGTAGCTCTGCAGCCGCCACAGGAACAGGCCGACGTTGGCGATGCCGTACCGGCCGCGGCCGTTGTCGACGTGGCGGACCTCGGCGGTGTGGGTCGCCTGGTCGAAGGGGCTGTCGACCAGCTCGAGGGGGTTGGCCTGGCGCAGGCCGACCGTGCCGTGGCTCGCCGGCCGGACGTGGTTCGAGAACTGCGTGGTCGCCAGGAGCTGGAAGAACTCCACCGCCTTGGCGGGCCAGCCGCTGACGTCCCTGGCGAGCTGCTCCAGCATGGCCGCCGTGCCCTTGCGCCGGCGGTAGCCGATGGTGTTGGCGACCGCCGCGCGCTGGGTGAACACCCCGTCCCCGATGGGGAGCAGGGGGCGGACGCCGAGCAGGTCGCCGATGTAGGGCACGACCCACTCGTCGCAGGTCTCGACGAACCAGTTGTCGTAGAGCCGGTCGATGTCGTCCTGGAGCGTCCGGAACTCGGACTCGACCACGGCGAGCAACGCGCGCAGCGGCTCGCCGATGGCCGCGTCCCTGACCCGGTAGGCGGCGGGCAGCAGCTCGTAGAGGCTCGTCGCACCCGCGGCGTTCACGGCGCCTCCTCCATCCGCAGCAGCGTGATCCCGACGGGGCTGATCAGCAGCAGCTGCGCGGGCCGGATCTCCTCGCCCTCCAGGCTCGCCCGGGCCGCCCCGACGACCGGCGCTGGCGTCTGCTGCTCGTGGCCGCCCGGGTCGTCCACCCGGTAGAGCTGGTCGAGGTCGACGGCGACGACGCCGGCGACCTGCTGGACGGCGGTGACGACCTCCGCGGCGGTGACCGGCTGGCCGAACCCTCGCCGCTCGAAGGAGAAGGCCGACAGCAGGGCCGCCCGCACCGCGTCGAGGACCGCGTCGGCCCCGTAGTCCGGGTGGACGAGGACCTTGGCGCTGAGGTTGAAGAACAGCGGCTGGTGCGGGTCGACGCGGAACTGCTGCACGGGATCGGACACCGCGCCGATCGCCTGCACGAGGCTGGCGTGCAGCGCGGAGGTGGGGTCGACCACGGCGCCGCCGGCGGCCGCGACGGTCACGTGGACCAGGTGGGTCTCCCCCAGCCAGAACGCCACCGCCTGCGCCTTGCCGACCCCGGCGAAGCCGCGGGCGAAGTCCTCGAAATCTCGCAGCGAGACGATCCGGTCCAGGGTGAGGACCCCGAGCGGGGCGTTGTCCCGGGCGCTGTCGAGGTTCTCCGGGTCGGCGGCGCCGCTCGCGGCGACCGGGTTGGTGACGCCGCGGACGCCGGCGGGTCTGGTCTGCAGCAATGTCAAAGAGTGCTCGGCGCACAGCCCTTGCAGGCCGATGCCGCTGCGGTAGGTGGCGGTGACGTTCTCGGTCCCGGTCGGCAGCCGGGCGCCCTGCCGGCCGTCGCCGAAGATGACGGTGGCCTTGGCGTCGTCGTCGATGCGCACGACGTAGTCGCGGCCGCGCTCGTCCAGGCCGAACAGGGCGGGCACCTCCTGCCAGCGCACGCCGTCCACCCGGACCTCCAGGCTGCTCTGCGTCCCGCTGGGCGTCGGCGCCGAGACGTAGGTCAGCGGCGGCTTCTTGAGCGTGAAGCGCTGGTCGGGCTGGGCGCCGTCGCCGCTGCCGAGCACCTCGACGACCGTCTCGCCGTGGGTCGCCGCCGCGACGTTCGCGTTCAGCGTCACCGTCGTGCGGAGGTAGGGGTAGGCGAGGGCGGTCTCCCAGAACAGCGTGGTCAGGCCGGCGCTGTGGACGACGTCGGAGAGGATCACGACCTCGCTGGCGGTGACCCCGGGAAGGTCCGCCCGCTCGCCGGTGAGGATCAGCGGCTGGCCCGCCTCCAGCCCGAGCACCAGCGAGTCCAGCGTGAGCTGGCGCTCCTCGGCGGTGCCGCCGCCGAGCGGCTCGTCGATCGGCAGCGCCGCCAGCTCGAGCGGCTGGCTGCCGGCCCGGATGGTGGTCGAGCGCGTCTCGAACGGGTCCAGCTCGGCCGGGTCCTTCGCGCTGCCGTCCGGGTTGCGGACGGTCACGCCGGTCGTGCGGGCGCTGAGGGCGAAGTCGGCCAGCGACCGCTCCAGGGTCGCCTCCACCCGGTAGGGAGTGGGAGCGTTGCCCGATCCTTCGAGCACCGCCCAGCCGCCGGGCACCACCTCGGGCACGGTCCGCTCCAGGAAGAAGTCGGCGGAGGGGGCGTACGAGGTGCCCTGTGAGTCCTTGGTGATGATCGCCGGAGCAGCGGGGTCATCCCAGTTGGTGGCGTACGGGGCGGTGCGCTGGTCGGTGGGGAGGGAGTCCCAGCGGGGGGCGTTGTGGCCGAAGGGGCCGGCCTGGACCTTGAAGGTGTAGACGCCGGGCTGCGCGGGCGGCAGGTTGCTCGGCCCCTCGATCGGCGCGGGGATCTGGGCCTTGGGGATGGTCGTGCCGACGTGGGCGACCAGCGACGCGCCGCCCCACCCCTGGATGCCGATGAACGCGGCCAGGTCGTCGCCCCTCCAGTCCTGCTCGAGGATCGAGGTCTGGACGTTGACGGCGTTGAGGACCAGCGGCTCGAGCGTCGGCACCGAGAAGGGGCGCACGGACTTGTAGACGAACGGCGGCGGCGGCTTCGGCGGGTTGGCCAGGTCCACCCTGGTCCGTTGCAGGGCCTCCTCGAACTTGACCGCGGTGACCTGCTTGGGGGTGGCCTCGGCGCCGCTGTCGCCGGGGGTGACGAACAGCACGATCCCGCCGGGCTTGACGTCGACGACCATGCCGTCCAGGTAGATCGTCGCGGCCTCCGGGTCGAGCGGCTGCGGCTGGGTCAGCCGGGGCCGCAGGGCGTTCCAGGCCGCGTCGGCGGTGATCGTGGCGCCGACCTCGAAGGTCTGGGGCAGCTGGCCCTTGGCGGGCAGGCTCTGGACCTTGGTCCCCGCGGGGATCGTGGCCGTCCCCGGGCTGCCCGGCGAGTCGTCGACGGTGAAGGCCAGGTACGCGCTGGCGGCGACGCCGGGCCGCAGCTCGTAGCCGATGAGGCGGGCCAGCTCCAGCACCGAGCGCCGTTCGGTGGAGGTGCGCAGGAACCCCTCGTTGGCGACCCGCTCCTGGTAGAAGGCGAGGATGTCGGCGAGGGTCGCCCACGCGTCGAGCAGCGCGACGGTGGGGTCGTCGGCGGCCCTGGTGGTGAGCCGCGCGAGCGGGCGGGCGCCGCCGCGGACCTGCTGGCCTGGCAGCGCCGCGAGCATGCGCCGCAGGAAGCCCGGGTGGGTGCTGACCCGGTAGGCGAGCGCGGGCAGGCCGGCCTGGTTGCCGAGTTGCGGCAGCGGGATCGCCGGATCGCAGCAGCCGCAGGCGTCCAGCGCGGAGGTGTCGGGTGCGTCGCTCATAGGCCACCCTGCATGGCGAGGTCGAGGCGCCCGTTCTCGGGCGCGTTGGCGTCGTTGTCCAGGCGCGCGATCTCCAGCCGCTCGAAGGTGACCCGGCCGGCCGCCAGCTCGCCGGCCGGGTCCTGGCCCCATCGCTGGAAGCGCGTCGGGGAGACCCACTGCACCCCGGGCACGCCCATCGCCGCCGCCACCACCTGGCTGAGGTAGACCGGCTGCTTGAAGGTGAAGCTGTCGGGGTGGAAGAAGCCACGCCGGCCGTCGGGGAGGTCGCCGTCGCCGAGCGCCTCGAGCAGCGCCTGCTTGACCTCCGAGCGCAGCGAGGTGGGCGTGACGCACACGTCCAGGGCGATGTCGAGGGAGACGAACCGGGGTGCGTCGATCTCGAGGTCGTAGCCGGCCAGGCGGAAGCGGTCGAGGAACGCGCGCAGCTCGGCGCGGAACGCCTCGTCGACGGAGACGCTCCCCCTGCGGTCGACGGTCACGAACATCGTGTGCCAGCTGCCCGTCCAGCGCCGGGTGGCCGCCGCGCGCTGCACCTGCGGGTGGCGCTGTGCGGTGGCGGCGTAGTCCGCCTCGGTCACGGCGCGCTCCTGGACCCGGAACGCCTGCGGGGCGTCCAGCAGCACCCGCCGGAGCGGCTCGGGCTCGGTCCCGCCGGCCGCCGGCAGGGGGTTGCGGACCCGGGTGATGCCGGCCTCGGCGGTCACCACGCGGCCGAGGGCCTCGGCGCCGAGGTTCCCCGCCGTGCCGTTGCCGACCCGGTAGGTGGCGCTGAACCTGGTGCCGCCGGCCGGCAGGCGGCCACGCACCCCGTCGCCGAAGCGGAGGTGGGCCTGGCCGTCCTCCTCCATCTCCACCACGAACTCGGCCGCGAACCGGTCGCTGGCGAGCAGGTCGCGCTGGGGGTGCCAGTCCTCGCCCTCGCCCCGGAGCACGACGGCGGGCATCGCCGCGTGCAGGTCGGTTCCGAGCGCGGCGGCGGCCGGCCGGGTCCGCGCCAGCTCGTGGTCGTAGGGCATCCGGTGGGTGAGGCCGGGCCGCGACAGGACCGGACGGTAGCGCCCGCGCTCGGGCACCTCGGCGGGCCGCAGCCCGCCGTCGTCGAGGCCGGCGAGGGTGAGGCCGTGGTCGGCCAGCGCGACGTTGCCGCGGGCGACGCTGGCGCCCACCGTGCCGCCCGGCTGGCCGGTGATCTCCCACAGGCACAGCGGGAACGGCAGGGCGTCGTCCGCGTGCCAGCGGATGTCGAGCACCTCCCTGCCGGTCAGCGGGTCGGTCCGCTGGACGGGCGGCCGGTCGAGGCGGACGGCATGGCGGTGCGCGGGGTCGGCGTCGACCGCCAGCCCGCTCCGGGGGCCGAAGACCTCCTCGAAGATCAGCACGTCGCCCCGCCGGAGCTCCAGCTCGGCGGCGCTGCCGCGGAGCGTCGCGCAGGTCGCTCCCTTGGGCAGGCAGCAGCGCGCGTCCCCCCAGGTGTAGAACTGGATGGCGTTGCGGTCGGGCTTGAGCAGCCTGACGTCGTGCAGGGTCTCGAAGACGACGGGCGAGCTCGCCAGCGCGCGGTCGAGCGCCTCCGGCGGGACGCGGACCGCGCCGTCGGCGCTCCGGGTCAGCAGGGCGGTCGCTGCGGGCAGCAGCGGGTCGCCGCGCAGCACCTGGCCGACCTCGAAGCACACCCAGGTGCGGGCGTTGACGCCGTCGTGCAGGAAGTAGTCGACCAGCCGGGCGTGGCGCCGGATGGAGGTCCGCCGCCTGGCCGTGCCCAGGTAGGCCTCGGTGGCGACGGCGTCCTGGTAGTAGCTGAGCTGGTCGCCCGCGTAGGCCAGCAGCTCGACCAGCGCGACCCCGACGTCGGCGGGGTTGCGCTCGGTCCAGCCGGGCACGGTGACGGCCATCCGGTCCAGCAGCAGCCGGCGGAAGCTGGCGTAGTCCTTGGCCAGGTAGTCGATCTGGGGGGACGGGAGCGCCGGCTCCGCGCAGCGGTCGTCCGCCAGGCAGTCGAACTCGCTCGGGCAGTCGACCTTGAAGGAGAACGCGACCTCGGACAGCCGCAGGTCGAAGCCGGCGGGCGGGCCGCCGGACGGCGGCGAGGAGACCAGGGAGAGCGTGTAGGTGGAGAAGTCTCCCGGCGAGTCGACCTCGACGCTGAGGACGTCGCCGGCCGCGGTCACGTGCTGGACGGCGATCCCGGTGACGCGGACGCCGCCGTCGATCCGGACGTGCTCCGTCCCGAGCTGGACGGCGCCGGGCACGGCGTCCGGCCCGGCCAGGTCGTGGAGGAAGTGCAGCAGCAGCGTCCGCTGGCTCGGCGCCACCTCCAGGTAGTCGATCCCGTTGACGACCGGCTTGCCACCGGGCCCCCTGGCGGCCAGGACGGCGGCGCGCCGCCGCTGGTCCTCGCACTGGTACCGGGTGCTCATCGCTCACACCTCGCGTGAGAACCGGGCGACCTGGCGTTGCTGGGTCCGCCGCACGGAGTACCTGACGGTCACCTGCAGGGTCGCGTCCTCGCTCCGCACGTCGACGGCCTCCACCTGGATCAGCTCGCCGAGCCACTGCTGCAGCGCGCCCTGGACGAGGAACTGCGTGGCGGTGGCCAGCTCCTCGCTGGTCGGGCCGAAGACGAGCTGGGCGAGGCCACTGCCGAAGGTGGGGCGGTTGACCCGCTCCCCGGGGGCGGTGAACAGCACCTGCTCGATCAGGTCGCGCACGTGCCCGTCGGCGTCGACGTCGGCGGTCCGGCCACGGACGTCCACCTGGAAGGGGTGGTCGATCTCCATCAGGCCCCCTTCACCCGCACCTGGGTGGCCGCGATGTTCAGGCCGGTCCCGGTGGGGACGCAGACCGCCGTGCTGTCCTGCAGCACCAAGGGAGCCCCTTGGGCGGTGACCCGCAGCGCCGCCGACACCCACTGGGCGGTCACGCACGGCCCCCCTGACTGGGGTGGGAACGTGCAGCCGGCGACCGAGTACGGGGCCGTCTGGGTCACGACCGGCTGCCCCGAGACCTTGACGCGCGGGTTGGGCGAGGTCGGCTGCGCCTGGCCGCCGTGCGCGCACATCACCGTGGCGCCGACGTGGAGGAGGTACCCGGGCATCAGATCACCTCCAGCGCGCCGTCGTTGATCGAGACGCTGGTCGGGGTGAGCTTGACGCTGGCGGAGCCGATGCTCAGCTCGATGCCGGAGGAGCTGAAGGCGAGCTTGATCGCCGTCGGCACCGCGGGCGGGCCGGCCTCCAGGGTGACGCCGCCGCCGCCGGACAGGTCGCTCAGCGTGAGCGTGATGCCGTCGGTCTTCCACATCTTGATCTCGGCGACGGCGGGCGTGGCCGGCACCTCCCCCGCGCCCCAGAAGCAGCCGCTGACGATCGGGTAGTCCGGCAGGCCCTCCTCGAACTCGACCCACACGTTGGCGCCGACCGGTGGCACGGCGAACAGCCCGACCCCGGCGCCCGCGTACGGGACGCAGGGCATCGCCCAGCTGAGGCGGCCGTCCCCGAGCACCGACGGCACGCTGACCTGCACCCGGCCCCGCTGGGTCGGGTCGACGTTGTTCTCGACCTTGCCCGGGTACTTGCCGTAGAAGCGCGCCATGCCCGGGTCGCCGCCGCGTGGCCGGGGGCTCATGCCGCTGCCACCGCCCTCCGGGTCACGGGACCACCGCCGGCGTGGTCGACCCCAGGCCCTCGCGGCTGAGGGTGAACCGCTGGCGGTAGGAGCCCTTGCTCATCGTGTGGGTGACTCGCTGGACGTAGTAGAGGCCGTCGTAGCTGAAGCCGGCGCCGCGAAGGCCGACCACGCCCCTTGCCTGCAGCACCTCCTGGTAGCGGACCGCGTCCAGCTCGCCGTCCGCGGTGACCGTGTCGACCGAGGCGTCGGTCGCGCTCTGTGCCCGGGCGAACGCCTGCGCCGCGGTGAGCCCCGCGCCCTGGAGCTGGGTGCGGCGGACGTTCGGCTGGTTGGTGAGCCAGGCCGGCAGGCTGGCGAGCGGCGGCCGCGTGCTGGCGAACGTCTGCACCGGCACCGCCTGGTTGGTCTGCCGGTCCTGCACGGTGCCGGTCACCAGCGTGGGCGCCAGCGCGTTGTTGCGGAAGCTCAGGGAGGTGAGGTTGGTCTCCGGCCCGAGGTTCACGGACAGCGCCCGCTGCGGCAGGTCCACGCGCTTCGGCGGCCCCCAGTAGGCGGTGTTGGCCAGCGGCGCCGGCCCGGCGGTCACGTAGAACACGTAGGCGTGCCGCTCGGCCATCTCGGTGAGGTACCGCAGGTCGGTGCCGCGCTGCACGGGTGTCCGGTCGACCGGGATGGGAGGGTCGATCACCGTCGGCGGGATGACCAGTGGGATCATCCCGAACTGCGCGTAGCTCAGGATGATCTTGTTGGCGATGACGGTTTCGTCCTGCGCAGGATGCTCGACCGACTTCTCCTCCAGGTCCATCATCACGCTGACGTCCTCGCCGGTGACGGTCAGGGTGGTGGCGCCCGGATCGTTGCTCGGCGACAGCTCCTGGTGGGTGATGACGCCGTCCATCAGCACGCGCGGCACCGCGCCGAAGGTCACCACGACGACCACCCGGCTGAACGTCTCGAGCAGCGGCAGGGTCAGCAGCGGGTAGTCCGCCAGGTCGGCCAGGCCCGAGCGTCCCGCCACGAAGGTCAGCTGGAACCCGGAGCGGCCCTCGTCGGAATGGGTGACCTCGACCCGGTCCAGCGCGTCGGCCAGCGCCGGCGGTGCCGGCAGCGGGACTGTCGGGCCGATCAGCAGGGTCAGGTGGATCCCGGGCATGGTGGCTCCGTGGTGGTCTAGGCCCGCGGCACGGGGACGCGCAGCACGCGCCCCGGGTCGGCGGTCAGCTCGGCCGGGTTCATGGCGTCGTTGGCGTCCGCGACGCGCCAGAACTGCTCCGGGTCGCCGAGGGCGCGGGCGGTGACGACGTCGAGCCGGTCGCCCTGCGTCACCGTCACCTCCGCGAGCAGGGGCAGGTCCTCGCCCCGTGGCAGGAGGCGGCGGCGCTTGTAGGCGACGGAGCGCCCGTCAGGCCCGGTCAGCGTGGCGGTCTCGAGCGCGTGGTAGCGGCTGGTGCTGTCGAACATGCGCCCTCCTCACAGCAGGTCGACCTCGCCGGTGCCGATGGCGGCGAGGTTGCCGACGCTCCCGATCGTGGCCATGGTCTCCTTGATCACCTGGTGGGCCAGGAACAACGCGTACCCGGGGTTGCTTGGCGGCAGGTCGCTGTAGCTGAGCACGCGGAGGCTGAGCGCGACCTTGGCGAGGATCGGGTTGAGGTTCACGTCGTAGGACTCTTCGGTGATGCTGAAGTCCGTCAGGCGCACCGGCAGGATCCGCTTCGGCCCCCAGACGAACAGCGTCAGCGGCGCCTCCGCGGGGATCAGCTCGATGGTCCCGAGCGCGGCCAGCAGCGCGTTGGCGATCACCAGCGCGGTCTTCGGGTACAGCAGCATCTCGAGCGCCGCCAGCTGTGGGTGGATCCCCATCGCGACCGCCGCCGGGTCGGGCCGCTCGAGCTGGTCGGTCGCGTCGATCTCCACGCTCAGGGTGATGGTCTCCACCGGCGCGCCCGCGAGCCGCAGCGCCTCGGTGCGCCCGCCGCTCTGCTCCCCCGCCACCTGCGCCTGCACCTTGCGGGTCAGCGTCTCGGGGTTGTACTGGAACACGATCACGCTGGCCAGCGGGTTGAACGGGTCGATGCCGATGATCGCGCCCTTCACCAGCCGCGGCGAGCCGGGAAACGTGGTCATGGCGACGCCTTCACGAGCCGCATGCCCGGGGCACGCGCCGCGGCGCTCATCGGTCGAGCCTCCGTGCGACCGCCCGCGCCACCTCGGCGCTCACCGCCGCCGAGCGGTCGCCGACCTCTCCGTCGAGGCGCCGGGCCAGCTCGGCGCGGAGCGCCTGCGCGGCCGGCTCGCGGTCGCCGGGAGCGAACCCGTCGAGGACCAGCTCCTCGACGTGCAGCTCGACCCGCGCCGGCCTCATGCCGGCCTCCCCAGCTCCGCGGCGGTGAGCGGCTTCTCGAGCTTGGCGTACTCGCCGCGGGCGGCGCGCAGCAGGTGGGCCATGCGCACCGCCTCGCCGGCCTCCGCGGCGAGGAAGGCGGCGTTGAGGGCGATGTTGCGGATGCTCCCGCCCGCCACGTTCAGCCGCGCCAGCTGCTCGGTGTCGAGGTCGACGACCGGCGTGTCGGCCGGGAAGATGTGGCGCCAGATCTCGGCGCGCTGCGAGGCGTCGGGGAAGGGGAACTCGACGACGAAGCGGATGCGGCGGAGGAAGGCCGTGTCCAGCGCGCTCTTCAGGTTGGTCGCGAGGATCGCCAGCCCGCGGTAGGCCTCCATGCGCTGCAGCAGGTAGCTGACCTCGATGTTGGCGTAGCGGTCGTGGCTGTCCCGCACCTCGCTGCGCTTGCCGAACAGGGCGTCGGCCTCGTCGAAGAAGAGGATCGCCCCGCCCTCCTCGGCGGCGTCGAACACCCGCCGCAGGTTCTTCTCCGTCTCGCCGATGTACTTGCTGACCACGGCGCTGAGGTCGATGCGGTAGAGGTCGAGGCGCAGCTCGTTGGCCAGCACCTCGGCCGCCATCGTCTTGCCGGTGCCGCTGCCCCCCGAGAACAGCGCGGTGATGCCGAGCCCGCGCGAGCCCTTCCGCGAGAAGCCCCAGGTGTCGTAGACCCGCGTCCGCTGGCGGACGTGCGCGACGACCTCGTGGAGGAGCAGCAGGGAGGCCTCGGGGAGGACGAGGTCCCGCCAGGTGGCGGCCGGCGAGATCCGCTGGGCGAGGTCGTCGAGGCGCGGGCGGGCCTGACGCCGGCACGCGTTCCAGATCAGCTCACCGAGCCGCTCGGCCGGTTCCACGCCCCGGTCGGCTCCCACCTGCGCCGCGGCCGCCCGGATGACGGTCGCGCTCAGGTCGAACTGCGCCACCACCACCGCGATCTGCCCGTTCGCCCGCGCGGCGAGCGGCCCGAGCGCCTCCGCCCAGAGGGCATGCTGCTCGGCGGCGGTCGGCCGCCGCACGTCGAGGAGCAGCGCCGGGCGCCGCAGGGTCCGCAGCGGCTCCTCGACGGCGAGGAGCACCGGGCCGCCGACCCGGTCGAGGAAGCGGCCGAGGCTCGCGAGGTGGGCGGCGTCGACGGCGGCCGCGTCCACCAGCAGCGCGCTGCCGCCGAGCAGGCTCTCGCGCTCCCAGAGCCGGCGCAGCGTCTCCTGGTCCGCCAGGGCCGCCGGGACCGCGTCGGCGGGCAGGCCGTGCAGCATCAGTCCTCTGCGCGCGCAGGCGGCGGCCGCCACGCCGCGGCTGGCCTCGGTATCTGGTCCGCAGAGCTGGATCAGCGGCCAGCCGGTCCCGCCCGAGCCGGTCCACGACCGCAGCAGCTCGGCGACCACCGCCCCCTGCGACGCCGGCAGCTCACCGGGTGGCACGAGCGGCTCGACGAGGTCGGCCAGGCGCTCGTCCAGGTGCTGCACGCCGGCCAGGTAGTGCAGCACCCGCTCGTCGATGCGCAGCGGGCTGTCGGTGAGCGCGGTCCCGTGCCCGATCTCGACCAGGCGCCAGCGGCGCAGCGGCGCGGCCGGGACCAGCGCGCTCCAGTGCGGGTCGGGCAGTGCCGCCAGGGCGAGGCCGAACGTCGCCGAGGCGCGTGCCACCTCGCCGTGCGCCGAGGCGCACAGCGCGGCGATCGACGCGTCCAGCTCGGTCCCGGCGCAGAGCAGCAGCAGGTCGCGCTCGAACGGCGACAGGCCGAACGTCTCCGACAGCACCTCGAGCGCCGACGGGGCCGGCAGGGCGGCGGCCGCCCGCGCCAGCGCCTGCTCGCGCTCCTGGGCCCGCGGGTCGTCGCCCGTCCGCAGGTGGCGCTCCAGCGCGGCGCGGACCAGGTCGAGCGCCGCGGTGAGGTAGCGCTGGTTGGCCTCTGCCCAGGCCGTCGCCGCGGCGCTCATGTCGTGACCGTCACGGTCGGTCCGACGTACTGGTTGAAGGTGGGGCTCGAGGGGTTCTCGTCGACCTGGAGCTGGCTCTCGGCGCCGTCGACCCTGAGCCGGAGGAGGTGGCCTCCCAGCGGGAACGTCGCGGGGACCGGGAAGGCGAGGGTGGCGACCGGCGCGGAGTCGGGCTCGCGGGCGGGCACGGCGATCTCCCGGTCGCCCAGCAGGATCGACACCTGCTGGTCGCGGTCGACCGGAGGGGCGAAGCCGAGTGTCAGCGACTGGCCGCGCGCCACGCTGACGGGCGTGGCGGTGGTGATGCGGGGGGCGAGGACGAAGGCGGCGACGTTCGACTCGAAGCCGCGGTGGGGCGTCGCCGGGGTGCCGAGGGACAGCTCGTGCACCACCTGCACCGTGTTCACGCCGGCGCGGAGCCCGGCGGGCAGGACGACGTCGATGCGCCGGTCGGCCACCTGGGGCGGAGCGGCGAGCGTCGCGCCGAAGCGCAGCGTGACGGTGTCGGCGGCGAGGTTGCGACCGGTGATCCGCAGCGCCTGGCCCGGCAGCGCGACCTGCGGCGCGACCGTCTCGATCAGCGGCTGGCGGAACGGCACCACGTAGAGGTTGGCGCTGCGGACGGGCAGGGCGCTCCTGGTCGGCTGGGGCCGCTCGATCAGCACGACGGAGGCTTCGTAGCTCACCGACAGCCGGTAGTTGGTGGTCTGGTACATCCCCCACAGCCGCGAGACGTCGTCGACGGAGATCGTCTGCTCGCACAGCTTCACCAGCTCGACCTGGTCCGCGAGGTCCGACCGGGCGACCGCCGGCTCCGCGTCGATCGCGTCCCTGATCTGCTCCCGCCCCAGGACGCCCTCGTCGTGGACCAGGCTCATCGCGTGGGCGAGGAGGTGGTGGGCGTCCAGCTCGCCGTCGCCCTGGCCGTAGGCGGTCAGCAGGTAGCTCAGGCTGAGGGCGAGCACGGGCCGGCGCACCAGCGCGCCGTCGCCGTTGCGGAACGGGAGGTCCATGTTGCGCGCCGCGGCGTTCGGTGTGACCTGGTAGAGGAACAGGTTGAGCTGGCGCCCGCTGCGGCCGGCCCTGGCCGCGTCCGGCGGGCCGGTCGTGACGGTCGTTCCGGCCAGGGTCGGCTCCTCGATCACCCGCTGGAGCAGCTGGCTGAAGGTCGCCGTGACCGCCGCGATCGCGAAGGGGTTGGTCATCGGCCGCCTCCTTCGCGGCGCCTCAGGTAGTCGTCGAGCGACAGCGTGGGCGCGCGCGGCGCGGGCGGCGGTGGAGGCTCCCGCTCGGGCTGTGGCGGCGCGGCCGGCTGCGCGGCGCGCACCTCGATCCGCCCGATCGACACGTGGATGGTCCCGGCCTCGGTGGGGTCGCTCGCCGGCCGCTCCCCCGTCGCCGCGGGCCGGAGCCGCTCGCGACGGACTCCCGTGACCGACGCCGTCGGGACGCGGTCGGACGCCGGGGCCGAAGGTGGCTCGGCCCGTCGCCCTGGCGGCCGCTCCCCCGGCCGGTCCTCCGTCTCCATGGCGGCGGTCCCCGTCGCGTCGCCGCTCGGCGCGCGCCGGTCGTCCTCGCGGGCGGCCGCCCGGGCGCCTCGCCGCCCGTCCGCCGCTGTGGCCTCCGTGCCCGGGTGGGGACCACGGCGGTCCGGCGGTGACGTGGCGGTCGCCGGCACCGGCGGCTCCTCGAGCGGGCGGAGCGCGGGCGCGCGCGAGCTCGGCGGCCGCGCGGCCGTCGCCGGGGCGGGCAGCTCGATCAGCTCGGGCAGCGGCAGCGGATGCGGCCCCGCCGGTGCCCCGGCCCTGCCGGCCAGCTCCGCCAGCCCGGCCGGCTCGGCGCCCGGGCGGCGCGGCGCCGCCTCGGCCGCCGCGCCCGGGACCGCCGGCGCGGGCGCCGCGGCCGGGGAGCGCTCGTCCTCGAGCTCGTGGCTCGCGCCCCGGAGCTCGGGCGGCGCGGCGAACACCGGCAGGGTCACGGGCACGAGGTCGACGCCCTCGCCGCGGGCGCTGCGTGCCAGGCCGCCGAGGTGGTCGCTCATCCGGTCACCAGCTCCAGGTACCGCTGCCTGCGCTGCGCGGGCATGGCGAGGATGTCCGCCTCCGACCAGCCGTAGGCCAGCGCCAGCGTGTGCACGTCGGCCAGCAGCCGGCGTGCCTCGGCCGCGACCTCCCGCCAGAGGTAGTCGGCGATGTCGAACCTGGCCTGCCAGCGGTGGCCGCAGTCCCCGCAGGCCACGTCGATGCGGACGTCCGACTGCGGGTCGTTGCGCGCGATCGCCGGGGCCATCGCGGCCACGGCCGCCTCCGGCAGCGCCGCGGCGGGCAGTGGGCGGCCGCACCGCCACGCGCCGACCACGCAGCGCTCGGCCACCCTGCGCCGGCCCAGCTCCCAGCTCCCGGCGGCGGCGGCGACCCGCAGGTCGGCGCTGGTCGGCAGCCGGAAGCGGACGAGCAGGTCCGCGCCGGCGCGCAGCTCGAACTCGGCGCCGGCGTCGCCGTGGGCGGCGCGGATGTCGGCGAGGTCGAGGCCGACCTCCAGCTCCTGCGCGCAGCCCGGGCAGGCGGTGGTGGCCGCGACGGCGCCGCCGAAGGTGGCCGCGCGCAGGTCGAGCAGGTGCGCGTCGCGCCGGCCCAGCGGCCAGCCCTCCAGCTCTCGCTCCTGACCCGGCAGGGCGGGCCGCAGCAGCGCCAGCGCGCGGTCCACCGGGCCGCGCGCCGCGCCGGCCTCCCAGGCCGACAGCATGGCGGCGCCCGACAGGGCGGCGGTGCCGGTCATGCCGTGAGCGAGGGCTCGCTGGGCTCGGCCACCTCGACGTCGCGCTCCCAGCCCTCGTTCTCCAGCTTGATGTGCTGGATCGCCACGGCGTCGGCGTTGGCGTCCAGGTCGGGGAGCGCCTGGTACTCCGAGACCCAGCAGCGGTAGACCTTGTAGGCGAGCACGAGCTGGCCGGCCTCGTTGTAGACCTCGATGATGATGTCCTTGCGGAAGTCCTTGAGCGAGACCTCGGCGCCCAGGCCGGCCCCGGTGTGCCAGACCTTGGTGGCCCACTGCTCGAACTCGAGGTCGTGCGTGACCCCGCGGTCCAGGGTGATCGCGTCGTACTCGGTGCGGCCGGGCGACTTCCTGCTGCTGGATGGGTCGCCGCCCTCCCGGTGCGGGACCACGGCCGTGGTCCGCTTGAGCATCCCGACCTTGCTGACGCCGGCGACGTAGCGGCCGTCCCACTTCACCCTGAACTTGAAGCTCTTGTAGGGGTCGAAGCGGCTGGCGTTCACGCTGAACTGCGGCATCGAAGGCTCCTCACGTCTCGAGCTGGCCGGCGATCTGCTGGATCTTGATGACCACGAACTCGGCGGGCTTGAGCGGCGCGAAGCCGACCAGGATGTTGACCACGCCGCGGTCGATGTCGGCCTGCGTGGTGGTCTCCTTGTCGCACTTGACGAAGTACGCCTCGCTCGGGGTCTTGCCCTGGAAGGCGGCCTGGCGGAACAGGCTGTGCATGAAGGCCCCGACGTTGAGCCTGATCTGTGCCCACAGCGGCTCGTCGTTCGGCTCGAACACGACCCACTTCAGGCCTTGGAAGAGGCTCTCCTCGATGAACAGGGCGGTGCGGCGGACCGGGATGTACTTCCACTCGCTGGCCTGCTGGTCGGCGCCTTGCAGGGTGCGGGCACCCCAGCTGACGTTGCCGAAGATCGGGAAGTTGCGCAGCACGTTGATGCCGAGCGGGTTGAGGGAGCCGTTCTCGGGGTCGCTGAGCGTGATGGCCAGGCGCGCGTTGCGCAGGGCCGCGTCGGTGCCGGCCGGCGCCTTCCACACCCCCCGGTTGGCGTCGGTCCTGGCATAGACGCCGGCCAGGGTCCCGCTGGCCCCGACGTTGCGCAGCCGCCCGTCGTTCAGCGTGTCGGGGATGGTCAGGCGAGGGAAGTACACGGCGGCGTTCTGGTGGCGCAGCCCGTCGTTGTCGCCCATCCAGGTGATCATCGCCGGCGCGGTGGTCACCGACGTCGGCGGGATGTCCACGATCAGGAAGGCGCGCCTGCCGGCGCAGTACGTCTCGGCGGCTGAGAACACCGCCGCCGCGTTGGTGCCGTCGAGGCTGGCCGCCGCGGGCAGGCAGAGCAGGTTGAAGATGAACGGCTCGATCCGGTCGAGCGCGAACATGCCGGTCTTGGCCGCCTCGTCGCCCAGCAGGGCCTCGCGCATCCCCGAGCCGTCCGACAGGGCGCCGGCGTCGTCGAACGCCGAGCCGTCCGTCCCACCGGAGAGCGCCTGGAAGTCCTCGTCGTCGGCGCCGCCGCTGGCGTTGGCCGGCGCGGCGACCGGGAGGTCCCCGATGCCGACGTCGGTCAGCTGGACCAGGGCGGAGGCGCCGTTGACGACGTCGACGGCGTAGCTCCGGTCGCCCCTGCGCATGGTCAGGTTGCGGTGCGTCTCGGCGGCGAGCACCTGCACCCGGCCGTCCGACCGCAGCACCTCCCTGACGAACAGGTCGAACTGGCCGGCCGAGCCGCCTTCGATCACCGCGACCTCCAGGCGGTCGCCCCAGGTGCCCGGGCTGGACGCGGCGACGGCGAGGGTGGCCTGCAGCGGCGAGCCGCCCTCCAGCGCCAGGTCCGCCGGCTCCGGGTCGCCGACCGGCACGCGGACCACCCAGGCCACCTGGCCGCCGTTGAGGAAGTACTGCTGGATCCCGTAGCTGGCCTCGCTGCGCGTGTCCAGGCCGCCGAACTGCCGCTCGAAGTCGCCGAAGCTGGTGATCCGCACCGCCTGGTCGACCGGCCCGCGGCTGAAGAAGTCGATGAAGGCCGTCTCCGCGGTGCTGACCCCGATGATGGTCCGCACGCCGCTGGGGACTTCCTCGACGTAGATCCCGGGATACGTGTAGGTCCCTGGCATGGCTGCTCCCCTTGCGTCAGGCGGCTTCGAGCGCCTCCCACAGCTCCAGGTGGCGCCGAGCGGTCCGTGGCCAGCTGTGCTCCTGGCAGTAGTCGCGGGCTGCGGTGGTCAGTCGTTCGCGGAGCGGGGTGTCCTCGAGGAGCCGCCGCACGCCCGCGACCAGGTCGTCCGGCTGGTAGGTGACGTCGGTCAGGTCGGAGAACCAGGTGGTCGGGGAGGTGAGGACGGGGACGCCGCTGGCCAGGGCCACGCGCACGGCGCCGCTGGCGGAGGCGTGCCCGACCTCGTCGTACCAGTGCACGAGGACGTCGGCCTGGGCGGCGAGCCGGCGCGCCACCTCCTCGACGGGCAGCAGCTCGGAGACCCGGCGGGCCGGGAGACCCTCCGCGGCCGCCGCCCAGCTCCCCGCGGGCTCGGCCGACCGCGCGTAGCTGAACAGCAGCAGCTCCGTGCCGCGGACCTCGCGCAGCACCTCGAGCAGCCGCCAGAACCCCTTGTGCCGGGCGAGGAAGCCGAACGCGCCGAGGACCCGCCCCCTGGCCTGCTTGCGCGGCGGGAACCAGGTCGGGCAGCCGTGGGGGAGGTAGCGCACCGTCTTGTGTGGCCAGCGGTGCCGCAGCCGCTCGGCACCGGGAGGGGTGAGCGCGACCAGGGCGTCCGCCTCACGTTCCCAGGCGCTGGCGCGGGTGCCGACGGAGTGCTCGGTGACGCACACCGGCACGCCCCTGCCGCGGGCCTGCTGCGCGCAGCGGGTGAGCTGGACCTCGTCGAACAGGCCGTCGGCATGCTGGACGTGCAGGAGGCGCAGGCCGGCGGCGTCGGGACGGTGCCGCGCGACCCGCACGCCGTCCGCCATGGCATGGGCCAGCGACGCGGTGTAGTCGGCGACGCCGCAGGGCGAGACCGGGGTCGACACCCACAGGGTGCGGGCCCGCCGCAAGGAGCGCCGGGGCCGGGCGTACCGCTCCATGACGTCGAGGACCGCCGGGCCCTTGCGCCAGACGTCGCGGTGCCCGAGCGCCCACTCGGACGCCGCCCTGCCAAGGTCGCGGGCCTCGTCGCGGTGCTCGGCGACCCAGCGCAGCCGCTCGGCGACGTCCTCGACCGCCGCTACCCCGCGGACCCCGCAGCGCCCGTACGGGGGGTCGTCGCACGGCTGCCAGCGCTCGGGATGGACCGGCAGCAGGAGCTCGCCTGCCTCCTCGCAGATGTCGGCCTGCCCTTCGGAGCTGAGCGCGACCACCGGCAGGCCGGTTGCCATGCCCTCGACGAGGGGCAGGCCGAACCCCTCGCTACCGACCGCGAGGAGCACGTCGGCCTCGCGGTACCAGTGGGCGATGCCCCTGCTCGTCTCGTTGCCGTCGACCAGCCTGATGCGCGGGTCGTCCGGCCGGTAGTTGCCGTAGCCGAAACGGGACTTGACGATCAGCCGGGCGTCGGGGACGCCGTCGGACGCGAGCTTCCAGGCCGCGATCGCCTCGAGGGTGTGCTTGCGGGGGATCACCGTCGCGACGACGAGCGTGGTCAGGCCCGGCCGCTCGGGACGCTGCTCGTGGTGGTAGATCGCGGGGTCGACCCCGTCCTGGACGACCTCGACCGGGGCGGTGACACCGCTGTCGCGGCAGACCCGGGCGACGAACCGGGTCGGGACCATGACCGCGCGCATGCGGTTCAGGAGCGCGGGCCAGCCGGCCGGCAGCCGGCTGCTCTCCCACATCGTGTGGATGAACAGGTCGGGCGAGGCCTGGAAGCGCCGCAGGCCCGCCTGCGGCCAGCTGTCGTACAGCACCGGCGCGCCGGGCTCGGGACGTGACCGCCCCACGATCTCCCGCAGCTCGCCGGTGAGGCCTTCCGGGTCGAGGCTGAGCGGCACGACGTTGACCGTGGCCCCGGCCCTGGCCATGCCGAGCACCAGGTACTCGGCCATGCTCCCGTAGCCGTCGTAGACCAGGAACGGCGCGGCCACGGTGACCGACCCTGTCCGCCGCGGGCGCGCGTGGCGCCCGCCGTCCGGCGGGCCGTTGCGCACGGCGACGTAGAAGTCCCGGTCGAACGCGAGCAGGCGGCTCACCTCGTCGAGGGGTCGCCGCTCCCAGCGGGGGTCGCGCAGGTTCTTCGCGGCGGTGTTCCCCCCGTGGAGCACCGCGACGTAGAACGACCGGTCCGCCACGGCGTGCAAGCGGTCGGGGGGCAGCCGCCGCACGAACGCGCTGTCCTCGCCGACGTTGACGCCGGGGAAGGGGTGCGCGCGCCACAGCGCCTTGCGGTACAGCAGCGTCGGGCCCGCGAGCCAGGGCGGCCCGCCGGCCGGGTGCCGGTAGTTCCAGGCCTCCCCGCTCATCGGCGCGTAGTGGAGCAGCTCGCTCGCGCCGCAGGCGTCGGCGCCCGACGCGAGCAGCTCGCGCACCTGGAGGCTGAGCCGGTGGGGGGCGATCCAGTCGTCGTCGTCCCAGTGGGCGATGAGCTCCCCCGCGCTCAGCTCGCAGGCGAGGTTGCGCTTCGCGCCGAGCGGGAGACGGCGCTCGAGCCGCCGATAGCTGATGCGCGGGTCGGAGGGGACCAGGTCCTCGACGGGGTCGTCGCCGTCGTCGAGGATCAGCAGCTCCCTCGGCTCGTAGTCCTGGCGCAGGAAGTACCAGATGGCCTGGCCGACGAAGCGTCGCCGGTTCCGCGTCGGCATGATGCAGCTGACGAGCATCTGGCCACCTATGAGACGGTCATGTCGGGCGCTCGCTTCCTGGCTCGATCGCCAGCCACCGCTGCAGCATGGGCGTCAGGTCCGCCCAGTCGGAGAACCGCCCCCTGACCACGTAGGAGGAGTCGACGATCTCGCCGTGCGACAGCTCGCCGTCACGGTCGAGGACCAGCCGGACGATCACCGTGACGAGACCCTGGTGGGCGAGCTCGTCGCCGCTGTACTGGCCCGTGAGCCACTCCTCACGAGTGACGGACTACCCAGCGCCCGTTGTAGCCGTCCCCACCCAGCACCCTGTCAGGACCGGATCAGCCGCGGGCGCGGATCCCGGTCAACTTCGGC
>Ga0307278_10000432_pt1 | contig 21307 bp, 20 predicted proteins | sample ER_DNA_117_FD_194482 | JGI IMG/M metagenome (GOLD analysis project Ga0307278, IMG submission 194482) | Bulk soil microbial communities from the East River watershed near Crested Butte, Colorado, United States - ER_DNA_117 | ecosystem: Environmental > Terrestrial > Soil > Floodplain | place...
GGCTGCTGTCCGGCGGCGAGCTGGTCCTCCAGCTCCACCACCGCGACATCGGGCACCACCACGGCCGCATCGGCGACCCGGCGGGCGGGCCCGGCAACGGGGTCCTGGTGTGGTTCGGGGAGGTCGACGACTTCGACGGCGTGGTCGCCCGCGCCGCCGAGCTGGGCGCCACCACGGTCCGGCCCCCGCACCGCAACCCGCCCGAAGGCCAGGGCAACGGTCCCGGGCACCGCGAGGTCTGGATCGGCGACCCCGACGGCTACACCGTGGTCGTGGCCAGCCCCGACGGCGAGGCGTTCGAGCCGCCGGCGCCGACGGCCTAGCCTAGCCGCCCGCGCGGCCCGGCGCCGGCGCGCGGGCCGGGCGCCTGGGGCGGGCCGCGAGCCGGGAGGCGGCGAGGCCGCCCACCACCGCGGTGGCGGCCAGGTAGGCGACCAGCAGGGCCGGCGAGCGGCGGTCGGTGCCGGCGCTGAGGCCGTGGACGGTGGTGGCGGCGAACACCACGAAGCTGGCGTCGTGGGTCCGCCGCCACAGCCTCCGGGGCAGGCGGGCCCGGGCCAGCGAGGTCAGCTCCACCGCCAGCAGCAGGTACAGCCCCAGGATGCCCCAGGCGACGGCCAGCGGGTGCCAGCCGCCGGTGAGCGGCACCAGGACGTTCAGCAGGCTGAAGTGGACGTAGCTGTCGGCCAGCACGGCCAGGACGTGGACGGCGACGAAGCAGAGGGCCAGGCCGCCGAGGAAGCGGTGCAGGTCGAACAGCCAGGCCGGCCGCGGGCGGCCGCCGAGCAGCCGGGTCGAGAACGCCAGGCCCCAGACCACCGAGCCGGCGGCCAGCGCCCAGGCGACGATCCCGCTGGCCCGGGCCGCGAACCAGAACACCTGGGCGCTCACCCGGCCACCTCCAGGGGCTCTCGGCCGGGCCGGCCGGCGCCGGTGAAGCGCCCGAACCCGGGCGTGGAATGCAGGCAGCCCCGGTCGTCGACCAGCAGGCCGTCGGCCCCGGCCGCGACCAGCAGCGCCCGGCCCTGGCCGGGCCCGCCGAGGAACGCCGCCTTGGCCAGCACCTCGGCCTGCCAGCCCTGGGCGGCCAGGACGGTGGCGGCGGCCAGGCCGGTGGCGGCCGGCCGCCCGGTGGCGGGGTCGATCAGGTGGTGGCGGCGGTCGCCGGCCGGCCCCCAGGCCCGCCGGACCCGGCTGGTGGTGGCGACCGCGCCGCGCTCGATCGTGACGGTGGCCGCGGGCGCGGCCCGCAGCGGGTGCCCGACCGCGACCACCCACGACCCGCCCCCGGGCGCCTGGCCGTCGGCGCGCAAGTCGCCGCCCAGGTTGACGCAGACGCCGGCCGCCCCGGCGGCCCGCAGCTCCTCGACCAGCAGGTCGGCGGCGTACCCCTTGCCGATCCCACCCGGGTCGAGGCCGACCCCGGCCGGCACGGTAACCGCCGAGGCGGCCGGGTCGACCACCACCCGCTCCCAGCCGTGGCCCAGCGCCGAGCTGCCGCCGCCGCCGCCGAGCCGCTCGAAGGACCGGTCGTAGCCGGCCCGGAGCACGTCGCCGAGCACGGTGGGGTCGTAGCGGCCGCCGGTGACGCGGGCCCCCTGGAGGGCGCGGCGGACCAGGCCGAGGGTCGCCGGGGAGACCCGCACCGGCACGCCGGCGAGCTGGTTCAGCCGGCTGATCTCGCTGTCGGGGCGGAACCGGCTCCAGCGCCGCTCCAGCTCCTCGACCCGCTCGCGGGCCAGCCCGGCCAGGCCCGGCGGGCCGCCCACCAGCAGCAGGTGGGCGTCGCAGCCCATCGCCCGGAACCGCAGCTCGGCCGTGCCGCTCGGGGCCGCCATGGCGGCCTCAGCTCCCCTGGCTGCCGGTCATCGCCGACTGGTCCGACGAGGACCCGGGCGTGGCCGCCCAGCCCGAGGAGCTCGAGCCGCCGTCGTCCTGGGAGCCGGTCGCGCTCGAGCCGGCGGTCGTGGCGGTCGCCGTCCCGGCCTGGTTGGCGGCCATGCCGGCGCCGAGGCCGAGGAACAGCACGGCGCTGAGCGCGCCGGCGACCACCCGGGACCGTGCGGCGGGACGGCGTCGCCGGGCCGGACGGCGGGTGCCGTCGCGGGCCGTGCCGGGAGCGGGCGGCGGCTTGGGGTCCATCTGGGTTCCTCTCGTGGTGGCGATCGGCTGACGGCGACCAGCCTGCCCGCCGAGCCTGCGCCAGGCCTGGGCGCCGCCTGGGAGTTGCCTGGGAGCCGTGCCGGGCGCGCTCTCATGGAACTGCCAGGTTCGGCCAAGGCAGGGCCAAGGTCCCCCTGCCAGCGTCGCCCTGCCCGGCTCGAATGGAGCCACCGAGCAAGGAGGATGCGTGGACGGCACCAGCGAACGGCACGGCTGGCGCGGCTGGGGCGGGAAGGCCGCCCTGGCCGTCGGCGGCATGCTGGTGGGCGGGGTCCTGGTCGGGACGCTGACCGCCAGCGCCGCCAGCTCCGGCACGGCCGGCCAGGCCGGCGCCTACGGGGCGGCGAACCAGAACGGCGCCTACGGGGCCCCGCGCGGCGCGCGCCCCGGCGGGATCCTCGACGAGTCCAAGAGCCAGCGGCCCGACGAGCACCTGCTCAGCGGCGACACCGCCGCCAAGGTCCGGGCGGCCGCCCTGGCCAGGTACCCGGGCGCGACCGTGCTGCGGGTCGAGACCGACTCCGACGGCGTCTACGAGGCCCACCTCACCACCAGCGACGGCAAGCGGGTCACCGTCGAGGTCGACAAGGCCTTCAAGGTGACCGGAGAGGAGGCCGCCCCGGGACACCCATAGCACCCAGCAACCGCCGGCGGGGGCCGGGTCCTGCATGGGGCCCGGCCCCCGCCGCTGCCCGGCCGCCGGGGAACTCCCGGCTCCCAGGAACCATGGAGGCGGATCTCAGGGTCGCCGAAGGTCCGGGGACCAGGATGCGGGTGAACGGATCCCGCCAGGCCCGGAGGCCGCCGATGCCCACCCAGCTCGCCGAACGCCCCCTTCCCCCCACCTTCCCGGCCGCCGACCCGCCCTGGGGGGCCGCCCCGCCGCCGGCCGGGCCCACCGCCGGCGGGTCGGCCGGTGGCGGCCGGCCGCGCCGGCACCGGCGGGTCGCGGCCGGGGTCGCCGCCCTGGCCCTGGTGCTCTCCTCCGGGCTGGCCGGCGCGTATGCCACCAGGCTGGAGGGCCGGCCGGTGGCCGCCGTCGCCACCGCCACGGCGGCCACCGCGACCCGGGCCGAGACCGGCTCCCTGGCCGCGGTGGCCTCGGCCGTGACCCCCAGCGTGGTCGCCATCACCGTGCGGGCCGGCGGGCAGGAGGCCGAGGGCTCCGGCGTCGTGCTCACCGCCGACGGGGCCATCCTGACCAACGCCCACGTGGTCGATGCGCTCGCCGGGGCCACCATCACCGTCGAGCTCAGCGACGGCAGCAAGGTCCCGGCCAGCGTGGTCGGGACCGACCCGGTGACCGACCTGGCCGTCATCCAGGCCAGGGGCGTCTCCGGGCTGCGGCCGGCCAGCTTCGGCGACAGCGACGCCCTGGAGGTGGGCGACACCGTCCTGGCCGTCGGCAGCCCGCTGGGGCTGGAGGGGTCGGTGACCGCCGGGATCGTCAGCGCCCTGCACCGCACCATCACCGTCGGCGGCGACGGGTCGTCGGCCGAGACGCTCGACGACGCCGTCCAGACCGACGCCGCCATCAACCCCGGCAACTCCGGCGGCCCCCTGGTCGACGACGCGGGCCGGGTGGTCGGCATCACCACCGCCAACGCCTCGGTCGACGGCACCTCGGCCGGCAGCATCGGCGTCGGCTTCGCCATCCCCGCCAACCAGGCCAGGCAGGTCGCGACCCGGCTCCTGTCGGCCACCTGAGCCGCCGCCGCCCCGCGGGGCGGCTCAAGTCGGTCCTGTGCCGTTCCGAAATGGCGAACATGACCGATCGACGCCAGGACCCGGGGGGGCGCCCGGGACGCCGCGGGCGGGCCTGGGAGGACCTGCCGCTGCGGGTCAAGGGCCTGGTCGTGGTCGCCATCCCGCTGCTCGCCCTGCTGCTGGCCACGGCGCTGTTCGGCGTGGCCCTGGCCCAGGACCGGCGGGCGCAGGGGGCGGTGCTGCACACCGTCGAGGTGGAGCGCGAGATCGCCCAGCTCCGCATCCTGGTCCAGGCCGGCGTCACCGGGTACGTGCTCACCGGGGAGCGCCAGTACCTCACCTCCTACGAGCAGGCCCGAAGGCAGCTGCCGGAGGCGGTGGCCCAGCTCGGGACCCTGGTGCGCGACAACCCGGACCAGGCCGGCCGCCTGCAACGGGTCAAGGCCCTCAGCGACCGGCGGGCCGGCATCCTGACGGCGCTGGTGGCGAACGTCCGGGCCCACCGGCCGGCGGCCACCCGGTCGGCCCTGCTCGAGCAGAACAAGGCCGCCTCCGACGCGCTCGTGGCCGAGCTGGAGGCGATGAAGGACGCCGAGCAGCGGCTGCTGGCCGACCGCCAGGCGCAGGCCCGCCGGACCAGGGCCCTGACCCTCGGCGCGGTCGGGCTGAGCCTGCTGCTGGGCGCCGCCGGCGGGATCGCGGCCGTGCTGCTGTTCACCTCCGGCGTGACCCGCCGGGCGGGGCTGCTGGAGCGCAACGCCGAGCGGCTGGCCGGCGGCCTGCCGCTGCTGCCGGCGACCCCGGGCGGCGACGTGCTCGGCTCGCTGGGCCGCGGCCTGGAGCGCGCCGCCGTGCTGCTCGGCGAGCGCGAGCAGGCGCTGCGCCAGGCCCAGGCGATGCTGGAGCACATCGTCGCCTGGAGCCCGATGGTGATGTTCCGCGGGCTACTGGGCAGCAGCGGTGAGCGGTATGTCAGCGGCAACGTCGAGCGCCTCCTCGGCTATACCCAGGAGCAGGTGCTGGGGGCGCCCGGCTTCTGGGTCGGCCGGCTCCACCCCGAGGACCGCGAGCGCTTCGCCGTCACCCTGGAGCGGGCCGTGGCCGAGCGGGCCCCCCAGCTCGAGCAGGAGTACCGGTTCCTGCTCGGAGACGGCTACCGCTGGCTCTACAGCGTGACCCGGCTCGTCTACGACGACGGCGGCGAGCTGGTCGACACCCTCGGCTACGCCATGGACGTCACCGAGCGCCGCCAGGCCGACGAGGCGGTGCGGGAGCGGGAGGCGACCCTGCGGGCGGTGGTCGACGCCTCGCCCGACATCATCACCATCCTCGACGCCGACGGCCGGATCCGCTCGATGAGCCCGGCGGGCCAGCGGATCCTCGGCCGGCCTTCCGACGACCGTGTCGGTTCCAACGCCCTCAGCTCGGAGCACGTCCATCCCGACGACCTGGAGCGGTTCAGGGAGGCGCAGCGCGAGGTGCTCACCGGCCAGGCCGAGAGCGCCGCGGTGCGGGTCCGGGTCCGCCACGCCGACGGCCATTGGCTCACCCTGGAGGCGCACAGCCGTCCCCTGGCCGCGCCCGACGGGTTGCTGGTGGTCAGCCGGGACGTGACCGAGCAGGCCGCCCTCGAGGAGGAGCTGCGCCTGGCCAAGCTGGCGGCCGAGCAGGCGAACGAGGCCAAGAGCGAGTACCTGTCGCGGATGAGCCACGAGCTGCGGACCCCGCTGAACGCCATCCTCGGCTTCGCCCAGCTGCTGGAGCTGGACGACCTGGACGCCGACCAGCGCGACAACCTGGGCCACATCCTGTCGGGGGCGCGGCACCTGCTCAGCCTCATCAACGAGGTGCTGGACATCGCCGCCATCGAGGCCGGGCGGCTGTCGCTGTCGCTGGAGCCGGTCGCGCTGGCCGACGTCGCCGCCGAGACCATCACCCTGATCCGGCCCCTGGCCGACCAGCAGCACATCGTGGTCGGCGGCCCCGACCTGTCCTGCGGCACCCACGTCCTGGGCGACCGCCAGCGGCTCAAGCAGGTCCTGCTCAACCTCCTGTCCAACGCCGTGAAGTACAACCGCGAGGGCGGCAGCGTGCAGCTGGCCTGCGAGCCGGTGGCGGGCGGCCGGCTCCGCATCAAGGTCAGCGACACCGGGCTCGGCATCCCCGCCGAGGCGGTCGAGCGGCTGTTCGTCCCCTTCGAGCGGGTCGCGGACGAGCGCGGCATCGAGGGCACCGGGCTGGGCCTGCCCCTGTCCAAGCGCCTGGCCGAGGCCATGGGCGGCACCCTGGAGCTGACCAGCACCCCCGGCCAGGGCAGCAGCTTCTGGGTCGAGCTGCCGCTGGTCGACAGCCCGGTCGAGCAGGAGGACCGCCAGCGCCAGGCCGGGCCGGCGGCGGTGGAGGAGCCGGCCGAGCCGGCCGGGCCGGCGATCACCGTCCTCTACATCGAGGACAACATGTCGAACCTGCGCCTGGTCGAGCGGGTCCTGAGCCGCCGGCCGGCGGTCCGGCTGATCTCGGCCATGCGGCCCGAGCTCGGCCTCGAGCTGGCCACCGAGCACCATCCCGACCTGATCCTGCTCGACCTGCACCTGCCCGACCTGCCCGGCGAGGTGGTCCTCCGACGCCTCCAGGCCAACCCAAGGACGGCCGGGATCCCGGTGGTGATCCTCAGCGCCGACGCCCGCCCCGGCCTGATCCAGCGGCTGCTGGAGCAGGGGGCGCGGGCCTTCCTGACCAAGCCGCTGGAGGTGCGGGAGCTCCTCGAGCTGCTCGACGGCGTCGCGGCCGAGCGCGAGCAGGCCGGCGCCGGCTGACCGGCGCCCTCACGGGTCGACCCGGTCGTACGGCCGGGCTCGCGTTCGGGCGGGGCGGGGGCCGCGGGCGGCGGGTCGGGGGGCGGCGCCTGGCCCAGGACGGCCGCCCGCAGCAGGGCCAGGCCGTGCTCCACCACCGCCCAGGCGCCCGCGACCCCCGGCGGCCGCCAGGGGCCGTTGGCGAGCGCGACCACCCCGACCCCGGTCTCCAGGCAGCCGTAGGCGTAGCTGCAGTAGCCGGGGCAGTCGCCCTGGTGGCCGGCCCGCCGGTAGCCGGCCTCGGTGTCGAGCTCGACCCCGAGGCCGTAGCCGTGCCCGGGGCCGTCGGGGAGCGGCAGCGCCGGGGTCAGCATCGCCTCGCGGGTGGCCGGCTGCAGCAGGGGCGGGTCGCCGGCGACCACCGCCCGGAGGAAGCGGCCCAGGTCGGCGGCGGTGCAGAGGGTGGCCCCCGACCCGGCCGTCGTCGGCACCCAGGGGGCCGGGACCAGGCCGCCGCCGGGCAGCTCGAGGTGGCCGGTGGCCGCCCGGGCCTGGGCGGCCGCGGTGGTGACCGGCTCGGAGGCGGTCATGGCAGGTGGTCGTGGACCGGGTCGTCCAGGCCGACCCGGCCGGCCTGGTGCTCGCGCAGCAGCGCGGCCGCGGTCATCGTCTTGCCGATCGACGCCACCGGCAGCAGCGCCCCCACCTCCAGCGGCCGCCCCGAGGCGACCTCGGCCACCCCGACCGCGAGCTCGCGCCGCCACCCGCCCGGCCCGGTCAGCCCCACCACCAGCCCGGGGGTGTCGAGCCGCCGGCGGGCGAACGCCTCCAGCCGCCCCGCCGCCTCGGCCAGCGCCTCGGACCCCACCGGCACCCTCCTGATCGCGGGGCGGCCCGGTGCGCGCCCGTCCACATCCGGCCCCCGCCGGAGGAGCCTAGCCGACCGGGGACACCGGCGCCCCGGGCCGTCCACAGGACGCGGGCGTTCCCGTAGGGTGTCGGGGTGTTCCTGGTCGCCGCGGTGGTGCTGAGCGGGCTGGCCGTGCCGTTGTGCGGCGGCCGGCTGGGCGCCATCGCCGACCTGCGCCTGCGCCGGCTGTGGGCGATCTACCTGGCCCTCGGGCTGGCCGTCCTTGGAATCGGGCTGCCCGGCCTGGCCGACGGGCTGCGGTCGCTGCTGCTGGTCGCCGCCTACCCGGCCGGGGCGGTGTTCCTGGCCGCCAACTGGCGGGTCCCCGGGGTGCCGCTGGCCGCGCTCGGGGCCGGGCTCAACCTGCTCGCCATCGCCGCCAACGGCGGGGTCATGCCGGCCTCGCCGGCGGCCCTGGCCGCGGCCGGGCTGCCCGCCGGCGGCGGGGGCTTCGAGAGCTCGGCCGCCCTGGCCGACCCCCGGCTGGCCTTCCTCGGCGACGTCTTCGCCGTCCCGGCCGGCTGGCCGCTGGCCAACGTCTTCAGCGTCGGCGACGTGCTCATCGGCGCCGGCCTGGCCTGGGGCCTGCACCGGGTCTGCGGCTCGCGGCTGGTGCCGCGCTGGAGCGGCAACGGATCAGCTAGGTAGCGGCGGGCCGAAACCTGGGCAGCGCCTGCGCATCCGCCGCGCCGGCCCGCGACCTAGCGTGATCGACGGCACCCCGGGGCCGTGCCGTGCGGCACAGCCCGGCCTCAGGGCGCCGCCGCAGACTGCCAGGTGGATGCACCTCTGAAAGGCGTAGGAGATGGAGCTGGAAGCGACCATGACCGTGCCCGAGCTGATCGCCTGTCCCGAGCCCGGCTGCGACGTGCCCGCCGCGGTGGTGGACCGGTTCGCGCTGGCCTCCACCGACGGGCCGGTCGAGCTCGTCCGGACCTGGTGCCTGGAGGGCCACGGGTTCACCCAGCGGGTGGGCGACCTGGCCCCATGGCCGCTGGCCAGGGACAGCCGCCGGCTGGCCGCCGGCTGACCGGGGAGGCGGCCGCCGTGAACGCCACCGACCTGGCCGGGGAGCCGGCCGCCACGCCCGCCGCCGGGCCGGCCGGGCCGGGCGTGGCCCTGGTCGAGCGGATCCGCCGGGGCCTGATCGGCGAGCGCGAGCTGCTGGCCGGGCCGTACGGGCCGCGGCGGGTCGTCTACGCCGACTGGACCGCCTCGGGCCGGGCGCTCGGCTTCGTCGAGGACGCCATCCGCGAGCGGGTCCTGCCCCGCTACGCCAACACCCACACCGAGAGCTCGGGCACCGGCCGCCACACCACCGGGCTGCGCGAGCAGGCCCGCCGGCTGATCCACCAGGCCGTCGGCGGCACCGACCAGGACCTGGTGATCTTCTGTGGCTCGGGCGCGACCGCGGCCGTGGCCAAGCTGGTCGCCCTGCTGGGCCTGCGGGAGCGGCGCGGGCCGCGGCCGCTGGTCCTGGTGGGGCCGTTCGAGCACCACTCCAACCTGCTGCCCTGGCGTGAGTCGGCCGCCGAGGTGGTGGCCGTCGGCGAGGACCGGGACGGCCAGGTCGACCTGGCCGAGCTGGCGGCCCTGCTCGCCGGCAACGCCGGCCGGCCGCTGGTGGGGAGCTTCTCGGCCGCATCGAACGTCACCGGGATCCTGTCCGACACCGACGCCATCGCCGCCCTGCTGCACCGCCACGGCGCCCTGTCGCTGTGGGACTACTCGGCGGCCGCGCCCTACCTGCCGATCCGGATGGGCGAGAGCGGCCCGGGGGCCGGCGACCACAAGGACGCGGTGTTCTTCTCGCCCCACAAGTTCGTCGGCGGCCCCCAGACCCCCGGGATCCTGGTCGTCCGGCGCGAGCTGGCCGCCAACCGGGTCCCGACCGTGCCCGGCGGCGGCACCGTCGCCTTCGTCGACCCGGTCGGCCAGCGCTACCTGGACGACCCGGTGGCCCGGGAGGAGGGTGGCACCCCCGGGATCGTCGAGTCGATCCGGGCCGGGCTGGTGGTGGCCCTCAAGCAGGCCGTCGGGACCGACCTGATCCAGGAGCGCGAGCAGCGCTTCCTGTGCCGGGCCCTGGACCGCTGGCGTCGCAACCCGGACCTGGAGCTGCTCGGCAACCTGGAGGCGCCGCGGCTGCCGATCGTGTCCTTCCGGGTCCGCCACGGCGGCCGCTACCTGCACCACGAGCTGGTGGTGGCGATGCTCAACGACCTGTTCGGCATCCAGGCCCGCGGCGGCTGCTCCTGCGCCGGGCCCTACGGCCACCGGCTGCTCGGCATCGACCCGGAGCGCTCGCGGGCGCTGAGCGAGCAGGCCGGCCGGGGCATCGTCGGCATCAAGCCGGGCTGGGTCCGGCTCAGCTTCAACTTCTTCATCACCGACGCCGCCTGCGACTACCTGATCGAGGCGGTCGACCTGCTGGCCAGCCGCGGCCACCGGCTGCTGGACGACTACCGCTTCGACCCGCGCGGCGGCCAGTGGCGCCACCGGCGGGCGCCCGCCGACCCGGTCGCCTCCCTCACCGACCTGCTCGACGGGATCCCGGGCCCCCTGCCCGACCCCGGCGACGCCGATGCGGCCCTTGCCGGCCAGCTCCGGCAGGCCAGGGCGCTGCTGGCCGCCCCGCCGGCCGGCGGCGGGGAACGCCCGGCCAGGCTGGCCCCCGAGCTGGAGCGGCTGCGCGACTTCCACCTGCCTATGACGGCGTCGAGTCGGCCTTCGGCCGACGATCGGTCGATTCCGACCGGCGAGCTCGCCGGTCGCGCCGCAGCCAGGCGATGACCGACCCGGCCACCCCGGCCAGGGCGAGGCCGAGGCCGACCCGGCCGGTGAGGTGCTGGGCGTGGCGCCAGCCGGCCCCGGCGGCGTAGCCGGCCAGGACGTGGGCGGCCGCCCAGAGGGTCGCGGCCGCGCCCGTCCAGACGGCAAAGGTCCGATACCGCAGGCCGAGCATGCCGGCCAGCCCGGGGAGCACCACCCGGGCGCCGGCGGTGACCCTGCCCACCAGCAGGGCCCGGCCGCCGCCGCGCAGCAGCAGCGACTCGACCCGGTGCAGGCGGGCCGGGCCGACCCGGCGGCCGAGGCGGGAGCCGAGCAGGCGCGGGCCCCAGCGGCGGACAATCCAGTAGCCGGCCGAGTCGCCGGCCAGGGCCCCGGCGGTGCCGGCGGCGAGGGCCGCGGCCAGCGGCACCCCGGCCCTGGCTGGCGAGCACCCCGCCGAGCAGCAGGGCCAGCTCGCCCGGCAGCACCAGGCCGAGGAACGCCGGCGCCTCCAGGGCCGGGAGGGTGAACAGCAACGCCAGGGCCGCCCAGCCCGACAGCGACAGCAGGGCCTCCGCAAGCTGTGCCATGGTCCTCCCGCCGCTCCGGTCCGGGTCCCGCCCGCAGGGTCGCCGAAGGGCCCGTGGAAGGCATCGGGGACGACCCTGGACCTGTCCCTGGAATCGGCGCCCCGGCCTCAGAGACATCCCCGGGCGGCCCGGGGGGCGGCCTCAGCCGGCGGCGGCCAGCTGCCAGATGAGGGCGAAGTGGCAGACCCCGGCCGCGACCGTGAAGGCGTGCCACACCTCGTGGTAGCCGAACACCTGCGGGACCGGGTCGGGGCGGCGGCGCACCAGCACCACCACCCCGGCGGTGTAGAACAGGCCGCCGACCATGGCCAGGCTGACCTTGCCGAGCCCGAGGGTGCCGACCAGCTGGGGCAGCAGCAGCACCGAGGTCCAGCCGAGCCCCAGGTACAGGACCATGCGGGTCAGGCCGAGGACCGGGTTGGCCGTGCGCAGCAGCACCAGCACGATCCCGGCTGCGGCGACCGTCCAGACCAGGGTCAGGAAGGCGACCCGCCAGCCGGGACGCAGGGCGAGCAGGATCACCGGGGTGTAGCTGCCCGCGATCAGCACGTAGATCATCGCCCGGTCGAGGCGGTCCATCCGCAGCCAGGCCCGCGCCGACCAGCGCCGCCGGTGCAGGGCGGCGCTGGTGCCGAACATGGCGGCCAGGCTGACCGCGTAGACCAGCGCGGCCAGCCTGGCCCGTCCCGAGCCGGCGGCCACCAGCAGCGCCACCCCGGCCGGGATCGAGGCCAGGAACGCGGCCTGGTGGAGCCGGCCGCGGAGGCGGGGCGTGGACGGCCGCGGATGCGGGATGGGGCGATCGCTCATGCTCTCCATTGCACGACGGCCGGCGGCCGTCCGCCACCCCCCATCGCCGTAGTCCCGGCCGGGTTGAGCGACGCCCCGGCCCTGCCCGGGGGAGCGTTCAGAGCCGAGGCGCCGCAGGAGAGATACCCACAAGCAGCCCATGCGATACCGGAGCATCACCACCTTGTCCACAGATTGCGCTGATGTCTGGACACGGCCCGAACGCGGCAATAGTCTGCCTGGCGAGGGGGTCGTCGATGCCGAGCAGCAGGCACAGCCGCCGCAGCCCCCACGGCCGGCCCGGGCGCTGGGCCGCCCTGGCCGTCCTCGCCGTGGCCGCCCAGGTCGCCCTGGCCGCCGGCGGCGCCGGCCCGGCGGGGGCCGGGACCGGCGCATGGGCCGGGGCGGTGGCGCAGGCGGCTGGGGCGACCTGGCCGGTGGTGGTCCGGGGGAGCACCTGGTTCGTCCGCGACAGCCTCAGCGGCGGGGTCGCCGACCACACCTTCGGCTACGGGCAGGCCGGCGACGTCCAGCTGATGGGCGACTGGGACGGCGACGGCGAGGCCACGCCCGGGGTGGTGCGCGGGTCGACCTGGCTGCTGCGCAACAGCCTCGGCTCGGGCCCGGCCGACCTCAGCTTCTCCTACGGCTTCCCCGGCGACTACCCGGTGGTCGGCGACTGGGACGGCAACGGCACCGACACCCCGGGGGTGGTCCGGGGCAGCACCTGGTACCTGAAGAACAGCAACGCCAGCCCGGGGGTGGCCGACGTCAGCTTCGCCTACGGGTTCGCCTCCGACCTGGCCGTGGCCGGCGACTGGGACGGCGACGGCCGCTCGACCCCGGGCGTGGTCCGCGGCAGCACCTGGTTCCTGCGCGCCAGCAACGACCCGGCCAACACCGCCACCCTGGCCCCGTTCGACTTCGGCCTGGCCTCCGACCAGCGGCTGGTCGGCGACTGGGACGGCGACGGCACCACCACCGTCGGGGTCAAGCGGCGCAGCGCCTGGAGCCTGCGCAACAGCAACTCGGCCGGCCCGGCCGACCTCGGCTTCAGCTACGGGCTCGGCTGCGACCTCGGCTTCGCCGCCCCGGGGGCGATCACCCGCGGCCGCGGCGGCAAGGGCCTGCCCGCGGCTCTCAGGGGCACCGACCTCATCACCCTGGCCACCAGCCAGCCGGTGGTCGCCCTGACCTTCGACGCCGGCGCCAACGCCGACGCCGTGCCCTCGATCCTGTCGACCCTCGAGGCCGGCTGCGTCCCGGCCACCTTCTTCCTCACCGGCGACTGGGCCGACGCCTTCCCGGCCGACGCCCGCCGGATCGCGGTCCGCTACCCGGTCGGCAACCACAGCGACACCCACCCGCACCTGCCCACCCTGTCCGACGCGGCCGTCCGCGACCAGGTCAGCCGGGCCGAGCGCAGCATCCAGGGGTCGACCAAGTTCAACCCCCGGCCGATGTTCCGCTTCCCCTTCGGCGAGCGCGACGCCCGCACCATGGCGATCGTCAACGGGCTGCGCTACGGGTCGATCCGCTGGACCGTCGACACCCTCGGCTGGCAGGGCACCTCCGGCGGCCAGAGCGTCCAGACGGTGACCAGCCGGGTGCTGGCCAACCTGCGGCCGGGCGAGATCGTGCTGATGCACGTCGGCTCCCACCCGACCGACGGCTCCACCCTGGACGCCGACGCCCTGCCCGGGATCGTCGCCGAGCTCAAGCGCCGCGGCTACGGGTTCGCGACCGTCTACGACTCGATCTGAGCCGCCCGGGGTCAGCCGACGGTGAGGGTGCCGCGCATCCCCAGGGTGGCGTGCCCGGGGATGCGGCAGTAGAAGGCGTAGGTGCCGGGCTTGGCCTGGAAGGTGGCCGTGCGCACCCGGCCGACCGGCGCCCGCAGGTCGACCTTGAGGGCGTCGATGGTGAAGGTGTGCCAGAACAGGTCGCGGTTGCGGACCGCCACCGTCACCTTGCCCCCGGAGGTCCGCAGCGAGTCGGGGTCGTACCTCACGTTGACCGTCTGCAGCTCGACCGCCCCCGGCGGGACGGCCTGGGACTTGGCGTCGGTCATGGCCCACACCAGCCCAAGGCTGGCCACGACGAACACCACCGCCAGGATGCCGGTGGGCGCGGCCGCGGCCCGCCCGGCGGCCGGGTCGCGCAGGTGGATGATGGCGGCCACGGCCCCGACCAGGCCGGCCAGGGAGAAGGCGACCAGCGACCCGGGCACCAGCAGGTCGACCAGGCCCACCCGGTAGGTGGCGTTGCCGTTGGCCGCCGGGAACATCCAGAGCTGGACGTTCACGAACAGCGCGGCCAGCACCAGCAGGCCGAGCAGCCCGCGGCCGACCCGCAGCAGCCCCACGCCGACCAGCATCACCACGGCGTAGCCGAGCGCCTCGCGGTCGCCCCTGGCCAGGCCGTAGCCGAGCAGGACGACCACGTCGGCCAGCGCGGCCACCACGGCCAGCCGCCGCCACCCCTCAAGGCCCGAGCCGATGCGCGGTGCGGTCCTCATGCTCCCACTGGTTCCCCTTCGGCCCGCGTGACGGGCCGAATTGTAGGGGAGCTACCGGCGGGAGGCGCGGAGCCTTGAGGAGAGGGGGCCGCGGCCCATGTTGTGGGCCATGTCCGACCCCTGGCGCAGCCAGCGGCCGGCGCCCGAGCCGGGGCGGCGCTCGTCGGCCCGCCTGGCGAGCTGCTCGAGCGCCCAACCGACTAGCGGCAGCGCGAGCATGAAGATGGCCAGCTGCCCAAGCCGTCGTCTGATCCGCATCGTCCTCCCTCGCCTGGAGACCTGGAACCTGGTCGCCGCCGGGGTGACCGCCGGGGCCGCGGCCCAAACCTTGGCCCTGTCGGCAAGGTAGCAGGATCCGCCCCCCGCCTGGCGGCTGCGTCCCGGCGACGGGGCCGCTTGACCGTCGCCGGTGGGGCTCGGACACTGGGGCCGGCGTCCCCATGGGGGAGGGGTGCATGGCGGCTGGCGAGCTCGGCGACCACGGGCGGTTCTCGGACCCGTCGTTGCTGGTGATGTCGAGCCTGGCCGACGGCCCCAAGCACGGCTACGCCATGACCAAGGACATCGAGCGGTTCGCGGGTGTCACCCTCGGCCCGGGCACGCTGTACGGGGCGCTGGCCCGGCTTCAGCACCAGGGGCTGATCGAGGCGCTACCGGCCGACGACCGCCGCCGGCCCTACCGGCTGTCCGACCGGGGGGCCAAGGTGCTGGCCGCCCAGCTGGAGAGCCTCCAGCAGGTGGCCGCGACCGGCCTGCGCCGCCTGGCCGGGGACTAGCCGCCGGGCCGCTCAGGGCCCGGTCGTGGTGGTGGTCGCGGAGGTCGTGGTCGAGGACGCCGGCCTGCTCGAGGTGGTGGTGCCGCCTCCGCCGCCTCCGCCCCCGCCGCCGCCGCCCGCGCCGCCCTCGCAGCTCCCGGGGTCGGCGACGCACTCCGCCCCGCCGTCCAGCACCGCCTGGATGCTGTCGCCGAGCACGAACACCCCGCCCACGAGCAGGATCGCGATGATCGCGACCATCACCGCGTAGGTGACGGCAGTGGCCCCGCGCTCGGATCCGGCTCTGTCCACGCCGAGGATTGTGCACCACCGTCCTGGCCGGCGACAGTGGCTAGGAGCAGCGGCAGAGCGGGTCGGGGGCCCGGCGGGGGCGGGCTGCCGGCGCCGGGCCGTCGTCGGCCCGGTCGCGGGCGGCCGGGGCCGGGTCCTCGGCGGCGCCGGGCCGGCGGGCCAGGGGCAGCCGGACGGTGAAGGTCGAGCCCCGCAGGGGGGCGCTGGCCGCCTCGATCTCGCCGCCCATGGCCCTGGTCAGCTCGCGGGCGATGTAGAGCCCGAGGCCGGTGCCGCCGGTGGTCATGGTCATCGGGTCCTCGACCCGGTGGAACTTCTCGAACACCCGGTCGAGCTCCTCGCGGGGGATGCCGCGGCCCCGGTCGGCCACGGCCGCCATCGCCCAGCCGTTGTCGCGCCACACCCGCAGCCGCACCTCCTGGTCGGCCGGCGAGTACTTGTGGGCGTTGGAGATGAGGTTGGCCAGCACCTGGACCAGCCGCAGGGGGTCGGCGTCGACCTCAAGGGGCCCGTCGGGCAGCTCAAGGGCCAGCCGGCTGTCGGGGCCGCGGCGCCAGTCGGCGGCCGCCCGGCGGGCCGCCTCGGCCAGGTCGGTGCACTCGCGCTGCATGCCGACCACGGCCGAGCCGCCCGGCTCCGAGGAGATCCTGGAGGCCAGCAGGAGGTCCTCGACCAGCCGGGCCAGGTGGTCGGCCCGCTCGGCCACGATCCGCAGCATGTCCTGGCGCTTCTCCTCCGACAGGTTGGGCCCTCGCGCCTGGAGGATCTCCACGTACCCCTTGATCGGGGTGATCGGGGTGCGCAGCTCGTGGGAGACGGTGGCCACGAAGTCGGTCTTGGCCCGCTCGGCCTGGCGGATGCGGGTGACGTCGTGGACGATCACCACGTCGGTGGTCCACTCCCCGCCCTCGTACAGCAGCGAGTGGTTGCAGCGCAGCCAGCGCTCCAGCCCCTCTGAGGTGCGGATCTGCACCTCCGAGGAGGCGCGCGGGCTGGCCGGGGTGGCCGCGGCCAGCAGGTCCTCCAGCCGGACCAGCTTGCCGTCGTGGTCGAGGCCGGCCAGCCACTCGTTGTAGGGCAGGCCGACGGCCTCGTCGGCCGGCACCCCGCAGATCCGCTCCATGGCCTGGTTCCAGACCCGGACCCGGCCCTTGCCGTCCAGCAGCAGGATGCCGTCGGAGGACAGGCCGAGGATCTGCTCGAGGGTCGACTTCTCCTCCTTGATCTGGGCGACCTGGGTGGCGTTGCCAAGGGTCACGGCCAGCCCCGAGGCCAGCGGGGAGAGCAGCTGGAGGTCCTGGCGGCCCAGGCGCATCCCGGCCCCGGCGGGGCCGCCGGGGCGGCGCAGGTTGCCGAGCACGATCACGCCCAGGTTGCGGCCCTGGGCGACCAGGGGGGCGACCAGCAGCTCGCGCCAGCCCTCGGGGGCCTGGCCGGGGCGGCCGACGACCGGGCCGGTGCCCTCGCCGAGCAGGGCCAGGGCGGCCAGGTCGGCCGGGTCGGCCGGGCCGAAGCGGAAGCCGTCGGGCCCGTGGATGGCGCCGAAGGGCCGGCCCGCCCCCTGGGCGAACAGCAGGTGGGCCTCCTCGGCCCCGAACAGCCGGGCCACCTTGGGCAGCACGTTGGGCAGCACCTCCTCCAGCACCAGCGAGGAGGCGAAGGCCTGGCCGACCTCGTACAGGTGCTGGAAGCGGTCGCGCTCCTGCATCTGGCGCTCGGCCGAGCGGTAGGCCAGCCACAGGGTCGCCGCCGGCAGCAGCACCGCCGGCAGGGCCACCGGTTCGCGCAGCCACAGCACCACCCCGATCAGGCCGACGGCCGAGTTCCCCAGGAAGATCAGGGTGGAGAGCTTGGAGGACTCCTGGACGACCTCCCAGGTCGGTCGGTCCTCGAGCACGGCCAGCAGCCTGCTGATGAGCAGCAGGTTGACCAGGGCAAAGGTGGCCACGCCGACGGCCATGGCGGTCATGCCGCGGGCCCCGAGCAGGCCGGCACCGCCGGCGACCAGGTGGTAGAGGCCGATCGCGGGGGCCAGGGCGGTGGCGTACATGCCGAGGTTGAAGACCGCCTTGACCGGGGCACGGCGCTGCACGACCTGGGCGGCCAGCAGCCCGGCCAGCGACACGGCGATGGCCTGGCCGGCCGGGAGCAGGGCGATGTTGGCCACCACCATGCCCTCGTACAGGTTCAGCATCTCCAGGGCCCCCCGGTGGGGGAGGCGCAGCCCGGCGATCTCGGAGGCCGCCGTCAGGACCAGCAGGACGGCCAGCCGGGGCCACACCGTCCGGTCCCAGGTGCCCGGCTCCAGCAGGACGACGGCGACGCTGGCCAGCAGGCCCGCGGTCGCCACCAGCACGATGAACCAGCGGAGCCGCGGCGGCAGCCGCCTCAAGGTCATCCCCCCTCTCGCGTCGCCGTCCCTGCGACGCCCGGCCGGCCGCTGCCCGGCCGGGCGTCGGTTGCTGCCTGCTCGCCGGTCAGTGCCGGCGCCGCGCCCAGCTGCGGGCCGCCGGGGCCACCGCCCAGCTCCTGGCCGCCCAGCTGCCGGCCGTCCAGCGGCGCGACGCCCAGCTCCTGGCCGACCAGTCGATCCCGGCCCAGCTGCGCGCCTCCCAGCTGCGCGCCTCCCAGGCCAGCGCGGCCCAGCTGCGCGCCGCCCAGCTCCTGGCGGCCAGGTCGCCCGGCCCCCAGGCACGCTCGGCCCAGCTGCGGGCGGCCCAGCTCCGGGCCACCCAGTCGACGGCCCCGCCAGCGCCGGCCTCGTCGAGGGTGGCGGCCAGCACCCCGCCCCAGGACCACTGGAGCGCGGCCCAGGCGGCCGGCCCGAGCCCGGCCGCCGCCCACCTGTGGGCCGCCCAGATCCGGGCCAGCCACTGCTGGGCCGCCCAGCTCTTGGCCGAGGGGCCGTCGGTCGTCCAGCGCCCGCTCAGCCACGGCTGGGCCGTCCAGGCCTCGGGGTCGCCGGCGCCGGCCGTCGTCCCCGGCACCCCGGCCGCCGGGGCCCAGCGGAGCCCGTCGTCGCCGCCCCCGGCCCGCCAGCCGAGCCCGTCCAGCGGTTCGGGGTCGGCCGGCGTGGCCGCCCGGCCCACCGCCCGCAGCGGGAACAGGTCGCCGTTGGCCGCCCGGGCCGGCGCCGCGGCCAGCGCCGCGCCCAGGTCGAGCGCCCTTGCCCCCTGGCCGAGGGAGGCGGCGGTGCCGGTGAGGGCGGCCTTGATGCTGTCGGGGCCCCAGTCGGGATGGGCGGCGGCCACCAGGACGGCGGCCCCGGCCACCACCGCGGTCGACATCGAGCTGCCCGACCCGCGGAAGTAGCGGTCGCCGACCCGCGCGCCCGGGTTGGCCAGGTCGATGGTGGAGCCGGGGGCGCGCAGGCCGACCAGGCCGACGCCCGGCGCCACCAGGTCCGGCTTGGCCCGGCCGGCGAAGTCGGGCCCGCGGCTGCTCCAGTCGGGCACGGCGCCCGCGGCGTCGACGGCGCCGACGGTGAGCACGTACGGGTCCAGCCCGGGGGCGTCGACCCCGCCGCCGTCGTTGCCGGCGGCGGCGACCACGGTGATCCCGTCGGCCCAGAGCCGCTCGGCCGCCTCGGTGAGGGGCGCGGTGGCCGGGTCGTCGGCCGGGGCACCCAGGGAGACGTTGAGGACGCGCAGGTTGAAGCGGTCGCGGGCGGCGTCGGCGAGCTGCATGGCCGCCAGCACCTGGCCGAGGGTGGTGGCCCCGTCGGCCCCGGCGACCTTGAGGTCGACCAGGTCGGCCCCGGGGGCGACCCCGGCCGGCCCGCCGCCCTGGCCGCCGCCGGCGATCAGCCCGGCCATGAAGGTGCCGTGGCCGTAGGCGTCGGTGAAGCTCCACTCGCCGGACAGGTCGGCGCTGGCCACCACCCGGCCGGCCAGGTCGCCGTTGGACGCGATGCCGGTGTCGAGCACCCCGACCCCGACGCCCTGGCCAGGCGCGGCGCCGCTGGTGGCACCAGGGGCGGCCTGGCCAGGGGCGGCGCCAAGGGCGGCCGGCAGCGACCCGGTGCCGGGTTCGGCCCCCCGGAGGGGGAGCGTAGCCGAAGCCGACAGGAGCTGCTCCGGGTTGTCCACAACCCCGGCGGCGGGGTCCGGGTCGGCGGCCCTGACGTGGAGGGGGCGGTCGGCGTCGGTGACGGCGCGGACCCCGGGCCGGCGCGGCAGCCGGGGGGCCTCGGCCGCCGGGACCCGGGCGAGCAGGCCGTCGACGATCGGCAGGGCGCCCAGCGAGCGGCCGCCGGAGGCGGCCACGGCGGCGGCGGCGCCGCCCCCCTGGACGAGGACGTCGAGGAACCGAGTGGTGGAGGGGGTGGAGGAGGAGCGGGCGTCGAGCGGGGCGGACGGTGGCGTGACCAGCAGCACCAGCGACGCGACAAGCAGGAACACGCCCGTTGCCAGGGCAGGCCGGCCGCTACCGGCCGTGCGCCCCCGGACGGGCTGCACGTGACAAGACACTACCGAGCCCAGCTTTCTCGGTCTGGCGACCGGGTTGATGCGGGGTGGGCTAGTCGGGAGCGCTGATGGTCCTCTTCAGCATCGGCGCGAGCGGCCTCCGGCTTTACCGCCGCCTGACCGGGATCGCGCTTGCTACAATCCCGCCGCCCAGCCGAACCGGAGAACGATCAGGAGCGCCACGCAGCCCATGCCCCTCGCCGCCGCCCGCCGCCTGCCCCGCCTCCTCCCGCTGGCCCTGGCCGCCGCCCTGCTCGGCGCCGGGCTGATCGTGGCCGCCGGCGGCCCGGCCGCCGCCCAGGCCGCCCCGAGCAAGCTCACCATCGACGGGACCGCCGAGAACAAGTGGCAGCCGGCCGACGCCACGGTCAAGCCGGGCGGGACGGTCACCTTCCGGGTCGCCGGCGGCGCCACCCACCCGGTGGGCTCCGGGGACGGGTCCGACCCCACCAAGAGCGACGGCCGCTTCGACAACTCGGACTGCACGCTGGCCCACATGACCAAGGTCGGCGACTCCTGCCAGGTCAAGTTCCCCAAGGCCGGGACCTACCCCTACTTCTGCCAGATCCACGCCGCCCTTGGCATGAAGGGCGTGATCACGGTCGGCGCCTCCGCCGGCGCGGCGGCCACCAGCACCACCGCGGCCGCCGGCGGCGGGGTGGTCGAGCCCCCGAGCGCGGCCGCCCCGCCCTCGCCGGGCCGCCCGGCCATCTACTGGGCCGGCTGGGGCCTGTTCGCCCTCGGCGCCCTGCTGGCCCTGGTGCTGATCGCGCTCTACGTGCGCTTCTGGCCCGGCTTCACCCGCCCCAAGTCCTAGCCTCCGGGCGCGCCCGGCCCCGCCGAACCGGACCGCCTGGCGTAGCCTGGGATTGGCACCTCGCCTCGATCCTGGAGCAGCCGTGGTCTCGACCGCCCTTCCCACCGACGTCCCCGAGCTGGTCGACTGGCAGCTCGCGGCCCGGGTCGGCCGCCGCGTGGCCGGCGGGTCCGAGCTGCCCGCCCGGGCCGCCTGGTCGCGCCAGCTCACCGAGCTGTCGACCACCGCCGACCGGGCCGTCGCCGAGTTCACCGGCCTCGGCGGGGAGCTGCCGCCGCCGCTGGCCGAGCCGCTGGACCGCGGCGAGTGGGTCGAGGCCAACCTGGCCACCCTGCGCCGCATCCTGCGCCCGCTGGCCGTGAAGGTGGCCGAGCGCAAGGCCTGGAAGGCCAGCGGCCCGATGCCGGCGGCCATGCGCACCAGCACCAGGGCGATCGCCGGGGCCCAGGCCGGCACCCTGCTCGGCTACGTCGGCCAGCGCGTGCTCGGCCAGTACGACCTGCCCCTGCCCGGCCCCGACCAGGCCGCCCCGCCCACCGACGGCCCGCCGCTCCCGGTCCGGGCCCACGGCGAGGGCACCGTCTGGTACGTGGTCCCCAACATCGTCGGCACCGAGCGGCGCCACCGGTTCCGCCCGGGCGACTTCCGCCTCTGGATCGCCCTGCACGAGACCGCCCACCGGCGCCAGTTCCGGGGGGTGCCGTGGCTGCCCG
>Ga0307278_10000433_pt1 | contig 21303 bp, 20 predicted proteins | sample ER_DNA_117_FD_194482 | JGI IMG/M metagenome (GOLD analysis project Ga0307278, IMG submission 194482) | Bulk soil microbial communities from the East River watershed near Crested Butte, Colorado, United States - ER_DNA_117 | ecosystem: Environmental > Terrestrial > Soil > Floodplain | place...
TTTCGCGCGTGGTAAATTCCACCATGTCGGTGAGAAAACGCAGCGATGCTTCGATCGGGAAAATCGTTTCGTTTTGCGCCTGGACTTCCTTGAAAATGTCGGCCTGAATTGTGCCGCGCAGTTTCGGCACAACTTTCGGACCGAAACGCCGTTTTGCCGCCGCGATATACATCGCCATGATAATCGGCGCCGGACCGCTGATCGTCATCGACGCAGAAAAATTTGGCGAGCCAAGATCAAATCCATCGTACAGCCGCACCATGTCTTCGATCGTGTCGATCGCGACACCGCCTTCGCCGATTTTCCCGAAGACTCCATCCGCGTCGCTGTCGATGCCATAAAGGGTTGGGCCATCAAACGCCGTGCTAAGCCGCTGCGTGCGCTGATGTTGTGTCAAATAATGGAAACGCTCGTTAGTGTCTTCAGCCAGCATCAATCCGGAGAACAAGCGCGTCGGCTCTTCGGGCGGTCGCGCACCGTCGCTCTTCGCTTTCTCTTTCGCCCCGTTACCAGAAGTTTTCCTTCCATAACTTCCTGTTTCAATTTCGCGCACCGGCTCCAAATACATCTCGTGATAAGCGCCGTTCAGAAACGGAAACTCACCCGGCAATCCTTCGCCGAAGAGATAACGGGCGATCTCGCCGGGTTCATCGATCTCCGGCAACGCCAGGCGCGGCAACGGCAACCCGGTTGGTGTATGCGTCACTGGCGTTTTCGATTTGATTTCGGTCCAACGATCACTCAGTTCGCGCCCGAATTTTTCATCTGACCGCGCCCGCTTCACCTGATTGAGAACGAACCCGTTGTACTTCTCAACCGCTTCAACGACTTGTCCGAGTTTGCTCATAAGCCTTGTACTACACTCCTGTCATTCCGAGCGGAGTCGAGGAATCTCTCATTGTTAACAGTAAAAGATGTCTCGACCCATTCGACTTCGCTCAGAGCAAGACTTTCGGTCGACATGACAAAAACGTTGTTGCGCTTCGCCTGATTGCGTCACGCCTACGTTCTGACAGAAATTAAATCGAACAAGCGATCTACGCCAGAGTCACGATGCCGTTTTGCGACGGTGTCGATAAGCCGCTGTCCACGCCGATTTTGCCCGAGGCGCTGTTCGATCTCCGTATGCGCGGTGCGGGCGCGCTGGAGATCGCTCTTGTTCACCACCACGATGTCGGCGAGATCGAGCATGACGATCTTTTGCAATTGCAACCGGCTACCGTAATCCGGGTTCATCACCAGCACGGTGTCATCCACAATCCCATTTTTCTGGAACGGCATTGCTTCCTGTCCGGTGCCGACCGTTTCGATAATGACGTAATCGAAATTGGATTGCGCAAGCAGGGCGAGGCAATCATGCGTCGCAGGCGAAAGTCCGCCGGCTTGTCCACGCGTCGCCATGCTGCGCATGAACACGCGATCGTCCTGCGAATTGATCATGGTCGCGCGATCGCCCAGGAGCGCGCCCTCGCCAACCACGCTGGGATCATGCGACAAAATTGCGATCCGTCCCTTTGGATCGCGACTCAAGAAACGCAGCACCAATTCATCAATCAGCGTTGTCTTTCCCGCGCCGCCCGGTCCAGTGAACCCAATCACTTTTGAATTGCGGATTGCGGTTTGCGGGTTTCGGATCTGCTTCGCCGGTCGGCGCTTTCCCCTTGCATACGCCTCTTCTATCTCGGTGAGTTTTCTTGCTAGTTCGATGTCGCGCATTTTCGCGCGCAAACTTTTCTTGCTCGGCTTTCCGTATTTTTTGCGCACATAATCAGTCATTTGTGTGAGCGAAGTGCCGGCAAAGAAAATCGTGTCCACGCCTTTGCGTTTCATCGCCGCAACATCGGCATGCGTAATGGTGCCGCCGCCGCCGCCGAAAACTTTGATGTAATCCGCGCCGCGTTTGCGCAGTTGGCTCGCTACTTCGGCAAAAAACTCGACGTGCCCGCCGTTATAACTGGAAATGCCAATCGCGCGCACATCCTCCTGGATCGCCGCGCGAACGATGTCGCCGACCGAGCGATGGTAACCGAGATAAATGACTTCGATCCCATGGCGGATGAACTCGAGATTGATTGTGTTGATCGCGCTGTCGTGCCCATCGCAGATCGGCACAGCAGTGAGAATGCGAATTGGCACAGCCATCAGGCGAAAAGTCTAATGGTAATCATTTGACGGGCAACGGCATTCTAGCCTAGTAGCGACTTCGATGAAAAGATCGCGGGCTCTTCCTACAATCGCATCGGCTGGTTTGATCGCCGGAATCCTCGATATCACCTCCGCGTTTGTGATCGCGGAGATCAAAGGCACGGGATCCATTCGAATGTTGCAGGGGATCGCGAGCGGTTTGCTCGGGCAGCGATCGTTCGAAGGAGGAATGGCGGCGGCGGGGTTGGGTCTCGCCATTCACTTCCTAATCGCGTTTACAGCGGCGGCGGTGTTTTACGCCGCGAGCCGGAAATTCAGTTCTCTGACACAACACGCCGTGGTGTCGGGATTGCTTTACGGGATCGCGGTTTACATTTTCATGTATTGGATGGTCGTGCCGCTCGCGTTCCCGAACGCACGCCATTCCATGTCGAGAGACGTCACCGCTGTGATCATTCACATTGTTTTGATCGGACTGCCGATCGCGCTGGTGGTCCGCCGTTTTTCGAAAGAACAATTGGCTGAATCATAAATGAAGGACCCTTTCGATTTTTCCGGAAAAGTCGTCCTGGTTACCGGTAGCTCGCGCGGAATCGGGGCGGAGATGATCAAGGCGTTCGGTAAACGCAGCGCCCAATGTGTGGTGAATTACGTTGTCGATCCAGCGGGACAAAACAAAAGCGACGCGGAAAGCGTAGCGAACGAATTGAAGGATCCACTCGTGATCGAGTGCGACATAACCAAACCTGAGCAAGTCGAATCAATGATGAAGCAAATACAAGATCGGCACGGCGGTCTCGATATTCTCGTGAACAATTCCGGCATCATTCACGACCGCACGATCAAAAAGATGTCGATGGATGAGTTCGAAAGCGTGGTGCGGGTGAATTTAATCGGCACATTCAACGTCACGCAAAAAGCTGCGCCCGTTCTGCGCAGCGGCGGGCGAATCGTGAATCTGTCGTCAGTCAGCGGGCAGATGGGGCTCTTCGGCCAGGCAAACTATTCGTCGAGCAAAGCGGCAATCATCGCGCTCACAAAAGTTTCCGCGCGCGAGTTTGCGCGTCAGGGCATCATCGTTAACGCGATCGCACCCGGCTTCATTGACGTTGGCATGAGCAAAGGAATGCCTGAAGAAGTGACGCAGAATTTCATCAAGCAAATTCCGCTCGGCCGTCTCGGCGACGTAAACGAAATTGTAAACGCCGCGTTGTTCCTCGCTTCGCCTATGGCTTCGTACATCACCGGCCATGTTTTGAACGTAAACGGCGGGTTCTACATGGGATGAGCGACAGGGCGGACCTTGGGCACACACCTCGGAATTTCACGAGTGCCTGTCGTTACGGGCGTGAGTAAGAGCAACTAGCGCCGTGTTTGGTTGATGGCATCACGTCTCAACGATTTCACCATTCAATGTTTAGCGCGAGCGTGAGATCAGTCCCATTTCTGCACCAAGAGCCACACCAATGCCGACAACATCGCTGCGAACGTGGATAGCACCAGCGCTGCGCGGTTCGACTGGCGTACTTTGAACTCGGGCTTGGGAATATCGTCGTGAATATGACTAGCCTCGTACAACTTCATCAGGGAAAAAGCCACGACGAAGCCTACAGCACCCCATTTGAGACACCCGAGAATGGTTTCCACCGATTAGACTCTAACGCGGGAACCGCGACGCTCAAGACCACCTGCGCCATTGGAATAAGCATACCACGGCCGTTCAACTGACCCGGGCGGTCAATTGATCGCAAGTTGCCTGAACTCCGCTTTCTCCCCTTTACCCTTGTAATCCGCGAAAAGACGGATTCGCCGTGGGAACTTCGCCTTCGAACGTCTCTCCTACGGAGTCGGCGAAGGTGAAGCAGCCCCTTCTGCAGGAGAAGGCGACTCCTCGGTCTCAGCGGCCTTCTTCTTGGTCGTGGCTTTCTTCTTTCGGGTCGGCGACGGCGATGGAGATTTGGTGGCTGCCGCTGTGGTCGAAGTCGCAGTCGTTCCCTGCTGCTGTGGTGCGCAAGAAGCGATAAACGCGATGCCGACTAAGACGGTGATTAAAGACAACACAGGTTTTTTCATATATTTAGATACGGTTAAGGACCGCAGAATGCTCGTGCCGCGCGCTCGATAGCAAGCAAATAAAATATTCTTTAACAACCGGGTTTCCCTCCGACGATTGATTCGCCAGACCGGAACCTCTATCCGCCGCAGCGTTATGCAGACGCAACGGGGGCGTCTTTGTGAAGTCCCCCGATGTCACCTAGTGCCTGGCATCCACTGTCACACTAAAATTCGAACCAATAACAAGCGATCTTCGTTTCCCACGAGATCGATGTGCTTGGTTCTGCGACCCAGTAGCCCTCCGACCTTCAAAACAAGGCAGGGCACGGGCCGCGATAAGTACTCGATCGGCGAGGGTCATAACAAAATCAGAAAAGAAAGGGAAAATTATCAAGGGAAAGACTTATGAAAACATCCATCGAAACGAAAGTGGCAATTGCCGTCGCATCGGTTTTTTTAGCTCTGGCTATAGGCGTTATGGCTCAAGGCCGCAGCGGCGCTCAAACCGGTGGGCCCCAAGGATACGGCCCGACGAATAATCCTGGCTTGAACCAAATGAGCCCGCAGGGATAGAATAATTCGCTGCCCGGCCGCACCAACGCCGAACAGAACAGAACAAAGTTCTCGAACGAGACCGAGGAAGCCACGACTCCGAAGAAGGCGAAAAAGGCCAAACACGTGAAGTCAACAAAGCAGCGATCTGAACGCGCTCGGGAAAAGGAATCAACCTCGCCGAGCCAGCCAGAGGAGTAATCACCTGCTAAACATGATGCGACACGCGGCAATCATGAGCGAAAATCGCTCGTGAATGTAAAACTAACAAAACAGCGGCGCTGAAGCGAACCTCCAGCGCCGCTGTCTATTTTCGCCAGAATTTCCCTGCTTTCTGCCTTTTTCCCCGAGTGCGACATTTAACTTGCTAACCTTCGACTCTGATTTCATCCCTGCACCAGGCTCTGGAGCGCATCGGCGAGCGTTTCGAATGTGGCTATTTGAATTTCCGGTCCGTAGTGGAATTGCGAGAGAATATTGAGACCAATGTCTTTGTGCGGATCAGGGATCACTCTGGTTACAGAAGCGGCCTGTTTCTCGGTGAGAACATCCATGATGTCAGCGACATGACGCGCCGTGGCGGAATCCATCGACTCCAGCCAGCGGAAATCCGCCAGGACACGCAAGCCGGGCGCTACGTCTTGCAATAACTCCCGTACCTGCTGGGCGGCCTGCCTCGCCTGCTCTGCCGTCACTCGCTGCGCAGCGCTGATCACCAGGAGGCGTTTCGATCGATCAAGCTCTACTGTATACATATTCCGTGATCACACGATGCAGCCGTCATCGCAAGCCCGAGCGACCGAGCCACTGATCTCTGTCCTATGATGCTTCAAATCCCGGCTCTTCTTCTGCTTCGCAATTTGCAGTTTTCAATTTTATTTTGTATCGACCTATGATCACCGGAACCGACATCACCGTTTGGACAATATCCGCGCTGCTTGCGATCGGCATCGGCTGGAGTCGTTATTCGAAATGGAAAACGCGCAACAAATTCGTGCGCGAGCTGGCGGCCATGGACCCGGACCGCCGCGAGAAAATGCTCAGCCGCCTAAGTCCACAGCTTGCCATGGAAGCCCGCGAAGAATTGATGAAACGCTTTCGTATCAGCTGACATCTGAGGGCTGCTTGCCACGTTATAGCTTTGGCAAGGGCGGCAGAAACTGATGTCCTGACTGCGCATGCGTCCCCATGCAGCCCGCTGTTCACACGTCGTGCAGCGCGATGCTGGCGCCGACCCACGTCTTATCGACGTTGAAATCGACGCCCATCATTTTGCTCTGGCTCATTCGGACAAGATTGTTCACAAGGGTGGGATCGCGGTGCTTGTCCGGCCAGACAAACATCATTCGGATCTCTGCCTTCGATTTCTGACCATCGACCGTCGGCACGAACGCGGCGTAATCGACCCTTCTCTGCAAAATCCATTCGTGCGGATTTTTGAGCGCAGAAATTTTCTCCCGCGTGGGATCCATGTCCACACCATGCCCGGCGAATGAATAAAGCGGCTTCAGAACATAATTGTCGATGTTTTCGTCAGCGGAAAATTCATCGGCGAAAAACGCCGGCGACGTATGCTCGGTCTTCAGAAATGGCAGCGAATGTTTGCTGATCCGAAAATACCAGTTCGGATGGCCGACCCATGTGACATCGAGATCGTCTTGAAACCGAAATGGCAGATTCAGATCGGGTCGGCCAATCAATTCGTCGAAGATTACCCGGTTATAAATCCGCTCGATCCGCACTTCGCGTCCATCGCGATCGTAAAATAGTTGGCGGCCGTGCTTCTTGATTTTTGTCAAGCAAACGGGCCGGATTCCGAGCAATGTTTCCGTGGCAGCGAAATCGATCCGCGTCTTTTGTTTTTCCGGTTCGATCTCCAGCAGGACCACATTTTCCGGAGCCGAATCAGCGATGGTCGTGCGCCGTAGCAGATCGAGATACTCCTCGTCTTTGATTCCGCCGAATGATGACGTCCAGTTGCGCGGAATCGCTGGATATGCCTTGCGCATGCAATCCAGGAGCAGCAGCTGAAAGCCGAACAGGCTCGGGAATGCTTGCAGCTCAATCAGCTTTGGGATGAGCCGATCGGCTTCGGTGCAAATCGCAAAATCGACCACGAGAAAATTCGGGTGCGCCGATTCATCGGGAACTTCCAATCCTTCGGGAATTGCATTCCCCGCCTGACGCGCGAATTCCGGCGTGCGCGTAAGGTCGACAATCCCATTCGCTGCGCGGGTGACTTCATCTGTAAACTCATGCGTCAAAAAGATTGGCGTCTCCGAGATCCGGAAATCTGCCGGCCATTTCTCGGTTTCGTTCACGCAACGCACGAGCGCCCCGTATTTTTCCGGCGTGAAATCGGCGTTGAATTGTGCGCGCAGTTGTGGATCCATTTTGGCAGATCCGCCCTAGCTACTCGCCGTCCGGCTGATCAACAATGCTGTTAATATGCAGCGGCCCGAGAACATTGGTCGCACCGTTGTCAGCGACGACCACAACGCGATTCCCACGCGGCGTGATGAAGGCGTGATCCCCGGTCGGTACCGCGTATTCATGCCCGTCTGATGTTCGGATTACAAAGGGGACAAATGGCACCTTTTCAAGCCGCTCTCTAACGTCTGCGATCATAGCGGCATTATACCAGAAACTTGCCCCCCCGCATCACCTGTTCGCCGTCGAACCAGATGTCGAAATCGCGGCCGACGCAATCGATGTGCGTTTTAGAAATCCAGTTCGCGCCGGTGTGTTCAGCGTAAGGATGCCCAAAGGCGATGTGGACACCTGGAATTTTTTCGTCCTGCAAAATGTGTCCGATGACATGCGTGCAAGCCGTGTTGGTGCCGATGGCAAATTCGCCGACGCGATTGCTGTTTTCGTCTGTGCTGGTGTAAGCGCGAAATTCGTCGCGCAAATCCTTGTTCTCGGAATGCAGTGACCGGATTCGATTGTTCTCCACTTCGATGGTGAGCGGATTGGATTCGAGATCGCCAAAACGTTCGCATAGATAATCGCCAACCACGCCATCGACTACGAACACACCGTTCGTGTTCATCGGCGCGGTGAAAATTTCGCCGCCGGGTAGGTTGCCCCACTTATCTTTGGTGATGATTCCGCTGGTTTTCAGCCATTTTAATTTGGGCGAAAGCTCTGCCTCAAATTCAGTACCGTGCGGCGTCTTGCAAGTGATGCGCTCAGCCTGTCGCGCGCGTTCGACCAGGCGCTGGCTAAGCGCATCGACCGCGCAAAAGTCGGCGCGCATGCCTTCGAGCATGATTTCGCGGTTAATGTTCACCATGTGGCCGTGCCGGATTTTGTGACTGTTGACTACGCTGGTCATTTGTGTCCGGGCGGTAAGCTCGCCCGGCTGCGTTTGGGCAGCGAAGATGGACACCTGTGAAAGCACCAGGTCGTCCAGGATGATCTCCGGCATATACTTGAGCGGACGCCGCGCATGATGCTCCAGCACAAACAAGCTGTACTCTGAACCGACGCGCTCCACTTCCGTTTGCAGCGCTGCGGCGATTTCACGCGTCGCAGTGTCGGTAATGATCGTGATTTGCTCCCGCGGTTTCAATCGAAGGCAGACATCGATGGCATTGCGCGCGCCAGGAACCAATTCCGGATCAATCGGATGGAGATAAGCTCGATCGGGCATACGAAAGTTTTCAGAATTACGCTGAAATCGGGAGCAGGCAAATTTCCTGTTCCTAATTACAATACACACGGGTGGCGACGTTTCGACGAAGAGACTCCGTGACTTAGGAAAGAGATTTTACATCAACATCGCAGTCGCATAATCTTCCCGGCACGCGCTATGCCGTCGCAAATTCAATTGCTAACTCGTTTTGCTGTTGTCCTCGCGATCTTTGTGGCCTGGGCCAGGCCGGCTACGGCCGATCAACAACCACGATCGTTTTCATTCCAGGTGCCAAAGAACGATTCTGCCAAGGCCGAAGCGCTGGCGAGCAAGCTTGCAGCCCTTTCGCCGACGGTGAATCGAGAAGAAGCAGGGCTGTTGGCAGAGTGCGCTTACGCCACTGTAAGCAAGCTCAGGCGAGAATACCGGATGTTTGGCACGCCAATTTTCAACAATTTTCTGATCTATCACGGCCTCAGGAAACGCGGCTACTGTTACCAATGGTCGGAGGACCTGCTCGTCGCGCTCGATAAATTGAGGCTCACCAGCCTCGAGCTGCACTGGGGCGAATATGATCCGCGCACGTGGCGCGAGAACAATTGCATCGTGGTCACCGCCAAAGGACAGCCATTCCAGCGGGGGATCATGCTGGAGTGCTGGCGGCATTTAGGACACCTATACTGCGGTCCAGTCGCCAGCGATTATGAGCATTACGTGGAGAACAGCGCATACGCGCGCTTTGTCCTGGCCAGATCAGCGACCTCGAACGCTTCCGGGACTAATCATCGTGTCGCTTTCCAGAGGAGCATTATAGCAAAGAAAAAAGCCGGCGACTAGAACCCAGCCCTGACATCCGCTAGCCTAACTAACCACGAATTCACACAAATGGACACGAATCAGGGAAAACTGCGACTCAAAGAGGGGATCTTATGAATTTGTGTCGATTCGTGTCCATTCGTGGTTAAATCAAAAGCACCGACGAAATACTGGTTGAAACATTGAGTCGGCCGCCGCCACCAGCCCGCTGACCGGCTTTTTAATGAAGAAGGTCCTTGAGAGAACTAGGCTTTTCAGGCGAGTATTCGAGTCCTATAAGCGTGTAAACGCGCTGATGAAACAGGCGATCTTCCGTGTCTAGCTGTCGCACCTGTGCAATAAGCTCATCCATTTCTCGCCAAATATCGAGATTGTCAAAATGTCTTTGTAAACTGTGTGTATTCGTCCATTGCTTCCTGAGACGGCCTATTTGGCGGTTTGGAGGTTAGGTGCCTCTGAGTGTCATTGATTCGTCCAAGATCGTCAGTAGTGGGGTCCATTATTTCAGTTTCACTTAATTGAGGACTAGACTGCATTTCGCATCTATCTCACATATCGACTGCATTTATTGGTTGCTCCTAACATCGGTGAGAAATGCGGAAAATTCATCGGCGTTCAGTAGGCGATAAGATCCCAGAATAGGCGCTTGCAAACGATGGACAATCAATTCATGGTTCACCCTGGCCAATGTGGCCGTAGAACACTCCTTGGGGATCGTAGCGCCGCCGAATCGCCTGTAGCCGTTCCCAGACGCCCGGCGCGAGTGATTCCGCCGCGCGGGTCGGCGACGCGAGCAGATCAGTTTCTCCCATGTAGTGGCCGCGCGTGATCGGTTCGAGCGACTTCAGCGTCTCGTGGTGCCAGCGTTCGTTTACCTCGTCATCAGCGTGGTTGTCCCAAACGCTGTAACAGCCGATGTAGAGCGGGGCGGCCAGCGAGTAGGCCATGTCCCGCGCCGATGGGTCTATGGTTGGCGGCGGGGTCACGGCCACAAGGATTTCGGTCTTTAGCGATGGGGCTTGCGTCAGGCGGTCTCGCAATCCGCTCAGCACGGCCGTGGGATCGGCGTCCGACCAGATAATGCCTACGTCGTAGCGGTGTGCTTCAGGAAAAACGGCCGCTTCAATGGCAAACAGATCGTCGAAAGAAACAGGTGTGTTGACCTGCCGCACCAGCGCCTGGTCTAGCACCGGACAGGTGTCGAGGGGCGCAAGCGCTGCGGCTGTTTCCGCCGCCGAGTCGCCATAGGCCATGGGCCAGAGGGTTAGGTATCGTTGCTGGCGACTACCAAGTTGGCTGGCAACGCTAGGAGGCGGCAGTGCTAGCAGAAGGAGCTGCTCTACCGAGCTGGGCAGCGAAGGTACCGTTTGTGCCAGCCACGGCACAATTGCCTCGATCAACTCTAATGGATACACGTAGATGCATTGCATAATCACCTTTGGCATCGGGTACAGTCGCAGGTGATAACGAAGGATCACCCCAGGGAAGCCTGGGCCACCGCCGCGCGCAGCCCATAACATGTCCGGGTTGTGCTGTGCGTCGGCTGTGATTAGTTCGCCATCAGCGTTCACTAAGTCGATGGCTAGGACGTTCGAGCAAGCGATTCCCCAGCCGCCCTGGTTCCAGCCTTGGCCGCCGGCTAACAGGTAGCCACCAATCGCGACGGTAGGGCAATGTCCCGCCGGGAAAGCCAGGTCGTGCTGCGCCAGCGCCGCGACTAACTCGGTGTTCTTAATCGCCGGTTGCGCGGCAGCTGTTCGAGCCCCCACATCAACAGTTACGCCATTGAGTCGCGACAGATCGATCAGCATCCCGCCGTCGCGCAACGATGTCCCGATCCAGCTATGGCCGCCCGCACGGACGGCGATGCGCAGCCCGCGTGAACGCGCGAGCTTAACCGCTTCGATCACGTCCGCATCAGACGTCACCGAAACGATGACATCGGGAAACCGCGCAGGGATGCGATCGTTCCAAACCATGCGGCGTCGCGTCGCCTCATAGTCGGCATCAGTCCGCCACACTGTTGCCATCTTGAAGACTTAGTAAGGGTGCCGGTCCTTCTTGTTTTGCCAGGCCTCGCACGCCTTCAGGGCGAATTCCCGTTCGAAATCGGGAAAGCATTTGATGGCTTTCCTCTCTTCCCACGGGAGCTTGAAATCGATGTATTGAAACTCGTCGTCAAAGCCGATCTTGCTGGTGTCCGACAGTCTTGTGCCGAAATACACCCGATCAATGCGCGCCCAATAGATCGCACTCATACACATCGGGCAGGGAGCGCCATTTACATAGAGGTCGCAGCCTTTGAGCATCTTCGCCCTTTCGGGGACCGGGTCGGGCGAGCCTGCAGGCCGGGGAATCATCTCTAACACCCCGTCATAAGAATCTGAGCCGAGAATGGCTTTGGAATTGAGACGGGCGCAGGCATCCATGATGGCAGTCACCTCGGCGTGATAGACCGGAATTCCGGTTAGAAGAACCCGGTTCTGGCCACGGCCGATGATCTTGCCGTCCCTGACAATGACGGCTCCGAACGGCCCGCCCCATCCTTTCTCGACAGACTCGATGGCCAACCGGGTCGCCTCGTGGAGAAATTGTTTCTTGTACTCGTCGCTTTCAATATCTGTTTTGCTCATGTGTTTGTGTTTTCCTGTGTTGTTTGCGGGTTTGTTCTAGACTATGCACGGAAGTTTCCGCAGCTTGCGCAAATTTTTAGGCGCCATTTTGGCGATGTGGTGCCGCCGGATCGGAACACGGGCACGTTGTCCGCCACAGGACGGACTCGCCGTGGCGAGCCTGCGCGGCCCCCGGACATTTTGGCTGGAGTTTCCTTTCCACCGGAATAAAACTCCGTTGGCCGCACAGATTAAAAATCTGTGTTCCAAATATCGGCGACATCAGTGTAATTCGCGGTTCTTCCGCATTTTTGAATTCGTGGCGTGTTTGTTCATATCACATAAATTTCCAAAAGATTGCAACCGATAACGCATAAAGCGCAAAGACAACAAGTGTGCCTTTCCAATGCACGCTTTTCGGCGCATCCGGCTTTGGCAAGAGCCACCAATTCAGCCAGCGGACCAGATATGGCATGGTAACATAAGCCACAAGGGTGACGCTGATCGCATTTCCCACAAAGCCCGCCAGCGCCGATTTCAGGCCGAGCTGACCGAGTCTCTTCGTGAGAAAAAGAATTTCCAGGCAGACAATTGGATAGAGACCTAGAAGGACGAGCATCGTGACTTTCCAATTCGGCGGCGCCTGTCCAGACGCGGCATCGGTCGGAACCCATCCTGGGAAAGAAGTATCGACGCGGTGCTGATATGAAGCGGCGACGAGATCTTTCGCTTCTTCAAGCAGCGTTTTGCGCACCGGAGAATTCATCCATCGATTAAGATCGTCGATGCTGGAAAAGCGCATCAGCGTCATCCAACCTGCGCCTGAAGTCTTTGGCGGCTGAGAATATCCGCCCTGATAACCGGGCGAGGCAGCCTGCGCCTGTTGAATGCGATTTGACCATTCCTGGTAGGCCGCCTCTTTCCCGGGAGCAACTTGCTCGAGAATGACCTCGGTCACGCTGCTTTCCAGATGATACTGTGCTGCGGCGTCACCGACTAGTTCTGTGAACCGGCCATCGAGCAATGGCTTCACCTCCTCAAAAAGACGATTGCGGGCGTCGCTTTTGCGCCATGCGCGGAGATGCTCGATGGAATCAAAGCGAGTGACGAAGACCCACTCCCTGATGTCCTCGGTTTGCGGTGGAATCACCTCGCGGCTCGTGAAACCCGGGCTAGCCAGTAACGCGTCGGCAACGCGTCCATTCCATTCGAGAAACTGGTCCTTCATGCCTTCGCGAACCGGCATCGCGCTGACGAGCTTAACCGAACCGCTCGAAGGTGTGGTTGGACTAGCCATTCTTGTTCAAAAGAGAACGGTGACTTGCAATGTAGTTGCCCATGCGGCATCGAGATCGGGGTTGGCTCCCGGCGTCGGGATGTAACTAATCGCGGGTTCGAAATACGTGGCGGCAACGAGATGAGCTTGATAGTAAACTTGAAACATCAGTTCGCTGCTGCGGTGGAAAATATTCCCGTTCAACCACGACCACGCCATGCCAACGCCCGCGGAATCCTGTGATCTTCCCGGCACAAGTCCGAACGCCGTCAAACCCGATCCGAAATATTGATCTACGGGGAGGGTTTCCGAGTTGTTTGCGCCAAACTGGAAAAAACTCGTGATGCCGCTGTTGTCCTTTCCCGGATGACGAAACCAGATTCGCTGGGAACCGAAAAGATAAACACCCGTCGCGCCGGATTCGGTTACGTCTCCCGCGCGCAATTGCCCAGACTGATTCCATAAACCGACGCCAAATGAGCCCGGCAAATTGTCGCTCCCGATCACCCAGGCCGCGCCCGCTTCCCAAATATTAAAATAATAAGCATTAAACTGCGGCCCCCTCGTGCCGGTTTGCGTCCCATTAGCGATATTCCCGTCATACACGCCGTAGGAAAAATAGAAATTATTCGTCAGCGCAAACGTAGTCGTCACCCCGTACGCAGAGTTGTAATATCCAGGCATCACTCCAAGCAACCTGGGATTCACAAAGACAGGCGTGAAAAGGAGACCGACACCGACGGAATGAAGGGTGATTGGTCCTGCGTCGGAACGGGACGCAGGACGTCATTCAAATCAGCCGTTGGCACCATTTTTCCGACGCGGATGATCAGTTTTCCTTCGAAGAGCTCCTGTCGCCACCATAACTGATAAACCTCCGACCGATCTAATGGCGGTGGACCGGGCAGGGAATTGTAGCCCTGCACACTGCCAGCCTGTTGATTTGTAGGCTGCAAGTCGAATTGCAAAAACTGGATGCCGAATTTTCCGCCTTTCCAACCGATGAGCTTCTCAGAATCCAGGCCGAGACTGATAATAAGTAAACTGTTCCAGCTCCACGCGCCTGGCTGTTCGCCGCCGGAGATCAAACAGTTTGTGTCCCCCGCCCATACGTCGCCAAGGAAGACGCCCGAATCTTTTTTGAATCCCAGCCATTCACCGACCTGTCCCGTTCCGGTTATCTGATTAACGGCACCAGGATTTGCGCTACTCCCGAGGGGAGGCGCCGGCTCGCCGCCTTGCCCTGCAGACAGTGGGGGTGACTCGGCCGAAGTCGCGAATGCCATCTCGGCAGACGCCACCATTACCCAGGAGAGCATGAGCAAATGGCTCGGCATAGAATGCCTGATTGTGCGAACCAAAAGCGCCGTGGAAAATGCAAAGGAGAGCTTTTTGGTTTTATGACTCCCAGCCTGACCAGTTCGTGGATCTTTTGCAATAAATTCGGCTTTTCGAATCGGAAAGAACAGTTTCGCGTCACTTCGGGTTGCGCCTATCCTGCAAAAATTTCTTGCGCAAGACACGCTTAAGTCACAAGCTCGCTGCGCAATGAGCACATTCGCGCGTTCAACAAATCGAGGGCGCGCGTTTATTGCGATTTGCATTTCCGGCGCATTTCTCTGGGCGCTCGCTTTGAGTGCTTCCTCGCAGTTGCACCAGCGCGTCCACAAGGATGCGAATCGTGTTGAGCACAATTGCGCGGCGACGATGATCGCGTCGGGCAGCTACGACTACTCTGCTCATGTGCCGCTTGTCAGCGTGCCGTTTCCGGTCGTTCAATTTTCAAAAATTCCGGCGTTGATCCCGTGCTGGGTTCAATCGCCGTTTCTTGGCGCATGCATTTTCGAGCACGCGCCGCCCGCGCGCGGTTAGCACGCAGCTGTAGTCGTTGCCTGTGGGCGACGCGACGCGCGGGTGATTAACAGCTCAGTGCTGCGCGTCGCACAGCGACGCGGCTACAGCCGGCTTCGTGCAAGACGCCGTTTTCTGTGTTGCCTCACGGATTCGTTAGGCAATCGAACCATTCAATTTCGAAACTCGATTTCCAAACAATTACTAATGAAAATAGTTTTAATTGCATCAACAATGCTTCTCCTCGGGGCGAGCAGTGCGATGGCGCAAGAAGCCGTTTCTACGGCACCGACCCCGAAACCCTCGCCATCGCCAGGCACAGCTGAAGTCGAGCGCGTTGTCGTCAGTGGTGGCGCGATCGAGCGCAGCGAAACCGATACTGCACAAGCAGTCACGATTCTCAGTGAAGATAATCTAAAGTTGCAAATAGCGCCGACATTAGGCGACACGCTCGCGACGCAACCAGGCGTCGGCGGGAGCGGTTTCAGTGCCGGGGCAAGTCGCCCGGTCATTCGCGGTCAAGCTGACAACCGAGTTCGGGTCTTGAACAACGGCACGGAAATCTTCGACGTCTCGAATCTCAGCCCAGATCATGCCCCAAGCGTCAGCACATTGCTCAGTCAGAGCATCGAGGTCGTGCGCGGTCCGGCGACGATTCTTTACGGCTCGGGCGCCATTGGCGGCGTCGTCAACGTGACCGACAATCTGATTCCGGTCGAGCAACCGGCGGAGCGGCTCAGCGGCGAAGTCGATGGCCGGTTCGACAGCGTCGATCTCGAACGCAGCGGTGCCATGGCGCTCACGCTTTCGCCATTTCAGCATTTCGTTGTTCATGCCGAGGGTTCGCTTCTTCGTACGGATGATCGCAGCATCCCTGGTTTTGCCCTGGATCAACGCATCCGCGCCGAGCTCACACCGGAGCAACGTCACAACGATGGCTTCGGTGGCAATCCGTTCGGCACAGTGCCGAACACGTTCGTGAAAACGAAAGATTTCGGTATCGGGGCATCATATGTCTGGGACAAGGGCTACATCGGGGCATCGTACACCCGGTTTCTTTCGGAATACGGTGTGCCAGACGATCCGGAAGTGGATGAGCCGGGCGTGCCGCCGGCGCGCGTCCATCTCAACGTACGCAAGGACCAGTACAACGTGCGCAGCTCAGTCGTTGATCCGCTGCCGTGGTTTTCGGTCGCGAATCTGAAATTCGTTTACACCGATTACAAACATGACGAGATCGACAACAACACGGTCGGCGCGACCTTTAAGACGAAAGGTGTCGATTCGCGCATCGAATTGGTGCACCAACCGATCGGACCTTTTGAAGGTTCAATCGGCTCGCAGGTATTTTACAAAGAGCTCTCCGTCCTGGGTGAGGAAGCTTTTTTGCAACCAAGCGAAACTCTGGCCGTTGCCGGCTTTATTTTCGAGGAGGTGAAACTGAACCCGGTTCGCCTCCAATTTGGCGCACGCGTAGAGCACGACTCGATCTCCATCGACTCGAGCGATCCGGAGCTGACCTCGCTCACGTCGCCCAGCCAGAAAGACCAAGAGTTCTGGCCAATCAGCGGCGCGGCCGGCGCGATTTACGATTTCGCCAAGGACTGGCAACTGGCGCTCAATCTCACCTACTCGCAACGCGCTCCGACGGCGGAGGAGCTTTTCGCGCGCGGTCCGCATGACGCCACGTTTCAATTCATCATCGGCGATCCGAATCTGGACGTGGAAATTAACCGCAGCGTCGATCTTAGCCTGCGAAGAACAGCCGGGCATGTCACCGGTTTCATCAGTGGTTTCTACACGAATTACGATGGCTTCATTGACTTCGCGCCCACCGGCGAGATCGAAGACGGCTTGCAGGTTTTTATCTACACGCCAAAGAAAGCGACCTTCTACGGCGGGGAAGCTCGCGCTGATTTTCATCTGCTGCCACTGGGCATCACCAAAATGAGCGAGCCGTCCGATTCGAAGTCGGTCAAGAACGTGATCACTAAAGGCGAAGAAACCACGGAGAAAAATCCGAACGATCTTTATCTGCGTATACAGGGCGACTACGTGCACGCGGAAGACAGCAGCGGCGAACCGCTCCCGCGCATTACGCCTTTCCGTTACGGCATCTCGCTCAATTACGAAAGCGAACATTGGACTGCCAGCATCGAAGGCCAGCGAGTGGACAGCCAAAATAGCGTCGCCGAATTTGAAACGACCACGCCCGGCTACACATTTTTAAATGCGAGCATCGGCTACAAGTTCCAGTGGGGGCGCACCTACAATTATCTTTATGCACGCGGTACAAACTTATTGGATGCGGAAGCCCGCGATCATCTTTCGTTCCTGAAAGAAGTGCTGCCCCTGCCGGGACGCGGCGTCGTCGTCGGCTTGCGGACGACATTCTAACTGTAGTGGCGGGCGTGTCGCCCGCATCCAAATGAAATTGCAGTCGGCGCGACTGCCACTACAGAAACGACGTCTGTTGAGCCGCCATCTCAATTTGATCAACGACGCGGCTTTTGCGGCTCGGTCACCTATGAGTCTTAAGAACCAACGATTCCCTAGTTTCGAAAAATTGTTGGCTTTGTATTAGGAATGTTCGTCTAATTCTCGTTAGATGTCGAACCTGCCTCCAGTACTTCACGCGATCAAGAAATGAAGGATTTACGCAGTGAGCAAGATGCCGTGACTAAAGCAGTCATATTCGATCTGGGCGGGGTATTAATCGATTTGCACTCGGAAGAGGCGGGACGCGAACTGATAGAAAGATACGGTCTTTTGCCACATAAGTTTGCTCGCCTCACCCGTTCTTGCTTTGAATCGCACCCAAGAAGCATCACCGAATTGGCAATGATTGGGAAAGTTGGAACCGCCGAGTATTTGGAAGCATTCTTGCAGGAATGCAGCGTCAAGGATCTGGAAGGGCTTAGGGGCAATCGTCTCTCCCTGCTCGGATGCGAGCGAACGAGCGTTTTCACAATGGTAAAGCAGCTAAAACAGGCGGGACTTATGTGCTGCGTCCTATCAAACACGATCGCCCTCCATTGGGAGAAGCTAAACTCAACACGCGAATATCCGTCCTTAGGCCTTTTTGACCATGTTTTTGCTTCTCACCTGATTCAATGCGCAAAGCCGGAAGAGACATCGTTTTCATTCGTAGCCAACGCCCTAAATCTTCAAATGTCGGAGTGCCTCCTTATCGACGACACACCGCTAAATGTAAGTAGAGCCAAGGCAGTTGGTTGGCGTGCCCTATTGTTTAGTGACGCGGCGCAATTGCAGCGCGATGTCAGCAGCCTCTCACGCGCCCGAAACACCTAACGGATCGCTCCAGCCAAACCGCAGGCCTCAGCGACGCGCCGCGATTTTTCGTCTAATTTCCCGATAATCGCGCTATTTTTAATCGAGATGCATCGGACAGATCATTCCCATTTCCGCAAGGGACACGATTTCGTTCCGGACTTTTCTCACGCGGAACGGCGCACCCGCATCGTGATCGGTGTTACCGCCGCGATGATGGTCGTCGAGATCTCTGTTGGCTTGATGTCGCACTCGATGGCGTTGCTGGCCGACGGCTGGCACATGAGCACGCATGTGATTGCATTTTTGATAACGGCCGTCGCGTACTACTTCGCCCGAACGCAAGCCGGCAATGCGCGCTTCAGTTTCGGCACGGGAAAAATAGGTGTGCTTGGCGGGTTCACCAGCGCCGTGGTGCTCTCGATTGTGGCATTTCTGATGGCCGGCGAATCTGTCCACCGGCTGTTTGCGCCACTAGAAATTCATTTTAATGAAGCGATCGGCATTGCTTTCGTTGGATTGCTGGTAAATGTCGGTTGCGCATTTTTGCTCGCCGATCATCATCACGAAAGTGACGATGGCGGCTCTCATCGCGAGGACTTGAATCTGCGTGCGGCCTATCTGCATGTGTTGGCCGATGCATTTACTTCGGTGCTGGCGATTACGGCGTTAACCGGCGGCAAGTTCTTCGGGTGGGCATGGCTTGATCCAGTCGTGGGCGTTGTCGGGAGCGGCGTCGTTTTTTCGTGGGCCTACACACTGCTACGCGATACAAGTGGCATCTTGCTTGATCGCACGCCGGCATCTTCGGATTTGCCTGATGAAATTCGTCGCGCAGTGGAGAGCGATGGCGATTCGCTCGTGACCGATCTGCATGTCTGGCAGGTCGGTATCGGAAAATATGCGGCAATGATCTCTGTGGTGGCACATGAGCCGAAGAGCTGCGATGCCTATCGGGCATTGCTGCGGGGACACCACGAATTGGTCCACGTTACTATCGAAACGCAGCATTGCCGCGAAGATCACGAATCGATCGCAGGCTCCTAAATGGCCAACCCACTCTGGCAGGTCGCCGCGGCTTATGTGTTTGCCCTTGCCGGTGGATCGGTCAGCACAGCCGTGCACTTAGCGCACAAGCCACTTTGCGCGCTGATTAGTTTCGCGGCCGGAACCCTTCTTGGGGTCACGCTCTTCGCAATTCTGCCTGAAAGTCTAGGCGAAGTTACTTGGTGGGCAGTTGCGTTGGCGGCCGCCACCGGATACGGGCTGTTCTTCGTCATCAGCAAATACGTTCATCATGTTTGCCCCGCGTGCGCGGCCAGCCACTTCGATGCCGATGCGACGCGACATTTTAGCGAAATCGCGACTGTGCTGGTTATTGCGTTGGCGATTCACAGCACGACCGACGGTCTGGCTTTGGGAATTCAAGGGGAAACTTCCGCGATGGATGCAACAAAATGGTCGCTGTTCTCTGCTCTGTGCATTCACAAAGTTCCCGAAGGCCTTGCGCTCGGCAGCCTTTTGATCGGTGCTGGATTGCATCGCAGCGCCGCGCTCGGCTGGGTAGCAGCAGTGGAAGCAACAACGCTCCTAGGCGGCGTGATCGGTATTTTTTTTCTGGCGAAGGTTTCCACTTTTTGGCTTGGGTTGATTATGGCGCACGTCGGCGGCGGCTTTCTCTATCTGGCCGCGCACGCGGTTCTCGGAGAAATGTTGAGGCACGGAAAGAAACTTGTTCTGACAAGTTTTTCGGTAGGAGTAGCGCTGATCGCGATTATCAATATCGGATTGAGAATGCTTGGGTAGCGCACGCGTCTGTTTCTGGGGAGCACAGGCTGCCAGCCTGTAGTTGCCGGCAACAGCTTTTGCGCGCGCAATTCTGAGGAGATACCTTTTCCCGGTCTCGGCAAGCTGCCGAGACCTGCAGGCTGGCAGCCTGCGCTCCCCCAGACAATGCGAGACGCGTGCGCTACCCTCGGCGATTTGGAAATCGCCGCTCCTTGCCGCTACATTCCTACGTGCATTTTTTCCATTACGGCGACGGCAAACTTCACTGCGAAGATGTCGATCTTGCGCGCATTGCCGAGAAGTTCGGCACGCCGGTTTATGTTTACAGCGCGGGCACGATTCTGGATCATTATCGCCGCCTTGACGCTGCGCTCACGCCTCTCGATCACCTGATTTGTTACGCGGTCAAAGCGAACTCGAATCGCTCGATTCTGAAGTTGCTCGCTGATAAAGGCGCGGGATTCGACATCGTATCCGGCGGCGAACTTTATCGCGTGCTCGCGGCGGGCGGCGATCCGGCAAAATGCACTTTCGCGGGCGTCGGGAAATCCCGTGAAGAAATCGAATACGCGCTCGAGAAGCGCGTTTATAGCTTCAACGTCGAGAGCGAAGCGGAGCTGGAGTACATCGATAAGATTGCAGGGGCATCCCGCAGGCGCGGGATGCGCGCACCGATTGCGTTGCGTGCCAATCCCGATGTCGATCCAAATACGCACGAATACATCTCGACCGGTTCGCGCGAGAACAAGTTTGGCATTGCGCTGGATCGACTTGCTGCCGTTTACGAGCGCGCCGCGAAAATGCGCAACATCGACGTCGTCGGCGTGCAAATGCACATCGGCTCGCAAATTACCGAAGCCCAACCATTCGCGGAAGCGATCAAGAAAGTCGCGCCAATCGTACGCGACTTAAAATCCAAATATGGGATCAAGTTTTTTAGCGTCGGCGGCGGGCTGGGAATCGTTTATGAATCCTCATTTGAAAGCGGCGCCAAAGAATGGTGGGATTCGAAACCGATCGGGAGCACGAGCAGGATTAAGAGTAAGAATTTGTCGATCCAGCAATATGTCGATGCGATTTTGCCGCCGCTGCGCGAATTAAATCTGCGGATTCTGCTTGAGCCGGGGCGATTGCTGGTCGGAAACGCTGGCGTTTTGCTGACGCGGGTTCGTTACATCAAACAGACCGGTCAAAAGAAATTCGCAATCGTCGATGCAGGCATGAACGATTTGATTCGGCCCGCGCTCTATCACAGCTATCACGAGATCGTGCCGGTAGAA